>CZCA01003800.1_pt1 | contig 43875 bp, 43 predicted proteins | sample 591981 | NCBI WGS metagenome assembly CZCA01 (sample SAMEA3556810, study PRJEB10932) | anaerobic digester metagenome | reverse complement strand
GAGATGTGTATAAGAGACAGAGATAGAGATGATAATATTATTTATATTTGCTACGACAACGAAGCTTATATGAACACTGGTATCCAAAAAAGCTCTTTAACACCCTTTGGTGCAAAAACCACTACTACACCAGCTGGTAAAAATATACATGGTAATATTCGTCCAAAGAAAAATATGTTTGAAATTGTGGCAGCACATGGGATATCGTATGCCGCCACAGCCAGTATAGGTTATATGAACGATTTTATTACCAAGGTGGAAAAAGCGTCTAAAATAAAAGGAACAAAATATATCCACGTTATTGCACCTTGTCCCACAGGGTGGGGTGTACAGCCTGACGAAACGGTAGAGGTAGCACAGGAGATTGTGGACACGGGTTTGTGGTACTTGGCAGAATATGAAAATGGCAAGTACCTATTAAACCGTAACCCAAAAAAGTTTTCAGATATTTCAGCATACCTAAAAAAACAAGGTCGCTTTAAACATTTATCAGATGAGGATATTAGGATAATAACAAAATCCCGAGATGAAAAGTGGGATTACATTAAACAATACTATGTGCTATAATAATGGAGGCTATTATAATGAGTGAGAACAAATATTGGAATGAAACAATTGAAACCCTGCCACGTAAGGATATTGAAGCCCTACAGCTAGAAAGATTAAAGGAAATTGTAAGGTTTTCCTATGAAAATTCACCTTACTATAAACGTTCCTTCAATGAAGCAGGTGTGACACCAGACAGCATAAAGGCTTTATCTGACTTGACACAATTTCCCTTTGTGGACAAAAAAACAGAGCGTGACACACAGGGCGTTGGCTCATTTTTAGGAGAGCTGTGTGCTGTTAAGGAGGAGGAGGTTGTTTTTATTTCAACATCCTCAGGTTCTACAGGTGTACCTACAATCAGCCCGTTTACACAAGCTGACTTTGATGAATGGCAGGACGTTGAAAGCAGATGGTTTTACCAAATAGGTATGAGAAAAAACGACAGGTATGTTCATGCACTGAACTTTTCACTTTATGTTGGTGGCCCTGATGTGATGGGCGCTCAAAACCTTGGTGCGTTGTGCATATGGGGTGGTACATTGCCATCCGAAAGACTGTTGTTTATACTAAAAACCTATCAGCCAACTATTATTTGGACCAGTCCATCATATGCATGGTACCTAGGTGAAACAGCTAAGAAAAATGGTATTGACCCCGCTCGTGATTTGTCTATTAATAAAATTATTGTGGCAGGTGAGATGGGCGGTTCTATCGGTGCTACTAGAAAAGCTATTGAGGAATTATGGGGTGCGGAGCTGTATGACTTTTACGGCTTGTCAGATATTTTTGGGGCTTGTGCTGCAATGTGTGAGGCTAAGGACGGACTGCATATTGCCGAGGATCAGATTTTAGTTGAAACAGTAGATCTAAATACAGGTGAAATTTTACCAGACGGTGAGCGTGGCGAGCTTGTATATACTACATTGCGGAAGCACGCCAGACCAATGATACGTTTTCGCTCAGGTGATATAGGCTATGTAGATAAAACAAAATGCTCATGTGGCAGAACACACGCACGTATTCATATTGACGGCAGAAAGGATGATATGTTTATTGTATCCGCTGTCAATGTTTTTCCAAGCGATATTGAGTATGTTATCCGTGAGCTTAGTGGTATTACCGGTGAATATCTAATAAGAGTGTTTGAAAAAGATTTCACCTGCAAATATGCGGTTGAAATTGAGAAGGAGGCTGGCAGCACTGAAACAGATGAGGAGCTAGCAGCTAGAGCCTCAGCAGCCCTAAAGGCACGTATAGGTGTAAAACCAAACAAGGTAATAGTACATAAGGATGGTAAGCTGCCTCGTGCTACACATAAAGCCAAAAGGATTATAGATGAAAGGTCCTTAACATATAACATTTGATATAGGAGTGATGGCGATGCCACAATTATCAGACAGAACAGCACATTTTACAGATTCAGTTATTAGACGTATGACACGAATATCACAGAAATACAATGCCGTAAATCTGTCACAGGGCTTTCCTGACTTTGACCCACCAAAGGAAATGCTGGACAGGCTGGCACAGGTAGCACATGGAGGCCCTCATCAATATTCTATAACTTGGGGTGCTAAAAACTTTAGGGATGCGTTGGCAAAAAAACAATCAAAGCTAATGGGTGTGCAGCTAAACCCAGAAACAGAGGTTCTGGTAACCTGTGGCAGTACCGAGGCTATGATGGCAGCTATGATGACAGCTACAAACCCTGGTGATAAGGTGATTGTGTTTTCACCATTTTACGAAAATTACGGTGCGGATACAATTTTATCAGGAGCAGAGCCTATTTATGTACCATTGCACCCACCTGCATTTACGTTTAATACTGACGAGCTGGAAAATGCCTTTAAACAAAAGCCTAAGGCACTGATATTGTGTAACCCATCTAACCCATGCGGAAAGGTCTTTACCTATGATGAACTAAAAATTATCGCTGATTTAGCAGAAAAATATGATACCTTTGTTATTACGGATGAGGTGTATGAGCATATTATTTTTGAACCCCACAGGCACGTGTACTTTGCCTCATTACCAGGAATGTATGAGCGTACAATATCCTGTAGCTCTTTGTCAAAAACCTATTCCATAACAGGGTGGAGATTAGGCTATATTATTGCACCACCACATATTATTGAAACAGCCAAAAAAGTGCATGATTTTCTGACAGTAGGTGCGGCGGCCCCTTTGCAGGAGGCCGCTGTGGTAGGGTTGAACTTTGGTTCACAGTATTATGCCGATTTACAGAAAAAGTACACCGAAAAGCGTGACTTGTTTTTACGTGGACTAGATGATATAGGCATTGCACATACAGTGCCAGAGGGAGCGTACTACATATTATTGGATATTTCAGAATATGGCTTTAGCAGTGATTTGGAATTTTGTGATGTTCTTGCCCGTGATGTTGGTGTAGGTGCTGTGCCTGGTTCCAGCTTTTTCAAGGAAAATGTAAATCATTTAATTAGATTGCACTTTGCCAAAAAGAACGAAACATTATATGAGGCACTTAATCGTCTAGAACATATAAAATCTAAAATACAAAAACGATAAACTGAAAAGGATTTATTATAGATGCTGGGAAATAAAAGGTGTCAAAGGTTAAACATATTTCCGTTAATACTAAACACAGTGGGCAGCATAGGCTAACATATAGTCAGATAAATAAGGGCAGCTACACAATGATTATTCACTGTGTAGCTGCCTTTGGGTTATTAAAAATATTGAAATTATAAAGCATGGCTTTAGGCTGCGGTATGGGTGGCTAATGGGGTGTCACCATAGGTAAACGGCTCCTTAAGTAAAGAACCATTGTATAGGTAGCGTACCTGCTTTGCAATGTCAGTGTTGTCTATAACACTATTTGTCAAAAATTTATCTGCCTGTGCACCATCTACATAAATATTAACATTAGCAGCTGTGTGGCTGCCGCCAGATGTAAACATATCGTTGCTAAGGGTGTCCGCTGTGGCGTTATCAGGTATCTCTAAACCACCTGTTTCATGGTCTGCTGTGACAATGACTAATGTACCTGGGTTCTCTTCGGCAAACTGTAAAACCGTATCTACTGCATTGTCAAATACTGTCATTTCCCTTAACATACCGTCCATATCACATTTTGATGCACGGGTGTCTATGTCTGAACCCTCTACCAGCAAGCAAAAACCGTTGTCGTTATTAAGCAGGTTTAAAGCTTTTAGTGTCATTTCGTTTAATGACGGTTGATACCCTGCTAAAATAACCTCGTATTTAAACATACCAATTAAATTTCTAGTGCTTGTTTTGTCAAAGGTTCGTAAGTCCACTACATTTGAAACATATTTATAGTTGTTTGCCTCAAGCTGTCTATATAACGTATCGTTATAAAAACGTTGTCCGCCGCCCAGCATAACGTTTACTTGGTTGTTAACCTGTTGCTTTAAAATACTTTGAAAGGCATCACGACTTTTTTCGTGACTGGAAAAGCCAGCAGGTGTAGCATGTGGTAAAAATTCTGTTACGGCAAAGCCTGTTTTCATACCGTTGCTTTTGGCAAACTCAAACAGGTTTTCTACGCTGTCACCGTCACCGTTTACAGCTATAGATTTGTTGTGGGTTTTGTATCCACAGGATATTGCTGTTGATGCAGCTGCACTGTCTGTTATACCATCTAGTGAGGAGGTGGTAACCTTGCCACTGTATTTCATGGTCTTCATATTCAGCTTATCACCCTTTTGTATTTCGGCGGCCTTTATATGATTTTGTCCCATACCATCACCTATCATAATAATGATGTTCTTAATTTCTGTTGTGGTATCCAAATCATACTCTTTATATTTTGCATAGCATAAATTATCTGTTTTATCGTCATATAACTGTAAAGAGCTTTCAGTTGACGCAGTAGGACCCTCTGTTGGGGAGCTGCTGGTTTCTTGTTGCTGACAGCCACATAATGACAACATGCCTGCACATAATAATAGTGCTAATATTGCACTCAAATTCTTCTTCATATTATTTTCCTCTCAAATAAACATATCATCATGCAGAATAGTTTAATCATATCTAAATTGTTATAATTTGTCAATTGCGAAACACCCAATTTCTTATGTTTTCACCTTTTACTATAAAGCTGACCTTGGATATTTCAGCTAAGGGTGTATCGCTGTAGGAATCGGAGTAAAATTCGTCGATGTTTCCGTCTGGAAACCGCTCATAAAAACGTCGAACCTTTTCAGCTCCGTGACAATTAACACCTGTATATTTACCATTTTTAGGATTAACTATAGATGCCATAGCGTATTTTATATTTAGCATTTGGCAGACTGGTAATATTAAAAACTCTGGTGAAGCAGATATAATAACGTCATCGGCTTTTTGCTTATGTATGTACCAGCTCTTTATACCCTTAATATTTTTATCCCAAAAATCCTTTACATCTTGATTTATATCACAGCATTTCAGAAAGGAATACATTTGTTCTTTAAATTGTGTTTTTGTACCAATTTTAAAAACATAGTGTTTCGTAAAGGCTATAACTAGCCTTGGAATAAATTTTATAATACAGGGATGCCTCTTTAAAGCAAACAAATAAAACCTTGCGGTGCTGTCACCGTAAAAAATAGTGTTGTCAAAATCATATACGTTCATTTTTTTCTCCTATACAGTGGTTTATTAACAGTATAGTGGTAATTTTTTGTAAATACAACAATTAAAGACGAAAAATTTACATATTGTTAATTTTACAAAGATTAAAATATAGTAAAATATAAGTCGTAAATAATTTGAAGGGAGTAGTTTGTTTGTTTGGATATATCAGACCTTATAAACCACTTCTTTTGATGAAAGATTTTCAGATGTATAAGGATATTTATTGTAGCCTTTGTAAGCGGTTGGGAAAGGATTATGGCTTTTTAGCTAGGTTTACACTTAGCTATGACTGTACGTTTTTTTCTATGATTAAAATGGGCTTAGATGGGGTATGCCCACAGTTTAAAAAAGGCAGATGTGTTGTTAACCCGTTGAAACGCTGTAGCTATTGTGTGGGCGGACAGGATGCCTTACAAATGGCCAGTGCGTTGTCGGTTATTTCTGTTTACTATAAAATTCAGGATGATATACAGGACAGCGGATTATTTAAAAAAATCCTTTGCTATTTAATAAAGCCCTTTGCAGGACATTGGCGAAAAAAAGCAATGAAGTCATTTCCACAGATAGAGAATATTGTGAAAAACATGACACAGCAGCAGTGGCAGATAGAAAAGCATAAAAATTCATCCATTGATGTATGTGCTGAACCAACAGCGATTATGCTTAGAGATCTAATGGTGTTGCTGGCAAAGGGTGAAAGTGAAAAGCTGGTATTTTCACAATTTGGTTACTTTCTAGGTAAATGGGTATATTTAATAGATGCTGCTGATGACTATAACGAGGACAAAATAAACGGTGGCTTTAATCCATTTGTTAATAGGTTCGCTGATATGGAAATTTTAGAAAAAGATAGGCTGCTGTATATTAATGGTGTTCTAAATGATATTGTTAGTCATATATTGTCAGCATATAACCTAATGGATATACGAATTTGTAATGATATACTTAATAACACTTTAAAGGACGGTATAGGTCAAATGCAAAAAAGTGTTATTTTTGACAAGAATAAAAACAAGTCCAAAAGCAAAGAAAAATTTTAGTTTGTTTAATATTAAGGAGCGAAATTATGACAGATCCATATGTAACACTGGGGGTATCACCAAGTGCCTCGGACGATGAAATAAAAACTGCATATAGAAATCTGGCAAAAAAATACCATCCCGATAATTACACCGACAGTCCATTGTCAGATATGGCTTCTGAAAAAATGAAAGAAATAAATGAAGCCTATGATGCTATACAGTCACAACGCAGGCAGGGCAACGCTGGTGGTGGGTATAGCAATAGCTATACCGCTCAGGGCAGCTCACGATTTAGGGATGTGCGTATGTTTATTAAAAATGGACGCATAGCAGACGCCGACCAAATACTTAGCGGTATACCTGTAACAGGCAGGGATGCTGAGTGGTATTTCCTAAAGGGTACTATTTTGTACAGAAAGGGCTGGACAGAGGAAGCATACAGCCATTTTCAAACCGCCTGTAATATGGACCCCGGCAATATGGAATACCGCGGTGCGTTAAATCAGGTTAACAGCCGCCGAACAGGCAATTATGGTGGTTATAACACTACTAATGTGAACAATGCAGGTTGTTCAGGCTGTGACATTTGTTCAGGTCTATGCTGTGCAGATTGTTGCTGTGAATGTATGGGCGGCGACCTAATACCTTGCTGTTAAGGGAATGTGATAAAATGAAAAATACATTTAAAGTAGCATTAGGCGGCATTATTGCCGCCTTAAGTATTGTAATTATGCTTTTAAGCGGGTTAATACCAATAGGAACATATGCGCTGCCCGCTTTATCTGGAATATTGTTAATTGCCATCGTCATTGAAGCTGGATTTGTATGGGCGTTTGGTGTTTTTGCTGTTGTGTCAGTGCTGTCATTGTTTTTAGTAGCCGATAAAGAAGCGGTGCTTTGTTTTATTGCTTTTTTGGGGTATTATCCTATTTTAAAATCACGTATAGAGTTGATTTCCAAACGTTCTATACAGATTATTGTAAAGCTGTTGGTTTTTAACACAGCGGCAGTCACAGCATATTTTGTAGCAGTTAATGTTCTGGCGATTCCTGTGGAGGAGTTTTATATCGGCGAGTATAATTTGCCAGCTGTTTTGTTAGCTGTAGGAAACATTTTGATGCTTCTATATGATTATGCCATATCTTTATTGGTTACCACTTATGTACAACGTTTAAGAGGAAAGCTTAATATTAATAAATTTAGGTAATTGCCAATTTGTTATTAGAAATATACAAAAATAAATTGGTATTCTTAGTTAATCATCTTTAGGAAAATTGTTGTAATAAATTTAAAATTACGTTATAATAACAATTGTAAGAATTTTGTAATTTTATTGTAATGATTTTAAAAGGTGGTTAAATTATGAATCAAAGCCCTAAAAAATTCTGGTACATAAAAAGCACCGCCGTTATTTGTGCGGTGCTTATGTTATTTACAGTTTTTTCTACAGCTACAATACCCGTAGGAGCGTTATCCCAACAGGAGGCTGGCCAAGATCAATCCATGCAGGAGGATAAAGCTGTTAAATACGGTACAGGTGACGCAGGACAGCTGTTAGCAGAGGCTTCTACTGATATACCAACAGAGCCTGCCACATCACAGCCTACAGAGGGGTCATCTAAACAGGCTGTTAGCCCTATGCCATTAGATGTATCAGCGGATGAGGCGGTATCGGCTGCTGCTATGTATGGCGATATTAATAGTGATGGTAGGGTTAACACCGTTGATGTTGTAATTTTGCAAAATGCCATAGCTAAAATTGTAACCCTTACAACAGCACAAAAAGCACTAGGCGATGTTAACTTGGACGGTGTAATTAATTCATGTGACAATATAATTATTCAAATGTACGTTGCCAAAATTATTCCATACCTACCTTTTACAGGTAAAATTGAAACAATTCCTAAATCTATTAATATAACTAATGCTCCAAAACGAATGAGCGTTGGCAAAACACAAACATTAAGCTATGAAATAACACCTAATAATGCCGTTACAACATTGTCTTGGTATTCCAGCAATAGTTCGGTTATTTCTGTTAATAACGGTACTATCAATGCAAGATCCACTGGTACAGCTACTATTACAGTGGAAACCTCCAATAATCTGCGTTCCTCTGTTACTATTACAGTATTAAAACAACCAACCTCAATATCCTTAAACCCAACCACTGCTAAGATAGGGGTTGGTGAAAGCATACATTTATACCCATCTGTTCCCAGCGATTGTTATGAGGATACATACAAATATTCGTCAACAAACACCTTTGTAGCCACAGTTAACGATAAGGGCGTTGTTGTAGGTAACCGTACAGGCACAGCCACTATTTGGGCTAAAACATCTAACGGCAAGGCAACCTCCTGTGTTGTTACAGTATATCCGGCACCCACCAGTATAAACCTTAATAGAAACACTCTGACTTTAGGTGTTGATGAAAGTTATACTATGATAAAAACATTGTCCGACGGCAGCTATGCAAATTGCAGTTTGTTTTCCAGCAGCAATAAAAAAGTAGCAACAGTAGATTTATTATCTGGAAAAATAACCACTGTTGGGGTGGGTACAGCAAATATAACAGTAAGAACGTATAATGGCTTGACAGCCACCTGCGTTTTGACTGTGAAAAAAGCTCCTACCGCAGTTACCACAAACAAAAGCTCCTTAAGCTTAAAGGTGAACGAAGCATATACATTAAGTCCTGTTTACCCGTCTGATTGTTATGCGTGGTATTATTATTTTGAGAGCAGTAATAACAGTATAGCTACAGTAGATAAATGGTCAGGTGCGGTGACCGCTAAAGCTAAGGGCACCGCTACAATAACAGTTAAAACATATAATGGTAAATCAGGAGCTTGTACGGTTACGGTGACAGCGGATGAAATATCGTCTATTAAACTATCATCTACAGCGTCAAGCATAATGGTAGGTAATCACGCATATATTACAGCTGCTGTTACACCTAAGGGTAAAAGCATAGCCTGGTCGTCATCAAATACAGGTGTTGCCACCGTGTCAAATGGTATAGTAAAGGGTGTGGGTACAGGTTCTGCCACAATCACAGCCTACGACCCTATTGGTTCAGCTAAGGCGTCATATACTATCAATGTGACCTCTGCCAATTCTTCAGGATATTCTATTACATACAATGCCTGTACAGTAACGGCGGGCAAAACCCTGTATATGAAATCAAATATGGGCGGTTCATGGTCGTCTAGTAATACCAGCGTGGCAACGGTAAACTCTAGCGGGTTTATTGCTGCTAAATCAGAGGGTGTTGCCATTATTACTATGTCCAGTGGTGGATATAAACGTACCTGTGCCTTAACAGTTACAGCGGCGGCACCTGTAAGGTTCGCATATACATCTCCAAATACAGCATCCAAGGGCGATACCATTACCTTTGTAGCTATTACTGATAAATCTAGAACAGGTGTACAGTTTAAAAGTACAATCAATGGTAGTCTATATACTATTGACGCTACTACCAAAGCTACTGACAGCACAGGTAATAACTACGTTTGGAAAGGTACTTTAAAAGTTAATTATGCAGGTGAGTTTCCTGTAAAGACTTATTCCCGGAAAGATGGTGTTTGGACCACCTGTGATGACGGCGACACATCAATTTTTGTAACTAATACAACCAGCTCTGCAACGGCTGCATTTGATAAGCGTAGACCTAGCGAAGAAATTTTATCGCTAAATGCCAACTATGAGGGCTATACACCAAGCGTTACCGATGATGTTTTGGTGGCTGACACACCTACTGTTGGCTATGGCTATGTAGTATATGCTGGGGATAAGTTTTATAATAATATGTCCAAGGAGGAAGCCTTTGCGTTCATGGTTCGCACAATGAACGACAGCAGCTATTCTACATCTGTTAATAACTTTATGTCTACCAATAATATTAAGTTTAATCAACAGCAGTTTGATGCTCTGGTTATGATGGTTTATAATATTGGTGCTGGTGTTCTAAACGACAGCGATGTAAAAAGTATATTGCTTAACTGTGTAGAATCTACAGGCAGCTCTAGCTCATCAACAGCCTATGTTAATGCTTCAGATGGGTTAAACCTACGTTCCGGTCCTGGTACTGACTATTATTCTTATGGTATTATGGCATATGGCACGTCAGTGACTATATTAGAAAAAACCACCAGTACATGGTATAAGGTTCAATCCTCTGGCGGCGTAATAGGATATTGCTCAAAGGATTACCTTACATTTGCCTCATCGTCTGTTCGCAATATGAATTATGTTAATAAAGATGCGTTGAAATCTGAACTAATACAGTGGCATCATGCAGGGGGTGGCTGCGTGTGGGGCTTATTATATAGACGTATAGATGAGCTTGAGGTTTTTTGCTACGGTGACTATGTACGTGATGGAAGCAGTAATAAATATAATATGTCATATAGATGGGACTGCTATTAACCATGGCTCTTAGATAAGTGATTAGATAAAAATGTTATTACGATTAAGCACATTTAACAATCTAAAAGATTAAGCACATTTAACAATCTAAAAAATATAAAAAATTATGGGCAAGGATTTTCCTTGCCCATAATTTGTGGTATAATGAAAGCATATTTAAAAAAAGGAAGTAATACTAATGAGTAAAATAGGATTTATAGGTGCCGGTAATATGGCAACAGCAATAATTAAGGGTATGATAAGCAATAATGTTTCTAAGCCTGCTGATATTAATGTTTTTGACGTTAGCGGCGAAAAGCTGGATGCTATGTCCAAACAGGGCATAAATGCTTGCGAAAATGCCAGTAAGGTTGTGGAAAACAGCCATATAATCGTTTTGGCAGTAAAACCTCAAAACTATGAGGAGGTTTTATTGGGCTTAAAATCAGCGGTAACACCTGATAAAGTCTTTGTATCCATAGCGGCTGGCATTTCAATTGAATATGTTACTACTACTATTGGAGCGGATTGTCCATGCGTACGCGTAATGCCTAATACCCCATTGTTACTAGGCTGTGGTGCTTCTGCGTTATGCCCGTCCCATAACATTTGTGATGAGGATTTCGCTGTAGTTAAAAGTATGTTTGCAACATCAGGTGTTGTGGAGGTATTACCTGAGAGTCAGATGAACACAATAATAACTATAAACGGAAGCAGTCCGGCATATATTTATTTGTTTGCAAAGGCTATGGTAGATTACGCTACAGAAAATGGTATAGATGAAAAAACAGCTATGAACCTGTTTTGTGGTACATTAAAGGGCAGTGCTGAAATGCTGTTAAGGTCAGGTGATACACCACAGCAGCTAATTACAAAGGTTTCCTCACCTGGCGGCACAACGTTAGCAGCATTAAAGACCTTAGAAGAAGGTAATTTCTATGATACTGTTAAAGAGGCAAACGCCAGATGTACAAAACGTGCTGATGAGTTAGGCAGATAAACATAAACCTAAAAAAATTTGCATATATTCTACTAATACAATAGAAGTGTATAGGAGAGTATGTGATGAAGGGATTAATTTTTAGGTTTCCAGCTGTTAAAAGAAAAAGCTTGTCAAAATCGGACGTGCTATATTATTTTCGCAGATATGGTTTAGTAGGCTTTCTGGTTGCTTCGCTTTTAGCAGGGTTAGTAACAGGGGCTATAATAGCTAAAAACGCAGATGTTAATTTGATGAAAAGCTTGGATTTTATATTTGTGACAGATTTTCAAGCAAAGCTGAACCAAAGCATTTTTATCACCTTTGCGGCTGCCATGACATCTTACTTTATTTTCTTTATTACAGAATTTTTATTAGGCTTGTCAGCATGGGGTGCTGTGGGCGTACCAATAGTTATTTTCTTTAAAGGAATGGGTATAGGCTTGTCATCGGGGTATTTATATAACGCTAAGGGTTTACAGGGTGTGGGCTTTTATCTATTAGTAATGCTGTTAGGTGTTGTTGCTTCATCTGTTGCATTGGTGGCACAGGGTAAGGGCGCAGTGTCCTTTGCCAACTCTATATGGTACAAACTATATAATAAAAAAAGCAGTGCAGTAGCTTCAGAGCCAGTGATTACTAAATATTTAGTAGACTCTAGCTATGTGTTAATTGGTATAGCTATAGCGGCGTTGGTTGATGCATTGCTAACAACATTTTTTTCGGGGCTTTTTAACTTTTAGCCTAAAAAATTCTCCTTTAAAAATGTTGTAATATAATAAAAGGAGAACGATGATGTCCCAAACAAAGGATAATAAAAGTCATATGGCATTTACGAAAATTTATTTTAGCAACTTCAAAGCACTATTTTTAGCAAATCTGTTTTTTGCAGTACCGTTTTTGGTATCTGCTGGAATTACATTTGGTTTAGTCGCACTGTTAAATAGAGGCGATGTGTTTTTGCTGGCGTTACCTATTGTGCTGTGCTTCCCTTTTTACGGTGGCGTAGTACAGGTGACGAAGGATTTGTTAAAGGGCAACGCTGTGAAGCCCTTTCAGTCGTTTAAAAAAGGATTGAAAAACAACTGGAAGCTGTTTATCCCCCATGGGATTGTTCTGTATCTGGCTGTCCTAATTACCTTTTTTTCAGTTACGGTTTACTGGATAGGGGCTCAGGCAAATTCTATGCTGTATTTCTTTTTTGGATTAAGTGTAGTTATAGGAATACTTTTGTTGTTTACAATGTATTTAGTTCCCTTGGTTACAGTTACGGTGGACATAAAGTTTAGATATATTTACAAAAATTCATTTTTAATGGCAGTAGGGGAGCTGCCAACTAATTTATTGATTACATTAACCCTTGCAATTTTAGGGTTAGTGGTATTTTCATTATCGTTTTTGTTCCCTCCCGTTATCTCGTTGATAGTAATAGGTTTAATAGGTGTGCTTATATTGCCATCTACAGTGGCAATGCTTATAAATTGTAGATTATATCCAAAGGTGTTAAAGCTTTTGACTGATGAAAACACCACTGAAATACCTACGGCGTCGCCAAAATCACAGAAAAACACTGTATCAGAACAAAACGCTAGGCCTATACAGCCAGCTGCCAGTAAACCTAAGGGCAGCAGTGGCACAGATGACTATGTTTTTCATAATGGCAGAATGATTAAACGCAGTCAAATTGATAATGAATACAGCATCATTGACGATGAAGCAGAATAAAGTATTCAGTGACATTTTTTAAATGTAAAAATAATGTAAAATTCATATTTGGCTATTGATATTCATATTTATTTGTGATACAATTCCTGACAAACAAAGGCGTTTGCAGTGCATAAACACTGCAAACGCCTTTGTTTATATTATTTTACACGGAGGAGATATTATGGATTCAGGAAACATTGGCTTTATGTTAGTTTGTACAGCATTGGTATTTTTTATGACACCCGGCTTGGCGTTGTTTTACGGTGGTATGGTAAGCCGAAAAAATGTAGTAAATACAATGATGTCATCTATTGCGGTTATCGGATTAGCAACGGTTATGTGGGTAGCCTTTGGATATTCACTGTCATTTGGTGGTGATAACTTGGGTGTTATTGGAGATTTTCGTTGGATATTCTTCAACAACGTAGGCATGGAAGCAGGTCCGTATTCAGAAACTATGCCCAATATGGTGTTTGCTGTATTCCAAATGATGTTTGCGATAATTACCCCTGCTCTTATTACAGGTGCTATTGCAGGTCGTATGAAGTTTAAAGCGTTATTCCTGTTTATTGCAATATGGTCAATACTGGTGTATTATCCTTTAGCACATATGGTGTGGGGACAGGGTGGCTTGTTGGCACAGATGGGTTCTCTGGACTTTGCAGGGGGCAATGTAGTACATATTAGCTCTGGTATATCAGCGTTGGTTCTTTGTATTGTTCTGGGTAAACGTCAGGGTTATGAGCATAACACTTACAGAATTCATAATATACCTATGGTTGCAATAGGTGCTTGCATACTTCTCTTTGGATGGTTTGGCTTCAATTCCGGCTCTGCATTAGCAGCAGATGGATTAGCAGCCCATGCCTTTGCTACAACAGCGGCATCGTCTGCGGCGGCTATGCTTATGTGGATGCTTATAGAAACCGTTCATAGTGGAAAACCATCGTTAATCGGTGCAGTAACAGGTATGGTGGCTGGATTAGTTGCTATTACACCAGGTGCAGGCTTTGTACCAATTTGGGCATCATTAATAATTGGCTTGGTTGTATCGCCAATTTGTTATTTTGCCATATCTGTGGTTAAAAAACGTTTTGGATATGACGATTCGCTGGATGCCTTTGGCTGTCATGGTATTGGTGGAATATGGGGCGGTATCGCCACTGGCTTGTTTGCCGACAAATCTATTAATGGTGCAGCACAGTGGAACGGTCTTTTCTTTGGCGATGTTAACCTGTTATTAGCACAGCTAGGGTCAATAGCCATAACAATTGTAATTGCTATTGTTGGTACGTTAATATGTGTATGGCTTGTAAAACGAGTTTGCTCCTTGCGTGTATCAAAGAGAGATGAAAAAATCGGCTTGGATGCTTCGCAGCATGATGAATCGGCATACCCTTGCTTTAACGGCTTAGATTAATATAAAGGAGAGCGTACATATGATAAAAATTGAAGCTATTGTTCGGGAAGAAAAAATGGAAGATGTAAAGGAAGCCTTAGATGAAATTGAGGTTCATGGAATTACCGTATATCAGGTTATGGGCTGTGGTACTCAAAGAGGCTATAAAGAACGTGTTAGAGGGCGTGACGTTGATATAAAAATGCTGCCAAAAATTAAGTTTGAAATAGTTGTTTCATCGGAGGAGTGGGAACAAAAAACTATTAAAGCTATACAGGAGGCAGCGTACACTGGTTGTCCTGGGGATGGAAAAATATTTAGCTATAGGCTAGATATGGTAATGCGTATTCGTACTAAGGAAACTGGTTATAAGGCAATTCAGCCATAAAAGAAGGTTTGGCATGACGTTTAAGATTTATGCTGTTTTTTTGACCACCTTTGTGGTATTATTATAGCATATAAATTTCTTAAGCAGGTGTTATATGAACTACAAAGAATTTAAAGTAAAGTATAATATACAGCTTAATAATCAACAGGAAACAGCTGTACAGAGGATAGATGGTCAAACGCTGTTGTTAGCGGTGCCGGGCAGTGGTAAAACCACCGTTATAGTATCACGCCTTGGTTATATGGTAAATTGCCTTCACATTAATCCCCGTTCCATATTGACAATGACATTTAGCAAGGCATCTACCATGGATATGAAGCAACGGTATGCAAGGGTGTTTGGCTGTGAACAGGCTAAGCACCTCCTGTTTTCTACAATTAATGCCTTTTGCAATAGTGTAATATCCGTTTATGAGAGATCCAATAACAAAACAAGGTTTAATTTATTGTCTGAGGAAAAAACTCGTGGAAAAATTATACGTGACCTGTATATATCTATATATCACGACTATCCTACAGAAAATACAATAGGTGAAATTGGCAGATACATAACCTACGCCAACAATATGATGCTTAATGATAAACAGATTGATGATATAGATATATTAAACATAGATTTTTTGGAAATGTTCAATGCTTATAAAAAGTTTAAAATTGCTAATAACCTTATGGATTTTGATGACCAATTAAAATATGCATATTCTATTTTACGCAGATATTCAGATATTTTAGAATACTTTCAAAATAAATATAAATATATTAATGTTGATGAGGCACAGGACACATCAAAGATTCAGCACTGTATTATCAATTTGCTGGGAAAAAAGCATGGCAATATTTTTATGGTAGGGGACGAGGACCAAAGCATTTATAGCTTTCGTGGGGCATATCCACAGGCACTATTAGGCTTTTCCAAAACTTATCCTCAGGCAAAGGTTTTGTTAATGGAAACTAACTACCGCAGCACAAAGGAAATTGTTAATAAGGCAAATATGTTTATAAAAATGAATAAGGAACGCCATAATAAAAATATGGTTGCTAACAATGAAAACGGCTGTAAAATTACCAATGTGGTACTAGATGAGTATATAGAGCAGTATGAATATTTAGCACAGCTTGCAAAGAAATGTACCGATGATACAGCGGTTTTGTACAGAAATAATGAATCTGCTGTGCCTGTAATAGATTACTTTAGTAAGCATAATATCCCATATAGATGTAAAGAAAATGACTGCTTATTTTTTTCACATTATATAGTAATGGATATTGTCAGCATATTGCAGTTTTCTATGGATACTACTAACGTGGATATTTTTGAGAAAATTTATTATAAATTTGGTACGGGGCTGACGAAGGATATTTTCTTAAAAGCAAAGAACAGCTACAACAGAGGGTCGGGAACGTCATTTTTAGACACAATTATAATTGTTTGCAATTCTATTAACAATTCATATGTAACGGATAATGTAAAGCGTTTAAAGGGTAACCTTCATAATATACAAAAGCTATCAGCTAAGCTTGCTGTTAGATACATAGTAAAAATTATGGGTTATGGCTGCTACTTAGAAAAGTCTAAACGCTTTGACGAAAGTAAGATAAACATTTTAACTGCATTAGCCTGTGAAAATAAAACTATACAGAAGCTTATTGAAAGGCTAGCCACGTTAAAGGAAATTGTATCCCAAGGCTCATTAGGCGTTGACTGCTCATTTAGCTTGTCTACTATACATGCCAGCAAGGGCTTAGAATATGACAACGTGATAATTATTGACGTTAAGGATGGCGTGTTACCAGATGTAGATAATATTTACAGCACTGCTCCAGAAGATATAAAGCAAATGGAGGAGGAACGTAGACTGTTTTATGTGGGGATTACCAGAGCTAAAAAATCGTTAACCTTTATATCGTGCAAAAAACAGTTTGATACACCGTTGGCACCCTCCAGCTTTATTCGTCAGCTAATTTATGAGGATAGTGCTGTTACAGAGCAAGGCTTTAACAAAAATATGACTGTAAAAGAATTTAAAAGCAAATTAAAAATTGGCGGTTATGTGGTGCATAAAACTTATGGTGATGGGAAAATTACTAATGTAGATGACAAATATGTGTATATCAGCTTTTATAATAAAGACATAAGGTCAACCTTTGATATAAAAACCTGTGCCGAAAACAAGCTGTTATTCATAAAAACAAAATAGTACAAATAAATTTTAAAAAAGGCCTTGACAAAATAGAACAACAGTGCTATAATCTTGATTGTATTCATTTAGATTGATTTGATTTCGCAAGGTATGTAAATCATTGTTCGTTTGATGGTTTACAAGCCTTGCGAATTTTTTCTTTGCAAGAGAGTACAAAAAATTTTTTATTTATGGAGGTACCTCATTATGAACGGTACAGTAAAATGGTTTAACTCAGAAAAAGGCTTTGGCTTCATCTCTAACGACGACGGCGGCGACGATGTATTCGTACATTTCTCAGCAATCGTTTCTGACGGTTACAAGACTCTTGAAGAAGGTCAAAAAGTAACTTTTGATACAGAAGCTGATCCTAAGAACTCTAGCAAGCAAAGAGCTGTAAACGTACAGAAGGCTTAATTAACAGAGTTTAATTACAAAAATATGGGGCAGGAGATTAATTTCTCCTGCCCCAGTTTTTTGGTTCTCTGTTAATAGTTGGGGTAACCCAAATAAAACAAAAATCAAGCAAGCGATGGCGTTAAGCTGTCGCTTGCTTTAATATGATGAACCCTATATTTTTTCACAGGCTTTATTCCTTTGAAGCTTTGCGTATTTTATTTTCAGCCTATGCAGGCAACAGCCCGCTTAGGCTCTGTAGACGTAGCAGTGAAAGCTGTTCTATGGGTGCTTCTGCTGTCAAAGGAAAACCCAAAAGGGACCGTTCAGCATTATACCTGCACTGCCCTTTTGGGTTATTATAGATTATAGATGGATAAATATGAGGTAACAACAAGGTACACTCTGCATTTGTGCTAATGGTAATAAAAGAGATAGTGTGATAAAGCGTGCTTTCACATAATACGCCCTTGCTAATTATGCAAAGGCAAAATACAGCAGTACGATAATTCCAAGAACAATACGATACCAACCAAAAATAGTGAAATCGTGCTTTTTGATATAGCTCATTAGGAATTTAATGATAACCAGTGATACAATAAATGCTACTGCCATGCCCACCAGTAAAATAATTAGCTCGGCGGATGAAAAATTAAATCCAAATTTTATAAGCTTTACAGCACTTAGCCCAAACATCACGGGGACTGCCAGAAAAAATGTAAACTCAGCAGCGGCAACACGGGATACTCCAATTAACAACGCACCAATGATGGTAGCTCCTGAACGGGATGTGCCGGGAATAATAGACAGTACTTGAAACAATCCAATTAGTAAAGCTGTTTTGTAGGTAATGGCTGATAAATCACCGATTTTTGGTGTGCGTTTTTTATTCCATTTTTCGATAATAATAAACGCTGCACCGTATAATATAAGCATAATAGAGATTACAATAGGCGTGTGCAGGTTCGCTTCAATATAATTATCAAAGAGAATTGTCACAATACCACCAGGAATACAGGCTACCACAACCTTTGTCCAAAGTGAAAGTGTATCCTTTTTGACTATTGATTTTTTCTTATCCTTAAATTGAAAGGGAAACATCTTTTCCCAAAATAATACTACAACAGCTAAGATAGCACCCAGCTGAATAACCACAAAGAACATTTCCTTAAATTCTTCACTTGCATTTAGCTGTATAAATTTATCAACAAGCAACATATGCCCTGTACTGCTAATAGGTAGCCATTCTGTTATTCCCTCTACTACGCCGAGGAAAAATGCTTTTAGAATTTCTATGAAATTAAGTATCATTTGCTATTAGTCTCCTTTTAAAATATGGGTATATCAAATAAAATATTATTTTAGATATACACAAGTCAGCCTTTTAATACACTTCCTTTATACTACTAAATTTTGACACTGCATTATAGCATATTTAGAATAATAAATCCAGTAATAAAATGTAAATAGAGAATTAGTAATTCTGCGTTGTAAATTGATCTGACCCATTTTTAGTAAAAAAAGAAAAGGAATGTGGTGTCATAAGTTCAAGTGACTCAATCTGTTAAAGTTGTTTGTATATTTAATTTAGTTTTCAACAATTCTATCGGGCTTTTTCTGCCAAGGGTACGCATGGTTTTGCGATTGCTCCAATGCAAATGTGCCTTAAGCTTTGCGTTTAATTCTTCTACGCTTTTAAAGGTTTCCCAATCGTAAAAGTAGCGCTGGTCGTTTCTATGGCTCCGTTCCACCTTGCCGTTATGCCATGGCGTTCTCGGCGGAATTAAAATATGTTGGATACCTATCTTTTTCAGCTCTTTTTCGAAGGGACTTTGCACCGTTTCGCTGATATACTTGTAGGTAAATTCCCGACCATTGTCGGTTTGTACTGCCTGTATGTCAAAGGGAAACACACGGCGCAGCATCTGTAAAAACTTCACTGAATTTTCCGGCGTATGCTCTTCAAAACCGTAGACATAGCGAATTCGAGTACATTCATCGATCGCCGTCCACTGATAAAAATGCTTGCCATTCCGTAAGGCTGAACCTCGCAGGCAGTTATAGGGTACTTCTTTTACATCGATTTGTATCTTTTCTCCCGGAAACGACAATTCAGGGTATCTGCGCAAATGTTTTCTCGTGGGCTTCTTCTTTTTCTTTTTTTCGGTAAGCCCCATTCGCTTTGTCGCATAAACCATGCCGCTAAAGCTGCGGCGATACCCAAGCTCTCTTGCAAAATCATAGGTTCCGTCCCAGCCATATCTTGGGAATTTTGCAGCAAAAGCATAGGCGAGGAGCTTTTCTTCCGCTTCGGTATGGCGATTTGGATGACTATGTGGACGATGGGATTTCTCTCGCAAAGATTGCCATGTCCCGTCATATCTTTTACACCAGCGTTTTACGCTGCTTAGGCTTACACCGTATTGGAGAGCGGCTATACTTTTACCTTTTTTTAATGCCCATTTTACTATTGCTTGCCTTTTCTTGGCTTCTTGTGTTATTATATTCATGAGAAGTTTCTCCTTTTATGATAAATGGTTTGTGGTGAACTCATTATACCATATTCGGATGATAACTTCTCTTTTTATTGGGTCATATCATTTTAACACATACATTTAACAGGTAATATATGGATATATTGTCTTGACTTTATGTGTATGTAGAGCTAATATGTGCACTACCAAAAGGAAATACACAATTAGGAGGTACATACCATGAAAAGCACAAAGACAATGCCCTACAAGAAGCTCGAAAACGAACTACTCGAGAATCGCTGCGAACTTAGAATTGCAAGCCCTGAGCGGAAGCGCAACCTCATCAATCGTGACCACGACCTTATGATTGAGATGGACAGCCGCCGGAAAAGTAAGGAAAACTGAGGAGGACACGACGATGACAGACAAGCAGTTAAAACAAGCCAAAAGTCAGCTTTCGCAGGAAGAGCGGTTCGACAGAGCCTACAGTGCCTTTGAAGGCGGCATTCGCCTGATCTCCAAGAGAGCCGACGGCGCAGAAACTCGCTACAAGGTACACTTTGACGCAGCTGGGAATGTCAGCCTTGAACGGTTTTAAGGAGGGCGGCACCATGTGGAAAGAAGGAAGTTTGAAGGTGCACGACAGCATTTTTCACTACTGGATGAAGCAGTACGACGAAGGTAGCGGGTTTGGCGTCGACGGCGGGCGTATCAGTAAGCTGACGCTTAAGCGGAACGGCGCTATCGTATGCAACTACGACAGAGGCTGGGATGTTGAACCTGCCGACCCAGATACGCAGCTTGTGCTGGAGATTCTGCTTCACAGCGAAAACTACTAAACCGTGCTAAAGAAAAAGCCGAGTTCAGCCCTTTGAAGGGCTGTATCTCGTACAGATAGATTTTGACGGACTGCCGCCGGCGGTCTTTTATTATGCTCAAAAGGAGGTAGCAAGCATTGCGAAAACTGAAAAAATATAAACAGACACATTTTAAAGCGTCTAACGCAGTATACAATCAATCTGCTGCCGACTTTGCTGTTGCGTTTATTGAAAGCCTGTGCCACACCAAGGGTACATGGGCAGGAAAGCCCTTTGAACTCATCGATTGGCAGGAACAGATTATCCGTGATTTATTCGGGATTTTAAAGACAGATGGATATCGGCAGTTTAACACTGCTTATGTAGAAATACCTAAAAAGATGGGAAAAAGCGAGCTTGCCGCAGCAATTGCACTTCTTCTCACTTGCGGTGATGGTGAAGAACGGGCGGAGGTATACGGTTGTGCCGCCGACCGCCAGCAGGCATCAATTGTATTTGAAGTAGCAGCCGATATGGTGCGCATGTGTCCAGCACTAAATAAACGTGTAAAGTTGCTGGCTTCAACTAAGCGATTGGTGTACCTGCCGACCAACAGCTTCTATCAGGTATTGTCGGCTGAAGCCTACTCTAAACACGGCTTCAATATACATGGTGTTGTTTTTGATGAACTTCATACTCAGCCAAACCGGAAGTTATTTGACGTTATGACGAAAGGATCTGGGGATGCTAGAACTCAACCACTCTATTTTCTTATCACCACTGCTGGGACGGATACCCAAAGTATATGCTACGAAACACACCAGAAAGCGGTTGATATTATTGAGGGCAGAAAATACGATCCCACGTTTTACCCTGTAATCTACGGAGCTAAAGAAGAGGATGATTGGACAGACCCAAAAGTGTGGAAAAAAGCAAATCCAAGCTTGGGAATTACAGTTGGAATTGACAAGGTAAGAGCTGCTTGTGAAAGTGCAAAGCAGAACCCAGCTGAGGAGAACAGCTTCCGGCAATTGCGCTTAAATCAGTGGGTTAAACAATCTGTCCGATGGATGCCAATGGCAAAGTGGGATGCCTGTGCATTTCCAGTTATACCAGAAAGTCTCGAAGGACGGGTCTGTTATGGAGGTCTTGACTTATCTTCTACAACAGATATTACAGCCTTTGTATTAGTTTTCCCACCGGAGGATGAAACAGATAAATACATTGTTCTTCCGTATTTTTGGATGCCAGAGGACAACATTGACATCCGAGTCCGAAGAGACCATGTACAATACGATCTTTGGGAGAAACAGGGATATATTCTAACCACAGAAGGCAATGTAGTGCATTACGGCTACATTGAGCGGTTTATTGAAGAACTTGGCGAAAAGTATAACATTCGAGAAATTGCATTTGACCGTTGGGGAGCAGTTCAAATGGTTCAGAACCTTGAAGGAGCAGGCTTTACTGTCGTTCCATTCGGTCAAGGCTTTAAAGATATGTCACCGCCAACCAAAGAACTAATGAAATTGACATTAGAAGAAAGAATAGCGCACGGTGGGCATCCAGTGCTTCGTTGGATGATGGACAACATCTTTATAAAAACTGACCCAGCAGGTAACGTGAAACCGGATAAGGAAAAAAGTACAGAAAAGATAGATGGTGCGGTAGCGACCATCATGGCACTTGATCGTGCTATCCGTTGCGGCTCAGGTAATAGCGGAGATTCAGTGTATGACGAGAGAGGTTTGATTGTCTTTTAAACCTTAATGGTTAACACAAAGTTTATATTCGGAGGTGACGCCTATGAATCTAATAAGAGGACTGTTTCGGTCAAGGGACAAACCGCAAAACCGTGTGGGTAGTGCATTTTCCTTCCTGTTTGGTGGTACGTCATCTGGCAAAACAGTGAACGAGCGTACTGCAATGCAAGCAACAGCAGTGTATGCCTGCGTAAGGATACTAGCTGAAGCGATTGCAGGACTGCCACTTCATGTATATAGATATCGTTCAGATGGAGGTAAAGAAAAGATTCCTTTTCACCCGCTGTATTACCTTCTTCATGATGAACCAAATCCAGAGATGACTTCATTCGTGTTTCGAGAAACACTGATGAGTCATCTTTTGCTTTGGGGAAATGCCTTTGCACAGGTGGTCAGAAACGGTCGTGGGCAGGCAGTGGCGCTTTATCCCCTACTCCCCAACAAGATGCAAGTTAGTCGAGCAACAAATGGTGAGCTGGTCTATACCTATTACCGTGATACGGACGAAAGTGGCCTAAATCCAAAAGGCGGCTATGTCACACTCCGTAAAGATGAGGTTCTTCACATTCCTGGCTTAGGTTTTGATGGACTCATTGGTTATAGCCCTATCGCCATGGCGAAAAATGCAATCGGCATGTCACTTGCTACTGAAGAGTACGGTGCGGCATTCTTTGCCAATGGCGCAAATCCCGGAGGTGTGCTGGAACACCCAGGAGTAATCAAAGATATACAGAGGGTCAAGGATAGCTGGAATAGTGCCTACCAAGGCACAGGCAATGCTCACAAAATTGCTGTATTGGAAGAGGGCATGAAGTTTCAAGCCATTGGTATCCCACCGGAACAGGCACAATTTCTTGAAACACGGAAATTCCAAATTAATGAGATTGCGAGGATTTTCCGAGTGCCGCCCCATATGGTGGGTGATCTTGAAAAGTCTAGTTTCTCCAATATTGAGCAGCAATCGTTGGAATTTGTAAAATACACCCTCGATCCGTGGGTGGTTCGATGGGAGCAAAGTCTCCAGCAATCGCTTATTTTGCCTTCTGAGAAAACTTCACTATTTATTAAGTTCAATTTGGATGGACTGCTTCGTGGTGATTACCAAAGTCGTATGAATGGCTACGCTACAGGTCGACAAAATGGCTGGATGTCAGCCAACGATATCCGTGAACTGGAGGATATGAACCGCATACCAGCTGAGGAAGGTGGCGACTTATATCTAGTTAACGGAAATATGACAAAACTGGCTGACGCAGGTGCGTTTGCCAAAACCAAAGGAGGTCAGTAAATGAGGAAGTTCTGGAACTGGGTGCGTGATTCTGATGAAGAGCGTACCCTCTATTTAAATGGAGTGATATCTGAAGAAACGTGGTGGGGCGATGAAGTCACACCTAAGATTTTTAAAGATGAATTGCTGGCAGGCACCGGCAATATTACGGTGTGGATTAATTCCCCTGGTGGTGATGTGTTCGCAGCAGCTCAGATTTATAACATGCTCATGGAGTATACCGGAAAAGTCACTGTAAAGATTGATGGACTTGCGGCAAGTGCAGCTTCCGTTATTGCAATGGCGGGTGGAGATGTATATATGTCCCCGGTTTCCATGCTAATGATTCATAACCCATCAACGATTGCGATCGGTGACAGTGAGGAAATGCTTCGAGCAAAGGCCCTATTAGATGAGGTCAAGGAAAGTATTATTAATGCCTATGAGTTAAAAACGGGTCTTTCCCGAACAAAACTCTCCCATCTGATGGATGCAGAATCATGGATGAATGCAAATAAGGCTATTGAACTTGGTTTTGCAGATAAAATCATGTTTATGGAAAGTGAAACACTAGATTTGAAGGATAGTCTTATTTTTAGCAGGATGGCGGTTACTAACTCGCTTATCAACAAACTGCCAAAACAACCAAAACAGAAAACAGGTACACCCATTGAGTCGCTGGATAAGCGGCTTTCTTTAATTTTGAACTAATTTAAAGGAGGAAATAACGATGAGTAAAATTCTTGAATTGCGTGAGAAGCGCGCTAAAGCATGGGATGCAGCAAAGGCATTCCTTGATTCAAAACGTGGCGGTGATGGACTGTTATCCGCCGAGGACACGACAACCTATGAAAAAATGGAAGCCGATGTGGTGGCACTTGGTAAGGAAATCGAACGTTTGGAACGCCAAGCATCTATCGACTTAGAACTGTCAAAAGCAACCAGTAACCCAATAACGAATGAACCTACTAGAACTGGAGAGGAAAAGACCGGACGCGCAAGTGCTGAATATAAAAAAGCTTTCTGGAATGCAATGCGTGACAATGTCAGCTATGAAGTAAGGAACGCTCTAAAGATTGGCACTGATTCTGAAGGTGGATTCCTTGTACCAGATGAGTTTGAGCGTACGCTAGTAGAAGCCCTAGAGGAAGAAAATATTTTCCGTAGGTTAGCCAATGTCATCACTACATCTTCTGGTGACCGCAAGATTCCTGTTGTTGCAAGCAAAGGCACTGCAAGCTGGATCGATGAAGAAGGAGCTATTCCTGAGAGCGATGATAGCTTCGGTCAAGTATCCATTGGGGCTTATAAACTGGCAACGATGATTAAAGTGTCAGAGGAACTGCTAAACGATTCCGTGTTCAATCTCGAAAGCTACATCACAAGAGAATTCGCACGACGTATTGGTAACAAGGAAGAAGAAGCCTTCTTTATAGGTGACGGTACAGGAAAGCCAACAGGGATTTTGAATGCTACTGGTGGTGGTCAAGTTGGGGTTACTACGGCAAGTGCCACTGCCATTACTTTGGATGAGGTATTAGATTTATTCTACAGCTTAAAAGCACCGTATCGAAATAAGGCAGTATTCGTAATGAATGATGCCACTATAAAAGCTATCCGTAAATTAAAAGACGGAAACGGACAGTACTTATGGCAACCTTCTGTCCAAGCGGGAACACCTGATACGATTCTTAACCGCCCGCTGTACACCTCGTCATATGTACCTACTATTGAAGCAGGTGCAAAGACTGTGGTATTCGGTGATTTTAGTTATTACTGGGTGGCAGACCGTCAAGGACGAGTATTCAAACGATTAAATGAACTCTATGCTGTTACAGGTCAAGTAGGATTTATTGCGACTCAACGAGTTGATGGAAAGCTTATCTTACCGGAGGCCGTTAAGGTACTCCAACAGAAAGCTTAACGGAGGTGCTTTATGAGTTATAACACGAAGAATTATACCGAACAAGGCGGAGAAAAAACTGTCATCGGTGGTGTTTTAGAAATTAAAGAAGGGGCCTCGGTTACGGGGCTTCCTATTGCTGAAAACCAGGTAGACAGCACCGCCATCGATGTTGCTGGTCTAGTTACGGACTTTAACGCTCTGCTTGCCAAACTAAAAGCAGCGGGGCTTATGGAGTCTGACTAAGGTGGAATGTAAAGGAGGTTGGTGGTATGGCAGTGGCAGATAATCTCTTGCCTAAAGTTAAAGCGAACTTAATTTTAGCACATGATCAGGATGATGCCCTCCTTATTGGATTTATCACTGCTGCAGTCTCCTATGCACAGAGCTATCAGCACGTTCCTGAAAACTATTATGAAACTCATTCTATGCCTCCAACAACAGAACAAGCAGTGATTATGTTGTCGAGTCATTTCTATGAAAGTAGAGATGGCTCGACGGCAGGTTTCTTTGCTGATAGCGTACAGGCGGGGCAACAAGTATGGAACACGGTGAACTTGCTTTTACGACTTGATCGAGAGTGGGGTGTTTAGCGTGAGCTTTGGGAAGATGAACACCTTCATCGATATCATTAGAACGATACCCATAAAGGATGAGGAAGGCTTCGCCACAAAAGGTGACAACATACTCGCAAGTGTACTTGCTTACAAGGAAGATCGGCATGGCAGTGAGCGATGGACGAATATGGCATCATTTTCATCTGCAACTTCCCTATTCAGGTTTAGGAAAATCTTCGGACTTAAGGTGACCAATGAAATGGTTATCGTCTGCCATGATGGCAGATATCAAATTTTAAGTGTTGAGGATGTAAGAAATCGAGGTATGTATGTCGAGGTTTTAGCCGAAAAGCTAGAACCAACTGTGAGGTGATGGATATGGCAAAAGTGAATATAAAGATGCCAGAAGAATTCCTTTTAAAGGTATCCCGATTAGCTGACCAAACCGATGTGATTCTTCCTAAGGTTTTGGAAGTTGGCGGTGAAGTGGTGCTAGATAAAGTCAAGGGAAATCTAAGTAAGGTGGTTGGCAAGGACACGAAATATCCATCCAAAAGTACTGGAGAATTGCTATCTTCACTGGGCCTTTCTGGTGCAAAGCAGGATAGAAACGGTAACTTCAATGTAAAAGTCGGCTTTGCAGAGCCACGTTCTGATGGTGAGAGCAATGCTAAACTTGCCAGCATCATTGAATATGGGAAGCATGGTCAGCCTGCAAAACCCTTCCTAAAGCCTGCGAGGAATGCATCTAGGAAACCCTGCATCAACGCAATGGTCGCCAAACTGGAGGAGGAGATCGACAAAATATGAATATCTTAGAGGAATTAATTACACTTGTGATCGCCATACCGCTCCCCGTGGAAACCGGGGTTTTTTCAGGTTTGGCACCAGATGAGTATGTCGTGATTCTCCCTCTTTCGGATATTTTTGAAGTTCATGCGGATAATCGTCCAGGCTTTGATGTGCAGGAAGCGAGGATATCACTGTTTTCAAAAAATAATTACCTAGAGCGGAAACGTCAGCTCACAACTGCTTTAATAAATGCGGATTTTACTGTGACTGAACGAAGATATATCGGTCACGAGGATGATACTGGATATCACCATTACGCCATCGATGTGGCGAAAAACTATAGAATGGAGGAATAAAAAATGGCAACAATCGGTCTTGATAGACTGTACTATTCAAAAATAACAGAGGACGCTAACGGTGAGGAAACTTATGCCCAACCTTCTGTACTTGCAAAAGCCATCACTGCTGAACTTTCGGTTGAACTAGTGGAAGCCATTCTGTATGCTGACGACGGTGCGGCTGAGGTTGTGAAAGACTTTAACAGTGGTACTCTCACTCTCGGTGTAGACGACATTGGTCCGACGGTCGCAGCGGATTTAACTGGCGCTTCTACTGATGACAATGGGGTCCTAATCTCTGCTAGTGAAAACGTAGGTACACCCGTTGCAGTGGGGTTTCGTGCGCAAAGGGCTAATGGAACATATCGCTATTTTTGGCTGTATCGCGTTAAGTTCGGACTACCAGCAACAAACTTACAGACTAAAGCTGACTCCATTACTTTTTCCACACCCACCATTGAAGGAACCGTTATGCGCAGGAATAAGCTGGATGGATTGGGCAAACATCCATGGAAAGCTGAAGTTACAGAAGGTGATCCTGGTGTTTCATCGACCACCATAACAGGTTGGTTCACTGAGGTCTATGAACCTGTTTATACACCTGTACCATAGGAGGAGAAATCATGGATAATGAGAGAAGTGCCACAATTAACATTGGTGACAAAGAGTATGAACTGGTTTTAACAACACGTGCAACAAAGGCCATTGCCGGTCGTTACGGTGGTCTTGAAAACCTTGGAGAAAAACTGATGAAATCAGAAAACTTCGAGATGGCACTGGACGAGATTGTTTGGTTAATCACGCTGCTTGCAAACCAGTCCATTTTGATTCGCAACCTTAATAATAAGAACGCACCAGAAGAATTGCTTACAGAAGAAGAAGTGGAGCTTCTTACCTCACCACTTGACTTGGCGGCATATAAAACTGCAATTACCGAGGCGATGTTCAAAGGTACAAAGCGAAATGTAGAAAGTGAGGAGGAAACTTCAAAAAACGTGGAAGTCGGGTAACGGACGTTGAGGTCTTTACCCGGCTTCTTTATTATGGAACAGTTCAGATGGGCATGGAGGCAGAGGAATTCTGGCTTATGCCAATTGGGCTGTTTTTTGATTTATGGACTTGTCATAAACAATGGCATGGTATTGAAAAGCCAAAGAAAACACGGACCATTGACGATATTATCCCACCAGGTATTTAGGAGGAGGTGAAGGCATGGCAGATAATTTTGGTTTAAAGATAGGTGTTGAAGGCGAGCGTGAATTCAAGAACGCACTGCGGGAAATCAATCAATCATTTAAGGTATTGGGCAGTGAAATGGCACTTGTGACTAGCCAATTTGATAAGAATGATAAATCCATTCAGTCGGTCACCGCTCGTAATGCTGTTCTAAATAAGGAAATTGACGCACAGAAGGAAAAGATTTCTACCCTTAAGGCTGCCCTTGATAATGCCTCCTCCTCTTTCGGTGAAAATGACCGCCGCACCCAAAACTGGCAAATCCAATTAAACAGGGCTCAGGCTGAACTAAATCTTATGGAGCGTGAACTTGAACAGTCCACAATTGAAGCGGATAATCTCGGTGAAGAGTTAGAGGATTCAGGTAAAAGTGCAGAGGATGCTGGTGGCAGATTTGAAAAGCTTGGCGGTGTACTAAAGGGAATTGGTGTGGCGATGGGGGCGGTTGCTGTTGCAGCCGGAGCCGCTGCTATTAAGTTAGGTAAAGAAGTAGTCACTCAATTTGGAGAGCTGGAACAAAACCTAGGCGGATCGGAGGCGGTTTTTGGAGCATATGCTGCATCGATTCAGAAAACTGGTGAGGAAGCCTATAAAAATCTTGGTGTTTCCCAAAGTGAGTATCTTGCAACCGCCAACAAAATGGGTGCATTGTTACAAGGTTCTGGTATACAGCAACAGAGGAGTCTTGAGCTAACTGAAAAGGCCATGCAACGTGCGGCAGATATGGCATCTGTTATGGGTATAGATATGTCTTCTGCTATGGAGGCAGTCACTGGGGCGGCAAAGGGTAACTTTGATATGATGGATAACTTAGGTGTTGCGATGAACGCTACAAACATCGAAGCCTACGCTCTTGCAAAGGGCCTGGATTTTACTTGGAATACTGCAACACAAGCGGAAAAGGCTGAAGTAGCAATGCAGATGTTCTTTGAGAACACGGAGCAGTATGCTGGAAATTTTGCGAGAGAGTCAACTCAAACAATTTCTGGCTCTATTGGATTATTACAGGCTGCACTTGGTTCTTTTACAGCCGGACTTGGTAATGCCAATGCGGATATGACAAATCTGACTGAGAATCTTGTGGAGGCTTTTGAGGCAGTTGTTACTAATATCGTACCGGTCTTGGAAAATATCGTAGCCGCATTACCAACAGCAACGGGCGCAATATTAGCAGCGGTAGCAGACTTGCTTCCAATGCTTCTTGAATTAGTTACAAATATATTCACGCAGGTACTGGAAACAATTTTGAGCCTTTTACCCGAACTTATTCCAGCTACGGTAAGTGCTCTAATGACGATTGTCGGTGCATTAATAGATAACCTTCCATTGCTGATAAATGCAGCAATCGAATTAGTAACAGCGCTTGTGGAGGGTATCGGCATAGCTTTACCACAGCTCATCCCTGCGGCTGTTTCTGCTGTTACGCAGATTGTCAAAGGATTGATGGATAACCTACCACTTATTTTAGATGCCGCTTTGCAGTTGATTATAGGGTTGGCAAAGGGATTGGTCGATGCAATACCCCAGCTTACTTCAGCCTTGCCTGTCATTATCAAAGCAATAGTGGATTTTATCATTGAATCCATTCCACAGATTATTGAAGCAGGTATTCAATTATTGACCTCACTGGTCACAGCTTTGCCTACTATAATTACAGCAGTTGTGGAAGCAATCCCGCAAATTATCGACAGTATCATCGGTGCTGTTATTGGGTCGATTCCTTTAATAATTGATGCAGGTATCCTGCTTTTAGTAGCGCTCATTCAAGCCTTGCCGCAGATTATTACTACTGTTGTAGGTGCCATTCCCAAGATTGTAGCTTCGTTGGTAAATGCCATTATTGGTAACATCGATAAGATCATTTTAGCGGGTGTTCAACTGTTCGTGGCACTGATTGCAAATCTACCAAGGATAATCGTGGAGATCGTTAAAGCAGTACCACAGATTATATCTGGACTGGTCAAAGCCTTTACGGGTTATATCGGTCAAATGTCTCAGGTGGGTGGCAATCTGATTAAAGGGTTGTGGAAGGGGATTTCAGACGCTGGGGCATGGTTATGGAGTAAAATTTCTGGATTTTTTGGAAATGTTGTATCAAGGATTAAAGACTTCTTCGGTATTCGCTCCCCATCAACTCTATTTGCTGGAATTGGCCACAACATGGGTGAAGGTATCGGTGTAGGTTTTGAGGATGCAATGACAGCAGTTTCAAGGGATATGCAAAATGCAGTACCAACCAGCTTTGATTTTAATTACAGAGGTGTATCTGGGCAAGGGAATGCTACAGGTGCAAGTATTACTCAAAATATTTCAGTTGTGACACCTAAGCCTCTATCAGAAAAAGAACTAGCACGGGAGTTTAAGAACCTATCCCGTAAACTGGCACTGGAATTGTAAGGGAGGTACGGCAATGGAACTAACATATACAAATAGAGATGGAGAGAGCATTACGCTTAAGCAAAGCCGACCGTACTTTCTTACGAAGGTAGACGGCACTGGCAATATGCGTCAAACCGTCAACACTTTCAAGGCGCCAGATCAGGATGGCGCTTTTTATATTTCCTCCACGTTAGATATGCGAAACATAACAATTGAAGGTACGGTTGTTGCTGATACCCCCGATGAGGCCTATAAAAGGAGACAGCGCTTCCTTCAAATATTCAGTCCAAAGTTATTAGGGACGCTTCAATACCGTGAGCGACAGATATCCTGTGTGGTGGAGGAGGCAGGTTTTAGTGTTTCTAATCGGCAACGAATACCAAACTTCTTTGTCAGTCTACTCTGCCCGTCCCCTTTCTTCGAAACATTAAACGAGGTGCGAGAGGAACTGGCATCATGGATACCGCTATTTGAGTTTGAATTAGAAATCCCAATGAGCGGGATGGAGTTTGGAATGCGTCAGCCTAGCCAGATCATTACGGTAGAAAATATCGGGGATGTATCTTGCGGATGTGAGATTGTGTTCCGAGCTTTAGGTACTGTGTCGAACCCTGAACTTTTAAATATAGACACAGGAGAATATATCCGGCTTCTCACTACAATGAACGCTGGGGATGAACTTCGTGTATATACCCATTTCGCTGGTAAGCGTGTAGTCCAGATTGATGGGTCAACGATTACAAATGCATTTTCACTGTTAGATACGAATTCGGTGTTCTTTCAACTAGCGGCAGGTCTAAATACACTGCGTTACGATGCTTCTGTCAATATGGAATTGTTAGAGGTTAGTATTTACTTTCGTCCGCAGTTTCTGGGGGTGTAAAAATGGAACTGTATATCTACAACTCAAACCGAGAGCTTGCGGGCATTGTGGAATCCTTCGAGTACTTGCGCTGGACGAGGCGCTATTCCCAGTGTGGCTCATTTGAATTAAAAGCGATTGCAACTCCGGAGGATACAGAACTCTTAAAGGAAGGGAATATCATCTGGAAAAATGATGATGAGGAAGCGGGGATCATCGAGCATCTGGAACTTTCTCAAACTGAGCATGAAATTATTACTGCAAGTGGTCGCTTTGCAACTTCCTTCCTTTCCCGCCGCATTGTATGGCAAACGGAGAAACTCTCTGGTGACATTTCTGTATGTGTAGAGCAGCTGATAAATAATAATCTTATCAATCCTTCTGATGTAGCAAGGAAGATTTCGAACATAACCTTTTCTGCTCCAAACTTAAATGTTCCCATTAGCACACAGGTATCGTACCGAAATTTGATGGATGCTGTGACGGAACTATGTGTTGCATCGGATGTTGGCATTAAGACTGTGTTCACTCCTGCTACAGGGGTTTTTACCGTAGCGTTATATATGGGAACGGAATCACAAGCTGTATTTTCTAAGGAATATGAAAACCTTACAGAACAGATTTATACAATAAGTGCTGGAGATTATGCGAACACTGCCCTTGTTGGTGGTGAAGGAGAAGGTCCAGACAGAACTTTTGTTGCAATTACAAGTGGCTCTGGTGAGACAAGGCACGAAATTTTTGTGGATGCTAAGGACTTACGGGCAGAAGACTTTGGTTTAGATTACATTGATACACTAATCTTTCGAGGTCAAAGTAAGCTGAGTGAGCAGGCAATACGCTATTCATTTGATACATCAGTCAATCCACACGGTAATTTGAAATATAAGATAGACTTCGATCTTGGGCAGACCGTCAAAGTCATTTCCAAAGCATGGGGTGTATCCATGACGACACGCATCACCGAAGTCGAAGAAACCTATGACGCAGATGGCCAGAGTATCAGTGTAGTATTCGGAAAAGCTGAATTGACAATAGCGCAAAAATTACACTCCGACTTGAGCGAGGTGAAAACAGCAATATCGGCTCCAACTGGCATATCTGAAATTGCACAGGCTTTAGGAGCAGTGGAGGATACGCTAGTAACAGTTGAGGAAACCTTAGGCGACTTGACGGAGGTAGATTCAAAGATTCAAGGAGACAACGTAGCATCTACTATCAACAATCTGTATGGAAAACTACCTGCGCTCGAAATCAATGTTGGCGGAGGAACTATATCGATTGGACAATATGCGTTGTATTATATGAAACCTGGAGATGCCTTTTATTTCACATCATGGAGTGGCAATAAGTTTAGTGACCAGCCAAGTGACGACGGTCATGTCTTTTTGATAAAACATAGTGGGGACAATACGGGAAATGGATATCAGCGAGCAATGGGTTTCTTTATTTCTCGCAATACGCTGACATTCTATGTGATTTCTGTTTTCGTATTTAATAACCCTTCTGGACAAGCAAACTGGCTTAATATCAATAATGAACCTGTAACTACTGCAAGAATTGCCAATGGAGCAGTTACAGGTTTAAAAATTGCAGACCGTACAATTACAGCTACTAAAATGGTTTCTTCTTTTAGCGACTATTCAACTACAGAACAAAACACTGGGCGACTATGGATAGATGGTAAGACGATTTATCGCAAGCAAGTGAATCTTGGGTCACTTACAAATACGACACCGAAAAGCGTAGCTCACGGCATATCAAACCTCAGCACTATTGTCAGTTTAACAGGCTTTGCGACAAATGGGACCGTATTCTTGCCACTGCCCCTTGCCCGGTACAACAACTTCGCATCGCAAATCGGACTCTTCGCAAATAAGACCGACATTGTAGTCGAACCAGGCAATGATAGAACTGCGTATACAGGCTATGTAGTAATAGAGTATACAAAAACGGAATAGAAGGAGGAGTGATTGATGGAAAAAAGCGGATTTTTCAATTCATCCGATGGTGATAGAGTCTATGATGCAACGGACTTCGCTGCATATTTTGGAAGCCTTGTCTCGAATGGTGTATTTTATGTGACACCAACAAACTTACTGGTATCTCCTGGGATTGGATTAGCAGTAACCATAGCACCGGGCAGTGCATGGATTAATGGTTATAGATATGAAAATACGGATGTTTTAAATAAACCCCTTGCTACAGCAGATGGGAGCAATCCTCGCATAGACAGGGTTGTGGTTCGTTTAAGTCAAATTACGAGAAGCATTCAGCTCGCCATTGTTACTGGTACTCCAACGGCATCGCCCATAGCTCCGGAGTTGACAAGAACAAGCGATGTCTATGAACTTGGTATTGCTGATGTTCTAGTACCTTCAGCTGCTACATCGATTTCAGCAAATAACATTATTGATACTCGGTTGAATACTAGTCTTTGCGGGTTGGTAAACTCGCTAGTTTCTGCGGTTTATGAATAGGAGGTGAATATAAGTGGCGGATATTAACGGCATCACCCTGCAGGCGGGTTCCAGCCCGACCGTTTATTACACGATTACTTATACTAAAAGCCGACCTAATAATAGCCAAATGACATACAATTTTACCATATCCGCTGCATTGGGTTCATCAGGTTCCTTCATCCATAATGGTTATGCATTGCTTTGTACAATGACTGTAAATGGATCTTCTTCGCAGGTGAGAATCAAAGCGGCGGACGGGGATAACTGGGATGGAACTACACCAAGACTCAGGTATGTTTCGGTGACCTGTGCTTCTAATACAGGTAATGCAACCCAGCCAGTCACATTCAAAGTGGTATCTGATGGACGATTGCCATTATCCTCTGGTGTAATTACCAATTCGAGTTATACGGTATTAAGCTCTCCTTTGCTTACTACAGCGTGTGGAGCACCGACATCTTGTACGGTTTCCCCAACACTTGCGGAAGGGAATGTGACTCTTTCTTGGAGTGGGGCTTCTGGGGGCATCAATAATACGATTTCCAGTTATGAGATTCAATATAGTGATTCTGCCGATAACATCACATGGGGAGCATGGACTGCTCTGACAACGGTGAACACCACAGCATCAAGTGGCAGTGTATCAGTAGCACCGCCCTTAACGCGAGGTAATTATCGAAGATTTCAGGTAAGGACGCGTGGTACAGCAGGTGCTAGTTATTACTCTATCTGGAAAGTATCCACAAACAGCGTCCGCAGAAATACTGTGCCAAAGCCAGCAACGACTGCTGTTGCTTCCCCAGCAGCATATAGTGATGAGATTATCACGCTTACTTGGAGTGGAGCGTCAAGTGGTACGAGTCCAATTAAGGGATATCAAATTGCCAGCCGCACATCCACAGATAACAGCACATGGAGTGCATGGAATGTGTTAACCATATTGACATTGGCGGCAAGCGGTGGTAGTTATAACCCAACTGTATCGAGGGCTCCAGGAACATACACACAATTTGGTATTTGGACAATCGACACATTGGATGTTTACTCAATAGAGACAATTAGCAATAGTATCTATTGTAATGTAACAGCTTGTGCAGCACCGACCGTTTGTACGGTAAGCGCAACATTATCTGAAGGAAATGTTACCCTCTCTTGGAGCGGAGCGTTAGGTGGTGCGGGAAATCCTATCACTTCCTACGAAATACAGTACAGTGATTCGCCTGATAACAGTAATTGGGGTGCCTGGATGGCATATGCTATAGTCAATACATCTGCAACAAGCAGTATTTTAAATGCCAGTCCACCTGCTACACGGGGCCATTATCGTCGTTTCCGAATAAGAACCCGTGGTACGGCTGGAGAGGATTTTTACTCAGACTGGACTATATCCAGCAATACTGTACGCAAAAATATACTACCCATACCGCCGACTACTTTTGCCGCAAACCCTCCTATATATGAAGCTAACACAATAAATCTTTCATGGAGTGGAACAGTACCTGGGACCAGTGCCATTAAGCAATATGTCATACAACAGGCTACATCGACAGATAGTGTGAATTGGTCGGCATACGAAGCACTGACAACTATTGTTTCAAACAATTCTTCAGGTAACCTTCAGGTAAATGCGTCACAGATAGCCGGTAGGTATACCCGTTATCGAATAAGCGTTACGGATGCACTTGATGCAGTTTCTGCTTTTGTAGTTAGCAACACGGTAAAGAAAAACAGCCCACCTGCAGCACCGGTAGTTGACTGTCCAATGTCTGGTAATTTTACTTATAACACCATACCACGTTTTATGATCACAACAGGTATTGAACCAGATGGACAACCACAAATAGTGGAGGTAAGGATTGATTCTGGTCCATGGCAAAACAGCGTAGACAATCCTGAGAGGTTTTCCATAAGCGGCTACCTTGGTAACGGGGTCAGGACCGTTTACCAGGCTGAGCCGCTGTCTGTAGGAAGCCATACAGTTACTTTCCGTTGTCTTGACAGTGATATCGAATCAGCAAGCACAGAAGTTGTTCGTACCTTCACGATTTTAGCATTACCTTTTGAAATCATCACTGCTAATGTAACACACGTAAAGGCAGCGCATATTCAGACGCTTCGAACTGCTATAAACAGGGTGCGTAGCTATTACAACCTATCCCCTATGACTTGGAAAGAGGAGATTGTCGTAGGAAAGACCACTGTTAAGAATTGGCCATTTCATATCGTTGAAATGCGCAAAGCAATTGATGCGATTATTATGATGATTAATAGTTTTGATTTTTCCCAGACATTCGATATACCACCTGTCACATGGTTGCCTATCGGTACAGGACGACCCAAGGCAGATGTAATGCAACAAATTCATGACCTAATAAAAATAATGTAAAGGTAACATTCAGCGCTCTTGTAATTTGCAGGGGCGCTTTTCTATATGGAAATACACGAATGGAGGTGTCTTTAATGAAAGAGATTTGGAATTGGATACAACTGGCTATTGCCACAGTCGGTGGATTTCTTGGGTGGTTTCTCGGCGGTTATGATGGATTTCTTTATGCATTGGTAGCCTTTATTGTCATCGATTATGTGACGGGAGTGCTCTGTGCCATTATAGATAAAAAGTTGTGTAGTGAAATAGGTGCCAAGGGAATTTTCAAAAAGGTACTCATCTTTGCAATGGTAGGTATCGCTCATATTATTGATACACAAATTTTAGGTAGCATTGGAGATAATAGTGGAGCCTTACGCACAGCAGTAATCTTTTTCTATCTAAGTAATGAAGGAATATCCATTTTAGAGAATGCTGGTCATATTGGGCTGCCTATCCCAGAAAAACTAAAATCGGTTCTTCAGCAATTACATGGACGTGATGAAGAACCTCGTAAGCCGGGTGATGGAATATGATTGACTTAACGAAAGCGGTAACGGTGTTCATAGGTCGCCGAGGTGAACATCACTATCGAAATATTGAATTTGATGTATCTAGCTTATTGGAAGAAAAATACCCCAGTGCCTCTTTGAATGCAATTTTCAAAAGACCCGATGGTATTGCCTATCCAGTGGTCACAAATTACGCTGACGGGGTTCTTGCCTGGTCGCCTAGTGCAACGGATACATCTATTGTCGGTGTTGGACGTCTTGAAATAAGGGTTACTTATGGAGAGGTGGTCGGAAAAAGCATTCAGATACTAACCATTGTAGAAGATGCCCTTGTTGATGGGATTGTCGAGCCGCCCGAACCTCCTGCTCAAGAATGGCTTAATCAGGTTCTTTCTACATTAGCTGGACTAGATATTAATGAAATAAATAATCTACTAAATCTCATCTACAGCCTGTTAAATAATAACTATGATTTGCTGAATACCACACACGGCCTAGTCGAGGATATGCGAGACACACTATACACTCGGACTGGAATTATCCTTAACCATTTACACCCGATAGAAACTGCTACTGCACCGGACATGGTAAGCCGGAGAGCATCCATCACATTTACGAGCATAAATAGCGGCAACAACGTAGTACTTGGCACGGTAACCTATACATTTGTTACATCTTTGGGCAGTCCCACAGCAAACAATGTGCAGGTGCTAATTCAAGGCACTCTCCGCAATACTGTAAAGAAACTTGCCGAAGCCATAAGGGGAATTCAAGATGTAGCGAACATAGCCTATGGCATAGGGACAGCCCCGAACCCAACTTGTATGGCTTATTGGACGAGTCGAGTTTTCTCCATTGGTGATGTTACTGTTCCTTCCGGTGAGAGTCTATTCTTATTGGAAAGAGCTGAAAATGCTACGACACCATTGACCCTAACCTCTACCGCAACAGCTACTATCAACGCATTTACCAGAGCAAGCTATTTGAGATATGTCTTAAGCGGTAATGCTACAGGTGGGAGCGGTATTAACAGTGTTCGAGGCCCTTTGCACACATTATTGCCCATTGGTAGCGTGGTTATAGGCGGGCAGGGTGGATTGCTTTATCCAACAGCTTATGATTGTCATTTAGTTACGCTTTGCCGCCAATCGGATACAAGTGAAAAGGAACTAGACCTATATATTTCAAATGATGAAGTGAACTTTACCAGAATCTCACGTAGCACACCTATAGGTGCTGATAGTTCAAACGCTGGGATGCATATTCATATTCAAATGCGTCAAAGCCGGGTGCCTTCTGGTTATGGACTGTATATCAGCATGGGAAGTGATGGTACATCGGCGAGTGCTTTTTGTGATTTGAAGTTTACCTATCATCTCTACCCTGTGGCTCTTGCATCTGACACAAACTCTTGATTAGTGGGGTGATTTTAATGAAGTTACGCAAGCTAATACTTACGAACAATGCCTGCTTCAAAGCGGGTAAAACCATAATACCAAAGGGCATTATGGTGCATTCAACAGGGGCGAATAATCCAAACCTAAAACGCTACGTTGGCCCAGACGATGGCTTGTTAGGAAAGAACGAGTATAACAACCATTGGAATCAAGACAAACCTGGAGGCCGCCAAGTATGTGTTCATGCCTTTATTGGTAAATTAGCAGATGGCTCCATTGCCACCTATCAAACATTGCCTTGGAATCACAGAGGTTGGCATGCTGGAGGAGATGCAAATAATACTCATATTGGATTTGAAATCTGCGAGGATGGTTTGACCGATTCCTCGTATTTTAATGCAGTTTATAAGGAAGCTGTGGAGCTTTGTGTATATCTTTGTAAACTCTATGGGTTTAGTGAGAAAGATATCATCTGTCACAGTGAAGGGTATAAACTGGGCATTGCAAGTAATCATGCGGATGTGATGCACTGGTTTCCTAAGCATGGTAAGAGTATGAATACCTTTCGAACAGATGTGAAGAAGTTACTAAACACAGAAAATAAACCACCAGAGCCAGTGAAAAAGAAATATTATCGTGTACAGATTGGTGCATATTTGGACAAAGCAAATGCTGAGGCACAGCTTGCCAAAGCTAAAAAGGCAGGCTTTACGGATGCATTTATTAAGTATGATTAATCAATTGGCAAGCTAAATAGCGGCATTCCTTGAATTTCATCGGGTTTCCCAAGCAAAATATTAAACTATTAGATTTATGCAGCCTGTGGGGGTTCTTCCCTTGCAGGCTCTTTTTTTATGCTCTGATTCACATTAAATTTTACAAATCCTCAACTTCGACCTGTTCCCACGGCTATTAGGTAGGAGGTGATTCCTAGTGAATCAGCACGAGGATAAAAAAGTTACAAAGATTTCAGACGAGATTATAGACAAAAGTATTGAATTAAAGAGGGTATCACAGGAACAGCTACAGCGTGAGTTTGATTATATCCAGGCAGAAAAAATGCTTAGAAAGATGCTCGGAAAAGGCTTAATAACTGAGGTGGAATTCAACAAGATAGACGCACTAAATCGCCAAAATTTCTCCCCCTTTTTAGCGGAGATAATGCCCTGAAATCGTTGATATATAAGGGTTTCAGAGGTAATATGTGACCTACCAAGAAGGAGGTGAGAGGATGAAAAAGATAACGAAAATAGAAGGAAATACGGCCAATTCTTTTAAGCCAAAAGATCGAGTAGTTGCCTACTGCCGAGTTTCTACAGGTAGTGATGAACAGCTTGTCAGCTTGCAAGCACAAAAGGCCCATTATGAGAGCTATATAAAGGCGAATCCAGAATGGGAATACGCAGGCTTATATTATGACGAGGGTATCAGCGGCACGAAAAAGGAAAACCGCTCTGACCTACTTAGAATGTTATCAGACTGTGAAACTGGAAGAATTGACTTAATCATTACAAAGTCAATTAGCCGATTTGCGAGAAATACTACAGATTGCTTGGAGATGGTTCGAAAACTGATCGCCCTTGGGATTCATATCTATTTTGAGAAGGAAAACATCAATACGGGTTCAATGGAAAGTGAATTGATGCTCTCCATTTTAAGTGGACTTGCTGAAAGTGAGTCAATTTCAATTTCTGAAAATACGAAATGGGCAATTCAAAGACGATTCCAAAACGGAACCTTTAAAATTTCCTACCCACCATATGGCTATCAAAACATTGACGGTCAGATGATAGTAAACCCCAAGCAAGCTGAAATTGTGAAGTATATTTTTGCAGAGGTATTATCGGGCAAAGGCACACAGAAGGTTGCTAATGATCTTAATCAAAAGGGTGTCCCTTCAAAAAGAGGAGGTCGTTGGACGGCTACTACTATTCGAGGGATTCTAACCAATGAAAAATATACTGGCGATGTTATTTTGCAAAAGACGTATACTGACAGTCATTTTAACAGGCACACCAATTATGGTGAGAAAAATATGTATCTAGTAGAAAATCACCATGAGGCCATTATCAGTCATGAAGATTTTGAAGCTGTAGATGCCATTCTCAATCAGAGAGCAAAGGAAAAAGGCATCGAAAAGCGCAACAGTAAATATCTAAACCGATATTCTTTCTCCGGCAAAATTATCTGCTCGGAATGTGGCAGTACCTTTAAAAGACGGATTCATTCATCCGGTCCAAGAAAATACATTGCTTGGTGCTGTAGTAAGCATATAAGCAATATAACGGAATGTTCTATGCAGTTCATTCGAGATGAAGATATAAAGACTGCATTTGTTACGATGATGAATAAACTCATATTTGGTCAGAAGTTCATACTAAGACCACTTTTGCAGGGGTTACGTAACCAGAACAATGCAGCGAGTTTTCGTAGAATTGAAGAGTTGGAAACTAAAATCGAAAGCAACATGGAGCAGAGCCAGGTACTGACAGGTTTAATGGCCAAAGGGTATCTGGAACCTGCCCTGTTTAATAAAGAAAAGAATGCACTGGAGGCAGAAAGAGACAGGCTTCTTGCCGAAAAGGATCAACTTACTCGTTCCGTCAATGGCGATTTTGCAAAAGTAGATGAAGTTGACCGTCTGCTTAAGTTTGCCACTAAGTCCAAAATGCTCACAGCTTATGAGGATGAGTTCTTTGAAGATTACGTAGAGAGGATTATTGTCTTTTCACGGGAGGAAGTAGGTTTTGAATTAAAATGTGGAATCACATTGAAGGAAAGGTTGATGAATTAGATGGGTCACACACCCTATGGATATAGAATTGAAGATGGAAAAGCTGTTGTGGATGAAAAGACTTCTGAGCAGGTAAAAGAATTATTTTCCGGATACTTGGCAGGCCTTTCTTTGAAGGAAGCTGCTAAAAAGGCTGGGATAGATTGTTATCATGCCACAGCAGGTAAGATGTTACAGAACAAGCACTACCTTGGCGATGAATTTTACCCACCCATTATTGATGAGGAGACCTTTGAAAAAGCCAGGGTGGAAAAACGAAAAAGAGCAGAAAAGCTTGGAAGGATATGGGAACCTAAAGATGTGCCGGAAACGACTTATCCTGTAAAGTTCAAAGCAAAACCTCTGGTGCAAAAATATGAAGATCCATACAAGCAGGCCGAATATGCCTACAGTTTGATAGAAAGTGAGGTGTAACAAGTGGCAGTGAGTAGGAATGTCACAGTGATTCCGGCAATTAAACGTGTCGGAAGCAATAAGAGCAGTGAAAGAAAACCCAAAATACGAGTGGCTGCTTACTGTCGTGTTTCAACGGATAGTGAAGAGCAGGCTTCAAGTTATGAAATTCAGATTGAACATTATACAAATTATATTAAGAAGAACAAGGAATGGGAATTGGCAGGTATTTTTGCGGATGACGGTATCACAGGCACAAATACCAAGAAGCGTGAAGAGTTCAACCGCATGATTGAAGAGTGCATGGCAGGAAATATTGACATGATCATCACAAAATCCATCAGCCGATTTGCCAGAAACACGTTGGACTGCCTAAAATACATCCGTCAGTTAAAGGATAAAAACATCGCTGTTTTCTTCGAGAAAGAGAATATCAATACCATGGATTCCAAGGGTGAAGTCCTACTAACCATTATGGCTTCACTTGCCCAACAGGAAAGCCAATCCTTAAGCCAGAACGTTAAGCTAGGCATTCAGTATCGATATCAACAAGGTGAGGTTCAGGTCAACCACAAGCGTTTCCTTGGATACACCAAGGACGAAAACAAGCAACTGGTGATTGACCCAGTGGGTGCTGAGGTTGTAAAACGGATTTACAGAGAGTACCTAGAGGGAGCCAGCCTTTTACAGATAGCAAGAGGACTGGAAGCTGACGGTATTCTTACAGCGGCAGGCAAAGCCAAATGGAGACCAGAAACACTGAAAAAGATATTGCAGAATGAAAAGTACATCGGTGATGCCCTTCTACAAAAGACTTATACGGTTGATTTCCTTTCTAAAAAGCGGGTCAAGAATAACGGCATCGTTCCCCAGTATTATGTAGAAAACAGCCATGAGCCGATTATTCCAAGGGAGCTTTCTATGCAAGTTCAAGAAGAGATGGTTCGGAGATCCAACCTGCGTGGTGGGAAGGGCGGTAAAAAGCGAGTCTATAGCAGCAAGTATGCTTTATCGAGTATTGTGTACTGCGATCATTGCGGCGATATTTACCGACGGGTACATTGGAATAACCGAGGTTACAAGTCTATTGTTTGGAGATGCGTCAGCCGATTGGAGGAAAAAGGGTCTGAATGCACGGCCCCTACCATAAACGAGGAAACATTGCAGACAGCAGTGGTCAAGGCCATTAACGAACTTTTGGCTAACAAAGAACCATTCCTCTCAACCTTGCAGAAAAACATAGCTACTGTGTTTAATGAAGAAAATGATAATGCCACCAATGATATTGATAGCAAATTGGAAGAATTACAGCAACAGCTTCTTATACAAGCAAAGTCCAAGAATGACTATGAAGATGTGGCTGATGAAATTTACCGCCTTCGAGAATTTGTGGCTGATGAAATTTACCGCCTTCGAGAATTAAAGCAAAATGCACTAGTTGAAAATGCAGAGCGAGAAGGAAAAAGGCAACGAATAGCTGAAATAACTGATTTCTTGAATGAACAATCCTACGAGTTGGAGGAATATAATGAGCAGTTAGTAAGGCGTCTCATTGAAAAGGTTACGATATATGAAGATAAGCTCACCGTTGAATTCAAATCAGGAATCGAAATTGATATAGAAATATAACCTTTGTGTTAAAACAAAACTAAATTTACTTGATTTTTATATCCCTCCATGCTAACATAAAAACAAATGAATATTTTGTTTTTATGTTTTTATATGGAGGTACATTATGTTATGGCTAAATTTACAGAGTTAGAAAAAGAAAAAATTCGAAAGGAATTGCTTAAAGTTTCCTATCGTTTTTTTTATAGATAAAGGTTTTAAAAGTACATCTCTTGAGGATATTACTTCATCAGTCGGCATTGCAAAGAGTTCTTTTTATATATTTTTCGAATCAAAAGAAATGCTATATATGGAATTGTTAGC
>CZCA01000027.1_pt1 | contig 44001 bp, 43 predicted proteins | sample 591981 | NCBI WGS metagenome assembly CZCA01 (sample SAMEA3556810, study PRJEB10932) | anaerobic digester metagenome | reverse complement strand
ATGTTGTCCTCTCTTGCGTTCTTCTGTTTTTGTGATAGAATTGTTATTGTCCATAGTAATTGAGTCCTTCTGTCAGACTTTTGTTTGGTAACTTTATTCTAACAAAAATCCATTTACTATGGTTCTTTTTTTGTGTTCAATTTCACTTTACAATTTACCAAAATAAACATTTACAGAGTTCCCTTGATATGATAAGAAGAACTTTTACAAACTCTGAAACTGCCGAGGATGCACAAGTTGTTGTAAGCCTTGTTGAGGAAATCAGACAAATGAAATTTTATTTACCTGAGCTTGAGCTTATTATGGTGGATGAAAATGATGAGGTAATAGGTTATGTTATGTTTTCTAAAATTCACTTAGGTGGTAAGTTTGAAGAAGAACTTTTAATTCTGAATCCTGTAGCAGTAAAAACAGAGCTTCAGCGACAGCATATTTCAAGGGAGCTTATAGAATTCGGTTTTGAAAAAGCAAAAGCTATGGGATTTAATGTGGTTATTGTTGAGGGTAACCCTGATAATTACCGTAACCGTGGCTTTAAAACATCATGCGATTTCGGCATAGTAGCAGGTGAGAGCGTACATCTTCCTGCGCCCGAGTGCCTTATGGTAAAGGAGCTTGAAGAAAATGCCCTCGATAAAATCAGCGGTGTACTTGAATACACCGACTACAAAAGTCTTAAATGAAAATTGAGGAGAAATAATATGAGTGAACTTAAATATATAACATTAAGAGAAAAGCCTGAGCTTATAGACACAGCGGCACAGTGGTTTAACAGTAAGTGGGGTGTTCTGAAAGAAGCATAGGTTGTCTTTTTGAATGTATTACATTATAATAGTACAGAGCTTTAACTTTGATTTTACGGTTATTATTTCTTATGTTTTCTAATGAATATCAGGTATTATAAGGTAACAAAGTAACTTGTATGTGTTACCTAAAATTCGGTTTCTCTGCTAATTTTCTGCTAACAGAAGAACTAATTCCTCGCTACTATTAGCTGGGAAAAGCTGTTTTCAGAGTAACAGTAAAATGCCGTAAAACCCAGATAAATACTGAATTTGTTAGGATTAGTTATCAAACGAAAAATGCCCTCGGTAGTGACTCCTAAGCGATAGGTTTGGTGTTCGAATCACCTCGGGAACGCCACAAAAAACGCCGTAAAATCAAGGTTTCTTGGTTTTACGGCGTTTTTTTTTCTTTAAAATCTTATTCGCAAGTTATTAACAGCGTGCCCCCTTGGCAGTTGCAAGGAAAATATGTGCTTTTAGTAGACGTGACCCACAGGAGCGATTTAACTACCTGCTTTGGTTGGCATGATACAGACAGTTTATGTCTGTTGTTAGGCTAGAAATAAATGTAGGCTAAATAATTAAAATATGTGGATTTTTATTTTTATCCAATGCACTTAAAAATTGCAGCACATCACTTTCCGGCAATGACACACAACCAGCAGTAGGTGTTGTGCCACAATGGAAAAATATAGCTGAGCCATCACCTGCAATAATTGTGCTGGTGTTGTAGTTTATTACAAAACCATATTTATAATTGCTATAGTAGTCTATCATATGCTCGGCACTGTCCCATTGCTTAGTATCGGTGGCTTCTACACGCTGATTGTAATATATTGACGATGGATCATCCACCCAGTAGGTATTTTGAGTTATTTTAAATAGGTCTAACTTCGTTGGGGGTGAATTGTCAATGAAAAAACCTTCGCCTACTGTGTATAAACCTAAAGGCGTACAGCCGTCACCCTCATATTTGTTTGATGTTACACCGTTTCTACCGATATATCCATACGCTATAGGCAGACCTTCCTTCCAGCTGCCATCGCTGTCCTTTTGATAAAATGATACCTGTGCATTATTACCGTAGGTGTCTACAACTACTAACTGCTCAAACATAAAATCATTGCTGTTATAACAGGTGCCGTTTAGCAATTCTTTTAAAGCATTGCTGTCTTTCTGCTGGTTATCGCTGACGCTGGCAGATTTGTCAACATCCTCGTTATTCTTTTGCTCCATAGACGGTTTTTCCTCGCTTTTATTAGTGGCTGCGTAGGGTGTTTCTGTAGGGGGGGATGCTGTTGCAACAGCTGTTGCTGCAAGCTCTTGCTTGCTTGTTGCTGATTGTGTTGGTGTTTTCGTATCAGATGCATTTGTGTTTTCTGTGCTTTTAATAACCTCTGGTTTCTGTAAAAAGTGCTGTGCGGTAAAGTATCCAACTGTACACAAGGCAATCGCTCCTATAATAATAGCTGTTTGCTTAATTAACCTTATATTTAACATATATTCATCACTTCCTATAATATACTTTAATTGTCTAAACTAATTGTAGTGTTTGTATATAGCTATGTCAATGAACAAACCGTTAAATTATTTACCATATGCTGTGATAAGCTGTTTTCTTGACACTGTGCTATAAACTGTGCTAATATTGTATGTGAAAAACTAAATATTGATATTGCGTTAGGTTCTGGTGGTGATTATTTGCCATCTGTGATTAATAGGGAAGTCGGTGACAATCCGACACAACAGCCATTACTGTGTTTAATGTTAAGGGAAAGCGTTTGCCATTGGATATATCTGAGAAGGTGCTTTTTCAAAAGTTTTACTTGCGTTATCAGTCAGGAGACCTGCCTTATGCAATTTGGTTTTACTCACTTGGGCGACGAAGTGTACACCGATTTAATAAATCGTACCTTTGCACCTGTTTTATGAACAGGTGTGTTTTTTTGCTTATACATGGTAGTGGTACTAAGCTTTGATAGAATAACTGTGTGGATGTTTTTTCTTTTATTGTGTTAGCGTCCTGTGCCTTGTGTAAAAAAATACAAATTTATCTACCGTCTTATTTGAGATTAGCACAAAAATATTTTGGTTTTTACATTTTCTAGAAGGGCTTGATTTAAATGAAAAAAACTTTTACAGGTGCTTTGTCAGTTTTAATAGCGGCTTTATTAATGCTGTCAGTACCAACCGTATTGGCAACAGATGATGTGAATGTACAGTGGGGTAGCTTTAGAGGAAATGGTAACAATATAGCTACTACTACAGGTAAAACACCTACCGCACAGGACAACACAAAGCTGTTATGGACAGCTAAGCTAAAGGAGAACACTGATTGGTCAAAGGCTGTTTCTGATCCATTAATGATTGACGACAAAATTTATATAGCAGTGGGTGACGAGCTGCAGGTCATTGATAACACTGGTAAATGTATAAATACTGCTAAGCTGTCCTCTGCTATTGGTTATACATCTAGGCTGGCTTACAGCAATGGTGCTGTAATGGTGCCAATATCCGATGGGGCGCTGCAGGCGGTGTCAATTTCTGATTTGTCAACAAAGTGGCAAACCACAGCAGTTGACATTAAGAATGCTGATGGCTTGGCTCAAACACAACAGTCGTTAACAACAGTTACTGTTGATGGGGATTATGCCTTTATGGGTACAGCCTGTGCCGATTGGTCAACAACCTATAATGGTGTTTACAGATGTATTAATACTGCCAACGGTGAAGTTGTATGGCAAAACCTTAACAATAGCAAGGGCTATTACTGGAGCGGTGCTGTAGTATCAGGTGATGCACTGGTGCTTGGTGGAGATGACGGTAAATTAACAGCGTTCAATAAGTACGATGGCAAGCTAATAAATGCTGTAGACCTAAATGCCCCTATACGTTCAACTGTGGTAAATTACAATAACAAGCTTTTCTGCACAACAACTGATGGGACACTTCATAGGATTGCTATAGCTGAAGATGGTACGTTATCAGATGCTTTAAAAGTAGACTTTGCTGAATCCTCTACTGTTACCCCTGCTGTATATAATGGTAAGGTGTATGTAGGTGGTGGACTAGGCAGTGCTGATAGCTTTATGGGTGTTATGGCGGTTATCAATGCTGACACCTTGGCTGTTGAGCAGTCAGTAAAAACTCCTAAAACAGTACAAAGCTCTCCGCTACTTACAACTGCGTACACAAAGGGTGTGTTTGCTTACTATACCTGTAATGCAATGCCAGGTGGTATGTATGTGCTGGATGACAGCTCAATGCTAACTGAAGCACAAGTGTTATTTACCCCTGATGATGATAAGCAGAACTATTGTATGAGCAGTGCTATAGCTGACCGAAACGGTACATTATACTATACTAATGACAGCGGTACTCTTTTTGCAATAGCTCCTATAAATGACGAGGAACCTACACAGACCCCTACACAAGCACCCACTGAGGAACCAACAGTATCACCAACACAGACTGCCACTGACGTCCCTACACAGCAGACAACAGAGGTTTCAACACAGAATGCCAGCACTGGCAATTCCTCAGCTAACAGCTCATCCAGCAGTACAGCTGCTGCCTCTTCAAATTCATCATCTCAAGCCTCCTCTGATACACCTAAAACAGGTGATACAGGAATAGCGTTAACAATTACTATGGTTGCCATTGTTTGTCTTTGTGGCGGTGTGATGATATTGGTTAAGAGAAAATCATCTAATATGTAGGCTATAATATACACAATGGTATTATGAAATAAATTTTTTGATCTGGCATATTGGTTTAATCTACATTAAAACCGTCACCATATTTAGGTGACGGTTTTAAGTATATGAGATGGGGTATTTTATGAAAAAATTAATAGCAATGGCATTATCTAGTATAATCATTTTATCTATACTATGCAGCTGTTCTGCATCTGGTGACACACCAGATTTAGGGATGTCGTTGTCTGCCGAGGAAACAACAGCAATATCATCAACAGCTGAACCAACTTCAGATACGACATATTCAGCCTCTGAGGCACAGCCTGGTACGGGTACAGCATCAGAACAGGTGACTGATGATAACCCTTCAAAGAGTAACAGCTCATCCAGTGATAATAGTATAGCTGACCATAATGCCAATGGTAACAGCAATGATAATTCTAATGACAATAACACAGATAACAATCAAATAACCAACAATAATAACACTGTGTCTAATGCTCAAAACAATCAAGCTATTACCAGTAGCTCAGTTACTGCTAACAGCAGTCATGCCAGCAACCAAGATAAACCTAAAGCTACAGCTCCACCAGAACAATCATCTGCTATTACTGTGTATATGTCTGTAGAGTGTTCCACGGCTGTAAAGGCTGATAACGCCATAGCAAAGGCGATTGCACCAAACGGTTGGATTATAAATAAGACAGCATATACAGTGGATAAGGACAGCAACGCTTTTGAACTGTTAAAAAAGAGTGGTCTGGTTTTAGGCTCTAGCTCGTCAGCTATGGGTGAGTATGTGTACAGTATCCAATCCTTAGCAGAAAAAGCCTGTGGTTCAGGCAGCGGATGGCTTTACAGCGTTAACGGAGATTTTATAGGTACTAGCTGTAGTAACTATACTCTAAAGAATGGTGACGTGGTAGAGTGGAGATACACCTGCAACAATGGTAAGGATATGTAAAAAATGAAAATGAATGTGTTTGAACAGTATCACCCACTTGTTATTTTTCTATATTTTTGTGGGGCAATAAGCTTTTCTATGTGTACCATGAATCCCTTTTTTATTACAGCTTCATTTATTGCTGCCAGCCTGTATTTTATATATCTAAAGGGATTTGGTGCTTATTTGAAAAGTATGAAATTTTATCTAATTATGTTTCTGGTCGTGATGATTATTAACCCCTTGTTTAATGCACTGGGATTAACAGTTCTATTTTATCTGTGGGGCAGACCTATTACTTTGGAAGCGTTAATGTATGGCATATCCTCTGGAGGAATGCTGATTACCGTTGTCATATGGTTTAGGTGCTATAGCGAGGTTATGACGTCGGACAAATTCTTAGCGTTGTTTGGCAGAATAGCTCCTAATATTGCTATGATGGTAGCAATGGTGCTTAGATATATACCTGAAACTATACGAAAATCTCAGGAGATTAGCATATCACAAAAAGCCTTATTAGGTGATAAAAAGCTTTCTAAGAGGGCAAGGTTTACACAAGGCGTTAATATGGCATCTATATTAATGAGCTGGAGTCTAGAAGATTCTATTGAAACTGCTGATTCTATGAAGTGTCGTGGCTACGGCTGTGGTAAACGCTCGTTATATGATAAACAAGCTATGAATCGGTTTGATGTCATTCTGTTAATAATATTGTTGCTGTTAATATCAAGCGTTGCTGTGATTATTTTTACAGTGGCTAATACATTTGTATTTTATCCATACTTATCAATGCCAAGTGTTAATGCTATTTTTTATATACTCTACCTTGGTTTTTTAACCTTGCCATTAATCTTAGAGGGAAAGGAGAAGCTGCAATGGATGCTGTCAAGTTTATAGACTATACCTTTTCATATCCACATAGCCAAAGCCCCATATTAAAAAACATAAGCCTAACCGTACCCATGGAGGATTTTTTACTGCTGTGTGGCACAACAGGCAGCGGAAAAACCACGTTGCTGCGTAGTATAAAGGGCGAGATAGCACCAGTTGGTAAGACTGCTGGAAAAATAACTATTTTAGATAATCTGCGTGATAGTAAGGAAAATATAGAAAACTCTATAGCAGTTGGCTTTGTTTCTCAAAATCCAGAAAATCAAATAGTTATGGATACTGTATGGCACGAGCTTGCCTTTGGCTTGGAAAATATGGGGCTGCCAACTCATATAATTAGACGCAGAATAGGGGAAACCGTTAATTTTTTTGGCATACAGCATTGGATAAACAAAAAAACCTGTGAGCTGTCCGGCGGTCAAAAGCAAATATTAAATTTAGCTTCTGTTATGGTAATGCAGCCCAAAATACTGATTATGGACGAGCCAACATCACAGCTAGACCCCATAGCAGCCAAAGAGTTTTTACAAATGGTTTCCAGACTGAACCTTGAACTAGGTACTACCATTATAATATCCGAGCATAGGCTAGAGGACGTATTGCCCTTGGTATCAAATGTCGCATTTTTAGAGAATGGCTCGTTGTTGTGCTGTACAAGCCCTAGGCAGTTTATTTGTAAGCTTTATGAACAGAACAATGAATTTGTTAAGGCGTTACCCTGTGCTGCTAGGATAGCAGCAAGCTTAGGGGAACAGCACGATTTTCCTATTAGTGTAAAGCAGTGTAAAACATGGCTTAAAGGTCATGATAATAATATATTACCTTGTGTAGACAATTTTAGTAAAACAGTAAAGTCAAAAGCAATATTATCAGCCAAAGGCTTGTGGTTTAAATATAATAAAAGTAATGATTTTGTAATAAGAGATACCTCCTTAGATTTATACCCTAATACAGTTCATTCCATAGTGGGCGGCAACGGCAGCGGTAAAAGCACCCTGCTGCATTTGCTGTGCGGTGTGTATAAGCCACAGCGTGGTAAGGTGAAAAAATCAGATGGGGTTCGTGTTGGTTTGCTGTCCCAAAATTGTAAGGTGCTGTTTACCTGTGATACTGTTTATGATGAACTGATGGTCAGCGGTAATCAGTATAATTATGGTGAGGCAGAGGTTGAGGCTGTCATTAAAAGGCTAAGCCTTTCTCATTTGAAAAAACGTCACCCTTATGATTTAAGCGGAGGGGAAATGGAAAAAACTGCTTTGGCAAAAATATTGCTGCTGTCACCGAAGGTGCTGCTTTTAGATGAGCCTACCAAGGGCGTTGATGCTAAATCCAAGGAGGAGCTGGTTACAATTATATCAGAGGAAAGAAGAGGTGGTAAGGCTGTCCTAATTGTTACACATGACCTAGAGTTTGCCGCTAAGGTGTCTGATTATTCTTCAATGTTTTTTGATGGCGGAATAATATGCTCTGACACAGGCAGAGAGTTTTTTAAATCAAATGTATTTTATACAACAGGTACAAACAGGATAATGAGGGATTACTCTCCAGATTGCATCTTAGTAGAGGATGTGAAGCACATTGAATAGGGTACTAAAAGTATTAGAGCCATTGTTTTTAATCCTAGTGCCTTTAGTTCTGGGAGTATGTGCATATTATTCAGTGGAGTACACAGCCATATTAACCTTGGGGACTGTCATCATTTCAGTAGTTCCGTTTTTTCTGCACTTTGAACATAAAAGACCTCGCCCTAGAGATGTTATGCCCATTGTTGTTTTATCATCTATAGCGGCAGTGGGCAGGATTATTTTTGCACCATTTCCAAACGTTAAGCCTGTTACAGCTATTGTAATATTAAGCGGTGTATGCTTTGGAAAGGAAAGCGGTTTTTTAACTGGTGCATTGGCAGCCTTAGCTTCAAATATGTTTTTTGGTCAAGGTCCATGGACACCATGGCAAATGTATGCCTGGGGTCTAATAGGATATTTAGCAGGTGCAATAAACCACAGCCGATTTTTGGATAAGCTAGGCTGTGTGTGTGTATTTGGATTTATAGCTTCTTTGATGTTTGGCTTTATTATGGATTCATGGTATGTTGTGGGATATGTTTCTCCTATAACGTTACAAGCAGCCCTGCTGGCATATGGTGCAGGTGTACCATTTACAATGGCACAGGCTGTTTCAACAGTGCTGTTTTTAGTACCTATATATAAACCCTGGCGAAAGAAGATTAATAGGATACAAAGAAAATACGGGATATGAAATCAACTGAAAAACACTGCTTGAAATTGGATCTTATAACCTGCATTTCTGTATTTACAAAAATGTAATAATATAAATTTTACTATAGGTTGAAATTTAGCCTAATCTTATGCTATAATGTATGAGATAATCGGAAAGTAGGTGTTTATATGTCTGAATTATGTTTGGGTTGTATGAAAGAAAATGATGGAGAAGACATATGTCCTTTCTGTAATTTTCCAAAGGACGCAGTTCAATCGTCACCCTTTTTACCTTTGGGTACGGTGCTAAAGAATAAATATATTGTTGGTAAGGTGCTGGATAACAGGTCTGATAGCACCAGATATATTGGCTATGATAAGGACAAAAAAACCTCTGTAACTATTAGGGAGTTTATGCCAAAGGGCATGTTCTCACGTTTAGAGGGCAGTACTGTTATTACAGTCAATGAAAACAGTACAGAGATATTTAGCAAATTGCAGGAGCAGTTTGTAAGCCTTGCAAAAAATGTGGCACGTTTTGACGATTGTACAGCATTGGTGCCAATTTATGAGGTCTTTGATGACAACAACACAAGCTATGCTGTTGAGGATAATGAGGATGTTATACCATTTGTTGAGTACATTAGCCGTAGCGGTGGCAGCCTAGAATGGGATATAGCTCGTCCATTGTTTATGCCCTTGCTATCAGCAATGTCAAAGCTAAACCACGAAAATATCTATCATTTTGCCATTTGTCCAGCCAATCTGGTTGTTACACCAGCTGGAAAAATAAGATTGACAAATTTTGCAATAGAGGCGATAAGACAGGCTGATGGTGTGTTGCCAGCACAGCTGTTCTCTGGCTGCAGTGCGTTAGAGCAGTATGACAAAACAGAGGTTTTGGACGAAGCCACTGATGTATATGGATTTACTGCTACGCTGTTTTTTGCGTTAACTGGCAATCTGCCAGCGGATGCTGTTAAGCGTAAGGACGACAGCAGGTTGTTAATGAGTACCAGCGTGGTAAAACGCTTACCGCCACACGTTATTTCCGCTTTGGCTAATGGCTTACAGGTAGAAAAACACAATAGAATTGATAATTTTGAAACCCTGCGGGCAGAGCTGTCAGCTGCTCCTACTGTTCAAGCCATACAGGAGGAGATAGCCAAACCAGCTGTAATGCCTGTGATTGATGACGAAAAAGAGGACAAGCACAAGGTATCAAACTTTCAATGGGGTGCTATAGCCCTGGTTGTTGGCTTAGCTATATTTGGTGTATTAGGTTATTTTTGGTATTCTACTAATCCGTTTAATGGTATGTTTGACCAAAATTCAGGTGCTACAGATGCTTCTGCAGATGTTAATCCATCTGACGTTGCGGGTGAGGATTTTACTTATCCTGCCGATAGCCCATATTTCCGTATACCAAATTTATTGGGAAAAACCTTTGATGATGCCAACGCAGTGGCTAATCAAAGCAATGAATATCAGATATTTAAAGAGATTGATACAGAATTTAGTGACACAGTGCCAGAGGGTCAAATCTGCAAGCAAATCCCTGAACAGAATATGACGGTTACCCGTGGAAATGATGGCGTTACAATAGCCGTTGTAATAAGTAAGGGTGCTCAATATCGTGCATTGCCTAAGGTGGATAATGTTAGAAAGGATGAAGTGTCTAGTCAGCTAGAGGGTATGGGCTTTATCGTTAATTCTACCTTGGATTACAGTGACACAGTACCAGAGGGTTCTGTTATCTCATATGTAGGTAACAACAAGTTTGGTGATAAGCTGGAATATGGCTCAACTGTTACGGTTTGTGTCAGCCTAGGTAAAAAACCTGAAAGTGCCACAACAGGCAACTTCGTTTTTGAAGACCCAACAACATAATATATATAATTTATTTTATACTAAACAAATCGGGCGGCAAATTATTTGCCGCCCGTTCAAGGTTATATAACGTTTACAATCATTTAATTAGGATTTCCGTTGCCTGTATTAGGTTTAATAGGGATGAAGCGTGGATAGGGAACAGCTCTGCAATTTTTTCTGGTGACAGCTGTGGGGCAGAATCCACGGATATACCATCGTACCTATCCACAGGATTTCCTTTTGATAAGGCTAAAGCAGAAGCTTCACAAATAGATTGCTGTGCAGATAAAAAACCAGAGTACAGCTGTGGATTAATTGCGAACATTCCGTCTGGATTGCTTTGATTGGCAGAATATATTATTCTGAACATTTTATATGCGGATACCATCAAGTAGTTTGAAATATTGGCGGTTAATCCCTTGTTGTTAATACTGTCTAACAGCTCAAACAAAATAGTAGTGGTGTTGATAATCAGCTTTTTGTTTAAATTGGAAATTAGGATGTTTCCGTTGCTGTATTGACTGTTGTTATGTAATGACTCTGGTATGTCTTCAATTTTTAAAGTAGCTCCGTTTCGCTGTGGTGTTCTGCCTAACAGGTAATCACATGACACCTGATAATAATCAGCAGTTTTTACTACAAAATCTAATCCACATTCCCTTATCCCTTTTTCATAGTGTGACAGTAAGGCTTGGGATATTTCTAAATCAGCCGCCACCTGTTTTTGGCTAAGCCGTTTTTCTTTCCTAAGCAGTGTGATAATCCTTGAAAAATCCTTGTTCATTGTATCCCCCAGATAGTGCTAAATATAAAATTTGTCGCAAAAATTACAGAATTATTACAACAATATACATATAGTATATATTATATCTTAATTTTTGTAAAGTATAATAATAGTTAAAACAAAAGTTTTTTGGAGGCATTGTTTATGAAATCTTACCAAATACATTTAATTAGACATGGAATGACAGCTGAAAACACAAAGGGTGCATATATAGGCAGCACAGATGTACCACTAAGCTCCAATGGTATGGAAAAGCTTACAAAATTATCAGAAACTTGGGATTATCCCGGTACACCGTTTCTATACTCTAGCCCGTTGCTGCGTTGTGTGCAAACCTGTAATATTATTTATCCCGCATTGAAGCCGCAAATACTTTCGGGGCTGACAGAATGTTCCTTTGGCGATTGGGAGGGTAAAACCGCCACACAGCTGGCAGGTGACCAGCTGTTTTCACAATGGTTAGCAAATTCAAAGGATATTGCACCACCTAATGGTGAATGTGGTGCAGCTTTCACACGCAGAATATGTCTTACATTTGAAAAAATCGTGTCTGATTTGGTAAACTCTGGGGAAACAACGGCTGTGGTTGTTACTCATGGTGGCGTTATTATGACATTGCTGTCTGTATATGGACTGCCACAGGCACCGTCGTACCAATGGCAAATGGACAATGGGTTTGGTTACTCACTGCGTATTACACCCAGTCTATGGATGCGTGATAAGGTGGCAGAGGTGTACCAGTGCATTCCTATACCACAGGAGGAGGAAGAATAATTTTTAATATTAATTTTTACAAATTGTAGCATAGTTTACATTTATCAGAGGTTAACTGTGCAATAATAAATTTATTATTATTATTATCGGAGGAAAAGCTTATGAAAAACTATAAAATTGCAGTTCTAAAGGGTGACGGTATTGGTCCAGAAATCGTAGAACAGGCTATTAAGGTTCTAGATAAAACAGCCGCAAGGTTTGATTTTACGGTTGACTATGACTATGCTGATTTAGGCGGCGTAGCTATTGACAATTATGGCGAGCCACTGCCACAGGCTACTATTGATAAATGTAAAGCTGCTGACAGCGTCTTGTTAGGTGCCGTAGGTGGTCCAAAATGGGATGACCAGCCAGGCAGTAATAGACCAGAGGCAGGTCTGCTAAAAATCAGAGGTGCCTTGGGTTTGTTTGCCAACCTGCGTCCTGCTGTTATTTTTCAGCCATTAAAAAGTGCGTCACCTCTAAAGGATTCCATTATAGGCGACGCGTTGGATATTATGGTTGTTCGTGAGCTGACAGGTGGTATCTATTTTGGTAAGCGTGGTACATATGAGCAGGACGGCGTACAGGGTGCATATGATACGGAAATGTACACTGTTAAGGAAATAGAACGTATAGCCAGAGTAGCCTTTGATATGGCTATGAAAAGAAACAAAAAACTTACAAGCGTTGATAAGGCCAATGTACTGGACTCCTCACGTTTATGGAGAAAAACTGTTATAGAGATTTCTAAAGAATATCCACAGGTTGAGTTAAATCATATGTATGTTGACAACTGTGCTATGCAGCTTGTCAGAAACCCAAAACAGTTTGACGTTATCGTAACATCTAATATTTTCGGGGATATTCTATCTGATGAGGCTTCAATGATTAGTGGTTCTATTGGCATGCTGGCTTCTGCTAGCTTAAGTGAGGGCAAAAGTGGCTTTTTCGAGCCAATACATGGCTCAGCACCTGACATAGCTGGTCAAAATATTTCCAACCCGTTAGCTACCATTTTGTCGGTATCAATGATGCTGAAATATTCACTGGATCAGCCAAAAGCTGCACTGGCAATAGAAAATGCTGTAACTAAAATACTAGAAACACATAGAACACCTGATATTTATGAAGCTGGAAAAGCTAAGGTTACTTGCACAGAGATGGGTGACCTAGTAGCTGACTTAATCTAAAATGAACATAAAGGTGGATATGCACACTCATATATTGCCACAGATGGATGATGGTGCAGATGCAGATGATATTTCTGTTATGCTTTTAGATAATTTAGAATCGCAGGGTGTTACTCATTTAGCATTAACATCACATTATTATTCTCATAGAGATGATTTAAATCATTTTTTGGCTAGGCGTAATGCGGCGTATAAACAATTAATGTTATCATATGATGGCAATATCAAGCTGTATTTAGGCAGCGAGGTCTATTTAACCGAGGAATTATTTAACAATGAAAATTTGTTTCCATTATGTTACAATAAATCTAGATATATGCTTACGGAGCTGCCCTATGACAGTGAATTTAATGAAAATACAATAGGGTTACTGAACAGGCTTATTGAGGATTATTCAGTAATGCCTGTTCTTGCTCATGTTGAACGATATAGCTTTTTGATGAAAGGCGTGGATAACATTAATGCATTGGTTCGTATGGGCTGTATTGTGCAGGTTAACGTCAATAGCTTTTGCGACTTTTTTGTAAGGAGGAAGCTGTTAGCTTTAGCCCAAAATAAGCTTATTCATGTTATTGGCACTGATACACATTCATTTGTTAAGGGTTCAGATTATATCACAGGATATAATATAGCTGTTAAAAAAGCTGGTGCTGAATTTGTAAATAAGTGCTTCGAAAATTCGTTAAAAATACTTGAAAATAAACAAATATAAATTGCGATAACAAATTGAACACTTCACAAAAATAAATTAATCATAAGAGTTTTCCAATGAATAAATTATGTGAAGCTGTCCTTTAAAGAGTTCTTCTGAAGTTGCGTTGCCAAGATATTTTCTCGGAAGTGTATTTGTTTTGTATTATTATTGAATTTACAGGCAGTATAAAACAAATAAACAAGCACTAATAAAAATTTAATAGGAAATAGCATATGAGGTATTTATTATACATTAAATATTTAATTATAAACAATGGAAGTCCATATTGAATTAAGGCTGTATTGATATGGGAGTGGTAAATTTAATCTTGGTTACAGATAAGTAGAATAAAATCTTAAATTGCGAAAGGGTTGACAAAATGTTAAAAAAAATATCAGCACTGACATTAGCAATAATAATGGCTCTTACTGTTACAGCGTGCAGTGGCTCACCTATCAGTGAAAGTGCGACAACACCTACCGAGCAGACAACAACCGTTGCCGTTCCCTACGAAACAGTTAAAACTGAGAACAAGACAAATGAACAGGGCTTGGCAGATAACATTGATGATGGAACTATATTACAAACCTGGTGTTGGTCATTTAATACTATTAAAGAAAACATGAAGGATATTGCACAGGCTGGTTTTTCCGCCATACAAACGTCACCTATAAACCAATGCAAGGTGGGGGAAAACGGTGGTATGCAGCTACAGGATAAGGATGACAGTACCAACAACGGCAAATGGTATTATCACTATCAGCCTACAGATTATGTTATTGGCAACTATCAGCTGGGAACAGAGGAAGAATTCAAGGCAATGTGCGACGAGGCACATAAAAATGGTGTTAAGGTAATTGTAGATGCCGTTGTAAACCATATGTCCAGTGACCGTTCAGCTATTAGCAACAACGTAAAAAATATGGATAATCCATTTCACAGCCTTGGGGATGTAAAGGATTATACTGATAGAAAAGAAGTAACACAGGGCAATTTGCTTGGCTTGGTTGACCTAAATACACAAAATACTGATATACAGAGCTATATTTTAAATTACCTAAAGCAATGTGTAGCTGATGGTGCAGACGGCTTTAGATATGACGGTGCCAAGCACATTGAGCTGGATACTGACGATGCGGAATACGCCAGCAGCTATTGGGATGTTATCACACAAAACGGTGCAAAATTCCAGTATGGAGAGATACTGCAGGGTGGTGCAGATAAATTAACTGCCTACACATCTAAAGTTAATGTTACATCATCAAAATATGGTGACAGCATTTTAGCAGCCGTTACAAATGGTGACCTATCGGTAGGCTCACTAAGAGATTATCGTGTTAACGGTGTAGACCCGTCTAAGCTTGTAACATGGGTAGAATCACACGATAACTACTGTAATGATGGTTCATGGGCATCAGCAGATGAAGCAACTATTAAACTAGGCTGGGCTATCATTACAGCACGCAGCGGTGGTACACCGTTGTTTTTTAGCAGACCTAATGGCAGCTCAACAACTGACCAATGGGGTAATAACGAAATAGGTGCAGTAGGCAGCGACGGATTTAAGGATAAGGATGTAGCTGCTTTGAACGCTTTTAGGACAGCTATGATTGGGTTAAAGGATAATATTTTAAATCCAATGGATAACTCCGAAATTATGATGATAGAGCGTGAGGACAAGGGCGCTGTTATTGTTAGTGCCAGCACACAGGAAACAGCTTTAACAGATGTGGAAACTACGTTATCAGATGGTACATATAAGGACAAGGTAACAGGCAGGGAGTTTACGGTTGCTGATGAAAAATTGTCTGGCAGGATTGGTGCTAAACAGATTATTATTCTCTATAATTAAAACCAATAATTTAAAAACTTTATTAAAATGACAGAAAATCTATGGACAGATTTTTTTATACTGCATTTATCGTTTTAGAAAGGTGACGGCTTTCGGCTGTCTGTGGAGTTGTATCCGAAAATTCTCTATCATATAATAAATTAGTATAATTTAAAAAAGCCGACAGCGATTATTCGTTGTCGGCTTTTGGCAAATATTTACCATACAGTTTAATGTACACGGTGCTTTTTGTTAACGGCTATAATACCACCAATACAGCCGGCAATGGTCATAGCAACACCCTTAATAAGTGTATTAACTGTTAGGGTTTCTGCTGTGGTGGTAACACCTACCAAAACTATTATAATAAACAACAATAACCCTGTGATAATTCCTAAAACCATACCATTTTGTTTAGCAATACGCACAGTAATATAACTGCCTACAAACGCTCCTAACACACCTATTAGCTGTGTTATTATGCTTAATGCCCCTAAAGGTATTGACTTTAACTGTAAAACAACTATGGTCATTAACATAATCAACATGGCACAAACAACTATTCCAACAGTAGCACCAATTAATACTGCTCGAAAAATCTTCATACCACCCTTATTATCGTATATCACGCTTTGTTCAACACCTCTCAAAATAAAATACCTATGAACGATTATCTCTCATTCATAGGTATTCATAAAAGTGCTGAATTATTCGATTTTAGCTGTTAGATTATTCTTTCTCTTTTTTACCGTTGACAGAAATAGTTTCTTTTTCTGTATCTACAGTAGAAATAGCCCATTTTTTAAACTGCATTCTAACTCGGTCTGCACCTGTTTCTAAAACGAAAGAATCACTTTCGTCTTTGACGCTGACAATTTTGCCCATTATGCCACCAATTGTTGTTATGTCATCACCAATTTGAATGCTGTCACGCATTTTCTGCTCTTGTTTTTTCTTTTTAGAGTTTGGTCTAATAAGCAGAAAGTATATACCAGCGAAGATGGCAACGTAAATTACAATTATTATCCAACTACCATTACCGCCCATCATGTCAGCACCGGCTTGATCAGCTGTACCGCCTGTTAGAGATGCACACGAGCTTAATGTCATAGCAGCTGCTATACCTAAACCTAGAGTTGTCAATATTTTTTTCATTTTATAATTCCTTTCGTTGTGGGATACCAATCCATTATAACATATTTTGCTTTACTTGCAATAGAATAAGATGAATTATATTCGTCCACCTAAAATTTCTTTATTTTCTTGATAAAATTCTTCAAAGGTGTTATTGTCCAGTGAATCCCTAATTTTCATCAGTAATGTATTATAAAAGTAAATATTATGCATAACAGCCAAACGCATAGCTAGCATCTCTCCGCTTTTAAAAAGATGCCTTAAATATGCACGAGAAAAGTTTTGGCATACAGGGCAATCACAATGCTCATCGATAGGTCTATCATCCAGTGCATATTTGGCATTTAGCATATTTCTACAGCCCTCCCAGGTGAACACATGACCATGACGGGCGTTACGGCTAGGCATAACACAGTCAAACATATCTATCCCACGGTACACAGCCTCTAAAATATTAGCAGGCGTACCAACACCCATTAAATACCGTGGCTTGTCCTGTGGCATATATGGATTTAAAGTGTCTAAAATATGATACATAACCTCTGCTGGCTCTCCAACCGCTAAACCGCCAACGGCGTATCCTGGCAGGTCTAGCTCCCTTATGGTTTTCATATGCTCAATTCGTAAATTGTCAAAGGTAGCACCCTGATTAATTCCAAAAAGCATTTGATGTGGGTTTAAGGTGTCAGGCAGGCTGTTTAATCTAGCCATTTCTGCTTTACAACGTGCAAGCCAACGTGTAGTACGGTCAACAGAGTGACGGGCATAGTCATATGTGGCAGGATTTTCCATACATTCATCAAAAGCCATAGCTATGGTTGAGCCTAGGTTAGATTGTATTTGCATACTTTCCTCTGGTCCCATAAATATTTTATGGCCATCTATATGTGAGGAAAAATATACACCCTCTTCTTTTATGTTTCTTAGCTTGGCTAATGAAAACACTTGAAAACCACCGCTGTCGGTTAGGATAGGTCCATCCCATCTGGTGAATTTGTGCAGCCCGCCCAGCTTTCTAACTGCCTCATCACCAGGACGCAGATGCAGATGATATGTGTTGCATAGCTGTACCTGACAACGTATATTTTTTAAATCCAGTGCTGATACAGCACCTTTTATTGCACCGCAGGTAGCAACATTCATAAACAGAGGAGTTTGCACCGTACCGTGTACTGTTTGTAGCTCCCCACGACGGGCGTTTCCATCTTTTTTTATAACCTTAAACATTTATTCACATCCTATAATTAAATAATTAGCATAGCATCGCCAAAGGAGAAAAACCTGTATTCCTCATCCACCGCTACCTTGTAGGCATTCATAATATTATCATATCCAGAAAAAGCCGACACCAACATAATCAGTGTGCTTTCAGGCAGGTGAAAATTTGTAATCAAACCATCTAGCACCTTGAAGCTGTAGCCGGGATAAATAAAAATTTCTGTAAAGCCATCACATGGAATAACCTCTCCGTATTTTGTGGCAACGGCCTCTAAGGTTCTACAGCTGGTTGTACCAACGGCTATTATTCTGCCGCCAGATGCCTTGGTTTCTTTAATAAGCTTGGCGGTTTCCTGTGGTACCTCATAATGTTCAGAATGCATCCTGTGCTTTGTTACATCGTCAACCTTAACAGGTCTAAAGGTGCCTAAGCCAACGTGAAGTGTAACCCTGCCTATTTTTATGCCCTTTGCCTGTATCTTATCTAACAGTTCAGGTGTAAAGTGCAGTCCAGCCGTAGGCGCAGCTGCCGAGCCTAGCTCACGGCTGTAAACTGTTTGGTATCTTTCTTGATTTTCAAGCTTTTCGGTTATATATGGCGGTAGGGGCATTTGACCGATTTTATCTAACGCAGCATAAAAATTATCCTGACAGAAAAATTCAACAACTCTGTTTCCGTTTTCCAGTACCTCCAGCACCTTACAGGTCATTATGCCATCGCCAAAGGAAAATTCTGTATTTTCTCTGGCTTTTTTTCCTGGTCCCGCCAGACACTCCCATACATTGTTTTTGACAGGCTTCAGCAGTAAAAATTCAACCTTTGCTCCGGTTTCCTTTTTTGAACCGTATATTCTAGCAGGCAAAACTCTGGAATCATTAATAATTAAACAGTCGCCCTCACAAAGATAGTCAATAATGTCATAGAAATGCTTATGCTCTATTTCTCCGTTTTTTCTGTCTAGCTTTAACAATCTTGAGCTATCACGAGGTTCTAACGGTGTTTGTGCTATCAGCTTTTTTGGTAAATCATAATAGAAGTCACTGGTTTTCATTGGGTATTAAGTCCTTTCCTACAGTCCATAATAAAATAAATTGGACAAAATCTTAAAAATTAACACTTATAAATTGACAACATAAAATAACAATGGTATATTATAAATTAACGTTTAGTCAAAATATGTCGTAGAAGCCTATTTTTTTTTGGCTGTGACTTCTATTATATTTTATATTTTGACAGTTGACAACTTCTTTTTTTAAAAGTTTTTTAAAAAGCAGATATTTAGGAGGATTTATTGTGAAGAAGTATAAAGTTGGTATCATCGGAGCTACAGGTATGGTGGGACAAAGATTTTCAACATTGTTAGAAAATCACCCATGGTTTGAGGTTAAAGCGTTGGCTGCTAGTAAACGCTCTGCCGGTAAAACATATAAAGAGGCAGTAGGTCAAAGATGGGCAATGACAACGCCTATGCCAAAATCGATGGAAAATATGATTATCATGGATGCTTCAGAGGTTGAGCAGGTAGCGGCTTTAGTAGACTTTGTATTTTGTGCAGTAGATATGAAAAAGGACGAAATCAAAGCGTTAGAAGAGGCGTATGCAAAGGCTGAATGTCCTGTAATGTCCAATAACAGCGCTAACAGATTTACTCCTGATGTTCCTATGATTATACCAGAGATTAACGCTGACCATGCACAGATTATTCCTGCTCAGCGTAAACGTTTAGGCACAAAAAAAGGCTTTGTTGCAGTTAAATCCAACTGTTCACTTCAAAGCTATGTACCAGCAGTACACCCATTGATGGATTTAGGCGTAACAAAGGTTTTGGCTTGTACCTACCAAGCTATTTCTGGTGCAGGTAAAACATTTAAATCTTGGCCGGAGATGGTAGACAATATCATCCCATATATCGGTGGCGAGGAAGAAAAATCTGAGCAGGAGCCACTGAAAATTTGGGGACATATTGAGGACGATAAAGTCGTTACAACAAGCTCACCATCTATTACATCACAGTGTATTCGTGTACCAATTAGTGATGGTCACACAGCAGCAGTCTTTGTAACCTTTGAAAAAGAGGCTACTATGGACGAGATCATTTCCAGATGGGAAAATTACAAGGGCAGAGCACAGGAGCTTAACCTGCCTAGTGCACCAAAACAATTTATCCATTACTTTACAGACCCAAACAGACCACAGATAAATTCCGAAAGAAACCTAGAAAACGGTATGGCTATATCTGTAGGCAGATTAAGAGAAGACACACAATACACAATTAAATTTGTATGTATGTCACATAACACACTTAGAGGTGCCGCTGGTGGTGCTGTGCTAATGGCAGAGCTACTATGTGCAGAGGGCTACCTCGATTAATAAAAATATTATGGGAGGGCTTCCATTATGAGCAGACCTATTTTTACAGGTTCAGGCGTTGCTATTATTACACCAATGAATAGCGATGGTTCAATAAATTATAATGAGCTTGGAAAGATTATAGATTTTCAAATAGAAAACGGAACAGACGCTATTATCTCTTGTGGTACAACAGGAGAATCCGCTGTTTTAAACCATACAGAGCATTGTGACGTTATTAGTTATACATTAGACCGTGTAAACGGAAAAATACCTGTTATTGCAGGTACGGGCAGCAACGATACCAATTATGCTGTAGAGCTTTCAAAGCACGCACAGTCCTTGGGTGTAGATGGCTTGTTATCAGTTACACCATATTACAATAAAACATCCCAGGCTGGCTTGGTAGCACATTTTACAAAGATAGCAGACAGTGTGGATATTCCAATTATTTTATATAATGTTCCCAGCAGAACAGGCTGTAACATTCAGCCTGAAACATATTTACAGCTTAGTAAGCACCAAAACATTGTTGCTGCTAAGGAAGCGTCAGAAAACGTTTCTGCTATTGCCAGAACTATGTCATTATGCGGTGAGGACTTTGCTGTATATTCAGGTGCAGATGATCAAACAGTGCCTATTATGGCGTTGGGTGGTGTTGGTGTTATATCGGTGTTTGCAAATGTTATGCCTAGGGTAATGCACACCATTACACAGCTAATGTTGGATGGTAAGTACAAGGAAGCTGCTAAAATGCACCTACAGTATTTAGAGCTTATGAATATACTGTTTTCAGACGTTAACCCTATACCGGTAAAAGCAGCTATGAATATAATAGGCTTTAACTGTGGTAGCTGTCGTTTGCCGTTGGTAGATATGAGCAAGGATAAGCTTGATAAGCTTGAAATTTGTCTAAATAAGTACGAAGCAAGGAAGTAATTAATTTATACAAATAGTTTCGTATGGAGGAAGTAAAATGACAAACATAATTTTAAGTGGCTGCAACGGGAAAATGGGTAGGGTAATAGTAGAAGAAATTTCAAAGCGTGACGATTGTAAGGTCGTAGCTGGAGTGGACGCATTTGCTAATCCTAGCATAAATAATGATTTTCCTGTATATGACGACTTCTCTAAAATTTCACAACAGGCAGATGCTATAATTGATTTTTCCAATCCTGTTGTTTTAGCAGGTCTGCTGACCTTTGCACTAAAAAATAAAGTGCCGGCGGTACTGTGTACTACAGGCTTTTCACAGGAACAAATAGAAGCAATTGACAATGCCTCAAAAGAAATTGCAATTTTTCGTTCAGGAAATATGTCATTGGGCATAAACTTACTTATAGATCTAGCAAAGAAAGCAACCTCAGTTTTTGGTACTGGTTTTGATGTAGAAATCATTGAAAAGCACCACAACCAAAAGGTAGATGCACCTAGCGGTACAGCACTTATGATAGCTGATGGTATAGCTGAAGAAATGAAGCAAAAACCACAATATGTATATGATAGACATTCATACCGTAAAAAGCGTGAAAAAAATGAAATTGGTCTGCATGCTGTACGTGGTGGTACCATAGTTGGTGAACACGAAGTAATTTTTGCCGGTCATGATGAGGTTCTTACTATTACTCATCAGGCACAATCAAAGGAAGTATTTGCTACTGGCTCTATCAATGCTGCTATTTTCCTAAATGGAAAGCCAAGTGGTATGTATAGTATGACCGAGCTGTTAGCAGAAAAATAAAATATTTATTGGAGGTGCGTCATATGAAGCCACAAATTTCGGTTTCTGATTCTATCACTCTGGTAACCCTACAAAATGCTCCAGCTGATATGGATTTTATTGCTACTATTTTTGAAAAGATTGCAGAAAAGTCGGTAGATGTTAATATGGTTTCCTTGTCACCGGTACAGGGTGCTACTACATCTGTGTCATTTACAATCAACGATGATGATTTGATAACTATTCTTAGCTATACCTCTAGCCTGAAAAGCTCAAAAATCAAGCCTATCGTTAGCAGCGGTAATTCCATTATTAGTATTTTTGATGAAAATATGGAGGATACACCAGGTATAGCCGCAAAGATTTTGCGTGCTGTGGCAGGTGTTAACACAGATATTAGAATAGTAACAACCTCAGAGGTGCAAATTTCACTGCTTGTTACAGATGCCGCATATGAAAAAGCATACGTAGCAATAGAAAAATGTTTAAACGCTGAATAATATTGGTGGCGGTGTGCCTATCTGTTTTGGATAGGTACTCCGCCATTTGCGATTTTTTACCATGATTTTACCTTTTCCTTAAAAGAATAATAAGCTTTTATGATAGTATAAATCACTGCTAAGATTATTAAGCGAAGGGTTGTGCCTATTATGGTAGAGAAAAAAGAAGAATTAAACTTAACTACAGCTTCTGAAAAAATAACTGATGAAGATGTAGTAAATGATGTGTTAGATTTATATTTAAAGGACGGTGTAAAAACTTTGGCAGATGCTACAAAGGAGAAAGAAAAAGTACAGACGGCTGATGTGAAAAACGTTAAAGCAGAGGCTGATAATACTGTCATTGAAAAAACAGAAAAAATAAAAAAAACTGCTATTTCTAAGGAACTGCCTGTAAGCCCAAAAGCGATTGTAAAAAGCTATGGAACGTTCCCCTATAATAACAGGGAGCTTAGCTGGATGGACTTTAACTACCGCGTGTTAGAGGAGGCTATGGAGCACGAAAACCCAGTGCTGGAACGTGTGAATTTTTTAGCGATAACAGCTTCTAACTTAGACGAATTTTTCATGGTGCGTGTTGCAGGTGTTCTTGATCAAATTCACGAGGGTATCACCAGACCGGACGCCTCTGGTCTAACACCTGCACAGGTGTTTCAAAAGCTGACTGAAAAAATTCACTTTTTTGCAAAAAAACAGTATTCCAGCCTAACACGCTCTATATTGCCAGAGCTTCAGCAAAATGGATTAAAGTTTGTGTCGGTTGAAGATTTAAATAATAAGCAAATAAGTTTTATTAATAAATATTTTGATGATGAAATTTTTCCTGTGCTTACGCCATTAGCAGTGGATACCAGCAGACCTTTTCCATTGCTATCCAATAAAAGCTTAAACATTGCGGTTCTTCTGCAAAATAGTGAGAATGAATCCGTTTTTGCTGTAATACAGGTTCCTTCAATTATCCCAAGATTTTTAGAGCTGCCGTTTAGTGAGGACAGAAGCTTTATTTTATTGGAAAATATTATTATGTACAAGCTTCAAGAGCTTTTTGAGCTTTACAAAATTGTAGCCTATACACCTTTTAGAATAACTAGAGATTCGGACCTGGAGATAGACGAAGAGGCTGATGACCTGCTAATAGAAATACAAAATTCTATTAAAAAGAGAAAAAGAGGTAAGCCAGTACGTTTGGAAATTTCTAAAAAGTGTGATAGTGAGCTGCGTGAATTTTTGGTAAGTACGCTGGAGGTAACAGAGGCTGAAATATATGAACATAATGGACCCTTAGATTTGACGTTTTTATCAAAGTTTGGCAGACTGTCAAATTGTGACAATCTAAGATTTTCCCCAATTATACCTGTATCACCGCCATCTGATTTTTATGGATATGACGATATTTTTGAAGCTATTAGGGTAAAGGATAGAATGGTACACCACCCATATGAAAGCTTTGACTCTGTACTGAAATTTATTACCAAAGCCGCTGAGGACAGCAAGGTGCTTGCTATTAAACAAACACTTTATCGTGTTAGTGGCAACTCCCCCATTATTGCAGCGTTAATAAAAGCAGCCGAAAACGGTAAGCAGGTTACTGTGTTGGTAGAGCTAAAGGCTCGTTTTGATGAAGAAAATAATATTCAGTGGGCAAAAAAGCTTGAAAAAGCAGGCTGCCACGTTATTTACGGATTAACAGGCTTAAAAACTCATTGTAAAATCTGTTTAGTTGTACGAAAAGAAAGCGATGGTATGCGTCGCTACCTTCATATGGGTACAGGAAATTATAACGACAGTACAGCACGATTTTATACTGACATTGGTATGTTCACCTGCAAAGAGGAATATGGCATAGATGCTTCATCCTTGTTTAATGTATTAACAGGATATTCTATTCCACCTGAATATAATAAGTTTATTGTTGCCCCAACGGGTATGCGAAGCTTTTTTGAAAATATGATAATTAAGGAAATTGATAACCAGAAAATGGGATTGCCAAGCGGTATAACAGTCAAGGTAAACTCATTGGTTGACCCAGCGTTAATCAAGCTTTTATATGCAGCCTCCCAAGCTGGTGTTAAAATTACGTTGATTGTTAGGGGCGTTTGTTCCTTAATACCGGGACTAAAGGGCTTTAGTGAAAATATTACTGTTTATAGCATAGTTGGACAGCTATTAGAGCATAGTAGAATTTTTAAATTTGAAAACGGTGGACAGCCAGTTGTGTATATGGGCAGTGCCGATTGGATGCCAAGAAATTTAGACCGCAGGGTAGAGCTTGTTTTTCCTATTGAGGATGAACAGCTAAAGGAAAGAAGCTTTAGAATTTTAGAGCTAATGCTTAGCGATACAGTTAATGCAAGAATTCAAAATAACGATTCCTCATATACATTGATTGACAAACGTGGAAAACGAAAAATTAATAGCCAGCTAGAATTTTCTAGGATGGCTAAAAAAATATTAAAGAGTAAAACAAAAAAGGCTATAGATAAAAATATTGGTACACCACGTTACGCTAAAAATATATAAAATTATTGGCTGTTAAGGGTGATGCTGTTTAAAACAAAGGGGATGTGCTTTATGAAAAAAATCGGAATATTAACCAGTGGTGGCGACTGTCAAGGGTTAAACGCCGCTATCAGAGGTGTGGCAAAGTCCTTATATGGATACTATAAAGACAGCGAAATACAAATATACGGTATTAGAGATGGCTATAAAGGATTAATCTATGGTGATTACCACACAATGGAGGCTAAGGATTTTTCAGGTATATTAAACACAGGTGGTACCATATTGGGAACATCACGTCAACCCTTTAAGAGTATGCGTATTATAGATGAAAATAGCGTTGACAAGGTTAAGGCTATGAAAGAAAATTATAAAAAAATTGGTCTTGATTGTTTAGTAATACTTGGGGGTAACGGCACACAGAAAACAGCTAACCTTTTATCACAGGAGGGGTTAAACGTAGTATCTCTACCTAAAACAATAGATAACGATTTATGGGGTACTGATATGACCTTTGGCTTTCAAAGTGCTGTTAGAATAGCTACTGATGTTATAGATTGTATTCATACTACCGCTACATCACATGGAAGAGTGTTCATCGTTGAGGTGATGGGACACAAGGTAGGCTGGCTAACGCTGTATGCGGGCATTGCAGGTGGTGCAGATGTTATACTACTACCGGAAATGCCATATGACATCAATGCTATTGTTAAAAAAATTGAGGACAGAACTAAACAGGGGAAAAACTTTTCTATTTTAGCTGTAGCAGAGGGTGCTGTTTCTAAGGAGCTGGCACAGCTGCCAAAGAAGAAGAAAAAAGAGGCTCTGGCTAATTTGGCTTATCCGTCAATATCATATGAAATTGCAAAGCAAATTGAAGATTCAACAGGTCAGGAGACCAGAGTAACTGTCCCCGGGCACATACAGCGTGGCGGCAGCCCTTGTGCATATGACAGGGTGCTTTCTACACGTTTTGGTGCTGCGGCCGCTAAGTTGATTTTTGAAGAAAGATATGGTAACATGGTAGCTATTAAGAACGAAAAAATAGTTGCAGTGCCTTTACAGGAGATAGCAGGAAAATTAAAAGCAGTTCCTGTTGACTGTGAGGTTATAAATGCAGCTAAGGAAACAGGTATTTCATTTGGCGATAAGTAATAATATAAAGGGGTGATATTGTGGCTAGCGGAAAAAACGGCTCATATGAACAGCATACAATAATGGAGGAAAGAAAAAGGTGGTTGCTTTTTGGGTTGCCTTTTACTTTTACTAAATATACCCTTACAAATAAAAAGCTTGTTATCAATGAGGGCTTGTTTGTAACTCATGAAAACGAAATTTTACTGTATAGAATATTGGATATGAGCTATTCACGCAGTTTAATTCAGAAAATGTTCGGTATGGGTTCTATAAAAGTAGATTCACAGGATGTTTCTTCCCCTGTGTTTACTATGAAGAATATCAAGCATTCCAAGGAGCTAAAGGAAGCCTTGTCAGAAGCTGTTGAAAATGAAAAGCTGCGTCTAAGCATACGCAGAGGAGAGGTTATTGGTGTTCATGATTCTCAGAGCGACTTTGATGATGACATAAATACAGACAGCTTTAATGACGGCTTTTAATAATATATAACTGCACTTAGGTGGTTGTCCTAATTAGATTTGGGACAACCACTTTTATTTTTACACATATTTTGTCCAATCGCCATAATATATAATAAAAAATTATATAGTGAGGTGAAACCTGTGGGAACTAAATTAATAATGGTTAAGTCAATAACCTACGCAATGAAGGGACGAACGATTTTGTCCCAAAATGGTATTATTTCCACCATTCAGCGTACGCCTAAAACAGGTGGAGAAAAAAGCTGTGGTTACAGCTTACAGATAGATAATAATGCCGAAAAGGCATTGGAGCTACTGAAAGCAAATGATATAAATATTGTTGGCATAATAGATAAGGAGAATATAAAATGATTTATCTGGATAACGGTGCTACCACATTTCCAAAGCCACCACAGGTAATCACCGCTGTTAATGATGCTATGCGTTTATATGGTGCCAACCCAGGGCGCAGCGGACACAGATTGTCATTGAAAGCAGCGGAAGAAATATATAATTGCAGGGTGAAGGCGGCAAAATTATTTGGGGTAAAAAACGAGGAAAATGTTGTATTTACCAATAATTGTACACACGGTTTGAATATAGTTATTAAGGGATATTTAAAGGACGGGGATCATGTTGTTACATCGAACCTTGAGCATAATTCTGTGACTCGTCCTTTAACAGAAATGGCGGCTAAGGGCATAACTTTTACAGAAGCTACTGTATATGAAGACGATGATGAAAAAACCATGCAGTCCTTTAGAGCTGCAATGAACGAAAAAACCAGGCTGGTGGTTTGTACCCATGCCTCCAATGTCTTTGGAATCAGATTGCCGGTTGAAAGAATAACCGCTATGTGTCATCAGTATGGCATAAGGGTCTTAATTGACGGTGCACAAAGTGCGGGTATTCTGCCAGTAGAATTTGATAAATATAATATGGATTTTTTCGCAACAGCTGGTCATAAGGGACTATATGGTCCTATGGGAACTGGTGTACTAATTGTGAGAGATAACAACATCCTTTCCACGCTGATGGAGGGTGGTACAGGCAGCACGTCAATTTCTTATAGCCAGCCTAGTATAATGCCTGATAAATTTGAAAGCGGTACACCAAATATGCCTGGCATTGCGGGACTAAGCAGGGGTTTGGATTTTATTAATATTAAAACAATTAACAAAATATCTTATCATGAAATGTCTTTGATTACTTACCTTTATGATAGCTTTCAAAAAAATAGTAAAATTAAATTATATAATATCAAAAGACCGAATATTAAGCATTGTGTACCTGTACTATCCTTTAATGTTACAGGCTATGACAGTGAATATGTAGCAGCTTATTTAAATAAAAAATATGATATAGCTGTTAGGGCTGGTCTGCATTGTGCACCATCCGCACACAATGCTATGAATACAATAGATATAGGCACAGTTAGGGTGTCACCATCGTATTTTAATACAAAAAATCAAATTTATACCTTGGTGAGGGCAATAGAGCAAATCAGATAATTATTTTAAAAGCAAAGCAAAAATTATTTTTAATAAAATTCGTTAAAGCAGTATGAATTTAAATAAAAATATGGTAAAATTAACTCAATTAAAAATTTTTATCATACTGCTTTCATTTTGAATGTTGCAGTGATGTTTATATATTGGAAGGAAGAATTTTATGAATGTATTGGAATCGTTGGTGAGTAACTTTCTAACCATCATGAAAACGTTTGAGGTAAAAGACGTTATTGACATTTTGTGTATAACTATTGTTATTTATGCACTAATAAAATTTGTACGGGAAACCAGAGCGGAACAGCTATTAAAGGGTGTTATTATCCTATTGGCTATATATTTTCTGTCATATACCTTTGGCTTGACAATGTTTACAGCACTGTTAAAAAACTTCTTTGAATTCGGTGTTATTATCTTGTTTATTATCTTTCAGCCCGAATTACGAAAGGCATTGGAACGAATAGGCAGGAGCAAAATTTCAAAAAGCTTCTCTTTTTTATCATCTAACGATACAGCAGAGCTGGTAACGGTGAAAAAAAAGACAATACAGGATGTGTCAGATGCAGCTATTATTTTTAGTCGCAGTAAGGTGGGTGCTTTAATTGTCTTTGAACGCACCACAAAGCTGGGTGACATTATTAACACAGGTACTGTTGTAGATGCGGCTTCCTCTGTAGCTGTTATAGGAAACTTGTTTTTTAACAAGGCACCCTTGCATGATGGTGCGGTGATTATCAGGGATGGTAAGATATATGCCGCTGGGTGCATATTGCCTCTTACTAGAAAAAATGAGGATGTTGACCCTAACCTAGGTACTAGACACCGTGCAGGTTTAGGCATGAGTGAGGAATCAGATGCTGTTGTTATAATTGTTTCTGAAGAAACCGGCAATATATCTATGGCTTATCGTGGCAGGTTAACCAGAATAGAAAACAAGGAAGAGCTTATAAAAACATTGGAAAGGTATATTCTGCCTACAGACACAAAAACTGATATTGTAGACCTTATACCTATTTTTTCTTCTAAAAGGAAGGAGAAAAAGAATGGAAAATAAAAGGAATAGCAAAGCTAAAAATAATAAACAGAAAAAATTTACATTTAATGGATGGTTTAATAATAACAAGGTGTTGTTTGTTGTTTCACTGTTAATTGCCTGTGGCTTGTGGGTGGTGTTTTCACAAAACTCTACTGAGGAAACCACAACAACTATATCTGACATTCCTATAGTTGTTGACCTGCCTGACCAAGCAAAGGATGAAGGATACAAAATCTACAGTGGTATTGACAAAACTGCTTCTGTTATTATTCGTGGCAACAGAATAACAGTAGGCTCAATAACAAAAGACGATATACAGGTTGTAGCACAGGATACCAGCTCTATTAATTCTTCAAACAATTATCCGTTGACATTAGTGGCTAAAAAATCTGGTGTAAAATCAGATTATGAAATAGTATCTGTTTTACCAAATGTTATAAATTATTATGTTGATAAGGAACGAGCTAAAGAATTTACCATTGAAAATCAGTTTGATACAACCAATGTAAAAATTCCTGCGGATTATTATCTTGGAAAGCCGTCCCTATCTACCGAAAAGGTAACCATAACAGGGCCAGAGGCAGAGGTTAAAAAAATTGAAAAGGTTGCTATTGTAGATTCTATTGAGGGTGAACAATCTTCCACTATTACAAAAAGTGAAAAGGTTGTTCTGTTGGACTCTGACGGTGAAGAGATAAACAACGAATATTTAAGTGTTGAGCCATCCACCGTAGATACCACCATTCAAATATTGCCAGAAAAAAAGGTGGATATTAAGGCGTCCTACACAAATGTGCCTAGTGGCTTAGACCCCACATCTATTGTTACTATCACTCCAGAAACGGTCACTATAGCAGGACCGCTGGATACCCTTAATAAGGTTTCCAGTATTGATATAGGCACAATAGATTTTTGTACACTGTTGCCTACAACTACTCAGGGCAAGTTTAATATTAACACACCTGAAAAGTGTATGAATATTGGCAACCAAACACAGGCAACTGTTAACTTTGATTTAAGCGGGTTTGCAACTACGTCTATTAATGTTACTGCCTTCAGTACAGCGGGGCTGCAAAGCGGTTATAAGGCCACGGTAACAACAACGGGACTAGATGTTACTGTTGTAGGACCAGCTGATATTATAGACAGCATCACATCGGACAACATTGTTGCTACAGCAGATTTATCATCTGTTGGCACATATTTTACAGGCTCGGTTGAGGTGCCTGTAAAGCTAAGCATAAAAGATGTTGACCAAAGCTGGGTATACAAAGGCACCACAGACAGCACAGTAAATGTATATATAACAAAATCATAGCTTGTTTTTTAGCTATCATGGCAATATTATCATTTATGATAGGCGGTGGCGTTAAGCTGCCGCCTTGGTGTTTGACCATATATTACATAGGATTAGGAGAATATTATGAAAAGGTTTTTTGAGGATATTCAGAAAAGCAATAGCTATTATTATACTAAAGGCAGTTATGATTTAAATGATTTTGTTTGCTTTATAGCATTAGTAATGTGTACGATTTGCATGATTGTGGCGGATATTATATTTGGTTATAGCAGGTCTGATGATATAAAAGTAACAATATATTATGTAGTTACTATAATATTGACATTACCTTTTATAGTGAATATTATCATAAAAACCGTACAAATATTTCTATTTAAACGCAAATTTAAAAAGATTAAAGAAGAAGGAAAACTTTTTGTAGGACATATAATTGATGAGAAGCCTGGAAAAGTTTTATTTAAGCTACAATATACTGATATAGAAAAAAGAAGCTATTATCCTATTGTTGCTTATTATGAAAACGGAGAGTATGTGAAAAGAACCTCTAAATATTGTTTTAGTAACGCATTTCGTGATGGTTTGTCAGATGATGAAGTAAATATTTACGTTTACAAAAATAATTTTATTATTGATAACTTAAAAACAACGGCGGATAACGGAAAATCAATTAATGATCCAGAAAATTCAAACTGGAGTGAGAATAAAGCACTTCGCAATGCTATGATTGCTGGGGCTATAACAGGAATACTCATATTGGCAGCCAGATGCACCAGAGTTATATTACTGCATTATTATGTTTAAATAATGCAGTGGGGATTTTTTCTTAGTGGCTTTAATTTGTTTTAGTCAAAATATGTTTTATAAATTAATAGATATTTTTGTATTGTAGTAAGCTATACTGTTTAAATTTATCTGCATTTCGCTTTTGATGGTGGTGTGCAGTAAGCTTTATCTTTCACTACATTAATAGTTACTTTTATTTTTTTATATTGTATATATGTTAAAATTGTGATAAAATTATGTAGATTTTGAAAGGCAGGTTTTTGAATGAATAATTATGTGTTATTTTCTGATTCAACTTTAGATTTACCTCAAAGTATATGTGATGAATTAGACGTTAACATTATCCCTATGAGCTTTACTATTAACGAAAAGGAATATTTGCATTATTGTGACCAACGCCAAATGAAAATTTCAGAGTTTTACAGTCGTTTGCGTGACGGCGAAAATTCTACAACTAGCCAAATAAATTATAATCGCTTTTTCAAAACCTTTGACACAATTTTATCAGAGGGCAAGGATATATTGTATATTTGCTTTACCTCTGGAATGAGTGGTACATACAATACCTGTCTAATAGCGTTATCAGATTTAAAGGACAAGTACCCTGACCGAAAAATCTATGTTGTGGATTCCTTGTGTGCATCTGTTGGTGAAGGTGTTTTTGTTATGAATGTGGCAAAGCAAAAACAAGAGGGCATGAGTCTTTCAGAGCTTTTTCAGTGGGCTGAAGACAATAAAAGGAATGTTTGCCATTGGTTTGTGGTTGATGATTTAGACCACCTTAAAAAAGGTGGTAGAATAAGCTCTGTGGCGGCTACATTTGGAAAAGCTTTACAGATAAAACCGTTACTAAGCGTTGATAATGATGGTAAACTAAAAACAGTGGGAAAAATTAGGGGCAATAAAAAAATCTTTGACACGTTTTTAGAACATATAAAAGCTGATGGTGTTAATACAAATGGACAAACGGTGGTCATTGGACATGGAGATTATCTAGAAGGAGCAAACACCTTAGCAGATATGTTAAAGGCAGAATGCCTAATTAAATCTGCTATTATAGCTGATATTGGACCCGTGATAGGAACACATACAGGAACAGGAATGTTGGCACTGGCGTTTATGGGGAATAGAAAATTTTAAAATGCATGTTTAGAACAAAAATTAACAGTTTATTAATTTACAATATTGTACTTATTGTTATATAATTGTAGAATAAAACGAATCAGTGAGGTAAAAAATTATGAAGAAAACTTTTAAAATACTATCATTATCTATGGTAGCTTTTATGTTGATGACTATGATATGCGGCTGTGGCGATGGCAGTAATGTTACATCAACTACAGGTAAACCTGGTTTCCCTGATTATCTATCTAGCGGTACAGAGGGCGACTTTGAGTATGATCAATACAAGTCCTATATTACTATTACAAAATATATTGGCAAGGATGTAGATGTAACAGTACCTGATAAAATTAAGGATACACCTGTTACAACTATTGAGGACAGAGCGTTTGCTAACGATTCTAACAAAAGTATTATTCATTCTGTTACCTTACCCAATACAATATCAAACCTAGATACTAGCTCATTTTATAACAGCAGATTTTTAGAGAATATCCAGATTTCTCCAGATAATAAAAGCTACAAGAGTGTGGATGGCGTATTATACAGCTATGATATGAAGCAATTGGTAGGGTTTCCTGAAAACAGCTCGATAACAGAGTTTACAGTACCTGAGGGTGTGACTACTATTGATAACAGCCGTTTTGCCTTTTGTGCTAATCTTACAAAGCTTACCTTCCCTTCAACACTAAAGGTTGTCAGCGATTTTTCGTTCCACGGTGCTACAGGCTTGACGGAGTTAACCTTCCCTGAAGGTATGGAAGAAATTGGTGCGTGCGCTTTCTTTAGATGTACAGGTTTGACAAAAATAACGTATCCATCCACAATTAAGACTATTGGCGAAAACTCTTTTGTAGGCTGTTCAAATCTAAAAACTATTGAGGGCTTTGCTGGCACAGCAGCAGAAACCTCAGCTACTACAATTGGTGCTACATTTGTTGATTTAACAGAATAATAGACATAATACGAATTTGTGGTATTAGAAAATAATCATAATTTAGTAGCTTTGAAAATTAAAAACATTTAACAGGTGATAGCTGCTTTAGCTGTCACCTGTTTTTTACTTTTATAATGGAATTTGTGCTATTATATATAAATTAGTATTTTAATTTAATACTTATGTACTTAAACAATATATAAATTTATGCTAAGCTTCAATAAAATAGTATATAAAAGCTTTCCATAATTTGTTGGTGAAGTATTAAGAATTGCTGTTAGCCTCAAACACTTTTTATGCTCTGCTATTCTTAAAATAAAAACCCCCGCATACAATTTAATAAAAGTATGTGGGAGTTGAATATTATGGAGCAATGGTTAATATGGGCAGTGCTTGGGATTTCATTTGTGGTTATAATAATTATACAAGCTATCTCTGGAAACAAAAAGCCAATTCAATCAGCCTTGGGTTCAATGGTACTAGGTATCATAGCATTAATGGCTGTTAATATTTGTGGGAACTTTACGTCTGTTACCTTGCCAATTAGCACGCTTAGCGTTTCCATAGCTGCCATAGGTGGAATACCTGGGGTTACCTTGATGTTGCTGTTAAATATGTTTTTTTAATTTCTTTTGGGTTTAACACGCTTTCTTGCATGCTCCATATCATCTAAAACATCCTGTGCAAAGTCCTTGTTACCTGTTAGCATAGAAATCATCACTTGATAAACAAGATCTGGATTTTTATGAAAATTTCTTTTTACAGCCTGTGCTTGGTTTTGCTCAGGAACGTATATGTCAAAAGAAAACAAGCTTACCTCACCATCAGAAATTTGACAGCTTACGTTATAGCCTTTAGCATTTTTTTTGATTTTCACAACGTTCTCACGTTCGGATCGCTGTTCCTCCAGTAACATTAATACAGCACCTATGGCTCTTTCTTTTATTGACGGTGGCAGCTCCACCTCCAGCTGTCTGCTTATAATTACGCCGCTGTCGCCAATAACGTATAATCCTTTATTGTTACTATCTTCGACTATATTACCATTTTGTATTAGATCGCTAAAGGCTTGAGCGGACGCAAAGTAATTTGCAATACCATTTTTTTGCAGAATACCTATAATATCATCTGGTGACATAGGACTTTTTACTTTTACTAAAATATAGCAAATTAATATTTTGATGTGATCATTCTTTCGTAAACCACCTGGGTCTATGCCTTGGTCAAAGGTGTCAAATGACATATAAAACCTCTCCTTTAGTAGAAATTTAAATATAATATATATATTATATCATATACAGGGAAAAATTGTATATACTGAATCGTAAATTGTTAAAAATTTTAACAGATTTATTACAAGGTTGTTGTTTGACATATTGAATAAAATGTGTTAATTTTATTACAGTTCATTAGAACATTTTAGTAAAAATCATTTAATCTTTTAGAAAGGGGAATTTTATATGGATCCCTATGTAATGCCGTTTATATGGCTAGGGGTGGCACTTGTTATGGGAGTAACAGAAGCATTTACTGCACAGCTGGTTTCCATCTGGTTTGTTTTAGGTTCTATAGCAGCAGCGGTTTCTTGTATTTTCACAAGCAATATTCCACTTCAAATAGGAATTTTTCTGGCGGTGTCAATTGTAGCAGTCCTTATTACTAGACCATTTGTTAAAAAATTCACGAGGGTAAAGCCCACCTGTACTAATTCTGATAGGTACATAGGCGAAACTGGTGAGGTTATCATTGAGATTAACAATTTGGCTAGTCAGGGACAGGTCAATGTTAAGGGTGCAGTTTGGTCTGCACGTACAAACGATAACTCTGTTGTGCCATCTGGTACGCTGGTTACAGTGGATAAGATCGAGGGTGTAAAATTAATAGTTAGACCAAAAATTACGGTGGGGGTAGAATAATATGGGAATTGAAGTTATTTTATTAATCTTAGCAGCTATTTTAATCTTAATTGTAGTGGCAAATGTGAAAATTGTGCCACAGGCTCAGGCATACGTTGTTGAACGATTGGGTGCGTACTATCAAACATGGGGTACAGGCTTGCACTTAAAAATACCATTTATTGACAGAATATCTCGTAAGGTTTCTTTGAAGGAACAAGTGGTAGATTTTCCACCACAGCCTGTTATTACTAAAGATAATGTTACAATGCAGATAGATACTGTCGTGTATTTTCAGATAACGGATTCTAAGCTATATACCTATGGCGTTGAAAATCCTTTATCTGCTATTGAAAACCTAACGGCAACTACACTAAGAAATATTATTGGTGATTTGGAGCTGGATAATACATTGACATCACGTGATGTTATCAATACTAAAATCCGTGTAATATTAGATGAGGCAACAGATGCTTGGGGTATAAAAGTTAATCGTGTTGAACTTAAAAATATTTTACCTCCTAGAGAAATTCAGGATTCTATGGAAAAGCAGATGAAGGCAGAGCGTGAAAGACGTGCTAGAATTTTAGATGCTGAGGGTGAAAAGAGAAGTCAGGTACTGGTAGCAGAGGGTCAAAAGGAATCTGCAATACTTAAGGCTGATGCTATAAAGGAATCAAAAATTAGAGAAGCACAGGGTGAGGCAGAGGCTATCCTTTCAGTTCAAAAGGCTTATGCCGATTCCCTAAAAATGTTAAATGAAGCTGCTCCTTCTGATAAGGTTATAGCTTTAAAGAGCTTAGAGGCTTTCTCAAAAGCTGCTGATGGTAAGGCTACAAAGATTATCATACCGTCAGAAATTCAAAAAATGGCAGGTTTAGCAACAACATTAAAGGAACTTGTTGTAGATGATCAAAATAATGTGAATAAGTGATTAGGTACTTTATACAAAATATAGTATAATTTTTGTTCTTACTTCCATATTAATACAAAATAAGCTATTTTACTGCAATGACTATTGAAATTACACAAAAAATGCAATAAAATATAAGTGTGAATCATTTTAGTGGAGGTAAATCCAATGGCTATATTCTGTGAAAGTATGGATAATGTATTGACCCAATCTTTTTATGGGGTATTTGCGTGTATTCACTATTTCTAAAAATATAGGGCTGTGGTATATCCGCAGCCTTTTGTTTTGTATTTTATTAATTTTAAGTTAAGGAAGGACGATTTTTATGTCACAAAATAAAAAGGTAGCAGTTATCATGGGCAGCGACAGCGATTTTCCTGTTGTTTCAGGGGCTATAAAAACTTTAAAGGAATTTGGTGTACCTTGCGAGGTTCATGTTATGTCAGCACACAGAACACCTGCTCAGGCTTCAGAATTTTCATCTAATGCTAGGGAAAAAGGTTTTGGTGTAATTATTGCCGCCGCTGGCAAGGCAGCACATTTAGCAGGTGTGTTGGCCGCACATACTACCATTCCTGTTATAGGTATTCCCGTTAAGTCCTCAACATTAGATGGTCTAGACGCCTTACTGGCAACTGTACAAATGCCAAAGGGTATTCCTGTTGCTACTGTTGCTATAGACGGTGCTGACAATGCTGCTTTATTAGCAATACAGATGTTAGCACTTTCTGATGATACTTTAGCTGACAAGCTTAGCAACATGAAGGATGATATGGAGGTAGGCGTTATGGCAAAGGACAAAGCAATACAGGATAAGGTGGCTCAGCTGTGAGAACGGATAAAAATCTATTTAATGATGTGCCATTAAAAGGCGTTCAAGAAGAATGTGGCGTATTTGGTATATATAAAAACGATGATTTTGATATAATCGGCGAAGTGTACAACGGTTTATACGCATTACAGCACAGGGGTCAGGAAAGTGCTGGCATAGCAGTAAATAACAACGGTGACATTAAATGTGTTAAAAACCCAGGGATGGTATCAGAGGCTTTGACAGACAAGCTATTAAAAACATTACCAGACGGAAAAATTGCTATTGGTCATGTACGTTACTACCCGTTAGATGCTCGTGATGTGGCTGGTATTCAACCTCTTGTTATGAGATATATAAAAGGCTCTTTAGCTATTGCACATAATGGTGCTATTACCAATATTGCAGAGATACACCACGAGCTAGAGCAGGGTGGAGCTATTTTTCAATCCAATAGTAATGCTGAATTAATAGCTTATGTAATAGCTAGTAAGCGATTGGTTACTGACTCTATTGAAGAGGCTGTGTTATCTGCTATGGATATGATTAAGGGTGCCTATTCATTGGTTATTTCCTCGCCCAGCAAGCTTATCGGTGCTAGGGACCAGTACGGCTTTAGACCTTTAGCAATAGGAAAAATGAATAACAGCTGGATGATTTCTTCTGAATCATGTGCATTTGATAGCTTGGGTGCAGAATTTGTAAGGGACGTTGAACCTGGTGAGGTCGTTGTTATTGATGATGAGGGTTTGCACAGCTACAAAAAACATTGTGGTGGAAAAACCTCCTTGTGTGCCTTTGAACACGTTTATATTGCACGTCCAGACAGCATTATTGATGGTGTTTCAGTTCACAAATTCAGGATGAATGCGGGTAAAGCTCTAGCTAAGGAACATCCCGTAGAAGCAGACTTGGTTTGTGGTGTTCCAGATAGCGGCATAGTGTCTGCTATTGGTTATTCCAGAGAATCAGGTATACCCTTTGGTTTAGCAATTATAAAAAACAAATATATAGGCAGGACTATTGCACGTCAACAGCAAAGCTTTAATAAACGTCTGGTTGAAATTAAAATCAATGTTTTAAAAGCTTCTGTTCAGGGAAAACGTGTTATAATAATAGACGATTCTATTGTGCGAGGAACAACCTGTGCTCATATTGTTAAGCTGTTAAAAGAAGCTGGGGCTAAAGAGGTGCATATGCGTATAGCATCACCGCCATTCTTAAACCCTTGTTATTATGGTACGGACATAAAATCTACAGACAATTTAATTGCCAGACAATTTTCAGCAGAGGAATTGTGCCAAAAAATTGGTGCTGACTCCTTAGGCTATTTAAGCTTGGAAGGTTTAAATAATCTGGCACCTTGTTCAAATGTAGGCTTTTGCACTGCCTGCTTTACAGGTGAATATCCTACAGAAATTCCAACACAGGTATACGAGGATAAATTTAGTAAAAAAATACAAAAGTAAATATAATATTACGGAGGATAACAAATGAAAAGCTTTAGTGAAAGTTACAAAAACGCAGGTGTAGATGTTACCGCTGGATACAAATCCGTTGAGCTTATGAAGGAACATATCAAAAGAACAAAAATTGATGGTGTACTATCAGGCATCGGTGGCTTTGGTGGTCTGTTTGCTCCAAACCTTGCTGGTATGAAAGAGCCTGTTCTTGTTTCAGGTACAGATGGTGTGGGTACAAAGCTAAAGCTTGCGTTTTTACTGGATAAGCACGATACCATTGGTATCGACTGTGTAGCAATGTGTGTTAACGACGTTGTATGCGGTGGTGCTGCCCCATTGTTTTTCCTTGACTATATGGCAGTGGGTAAAAATATTCCTGAAAAAATGGCTGACATAGTTTCAGGTGTTGCAGAGGGCTGTGTACAATCAGGCTGTGCATTAGTTGGCGGTGAAACAGCAGAAATGCCAGGCTTTTATCCTATTGATGAATACGATTTAGCTGGTTTCTGTGTTGGTATAGTTGACAAGGATAAAATTATTGACGGCGCAAAGCTAAAGGCTGGTGATACGCTAATAGGTATTGCTTCCTCTGGTGTACATTCAAACGGTTTTTCATTAGTTAGAAAGGTATTTGGCATAGATGAAAGCTCTATTAACAACACATATGATGAGCTGGACAAGCCATTAGGAGAAACCTTGTTAACCCCTACAAGAATCTATGTTAAGCCAGTGCTATCAGTTATCCAGCAGTGCAAGGTTAATGCTGTTTCACATATTACAGGTGGTGGCTTTTATGAGAATATACCTCGTATGTTAACAGCTGGTTTAGCCGCTAAAATTGATAAATCAGCCTTAGAAATACTGCCAATTTTTAATGTTATCCAAAGAGTTGGTAATATCCCAGAGCGTGATATGTTTAATACCTTCAACATGGGCGTTGGTATGGTTTTAGCTGTAGATAGCAGTGATGCTGATAAGGCTGTAGAAATACTAAATAACAGTGGAGAAAAAGCCTATGTTATAGGTGAAGTCGTAAAAGGCGACGAGGGTGTAATATTCGCCTAAGTCCTGTTAAGGGGTAAAATAATGAAAAATATAGTTGTTCTGGTATCAGGCGGTGGCACAAACCTACAGGCACTAATTGATGCCCAAAGGGCTGGAAAAATTAAGAACGGCAAAATCACCTGTGTTATATCCTCTAAGGAAGGTGTATTCGCTTTAGAACGTGCAAAAAGCAATGGCATAAAAGCTGTTGTTTTACCACGAAAGGATTATGGCGATGTTATAGAATATAGTAAGGCAATGTTAGAAACACTACAATCAGAAAAAGCAGATTTAGTTGTGTATGCTGGCTTTATGACAATTTTAGATAAGCTGATAACAAAGGAGTTTGTTAACAAAATGATGAACGTGCATCCAGCACTTATCCCATCCTTTTGTGGGAAAGGGTTTTATGGCCTACATGTTCATGAGGAGGTTCTAAAACGTGGAGTAAAGCTTACAGGTGCAACCGTACATTTTGTAAACGAGGTATGCGACGGCGGACCTATTATTTTACAAAAAGCTGTTGAAATTGAAAACGATGACACTCCTGAGATTTTGCAGCGTAGGGTTATGGAGCAATGTGAGTGGAAGATATTGCCACAGGCTGTATCTCTGTTTTGTGAGGGTAGAATAAAGGTTGTAGATAACAAAACAGTTATCTCGTAAATGAAAGGAAGAAGAATGTAAATGAAATTACTATCAATAGAGGAAGAACTAAAATCAAATTCCTACCCTGGCAGGGGTATTATCCTAGGAAAAAGTGCTGACGGTGTAAATGCGGTTATGGCATATTTTATTATGGGCCGCAGCGAAAATAGCCGTAATAGAGTTTTTGTAGAGGACGGAAATGGTATCAGAACACAGGCTTTTGATGAGTCAAGGCTATCTGATCCATCACTTATTATTTATGCTCCTGTCAGAGTATTAGGCAACAAAACGATTGTTACTAATGGTGACCAAACGGATACTATTTATGAGCATATGAACCAACATGAAACCTTTGAACAAGCTTTGCGTTCACGCTGCTTTGAGCCAGACGCACCTAACTATACTCCTCGTATTTCTGGTATTGTAAAAACTGATTTTGATGAATTTAACTATGCTTTATCTATATTAAAAAGCACTAATGGCAACCCTGATTCTTGCCAACGTTACACCTTTACTTATGATACACCACTAAACGGTGAGGGCAGATTTATACACACCTATATGGGTGACGGCAATCCATTGCCTAGCTTTGAGGGCGAACCAAAGGCGGTAGAGCTTGGCGGTGAGGATATTGATACATTTGCAGAGAAGCTTTGGAATGCATTAAATGACGATAATAAGGTTTCTTTATTTGTTAGATACATTGACCTTGAAACCTATGAGGCAACAACGAAAATTATTAATAAAAATAAATAATTAGGGAGTAACAAATATGAACGAGCTAGAACTAAAATATGGCTGTAATCCTAACCAAAAGCCATCTAAAATTTTTATGAAGGATGGCAAGGATTTACCAATAGAGGTTTTAAACGGCAAGCCTGGATATATTAACTTTTTAGATGCGTTTAATAGCTGGCAGCTGGTAAAGGAGTTAAAATCCGCTACAGGACTGCCAAGTGCTGCATCATTTAAGCATGTTAGCCCCGCTGGTGCAGCTGTTGCAACCCAGCTTACTGAAACAGAAAAGAAAATTTATTTTGTAGATGATTTAAAATTATCGCCTTTAGCGTCTGCATATGCTAAGGCTAGAGGTGCTGATAGGATGTCCTCCTATGGTGACTGGATTGCATTGTCAGATATTTGCGACGTTGAAACAGCAATAATGATTCAGCGTGAGGTGTCAGATGGTATCATTGCACCAGATTATACAGACGAAGCTTTACAGGTGCTAAAATCAAAAAGGAAGGGTACCTACAATATTGTTAAAATAGATGCTGGCTATGTTCCTGCTGAAAAAGAATACAAGGACGTTTTCGGTATCACCTTTGAACAAGGCAGAAATGAATTAAAAATTGACAATCAAATGCTGTCTAATATGGCAACTGAAAATAAAACATTTACCTCCGAGGCTATTCGTGACCTTAAAATCGCTTTAATCACTCTAAAATATACACAGTCTAACTCGGTATGCTATACAAAGGGCGGACAAGCAATTGGCGTTGGTGCTGGACAGCAGTCTAGGATTCACTGTACCAGATTGGCTGGCAATAAGGCTGACATATGGTTCCTGCGTCAGCATCCAAAGGTTCTTAGTCTACAATTTGTGGACAATATTCGTCGTCCTGATAGAGATAACACAATAGATGTTTACATTTCTGATGATTATGAGGATGTTTTAGCAGATGGTATTTGGCAGCAATTCTTTAAGATAAAACCAGAGCCACTAAGCAGGGATGAAAAGAAAGCATGGCTGGAAACACAGACAGGTGTTTGTCTAGGCAGTGACGCATTCTTCCCATTTGGTGACAACATTGAGCGAGCTAAGCGTTCAGGTGTTCAATTTATTGCACAGCCAGGCGGTTCTATCCGTGATGACAATGTTATTGATACTTGCAACAAATATGGTATGGCTATGTGCTTTACTGGTATTAGATTGTTCCATCACTAATAAACCTAATGGAGGTTAAACAATGAATGTACTAATGATAGGCTCAGGCGGACGTGAACACGCACTTATTAAAAAATTGCTTGAAAGCCCACGTTTAGAAAAATTATACTGTGCCCCAGGTAATGGAGGCATTTCCAGAGATGCTATATGCGAGAATATATCTGTAATGGATAAGGAGCATATGATTAGGTTTGCACAGGATAAAAAAATAGATATGGTTTTTGTAGCACCTGATGACCCTTTGGCTGATGGTATGGTAGATGCTTTTGAGGCAGTTAACATTCCAGCATTTGGACCAAATGCAAAAGCAGCTGTAATAGAGGCCAGCAAGGTTTTTTCAAAGGACCTTATGAAAAAATACAATATTCCTACTGCTAAGTACGAAGTTATTGACAATGCAAATGATGCAATAAAATACATACAGGAGCAGAATGAATTTCCTGTAGTTATCAAGGCTGACGGCTTGGCGTTGGGTAAGGGCGTTATTATTGCTGAAAGCTTTGAGGATGCCAAAAATGCTGTTCATACAATTATGGAGGATAAAAAGTTTGGAGATTCTGGCAACAAAGTAGTTATTGAAGAATTTCTAACAGGTCCTGAGGTTTCTGTTTTATCATTTACAGATGGTAAAACAGTAAAGCCTATGGTGTCATCAAAGGATCATAAGCGTGCTTATGATAATGACAAGGGTTTAAACACAGGCGGTATGGGTACAATCAGCCCAAACCCTTACTATTCTGATGAGATGGCAGAGCTTTGCCAAAAAACTATATTTGAACCAACGATTAAAGCCATGCAATCCGAGGGCAGAGCGTTTAAAGGTTGCCTGTATTTTGGATTAATGCTTACATCTAAGGGTCCAAAGGTTATTGAGTACAATGCTCGTTTTGGTGACCCAGAGGCTCAGGTGGTTTTACCACGTCTAAAAACAGATTTAATTGATATTATGGAAGCTGTTATTGCTGAACGCTTAGACAACATTAATATTGAATGGTTCAATGATGCAGCAGCGTGCGTTGTAATGGCCAGTGGCGGTTACCCTGAAAGCTATAAAAAAGATATTGAAATTACCGGCTTGGACGATAATGGTCAGGTGGATGGCGCTATTGTTTATCACGCTGGCACTGTGTACAAGGATAACAAATTTTATACCAATGGTGGCAGGGTGCTTGGTGTGACAGCTACTGCACCTACGCTGGAAAATGCCTTGGAAAAAGCTTATAAGGCTGTTTCTAAAATAAAGTTTGATAATGCCCATTATCGTACAGATATAGGTAAAACAAAATAATTTTCTAGAAATATTTTTGGCGTTTTTATATGGTAAAGCTTTATACTTTTTGTAGATTTTGTTTTTACCTCAGCATTTAGTATAGCACCATTAAAACAAAGCCAGCATTTACAGTGATGTAAGCGCTGGCTTTGCTCAATAATTTAGCAGAATATAATTTGTGTAGATAACCTATAATTATTGTATAGAAGCTTTAGGTGAAATTAAAATATAACTCGTAAGCACTTCTAATGATGTAAGCATATTAGAAGTGCTATTAAATTTGTATTGATTGTTAAAGAATATGTAAACACAAAAGACTTCCAAAAGGTGGTTGCATTTTTTGTAGTGCGTATGCAAATGAAATAGCTTTACAAAATTCCCCCTTTGGAAGGTTAAAAATCATGGTATAAAAAGAGAGCTTGCACAGCTCTCTTTTTCGTTACGTGAAAAGTACACAAAAGATTTTAATGTGATGTTAGTATCCAAGATTAAATAAAAGAAAAAGAGTCCCGACGCCATTTGCGTCGGGACTCAGTATGAGGTTACGGTGGTAAAATATGTGGCTCTATAATAAATGTTGGGGTAAGAAAAAATAGAGCCTGCTAAAAAAATTAAAAAAATTTAAAAAAGTAGAGCATATT
>CZCA01000292.1_pt1 | contig 44303 bp, 32 predicted proteins | sample 591981 | NCBI WGS metagenome assembly CZCA01 (sample SAMEA3556810, study PRJEB10932) | anaerobic digester metagenome | reverse complement strand
CGCGCCGTGCGTTCCTCCAGGTCAGTGCGCTCGTGCGTCTGCAGCCGCCATTCTGGTTTTTCGGTGGCGGCGCCAAAGGTTGGCAGACCGCTTTCGAGCGGCCTGTTTTTTTGGGGAGAGAAAGCTGTTCCGGTGTGCGCCGGGGAGCGCAAATCGACGTCTATGGCCCAGATGTAGGTGACGGCGGGGCGCAGCGGGTGAAAAGGGCTGAAATCTGGGCGCGGCAAAGCTGCGCATGGTGCGCCAGAAGCGGGGAAGCGGGGAAGCGGGCAGGCGGGTGCTCAGGCAGGCGGGTAGCAGCTGGTGGAACATAGTGATGGTCGCCCCTTGCTGCCTTGACGCTCTTGCTGCAGCGTAAAGGTCTGCCACCGCTTAAAATTGCAGGCGGTGGCGCACATGTGCAGTTGGAAGCTGACGCTGGTCAGACCGGTGGCTTTGGCGCGGCGGGCGCCGTTGTGCAACAAAAACGGCGCGATGCCTCGTGGGTTTGGCTCTCGCACCACGACATTACCAGCTCAGCCCAAACCCAAACGGATAGAGCGGATTCTCCGAATCGTAGGGCACGTCCGGTTTCTGCGCTCGCACAGCCTCCATCGACGAGGGAAGCTCAAAGGGGAGTCTGCCCTCCGGCTTGGCTTTGCCGAAGATCACATCCAACACCGCTGCGTCACTGGCGCCGAAATCTGCCAGCAACGCTCGCGCCGCCGCACTGATTTCGGGGATCACTGCCGGACGATCCAGGTAGATCACCACAATCGTGGGCAAGGTGTGCAGCAGCTTCAGGATTTCGGACTTTGCTGGCTCCTTGAAGTCGAGATCGCCATGATGGAAGCCGCGCGCAAAAGGATTGTCTGTCTCGACCGGAACCCAGGGCGTCTCCAGACGCACAATGGCGAGATCGGCGGCTTCCGGCGTAGCGACAACCTCGGCGTACTCACCAGCCACCGCCGGTTCCACATTTTTGACATAAATTTTGGGGCGACCCGAAAGCGGCAGCACACCATCTGCATTCTTGAGTAGTGTCATCGCTCGCCTCTGCGATTCCTGCGCAGCCACGACCGCGATAGGATCGCCTATCACCTGCGCCACCTGCGTTTCATCGACGAAGGGGTTGTCGAACAGCCCCAACGCAAACTTGAGACGCAGCAGCCGGCGCACGGATTGATCCACGCGCGCTTCGCTGAGACGACCGCTGCGCACGAGTTCAACGACATAATGCGCGCAGCTTTCACCGCCAAACTGGTCGACGCCTGCCTCCAGCGCCTTCAGGACGCGCTCGGGTTCGCTGAGATGTTCAACGCCCCACGCCCGCGCCGGCCAGATCGTGTTGGGTAGCTGGTGGTCGGTGAGCACGCCCCAGTCCGTGCAGACGACGCCATCATAACCATATTTCTCGCGCAGCAGGCCGGTGATGATCGCCTTGTTGAATGCCATCGCCACATCTTCGTCGGTCTGACCCACGGGGACGCCGTAGTAGGGCATGACGGCGGCGGCGCCGGCGGCAAACGCCGCCTCGAACGGGATCAGATGATAGTCGAAATTGTCACCGGGGTAGATTTGTCCCTTTTGGAACTCGAAGTGCGGGTCAAGCCCTTCGTTTTGGGGTCCACCGCCAGGAAAATGCTTGACCATGCACGCCACGCTGTGCGCACCGAGCGTTCTGCCTTGAAATCCCTCGATGTATGCCGTGACCAGTCGCGCTGTCAGGTGTGCATCCTCGCCAAAGGCGCCGCTGATGCGAGGCCAGCGTGGTTCGGTCGCTAGATCGACCTGCGGGTGCAGCGCCACGCGGATGCCGACCGCCAGATATTCACGCCGCACGATCTCGGCGAAGCGGCGCACCAATTCCGCATCGCCAATCGCGGCAAAGCCCAGCGTCTCACACCATTGCGAAAATCCGCCGGGCGCCATCGCAAAGATGTTGCGGGTAAAGTGATTGCGCGGGTCAGACGCAATCGTGACCGGGATGCCAAGCCGCGTCTGTTCAGCAAAGCGCTGCAGGTTGTTGTGCCAGGTTGCCACCACCGGCGCATCGGGAATTTGCCAGAGATTGAAGTGATTCATCTGTTGTTTGGTCATCTGCGTGACGGCGACCCGCCCACCCATGCCGGCGCCGACGGGTCTGGCGTCGAGTGAACCGTCCTCATTGATGACGGCGCCGTTGATGAACATCGTCCCCGCCTTTTCCTCCAGCGTCATCTGCCCCAGCAAATCCTCGACGCGTGCCTCGATCGGCTGGCTTGGGTCTTCATAGCAGTCGAGTTTGCCATTTTTGTTGAGGTCGCGGAAGGTTTCGCCCTGCGCGTTGATGCGTAAAGTGCTATGGCGAAGGATGGTGGCGTTCATCTTGGTGTGACTCCTGTGCGGGTTGGTTTGTCCTTGGCTTGTAGGGGGGATCATACCACTTTCTCTGCACGAAAGGGAAGGCGCCAATCATCATGGCATCTGGGCGTGTTCGTCGCTTGCGGTAGAATTTACCAAATCCAGGTGTATGCTCGTGAAGATTCAGACTATTTCCTTCGCCTATGCTCTTCGACCTTCCAGCAATGCTCCCTGCAGCGTGAACGAACCATCTTCCTCCACCTGCAATTGCGCCTGGACCTCGGCTGGCGCCTGGGTGAGAATGGCGCGCAGCTGTGCGACGGTCGCAGCTGGCGTTGCCATGCGCGTCACCCAGGCGTTGAAGTCCAGCCGCAGCGCCCAGGTGAAGCGCACTGCGGCGGTGAAGCCTGCCGCCGCCAACATCGCCAGCCACTGCGCCAGCGTATGGTCGCGGACGTGCGAAGGGTCGCGCAGCAGTTCAAGCGCCTGCAGATGGGTGTCGCTCACGAAGTCAGCATAGCCGACAATATCAGCAATCAACACCCGCCCGCCAGGTCGCAACACACGGTGAAACTCCGCCAGCGCTCGCTCAGGGTGCGGCCAGTGATGGGCGCTGTAGCGCGACGTCACCAGGTCGAAGGTGGCGTCACCAAATGTCAGCGCTTCGACGTCGCCACGCTGAAAGGTGACGTTGGTGAGGCCGCGCTCTTGGGCCAGCTGGCGCCCCTGCGCCAGCATTGCCGGCGCCAGATCGAGCGCGGTGACGTGTGCTGCGCCTGGCGCCAGCGCCAGCGCCGTGTGCCCGGCGCCACAACCAGCGTCGAGCACCTCTTCGCGCCCCGTGAGTGCGGCGATAGACGCCAACTGCAGCAAGTCTTCCCCACCAGCGTGCACGGCGCTGGTGCGATACTGTTCGGCGACGGCGCCGAATTGATGTGCGACGGTCGCCTTGACAGCCAGCTTCGCTGCGGAAGGTCTGTTCGTCATGTCACACCGCCACGGCAACAGCCGGCGTCGCCATCCTCCTGTCGCCGTCAGCATAGACCGGCGTCAGCCAGTGCGCGTATTGCGGCGCGTCGCCACGCACCACACGAAAGTAGAGGTCGCGTAATTGTCTGGTCACGGGGCCGATGCGACCGCTGCCAATCGGCCGGTGGTCGACGCTGGCGATCGCGACCACCTGCACCCCTGTGCCGCAGAAGAAGGCTTCGTCGGCAACGTAAATCTCGCTGCGGTCGATCTCGCGCTCGACCACGCGCAGCCCGATCTCGCGTTCCACCAGTTCCATGACCGTGCGGCGCGTGATGCCTTCCAGCACGTTGGCGTAGACCGGCGGTGTAATTAGCGTGTCGCCGCGCACCAGGAAGAAGTTTTCTGCGCTACCCTCCGCCACATGCCCATCTTGGTTGAGTACAATTGCTTCGGCAAAGCCATTAAGCACGGCTTCACTCTTGATGAGGGCGCTATTGACATAACTACCAGCGATCTTGCCACGCGGCGGTAGCGCCGTATCGTCGACGCGCCGCCAACTGCTGACGCAGACGTGCGCCCCCTCTTCGTCTTCAATGTAGCGGCCAAAGGGTGTGCTAAAAATCGTGACGGCGTCGTGCAAGTTGTGTAGCCGTACACCGATCACAGGATCGGACTTGTAGCCGACAGGGCGGATGTAGCAATCCTCGCGGTAGCCTTCGCGACGCAACAACTCGACCGTGACGGCGATCAGGTCATCGACGGTCAGGTCAAGCGCGGCCATGAGGATTTTGCCGCTGTCCAGAAAGCGCCGATAGTGGTCGCGCATGCGGAAGACGTACAACTGCTCCTGACTGGGGTTCCAATAGCCGCGCAAGCCGCCAAACCAGGCCGTGCCATAGTTAAGCGCGTGTGTCATCACACTGATTTTGGCCTCGGCGATGGGGCGGATCGCTCCCTCGAAATAGGCGTACCGGGTCATGATTTCTTCTCCTTACCTTGTTGATCTCCAGATGGTTGGCCAGACTTCCAGGAAGCTGTGGAGCTTGCCAGAAGCTACGATAGAGTTTGCACAATCGCTTCAATGAACTCCAAACTACAGCAACGGCAGCCACGCTTCGAGGACGTCGGCGGATGGCGGCGCGTTCTCTAGTTGCTGGCGGATTACTTGCGCCAGTACTTCGACGCCGCGCCGGATGTGTTCATCTGGCAGCGCGCCAAAGCAGATACGCAGATGGTGGTTGGCGCTGGCGTCGGCTAGAAAGACGCTGCCCGGCGCCACTGCCCAGCCTTGCTGCAAGACCAGACGCGGCACGTCGTGCATGGCAGGATGTGCCGGCAACGTCAGCCAGCAACACAACCCGCCGTGAGGTCGCGTCCATTGCACGCCAGGGGGCATGAAGGCCTCGCACGCTCGCAGGGTGGCGTTGCGCCGCTGGCGATAGATGGGGAGGATTCGGCGCAGATGCCGGCGAAAATCGCCACGGTGTAGAAATGCCGCCAGTGCGCGTTGCAACAACAAGGGGCTGCCCAGGTCGGCGGCGATGCGCAGCGCCGTCAGCCGTTCGCGTAGCGCCGTCGGCGCCACCAACATCCCCAGCCGCAGCCCTGGCATCAGCGTCTTGGAAAAGCTGGTCACGTAGATCACGCGCTGGTTGACATCCGCAGCCTTCAACGGCGTGGGTGGCGCATCGTCATAGGCCAACCAGCCGTACAGATCATCCTCGACAATGAAAAAATCGTAGCGATCGGCAAGCGCCAATAGCTGCTGCCTGCGCGCGGGCGTCATGCAACTACCGGTTGGATTCTGGAAGCTGGGGATGGTGTAGAAAAAGCGGATGCGTTGCGTTGCCGCCAACTGCTCCACCACAGCGAGGGACGGGCCGTCAGCGTCCACCGGCGTTGTCAGCGGCTGTAAACCATACGCGCGCAATTGATGCAGGAAACCAACATAGGTGGGCTGCTCTACCAAAATACAGTCACCGGGTTGCGCCAACGCCTGCGCCACCAGGGACACCCCTTGTGTCACGCCTGCCACCACCAACACATCCTCCGGCGTCACCTCGATGCTGCGTTCGCTCAAGTGTGCAGCCAGCTCGATGCGCAGTGTGGCGTCGCCCTGCGCCGGTCCATAGCCACCCACCAATGCTGTATGGTTGCGCTGACTTTCCAGGTTTGCCCAAAATTCAGCCGCCGGGAAAAGCTCCGGGTCCGGCGAGGCGCTCGCCAGAGAACGCATCCCTTGCGCCTGCCCCATTTGCAGCAGATCGCCGATCACGGTGGCGGGCGTTGCGGCGCCGTTGACTGTGCTCCAACGCGGCGGCATGGTCGCCTGGGCGCTGACAAAGGTGCCACGCCCAACCGTGGCTTCAATCCAGCCGCCACTCTGCAATTCGGCGTAGGCGGTTTGCACCGTCAGTCGCGTGACGCCTAGCTCGGCGGCAAGCTGGCGCACGGTAGGCAATTGCGTCCCGGCTGGCAATTTCCCTTCAGCAATCGCCGTTTTGAGTTGCTCGCCGATCTGCCGGTAGATTGGTGTACTGCTGGCGCGATTCAGGGTAATGGTGGACAACATGGTGACATTGTATCCGTTCTGGTTGCTCGACAGATATATTGTATCTATACAAACATGCAAGTAAAGGAACAATCTCTGTCGATACACAGAGACAATACAATGTACAGAGACAATGTTCGGGCTGTGTGTGCACTAGCGGCTGATTAGCGGCAGGTGTAGTGCGCGCAGGGGCAGGGCGCCGGTGAGGGCGTAGGTGACTGAGATGACGCCGCGCGCTGTCAAGTTAGCGCTGATGGTGGCTGGCGAGAGGAGGCTTAACTGAGCGTTGAGCGATGGCGTCACGATCTGTACATGGTAGAGACCGGGCGCCAGGTCGGTGAAGCGAGCTTCGCCCGCATCGTTGGTGATGCGCTTCTGCCGGATGTTGTCGGGGGCGATCAACTCGACCTCGACCCCGGGCACGCCACTTGCCGCATTTGCCAGCCATAGCTTTGCCACGATTTCTCCGGGCGGCGCAATGGCGATGTGGCCTTGTGTCGTGGCGCTGACGACGCGACCATCCGTTAGCGTTGCATACCAGGTGACATTGCTGGTGGTGGCAACTGTGATCGGTCGCGTTACGACGATGCCAACCGCGGCGTCGGGCATCAACGTCTGGGTAAATGTGTAGTCGAGTTCGATGGCAGGGTCGATGACGCGATGCCGCTTGAGAGGGAGGCTGCCGTCATTAAACGCAGTGTAGCAGAAGAGCACCGATGTACCGGTCACGATGGTCAATTCACCTGGGCGGCAGTCGGCGCCGGCGCGCGCCATGTCCAGCGTCACGTCGATGGATGGGGTGCGCACGCTGGCGCTGGCGGTCGCCGTCACGGGTAGCTGGCGAGTTGCGGTGCGCGCCGTCCAGGTCACCTGCTGGCGCAGCGGCGCTGTTACCATGACTGAGGTGGTGAGTGTGTAAATTGCGCCCGGCGCCAGCACAAGATCGTCTGGCACAGCGAGCGCATTGCCTTGCGCATCGACGGCATGGTGCCCGATGAGTGGATAAGGAGTGGGGTTGTGGACGCGGAAGCAGAAAGTTGCCTCGCCGGCCGCGGACAGATCGAGCCGGTTGGCATCGGCGCAGGCGCCCGGCGTCGCGCCGACAGTGGCTGTCAGCTCCACGGTCGGCACAAAGAGGGTGGCCTGATCAAAGGCGGAGGCGCTGTCGCCGTTGTCGGCGTAGGCAGTCCAGGTCATCGCATTGGTGCGCGTGACGCTGGCGGTGATGGGGACGACAAACTGCACAGTCAGGGTGGGCGAGACGGGGAAGTAGGCATTCTCCAGGATGATCTGGAAGATGTCGTCGACAATCGTATGTCGCGTAAACAGGATGTTGCTGTCGTTGCGCATTCGGTAACAAAAGACCACCTGCTCACCGGACGCCGCCTCAATCGCGTTATCGGGCGGGCAGTAGTCGGCAAGATCGATGGTTTCGGGTTTATCCGCAAGCCGCCCAATGGTCAGCTGCGCCTGGATCGGGCGAGCATCGTCGGCGCCAGCCAGCGCGGCGTCGGTTGACGCGATGATCGGCGATGGCGTCGGCGGCGCGCTTCCCACGCCTTGCGCGGGGCTGGCCGTCAGCAGCATCGCGCCGACCAGCAGCGGCGATAACGCCGCCAGCAGCATCAGCATGAACCAATGGCAACGCCGCCAGGCTACTTTTGAAGCAAATCCGTTCATCTGGTTGACCCACAAAGACAAGAAACACCGGGTCGGAGGCGCCCAAGAGCGTCACCGATACACGGTGCACACATCTGCGGGCATACTGTCATTTGCTGCACTGCGCCAAGGCGGTTTCCTGTCTCGTTGCGAAGTACACCCGGCACACGTTCAGTCGTGATGACCCGGTCGTGATGACCCGGTTGTTATGACCAAACGCGTAAGTTTGCTACAATAGGGAGTATAGCACGCTTTGCGTGAAAGAGGTGGTTTGAATTTTCTGCAATTTGATGAACAGAGACAGACGCGACGCCGCGCCAAAGAATCCGACAGGAATCCAGCAAAGAGTACAGGTCTCTCTCGATGGCTGCCACACAATTTACGGTCTCCAAACTCACGGCTCATCTCGTGCGTATCTTTGAGCAGGATGATGTGTTGCGTGACGTGCAAGTCGTGGGCGAAGTCAGCAACTGGAAGCGCGCCGCCAGTGGTCACATCTACTTTCGCCTTAAGGATGCAGGCGCCGCCATCAGCGCTGTGATGTGGAAGGGCAGTGCACTGACGCATAGCTGGCTCCCGCGCGATGGCGATCTGGTGATCGCGCATGGTTATGTCGGCGTCTATCCAGAAGGTGGAGCCTACCAGCTCTACACCAACCGCCTGTTGCCAGCGGGCAAGGGTCAACTGTATGCCCAATTCGAGGCGATTAAGGAACAGCTGCACGCGGCGGGTCTGTTCGATGCGGCGCGCAAGCGACCACTGCCAACACGACCGACGCGCCTGGGGATCGTAACCAGCCCCGATGCGGCAGCGCTGCGCGACATCTTGCATGTGCTGGCTAATCGCTGGCCGTTGGTAGATGTGCTCATCTTTCCGACATTGGTGCAAGGCGCCGACGCACCGGCGCGCCTGGTGGCTGCCATCGAAAATGCCAACCGCTACAGCGCGACAGTGGCGCCGATCGACACGCTGATCGTGGCACGCGGCGGCGGCTCCATCGAAGACCTGTGGGCGTTCAATGATGAGCGTGTCGCCTATGCAGTCGCGGCCAGCGCCATTCCCACCATCACTGGCGTCGGTCACGAGACAGACTTCACGATTGTTGATTTTGTCGCTGACTTGCGCGCGCCCACCCCTTCAGCGGCGGCAGCGGCAGCCGTTCCCGCGCGCAGCGAGATGTACGAGCTGATCGCTGCGCACCGTCGCGCGCTACAACAACATATGACGCACGCTTTGCTGCGCTGGCGCCGTTCACTCGATCAGCAAACAGCGCGCCTGCAACGTATCCACCCGCAACGCCAGCTCGACCAGCAGCGTCAGCGCCTGGATGAACGAACGCGGCGGTTGCAGCTAAGCGCTGACCGCATCCTGCTCCAGCGCCGGGAGCGTCACCGCTCGGCGCAGCAACGACTGGAAGCGCTGAGTCCGTTGCGCGTGCTGGGGCGCGGCTATAGCATTGTTCAACGGGAAGATGGCGCAGTGGTCACGACGCCGGCGCTGGTGGCGGCGGGCGAGCGGCTGGCGGTGCGCGCCGCAGGCGGCAGCTATGCAGTTGTCGTGATCAGTTAAAGCGACCCGCCAGCCGCTGCATTGCATGGACAGCGGGTCGATAGTTGGGATAGCGCTGCGCCGTCTGCTGATAGAGCGCCAGCGCCTGTTGCCAATCGCCCAGCTTCTCGTAGGCGCGCCCCAGGTTGAAGAAGGCATAGACGCGTGCGTCGTAGCGTGGGGCGATCATCGCCTGTTCCAGCCAGGGAATCGCTTCATCGCTGCGGTCGAGTTCGATCAGATATGCGCCGATGTCGTTGTAGGGGTTGCCATACTCTGGATCGATCTCGATGGCGTGCTGGCACGCGGCAATTGCCTCGTCGTAAAGCGCCAGATGAGCATAGACCCAACCGAGGAAAGCATAGGCTTCAGGAGTGGGAAAAAGGTGAATCGATGCTTTATAATCGTGAATCGCGTTCGCCAGGTCGCCCTGGAGTTGCATCCGGTGTGCGCGCTGCAAATATTCAACGGCCTGTTGCCAGACTTCGATTTGATCGTCGGGCAAGTTATCGGGCTGAGCAATCATAGTGATACTATGCCACAGGCACTTTGTGCTTGCAACAGGCGATGAAACTGTAGGGAATAAAAACGATGGCGAAACTAGTGTGTCGATCGGGCATTTGGTCAATCGTAGCGCTGACCACCTTTTTGTTGAGCGGTTGCGGCATTTTGTTTGGTGGCGGTGACGAGGCGCCCACCCCGACGGCCGCAGTGGTGCGCACGTTGGCGCCCACTTTCACCCCCACGCCTGCCAACGTTGCGGTCTCGACGCCAGCTCCGCCACCCGCCACGCCCACGCAGATCATTGAGCTTGCTGTCAACGCGGCGGCGCCGGCTGAAGCTACAGCCGCACCAGCGGTTGAGGCCACCCCAACACCTGCACCTGCACCCAAACTCACCATTGATCAAGACGCCGTCAACGTGCGGCTTGGCCCAGGCACCAACTACGGGCTGGCGGGCGTTGTCAGCCGGGGTCAAGAGTTCACCATCGTGGGGCGCGATCAGAATGAAGATTGGTGGCTGATCTGTTGCGTAAACGGCAAGGAGGTCTGGGTCAACGACGAACTGACATCGGAACGCGACGAAGGATCGGTGGCGGTGGTGACCGACATTCCCGATGCACCGCAGCCAGTGGCGGAAGCTCCCGCGTCAGTTCCCGCTGCACAGCCGGCGCCGGCCGAGCCGACGGCAACGCCTGAGCCGGCGCCACCGCCGGCTGCTGACCCCTGCGCCGGCATCGGCGGCGATGGCTGCAAATTCAAGCTCCGCGCCGGACCGAGTTTTGCCCCCAACGGCGGCGTCGAACTCAAGCTGCAAATTCACTTTATTCATAGCGGCGTCGATGGCGGGCAGCCGCAGGGCAGCTATTTCGTGTGGATGGAAAAAGATGGCGTCAAGTTGCCCATCTCCGACAGCATTCGCAGCATTGCCCTGGTCGATCAGCAGGGGACGTTGGGCAAGTACAACTACGAAGTCAAAATTGCGCCCAGTTCGATCCCCGGCAACACCGTTGCTGGCAATTATGCGCTATGGGTGCTCGATGGCAACGGGGAGCGCGACAGCCAGACCTTCACCTTCACCGTGCCCGACGGTCAGGGCGAAGTCTGGATGCAGTTCGATCAGGGCTGACGCACGGCAGAAGCGCTCAGGGGTTCATCTGGCATGGGGCGGCGCCTTCCAGAAAGCGCTGACATTTTCTGGAAGGCGCCGCAGGGAATTTGGCAGAGACAACCTGCGTTGCGCGGCGTCTCAATCGTCGCCCGCCACCGACTCCGGCATCACAATTCCCACCTGGTTGCGTTCACCATCGGTGAGAATGAAGTACTCCACGGAGTCGGAGAGCGCAATCCAACTGGCTTCGATGATGTTGGTCGACGCGCCAACGGTCGTCCATTGGCGGTCGCCGTCGCTGAAGTCGATCAGGACGCGCGTCATGGCGGCGGTGCCGCTGGCACTGTCCAGAATGCGCACTTTGTAGTCGGTCAGGTGGACGCTGCGCAGCCGGGGATAGAAGGGCATGATTGCCTTGCGCAGCGCCCGGTTCAGTGCATTGACCGGGCCATTGCCCTCCGCCACCTCATGGAAGATGCGGTCGCCCACGCGCACTTTGACGGTGGCTTCTGAGAACATCCCGCGCCCAGCGCGATGTTCGACCGCCGCCGTGTAGTCGATCAGTTCGAAGGGCGGCTGATAGCCAGCGCGAGCGCGCCGCAGCATCAAGTCGACGCTGGCTTCGGCGCTCTCGAAGGCAAAGCCGGCATTCTCTAGCTCCTTGATTTGTTGCAGGATGCGCCGCTCTTCTTCACGCGTCAGGCCGTCGAGACCGAACTCCTTGCGCTTGGTGGCGATGTTGTCCTTGCCGCTCAACTCGCTGACCAGGACGCGCGTTTCGTTGCCGATCAACGCCGGATCGATATGCTGGTAGCTCATCACATACTTGACGACGGCGTTGACGTGCGTGCCGCCCTTGTGCGCAAAGGCGCTCTGTCCCACAAAGGGCTGGTGGATGTCCGGGTTGAGGTTCGCCAATTCGCTGACATAGCGGCTCAGCTCCACCAGGTCGCGTAAGCTCTCCGGTGGCACGCAGTCATACCCCATTTTGAGTTGCAGGTCAGGGATGATGCTTATCAGGTTGGCGTTGCCGCAGCGCTCACCATAACCGTTGACCGTGCCTTGCACCTGCGTGCAGCCATGTCGCACCGCCTCCAGTGTGTTGGCGACGCCGGTCTCGCTGTCGTTGTGGGCGTGAATGCCGAGCGTGATGTGGGCAAGGGGTGCGGGGCGAGGGGTAAGGGGCGTCTCCTGTCCGAGCACCTCGCTGCGCACGGCGTCTACGGCTTCGCCGATCTGCCAGGGTAGGCTGCCGCCGTTGGTGTCGCACAGGACGATGCTGTCGGCGCCACCAATGATTGCTGCCTTGAGCGTGGAGAGCGCATATTCGGGGTTGGCGCGGTAGCCATCGAAGAAATGTTCAGCGTCATAGACGACTTCCTTGCCGTGCAACTTTAGATAGCGCACCGTCTCACGGATCATGCGCAGGTTCTCGTCGAGCGTCGTGCGCAACACTTCGGTCACGTGCAGGTCCCACGTCTTGCCGAAGATGGTTACAGTTGGCGTGTTAGCGCGGATCAAGAGTTGCACCTGTTCATCATCCGCCGGCTCAAAACCTGCTTTGCAAGTGGAACCGAAGGCCGTCAGCCGTGCGTGTTGCAGATCAAGCTCGCGTTGGGCGCGCTCGAAGAACTCAATGTCCTTTGGGTTGGAGCCAGGCCAGCCGCCCTCGATATAGTCCATGCCAAATTCATCCAGCCGCCGCGCAATGCGCAACTTATCGTCGGCGCTCAAGGCGATGCCTTCGCCCTGCGTCCCATCGCGTAGGGTGGTGTCGTATAAGATAACCTTGGTTGGTTGCATAGTTGGTTCTCTCAATTGTTAAAGAGATTGGAGATTAGGAGATCAGGAGATTAGAGATTAGGAGATTGGAGATTAGAGATTAGAGATTAGGAGATTGGACGCGAATCTGCTTGACGCCCCAATCTCCAATCTCCAATCTCTTAATCTCTCAATCTCTTAATCTCTCAATCTCTTAATCTCTCAATCTCTTAATCTCTTAATCTCTTATCCCCTCAATCACGTCTGCAATACTCTCCATCACCTGGTCGGGCCAGATGCCACGACCGAGGTCCTCTTTGCGGAAGCGCCCGGTTTTGACCAGCCACCCCTGGACGCCCATGCGTTTGGCGCCGCGCACGTCGATCTCGATGTCGTCGCCGATCATGGCTACGCGCTGGGGCGGCAACGCCAGGTCTCCCAGCACCATCTGGAAGTACGCCTCGCTCGGTTTGCCAACGACGATGGCGGTTGTTTCGGTGGCGTATTCCAGCGCCATCACAAAGGGGCCGGCGTCCAGATAGAGACCTTCAGGTGTGCGCCAGTGGCGTTTCTTATGCAACGCCACCAGTTTGGCGCCATTGAGCACGGCGCGGAAGGCGCGATTGAGGCGGGCAAAGGTGAAGCTGGCGCCCAGGTCGCCCACCACCACATACTCCGGCGTCTCCTCGTCGACGTCGATGCCGGTGAACTCCAACTGTGCATCGGGCAGAAGCAGAGGCAAGTAGCTTTTTGCCTTCTGTTCCTGCAGGTAGCGCGCCGCCACGTAGGTGGCCGTGTAGAGTTCGTCAAGGCTCACCTGAAACCCTTTGGCGTTCAGGTGCTCAAGCAAGGTATACCGGCAGTAGATGGTGGTGTTGGTCATGAAGCGAAAGGGAATCTGCCGGGCGCGCAGCGTCTGAATTACCGCTGTCGCGCCCGGGATCACCTCGTCGCCCAACATGAGCACGCCGTCAATGTCGATCAACAAACCGTCGATCGTGGAGAGTAGATCGGTCAAGCTTCACCTCACCCTGTGTTTTGGAGACCGGCGGCAATGCCGTTCACCGAACTGAGCACGGCTGCGGTCAATTGCTGGCGTCGAGCAGCGTCCTGCTCGCGCTTCAGTCTGTGCAGCAGCGCCACCTGGAGATAATTCATCGGATCAACGTACGGGTTGCGCACCTTGATGCTGCGCCGCAGCACTGGCTCCTTTGCCAGCAGCTGATCCGCCTCCACGACCAACAACACCAGCCTCTCCGTGCGCGCAAACTCATCGAAGATATCGGTGAAGATTGCTGTGCGCGTGGCGGCGTCGGTCAACTCGGCATAGAGCGCCGCAATCGCCATATCAGCTTTTGCCAGCCCCATTTGCACGTTGTCGATAATGGTGTTGAACAGTGGCCACTGCCGGTACATTTCGCGCAATTCTTCTAGCCTGGTTGCGTCCTGGCCGCCGGCGCACCATTGTTCCAGCGCCGTGCCGACGCCATACCAGCTCGGCAGATTGACGCGCGATTGTGTCCAGGCAAAGACCCAGGGAATGGCGCGCAGGTCGCTGATGTCTTGCGTCGCCTTACGCCGCGCCGGACGTGAGCCGATGTTGAGCGCGCCGATATGGTCAATGGGCGTCGCCTCATGAAAATAGGTGAGAAACCCCGGGCGTGTGACCAGGGCGCGGTATTTGTGGAACGCGACATCGCTGAGGCTGTCCATGCGTTGCGCCCACACCTCTTCTTGTGCAAATCGGGGGCGCTTGCCAGCGGTCAGCAGCACGGCGTTGACCAGTTGCTCCAGATGCCGTCGCGCTAGCGCCATGTTGGCGTAGCGCGTGCTAATTACCTCGCCCTGTTCGGTCAGACGTACGCGCCCGCGCACCGATTCTGGCGGCTGCGCCAGAATCGCGCGATTGGCCGGGCCGCCGCCGCGCCCCAGTGTGCCGCCACGCCCATGAAAGAGCGTCAACTTGACGCGGTAGCGGTCGCACAAACGCGCCAGCGTGCGTTGCGCCAGGAAGAGCATCCAGTTAGCGCGCAGGTAACCACCATCTTTATTGGAGTCGCTGTAGCCAATCATGATTGACTGCCGCCAGCCGCGTGCTTCGAGATGACGGCGATAGGCGTCATTCTCAAAGAGGGTGGTCATGATCTGCGGCGCAGCGTCGAGATCGCTCACTGTCTCGAACAGCGGCACAATGTCGATGCGCCCCAGCAGCCCGGCGTCCTTTGCCAGCATCAGCACCTCCAGCACGTGGCTGGCGCTGGTCGTCATGCTGATGATGTAGGTCTGCACGGCGTCTTCGTCGATCTCTTCTTTGCCACGCCGCAGCAGGCGGAAAAGTCCAACCGTCTCGTTGGTGGGCGCCGAAAAATTGAGCTGCGCCGTCAGCGGGCGCGGATTGTTGATCTCGCGCGTGAGCACGGTGATCTTGTCGGCTTCAGCCAGCGCCTGATAGTCTGCAAAGATGTTGTAGGCGGCGAAAATTTCCGCCACTGCCTCGCGATGGCGCGCCGAATGCTGGCGCGCATCAAGCGTCGCCAGGTGAAAACCAAAGACTTCCACCTGCCGGATCAGCGCAGCCAGCCGCCCGCGCGCCAGCCGCTCGCCATGATTCTCCAACAAGCTGCGTTCGATGATGCGCAGGTCGGCCATGAATTCGTCCACGTTGCGATAGGCACGCGGGTTGCGCGCGCGATCGTCCCACGGCCGTTCATTTTCGGCGCGCGTGGCGCGCAGCCGGCGAAACATCATGATCAGCTTCTGGCGATACGGCTCCATGCGGAAGCGTTCCAACACTTCGACCTCGTCCTCGGGCGCCAGTTTCAGGTCGGCGGCGATGCTGGCGCGCAATTCCTCGCTCACCTGGACGCGCGTCACCGCAGGGATCAAGTGTTGATACAATTCGTCAACGGCGATGTTGTACTGCTTGAGCACCGTCTCCTTCATGGTGCGCAGAGCTTCCTCTGTGACGGCGAGGGTCACAAAGGGATTGCCGTCGCGGTCACCGCCGATCCACGAACCATAGCGCAAAAATGGCGGAATGCGGAAGCGAACTCCTGGAAAGACCTCGGCCAGCCCGCGTTCCAATTCCTCGTAAATTTTGGGGATCAGCTTGAAGATGGTGACCTCAAAAAAGTATAGCCCGGTGCGCACTTCATCCATGACGGTGGGAGGGCGGTCGCGCGTTTCGTCGCTTTGCCACAAGAGCACGATGTCTTCGCGCAGTCGCTCCATCAACTCGTTTTCTTCGCTGGGCAGCAAACCTGGCGTGGTGAGGTGTTCGAGTGTGTCGCTGATGGTGCGCAGCTTGGTGAGGATCGTCTGTCGTTTTGTCTCTGTCGGATGCGCCGTAAGCACCGGCACGATGTACAGGTCATCCAGGATTCGTTGGACATCCTCCGCCGATAGGCCTTCATCGCGCAATTTTGCCACGGACTCGGCCAGGGTCTCGCGCATCGGCACGCCGGTGATCTGCGCCTCGCGCGCACGGTCGCGCAGGATTTCGATGCGCTGTTCATCTTCCGCCAGGTTGACCAACTGGAAGTAGGTCGTGAACGCCTTGAGCACAGCCAGCGCGCGCGGCAGATCGTCAACTAATGCGGGCATCTGCGCTTTGATCGCCTCGCCAGCCGCTGCGTCGCCCGCGCGCCATGCTTTGGAGAGGGCGCGGATACGCTCCTCTAGCTCAAAGATAGCTTCGCCTTCCTGCTCGATAATCGTCTGTCCCAGCACATCGCCGAGCAGATGAATGTTGGCGCTGAGTCGTTGTTGTTGCGCTTCGTTCATAGATAGTTACAGAGGAGATTGGAGATTGGGAGATTGGGAGATTGATGCGTGGGTGCACCACAGTCTCTCATTCCCCTAAGTCACTAATCACTAATCTCTAATCTCTTAATCTCAAATTCGCGCTGCCACCAGGTCACCCATCACGGATGTCCCGACGACTTCGCTGCCAGGGTCGGCAATGTCGCCGGTGCGCACGCCAGCGGCAAGGACAGCCTCCACAGCATGTTCGACGGCTTGCGCTTCGGTCTCTAGCCCCAGGCTGTGACGTAGCAGCATCGCCACACTCAGGATCGTTGCCAGCGGGTTGGCAATGCCTTTGCCGGCAATGTCAGGCGCGCTACCATGGATTGGCTCGTAGAGACCGAGCGGCAGGTTGTGGCTGTTGAGCTTGTCGCCCAGGCTGGCAGATGGCAGCATGCCCATCGACCCGGCAAGCATCGACGCTTCGTCGGTCAGAATGTCGCCAAAGAGATTTTCGGCGACAATCACGTCGAAGGTGGCGGGACGGCGGATCAGGTGCATCGCCATCGCATCGACGAGCACATGCTCCAACTCGACATCAGGGTATTCCTTCATGACCTCGATGGTGACGCGGCGCCACAGTCGGCTCGACGCCAGCACGTTCGCCTTGTCTACGCTCGCCAGCTTCTTGCGTCGGCCACGCGCCGCCTCCGCCGCCAGTCGCACCACCCGCTCGATCTCCGGGCGCGTGTAGAGCATGGTGTCGTAGGCTTCATAGGCGTCGTCGCCAGCCTCCTTGCGTGGCCCAAAATAGGCGCCGCCGGTCAACTCGCGGATGACAAGCATGTCTGTCCCTGCCAACACCGCTTCCTTAATCGTGCTGGCGTGGATTAGCTCCTTGTGCAGCTTGACCGGGCGCAGGTTGGCGAAGAGGTTGAGCGCCTTGCGGATGGCAAGCAGCCCGCGCTCCGGGCGATCCTTGGCGGTGGGAATATCCCACTGAGGGCCGCCAACCGCGCCGAGCAGTACAGCATCCGCCTGCAACGCGGCGGCGACCGTCGCGTCGGGCAGACTGGTGCCAAGCTGATCAATAGCGCAACCGCCCATCAATTGATGGTCGTAGTGAAAGGTGTGGCCGAACTTCCTGCCGACCACATCCAGGATTTTCTTGGCTTCGTTGGTGACTTCTGGCCCGATGCCATCACCGGCGAGCACGACGATCTTTGCTTGCATGGAAGCGCTCTTTCCGTTGGTCTGTGTGCGTTCACTTCAACAAAAAAGAAAGCAGAGACGCAAAGTGTCGGGACATTGTCCTGGGCCGCTCTGCATCTCCGCTTCGTTGCGTGTCGAATGATCGATATGATACGTCAGATCAGCCAAAATCGCCAGAAATCACCGGGAATAGATCGTGTACTCATTCCTCCAGTGGCGGCACCCGTAAGATCATGCCAACGCGCAGATCGTTGGCCGAAGAAAGCACGTCCTGATTGGCTTCGAAGAGCGCCTGGGTACGATCGGGGTTGCCGTACAGCTTGACGGAAATCGCCCATAGCGAATCGCCTTCCACGACCGTATAGGTGGAAGGCGGGCGCACCAGCACATTGACGAGCGAGACTTCCTCGATGCCTGGCAGCCGCGCGAGTAAAGCTGCCAGCTCCTCGCGTGCTTCAACGCTTGTCACTGTGCCCTCAACTACCAGCAAGTTACCCTCGCGCCGCCCGGTCAAGGTCTCCGCAAGTTCAGGGTGCTGCGCCTCGATCAGCATTGTCTTCAGGTCAAAGGCTGGCGCCACGATGATCGCCTGCGGGCTGGCGGCGGCGAGCATCTCCGCCTGCTGCACCAGGTCTGGCGCCACGATGGGCGTTGCCAGCGGGGTGGCGGTTGGTGCAGGCAGCACGGTTGCCATTGGCGGGATGATGGTCGGAATCTCCACCGGAGCAGCGGTGTTGGTCGGGGATGGCGAGGCGGGCGGCGCCTCAGCCGGCAGCAGGTCTGCGATGGGGGCGGCGGTTAACATCCCCTCAAGCCACGCTGGTGGATTGGTCCACAGCCACCAGCCACCGATCACCACCAACAGCGCCACGCCGAGGTTGGTGATCAGCCCTGGCCAGCGCGCGCTCCGCGTCATGGGCGAAGGTCGCACCTCTTCCATCATCACGGGCAGCAACTCAGCGTCAGACAGCGGCGCTTCTGCCTGAGCGTGGCGAGAGTGGGAGGGAACACGCTGGCGCGCCTGGCTGGAACGCAGCAGCCACTCCGCCTCGCCGCGCAGAACGTCATCCACCGGAATCGCCGCAACATGATGGCGCATTTCTTCCGGTCTTTGCAGCCGCTTGCAGAGGATAGCACCCAGCAGATGCAGCTCCGATGAAGGCTGATAGGCCAACCCACGCTGCACCTCCGCCAGCGCGGCGGCAACCTCGCCCCTGGCCGACAGCTCAGCGGCGCGCATGTAGAAGTAGCGCGATGCCTCTTGGGCGCTGATCAACCGTCGCAGGTTGGCGCCGCACGCCTCACAGCGGTCGGCGTCTGGGCTGATTTCTACGGCATGGCCGCAGTGAAAGCAAGTAGCTGCCAGCATGATAGGACCTTATGCGTTTTACCAGTGCATTGTCGTACGCTGCGAACGAGGCCCTCATGCACTTGCGCCAGTCAACCTTCGGCCTTTGCGGAGAGTTCAAACCAACGTTCTAACGCCGCTTCCAGCGCCTGGTCAAGTGCAGTCACTTGGATCGAGTAATCCTGGAGACGCTGATAATTATCACCGATCTGGTTGATTTCGTCCAGTAACGATAATTTGCGTGTTTCCAACGCGGCGATCTCGATTTCCAAACTTTCCAGCTCGCGCTGCTCTTTCCAGGTCAGTCGAGCGGTGATTGCTTTATCACGCGTCGGGGCAGGCGGCGTTGGAGAGGTGTGCGCTGCCGCTGGCGCAGGTGTAGCTGTCTCGGCCTGCAGTCGCGCAAAGACCGCGTAGGGTGACGGGTAGCGCGGCCCCAAACGTCCGGCGTCCATGGTGATCAGAAAGTCAACGGTGCGATCCAGAAAATAGCGATCGTGGCTGACGACGATCAACGCGCCGGTGAAGTGATCGAGAAATTCTTCCAGCACGGCCAGCGTCTCGATGTCGAGATCGTTGGTTGGTTCGTCGAGCAGCAACACGTTAGGCTGGTGCATCAGCGTGCGCAGCAGATAGAGCCGTCGCCGTTCTCCACCGCTGAGGCTACCGATGCGTGCGTGTTGCATCGGACGCGGAAAGAGGAACCATTCGAGCATCTGCGGTGCTTCGACGCGGTCGCCATCTTTGGTGCGGATCACGGGCGCTTCGGCTTCGATGAACTCCAACAGTCGCATCGCATCCTTGAGGTCGGCGCTGCGTTGGTCATAGTAGCCGATCTGCACCGTGTCACCCCATTGCACGCTGCCGGCGTCCGGCGCAATGCGCCCGGCCAGGAGGTCAAGCAGCGTGCTCTTGCCAGCGCCATTGGGACCGATGATGCCGATGCGGTCGCCGGGTTCCAGGTGTAGATCGACGCCCGCAACGACAGGCGTACCGCCAAACCCTTTGACCAGACCGCTGGCGGTGAGCACCTTCTTGCCCAGGCGGCGCGACGCCAACGCCATCGCCACACGTCCGGCGCCGCTGTCATACTCGATCTGCATCAACTCTTCGACGCGTTGTTTGCGCGCCTTTTGCTTGACGCCGCGCGCCATCGGCTGGCGACGCAGCCATTCCAACTCGCGACGCAACAGGTTGCGACGCCTAGCTTCAGCGTCGGCTAACCGCGCATGACGCGCGGCCCGCGCCTCCAGAAATTGGGTGTAATTGCCTGGGTAACTCACCAGCTGGCGGCGATCCAGTTCAACGATGCGGTTGACGACGCGATCGAGAAAATAGCGATCGTGCGTCACCATCAACAGAGCGCCTGGCGTTGTGGCCAGGTATTCCTCCAGCCAGGCGACAGTGGCGGCGTCGATGTGGTTGGTTGGCTCGTCAAGAATGAGCAGGTCAGCGCGGTCAATCAGTGCGCGCGCAAGCGCCACGCGCTTGCGCTGACCACCGCTCAGCGTCCCCACGCGGTCGGTGAAGTTGGTCACGCCCAGTTGCGTCAGGATCGACTTGGCGTTGGCTTCAGCGATCCAACCGCCGGTGCGCTCCATCTCTGCGCTGAGCGCCACCAATTCGGCTTGTAGAGCAGCGTCGTCCGGGTGTTGATCGAGGCGCGCAGTTGTTACTTCGTAGGCGCGCAGCAGACGCATCTGTGGCGAAGCGCTGCGGAAGATCGTTTCCAGCACGGTGAGGGCATCGTCGAGCAGCGGTTCCTGGGGCAGATATTCGATGCGCACGCCGCCGGGCGTCATGATGCTGCCTGTATCGGGCGCCTCTAGCCCGGCTGCAATTTTCAGCAACGTGCTCTTGCCGCTGCCATTGACGCCAATCAGCCCGATGCGGTCGCCTTCGTTGATTTGGAGACTGGCGCCGTCAAAGAGCAGCCGCTCGCTGAATTGTTTGGAGATGTTGTCGATGGTGAGCAGATTCATGGCGCCGGGCTGCCTGGTGAATGTATAGAGAGGAGCCTACTATCGTCAGACACGCTGCAAGCTCTTGATCTCCGCCCCCGCCGCTGCATCCACCAGCCAGGTTAGGTTGCCGCGCACCATCTGCACGCCCTGCACCGGATAGCGGTTGGGATCATGCGCGCCTTTGAGCACGGCTTGCAGCGTGGCAGCTTTTTCTGCGCCGCTGACCAGGATGAGCACGCGGCGGGCAGCGTTGATCAGCGGATAGGTGAAGGTCAGGCGCGGTTGCCCGGTGGGGGCAGTGGTGGCGACAACCAGACGCGTCGCTTCCTGCAGCGCCTGCGAGCCAGGGAAGAGGCTGGCTGTGTGGCCGTCGCCCCCCATGCCCAGCAGGATCAGGTCGAAGCGCGGCGTGTCGCCTGTCCCGGCTGCGGGGTTGGGGGGAACCAGCTCGCGCACCGCGCGTTCGTAGGCAAGCGCAGCAGCGTCCGGCTCCCCCTCGCCTGGCATGCGCATGACCAGTGCAGGCGGATTCGCTAGCCGGTCAAGTAAGGCTGTCTTTGCCATCAAGAAGTTGCTTTGTGCATCGGTCGGTGGGACGCAGCGCTCGTCGCTCCAGAAGACTTGCCAGCGGCGAAAGTCCATGAACGGGTCGGCGGCCAGCAATTCGTAGACCGCGCGCGGAGTGGAGCCGCCGGCCAGCGCCACGCGGAAGAAGCCGCGCCGCCCAATCGAGGCCGTGGCGGCGGCGGCGATCAGCTCACAGGCGATGTGCGCCAGGTCGGCGGCAGTGGGCGCCACCTCGACGACGACCCTATTTTCCATACTCAACGCTCCCCATTCAGGCTGGGCGCGTGCCAGCTGTGCCCGGCATGCGCCAGTAGATCGTCGGATTCAATCGGTCCCCACGTGCCGGCGGGATACTGCGGCAACGGCAGCGTCTTGCCGCGTCGTCGCAAAATCTCCTCCTGAATCGCCCAACCTTCCAACACATTGGTGACGCGATCCCAGGCCAGCTCGGTCTCGTCACGACGGATGAAGAGCGTGCTGTCGCCGAGCATGGCGTCGAGCAATAGCCGCTCGTACGCGTCGGAGATGGTCGAATCGCCAAACGCACGGCTATAGACAAAGTCCATGCTCACCTGTTCCACGTCGAGCTGCGGCCCAGGGCGTTTGGCGTCGAAGTTGAGGATGATGCTCTCGTCGGGCTGGATGCGCAGTGTTAGGCTGTTGTGCACGCGCGGGCCGCGCGCTTCCCGGCTGTTGAAGTACATCAGCGGCGGGCGGCGGAACATGATGTTGACCTCGGTCACCTTGGTCGGCAGCGCCTTGCCGGTGCGGATGTAGAAAGGCACGCCATTCCAACGCCAGTTATCGATCTCCAACTTCCACGCCACATAGGTCTCGGTGGTTGAGGTTGGAGGGATGCCCTCGGACTCCAGGTAGCCGGGAATCTCCTCGCCGCCAGCCACGCCAGCCGAATACTGTGCGCGCACCACCCACTTATTGACCTCTAACGGGTCGATCGGGCGGATCGAACGCAGCACATTGACCTTCTGATTGCGCACTGATTCAGCGTCGTAGGTAACGGGCGGTTCCATGGCCGTCAGCGCCACGAGTTGCATCATGTGGTTCTGCACCATGTCGCGGATGGCGCCAGATTTGTCGTAGTAGCCGCCACGCGTGCCAACCCCCAGGCTCTCGGAGACCGTAATCTGAACGTGATCGACATAATTGCGATTCCAGATCGGCTCGAAGATGCCATTGCCAAAGCGAAAGACCAGGATGTTCTGCACCGTCTCTTTGCCTAGATAGTGATCGATGCGATAGATCTGTTCTTCGTGAAAGAGCTTCAGCAGGTGGTCGTTGAGTTGCCGTGCGCTCTCCAGGTCATGGCCGAAGGGCTTTTCGACGATCAGGCGCGTCCAGCCGGAGCCGGCGGGGTCAGCCAGCCTCACGTCGGCCAGTAATGTCGTGATCGGCTCGAAGACATTGGGAGGCGTCGCCAGGTAAAACAGGTGATTGCCCTGTGTAGGGTAGGTGGCGTCGAGTTCGGCGATGCGTGCTGCCAGCGTGTCGAAGGCGGCGCGGTCGTCGTAGTTGCCGGTCTGGTAAAAGAGCGTCTGTGCAAAGCTCTGCCAGGCGCCTTCATCGAAGGCGTCGCTGTGCTCAGCTGCAATATGCTCGCGCAGCGCGGCGCCGATCTCTTCACGAAAGGCGGCGTCGCTCATGGCTGTGCGTGCATAGCCGAGCACGATGAAGCCCTTGTGCAGCAACTTTTGCCGATACAGGTGAAAGAGTGCAGGCAGTAGTTTGCGTTTGGCCAGGTCGCCGGATGCGCCAAAGACCACCATCAAATTGGGAGGCGCCGTGCGTCGTGTGTTCATACCGTTCTCGTTTCCGCGTGGTGAGCCGGGATTTTGCGAATGCCATATGCCGCCATCGTCAGCGGCCAAAAGAGCCAGATCAGACCAATCAGCGGCTGAAAGAGGGGGAAGTAACCATAATCCTCACCGAAATGACGCCACACTGTATGTCCGATCAGCGCAGGATTGACAAGACTCCACCCGCCGATCAGCAGCGTCATGAAGGTTTCAAAGCCCAGCGCTGCAACGGAGAGCCACCATGTCCAACGCCGGCGATAGGCAAAACCGAGCGTAGCGATCAGGTAGAGCGTCGCCGCCAGCGCACTCAAGTAGACCGGCAAGTAGTTGTCGACGCCAGTTTTGAAGAAGAGTTGATAGATTGAACGCACTCCCGTAGAAAGCGCCAGCACTGGATATGACACGGCAAGAATATAGCCTGCCGGACTAACTACATTGGCCCAGAGCGCATCACGTTTGTTGACGTACGCTGCTGGCATCGAAGGGGATGATTCGCTGCTCATGGTTTCACACCCCAAACTTTTATCAAAGCTATGTCTATCAAAGCTATGTCTATCAAAGCTAAGTGTTCAAGCTGTATTGCAACAACAAGTTCGACGCACTTCCTCGTTGTTGGGCACGGGAGGAGTGCGTCGAACCCTTTCTTGCATTGCGCGGCGGCGAGCGCCGTGTTTTGTCGGTGCTGGCAAAGAAAACGCCGCGCGTCGCGCCATGCGGCGTCGACGCCTTGCCTCTGTCAGTCTGCGCGGCTTTTCATCTCTGCATCCAGCATCAACAGTGCGGCGCGGTCATCGCCAGCCATGGCGAGGCGCTCCACCACTTCCGCCGCCGTGGCTTCCTCCTCGACCTGTTCATTGATAAACCACTGCAGAAACACCTGTGTTGCGTAGTCCGCCTCTTGAACAGCGTGTGCGTAGATATTGTGAATGGAGGCCGTCACTTTGCGTTCGTGTTCCAGCGCCTGCTTGAATATCTCCACCGGCGCGCCAAACTCTGTGGGTGGCTGCTCGACTGCGCCGATTTCGACTTGCCCTTCACGATCGATCACAAAGTCGAAGAAGCGCAAAGCGTGGCCGCGCTCTTCTGCGCTTTGTATGCGCATCCATGTTGCCATGCCCTTCAAGTTGGCTTGGGCGAAATGGCCAGACATGGCGAGGTAGAGATTGGAGGCGTACAGTTCTTTGGCAATCTGCTGATTCAGCAGCTTCTCGATAGTTTGGTTTAGCATGATTTCTCCTTCGTCAACCGACGACTTGACACTGCCTATTCTTGATGCTGCCTTCCATGTTATAACGCCGGGCGTGCTGCTTCTGTAAGCGAATCTCTTTGCATCACTCGCCCGCAAGAAATTGCTCGATAGTATGACGGAGGTCAGCATAGTTGCGCGCAACCGGGAATTGCGGGAAATCTCGAATGACATTATCTGGCGGACGAAAGAGAATGCCCTGGTCGGCGGCGGAAAGCATCGCCGTGTCGTTATAGGAATCGCCCACTGCCGCTGTGCGGAAGCCCAGCGCTCTGAAAGCCTCGACTGCCTTGCGTTTGCCCTGCGAGACGCGCAGTTGATAGCCGACCAGCATCCCGCGCGCATCAACTTCCAGTGTGTGCGCAAAGACTGTCGGCCAGTGGAGTTTGGGTAGGAAGGGCGCTACAAATTCATAGAAGCTGTCAGTGATGATCACCATCTGGGCGGATTGGCGCATCCATGCCAGAAACTCGACTGCACCGGGCAACGGCGTCATGTCGGCGATCACCTGCTGAATGTCAGCCAGCGTCAAGCCGTGACGGGACAGGATATCCATCCGCCCGCGCATCAACTTGTCATAATCAGGTTCATCGCGGGTGGTGCGGCGCAATTCGGCTAACCCTGTGCGGTCGGCGACGGCGATCCAGATTTCGGGTAAAAAGACGCCTTCGAGATCGAAGGCAAGCAGCGGCGGCGCGGCAGACATGCAAGCAATCCCTCGTGACTGAACGGGCGGGTAAATTCACCAATGCAGTCTACCAGAGAAGAGGCGACGGCGGCAACCGGCGTTATGGGGTTTGATCGGTATCGAGGCGAGTGGAGAGAGTGACTTCACTTTCGCCGACTTGTGTGGGCGCCTCACTGAGGACGAACTGATAGGTGAAGGTGTAAAACTGTACGATGTCATCGTGATGCAACAAGGCTTTCTGATCCTTGTGCAGACGACGACGGTTGACAAAGGTGCCGCCACGACTCTCCTCGTCGCGGATGTAGAAGGCAGGTCCGCGCCCAATGATGGTGGCGTGACGGCGCGAGATGCTGATATCGTTGAGGGTGACGGTATTGCTATGTCGGTCGCGCCCCAAACGCGTTTCGCACCCGGCGTACAGCGGCACCTTCTGCGGTAGGCGCAGCGAGGTCTCTAGCGCCACCAGAAAAGCAGCGGCTTCTTGCTCTGTATCCTTATGGGCGACGATTTCGGTGGCAGATTCGTCGGCAAGATCCGGACGATGCCGGCGGCGGATCAGCAAGAAAGTCACCGCTACAATAATCAACAGCAGTCCAACACCCATCATGACGCCAACTGGTGACATTATCCGGTCGATCACACAATTATCCTTCAGTAGCTTACACTGACGCGGATGCGCGTCTGGGGACCCAACCGAATCACCTGGCCGTCGCTGAGCGGTATGGCAGTGTTGGGATCAATGAGATGCTCGTCGACAAAGGTGCCGTTGTTGCTACCCAGGTCGGTGAGCAGAATACGGCCGTTTTCCAACACCAGTTGTGCATGGCGTCGCGAGAGATGCGAGTCGCCTGTCAGCCGCACATCACATTGGCTGCTGCGGCCGATCACGCAGGGAAAGCGATTGAAGGTGCGTCTGGTGCGTTCGCCTGGGCTAGGCGTCTCGACAACATCAACCATCAACTTGCCTTGATGTTTGCCACTACCACCACTATTCGCACTTGCCACGACAGTGTACTCCTCCGCCGGACGCGCCAGTGAATAGGCCGGTCCCGTTGGCTTGCGGCCATAGACAAAGTAGAGCACGATGCTGGAGATGACAACAACGATGGCAATGGCGATGAGTGGATTGTCGTTGATGCCGATCCAGATTGCCGCCAAGAGTCCTGGTTTCGCGGGGCCGACCACCGCTTTGATTTCGTAGACATTGGTGTCTGTTTGTGCGCCGCTGCGACTCCAGAGATTCACGTACAGTTTGTAGTCCTTTGGTTGCGGTTCCTCCACTGCCTGAAGCAGGTCTGGCGGCATCGGCACAACCAGCGTGGTCGTCTTGAACACCTCTTTGTCGGTGTCCATCACATTCTTGTTGCTCTCATCGAGAATGTAGGCGCGCCACTGTGTGATTTCCTCTTGCTGGTTGTCGATGGTGAGTTCAACAACGAATTTGCCCCATTGATCGCTATTCGGCAGCGCCCAGGTGACAGAATTCACCCTTGCCGTCATCGTGGGCGTTGGCTCCGCTTCCACTTTGAATTCTTTCAGCTCGGCGAGCACAGGGTCGGGTTCCTTGTTGAAATTGTCCATCGGCTTGAGCAGGTCATGGCCGGTGACATCGACGCCGATAATCTGAATTTTGTATTCGCGCCCCGGTTCGAAGACATCAATATCGACCCGCACCTCATGATTGGGTGCATCGCGCCCGTTGACATCCACCGGCCCGGACTGGTATTTGGTTTCACTGCCAGCCAACACACGCAAAAAGAGCCGCTCGACGATGCGCGGGTTAGAGATGCTGATCGGAAATACAAACTGATTGCGGGCCATGTCGCGATACGCAGGATCGAGGCGAATGTAGGTCGATGGCACGGTCGTCGCTGTCGGCGGTGGCAGCGGCGTTTCCGTCGGCGGGATGGGCGTTGGTGTGGCGATGTAGCTGCGCGGCGAGTCGAACTCGAAAATTGCGGATGTCACCACTGCGCTGGGGTTGGCGAGCCATACTTCCAATTGAGAGCGGTTGCGTCCTGCTGCAGGCAGCACTGAGAACTCGGCCTCGTACTGATTGACAATGTCGGTGAAGGCTTCTGCAAAAAGCGCGCTGAGTTCGCTCTGCGCGCCGATAATCGCCATACCGCGGGTATCGTTGGCTAACCGCGTAAGCACGTCCTCATCGAGGCTGCCGAAAAGCCCAAGCGTGTAAATTGGGATCTGCTGCGCGCTCGCGCGCTGGATGATCTCATCCAGCGAATGGTTGCTGCATGGTCTCCCTACCTGATCGACCATATCCTGGCCGTCGGTGAAGGCCATCAACGCCCGACGTGCAGGTGCGTTGGGTAGGGCGTTGACACTTCCCAGCCTGTCCAGCTCATTGTAGATAGCATCGTAATAGCAGGTACCGCCAACTGCTTCTGTGATGCTCTCGATCGCATCGCCCAGTCGGTTGCGGTTGCTGGTGAAATCTTGCCGAATGCTCAGTTGTGGGTTGCCATACTGTCCGCTGAAGGTGACAATGCGAAACTGGACGTTGGCTGGTGCACGTTCGATCGTGGCGCGGGCTGCAGCCCGTACATCAGGGAGTTCTGCTTCCATACTGCCGCTGGTGTCGATTAGCATTGTGACGTAGATCGGCGAAGCGATCCGCTCGATCGGTTGAGTGAGCACGCCAAAATCGATGGCGCCTGGCGGCATATCGTGCAGTTTCAGCTTCAAGTCGGTAATGCGCACATTGCCGACGCTATTGCCCTCGGCGTCGAGCAGACGGAAGGGCACGCGGACGCCTAATGTCGAACCGTTGTCACTTGTTGTTACAGGTGGAATGACAAAAACCTGAATGGGGCTGCCGGAATTCTGCGCCAATGAGATGCCAGGCGGCGCCGCCAGTAATGCTGCGCCTACTATCCCAATCGCCAGCCACATCAACCACACGCGTCGCATCTTGCCTCACATCATTTCGTTGAGAATTGTCAGGAAATTAGCAGCGCCGCCGCCAGAAATTTGCACCGCATCGCCCCCAGTATAGACGATGAGGCGTGCAGAAGGCGTCGTGCTCTGCCAGAAGATCGCATCGCGTCGGCGCGTCCTGGCATCGTCACCGGTCGCAACACATGTGATCGCTGTCACCGCCGTCGGGTTGTTCAGATCCGCCGCCAGTGCTGCCGCTGTGTCGTCGTCGAGTCCGACGGTGCGCAGCACCTGGGCGACCTGGTCAGCCTGTTCGGTGTCGGCGTGTGCGCGCGCGGCTGCCAGTGCGCGGGCAGGGAGTGTCAGTGGCGCACCTGCATGGAGTGACGCGGCAGTGCCGCCGGCGCAGAAATCAGCCAGCGCCTGCGTCAGCGCTGCTGCGTCCGACACCAGCGCAAACGCGTGGAGGAGATCATCCGGGCGCATGTGGATCACGGCAGCGTCGGCGCGGCGATAGGCAAACCAGGTCAAGGGCAGATTCTCACCCGCCACATAGCGGTACGCCGTGACGATCAAGTTTGGGCGGGCATAGCTCTCCAGCACGCGCAGCAGGTCGTCCTTCACCAGTGGGCGCGCCTCGGCGTCGAGACGTAGCAGGTCGCGGGCGCGCAGGGCGTCGCGTGCGGTGGCGTGCGCAACCGCAATTTCCTGGGTGCTCAAGCCGTCGAAGGGGTTGCGATCGACGCCAATCGTCGGTGTGGCAGCAAAGAGGGACAGCAGGTACGCCAGTTCGGCATGAGAGAGTACAACAGAAAAGGCTTCCGCAGACATCGGCTACTCCTCCCCGCGCTGCTTGCCAAACTTGCCGAGCATCGTCGCCAGGAAGGGGCTGGTCGCCAGCAGGCTGGCAAGCGCGCCAAAGCCGTTTTGCGCGATGCCTGCTGGCGTCATGGCTGCGCCGCTGGCGGGTGGTTGACTGAAACCACTTTGCACCGCACCGACGCCGCCTGGAGTGGCATAGTAGCGGAAGCGTGCGGGTGCGCCTGCAGCTTCGGCCCCGACATTAGCGCCAGCATCGCCAAAACCATAGGCGCCACCACCAAAGCCATCACTGAATCCACTGTCAAAGCTGCCGCCAAAACCAGCGCCGCCGAAATCACCCAAACCGCTGCTGCCAAAGCCACCATTCGATCTGCCACCACCCGATCCGCCACCCGCGCCGAAGTCGCTTGTATCCTCGGCGGTGGCTGCTGTTGGTTCGCCGCCGCCAGAACCGCCGCCACTGCCTCCACCCGATCCGCCACTTGATCCGCTGCCACCACCCTGCTCCTCTTCTTTGAAGGGCGTGGCGGCTTCCTGATCCGCCTGTTGCATCGTTTGCGCGGCCTGGCCGGTAATCTCACCCGCCATCGTCAGCGCCGCGATCAGGCGGTTCACGGCCGGGAGCACATCTTCCTTCATCTCGGCAAAGAAGGCTTCGGCGCCTTCACCGATCCAACTGCCTTGTTCCAGCGGTGTGTAGGCTGCATGGACGCCGGTCAACATCTCGGTCGTCGCCTCGGCGCAGCGGTTGAAGCGGGCGGCAACCTGCGCCAGCGCCGCGTAGTCGGCGCGAATTTCATTTACCATGCGCTCCTCCTTTTCTTGCAGAAGCCTCCGGGAAGCCGACAGCTTCCTGGAAGTCATTTCGCTCAATCCTGCGCTTCCTCATTTTCGACGCCAGCGGTTGCCGTTTCGTTGCTTGACGGATCGACAGTGGGCGGCATCGTGCGCTGGAGTAGAAACTTCAACGTGATCTGGCTGCGCTCCAGCACGATCAAGTCGCTGTGATCGATCGGCGTGCGGCTGGCGTCAAGTAAGTGGATCGTTTCACCGGTGGCGCGGCGCAGCATAGTCGGATTGCCCGACATGCGCTCGACATAATATCGTCCGCCCTGTTCGCTCAGCCTGACATGTCGCCGCGAGACTCGCAGACCGGTCGGCAGCGCTTCCAAATTGACCGCCAGCAGTTGATTGTAGGGCAGGTTGCGATCCGGGCGCCCGATGATGGCGGGCAACCACCCAATCCGGTAAACCCGTCCAGTGCTCTGTTCGCGCAAATAGATCGGCTCTGGAGCAGGTTGAGCGCCGCGCGGGATAGACGCTGACTTTTCCACCAACTTCAGGTGCACATCTTTGGCGTCTTTGCCGAACAACGCATCCAGCGGCTTTTCATCAAGAACGGCGCCGGTGGCAGCGTCAAGTAGCTGATAGTCGCTGGGGTCGATGCCAAGCTGTTCAATCTCGCGAAACTCTTGCAGCGTGGCAGCGATCAGCTCCTGGGGGGAGAGCGTCCACAGAGCAGCGGCGTGCTGTGCTGGCAGATCGAGTACATCGATGGTGAGATCGAGGCGGTCTTTTCCTGTTCCCATAGTTTATGCTTCTTCCTCCGTCTGGGCGACGCCTTCCCCTGCTCCACTTTCGATGACGATCTCCGGAAACTGACCAGCAGCATTGCGGATGATGTCTTCGTCGCTCAGGTTGCCACCATAGATGGCAGCCAGGCCACCTACATGCTGCAAGTCTTCATCCAATGCCTTTTTGACATATGCCAGCAGGACGTCGCGATGCGATAACTCCATCAGCGTGGTAGGGTCAGCCAGCTTGTGTTTGTGGGCGATACGCCGCAGCAGGTCGATCAATTGCAGCGTGCGCAGGTCAAACTGGCGATCTGGCGCTGCATCGTGTGTGGCACCAGCGGCAAAGGCGGTCGGCTTACCCCATTGGGCGCGTTCCTCTGGATGTTGCGTCAGAATACGTTCGACCCAGCCGTCGAGCGCCTGCGCTGGCGTTGCGGCCATCCCGGCCATCGGCGTTTCAGCCTCTTGGTCGGTGTAGGGCGTCGCCACCTGGAGCAGCGTCGCTGCGCCCGCTTTGACTAGATAGCCGCGCCCGATGGTGAGTTCTTTGTCCTGCATCCCTGCCGGGCGCTTATTGACGCGTAGCGTGTCGAGCGCCTGACCGATGCGCAACCCTAGCCCATAGTTGGAAGCCTGTACGCGGCGGCGCAACTCGGCGGTAATACTCGTAAGCTCGGTCGAACCGGCGATGACGAAGTGCAGCCCGTCGCGTCCGGAGCGCCGTGCCAACTGCGCCAGCTCTTGATCGAGCTGGCGCTTGTTGACTAACTCGTCGCCAAAGTCATCGAAGTTGTCGATGAAAATGAACAGTTCGCGCGGTGGGTCAGCTTCGGCCAATGCAGCGCACATGCTGCTCAACCTGGGCATCAGCTCGATCAGTTCCTCGATCTCGTCGACGGTCGCCAGCACATGGGGTAGTTCGGTTAGTTTGTGACGACCACCGTAGTCGAAGAGGCGCCGCTGCATGTCAACCAGGATCATCGGCGCCCGTACCGGTGGATAGCGCAGCGCCAGCGCAACGATCCAGTTGTAGAGCACCGTCGTCTTGCCGGAGAAGGGCGGACCAACGATGGTGAAGTGTGGCCCCATCCGACTCAGATCGACGAGCGCGGGCTGCAAGGTCACATCCTCGCCCAGCACAGCGGCAATGGCATTAGCGGTGGGTGGCGGCGCAACGTCCAGCATCGCCTGCAACGGTACGAGTTCGGGCAGGATGCGGATCGGGTCGGGCGGGCGGTGGTCTTGCGCACATGCGGTCATCGCAGCGGCGATGCGCTGAAGCTCGGCGCTCTCGGCAAAGGCGTCGAAGGGTTGCGCCGTGTCGAGCAGACTGACTGGGCGTGCTGCTTGAAACATCAGCGGCCGCTGTCCGCGACGCACGTAGCCACGCCCTGGAGTCGCGCCAAAGTCGATGGCGCCGCGGCCAACTAGGTCGAGGTAGCGCTCCGGGTTGGACTGGCGCAGGGTAAGACGCTCGCCAAAGAGACTGCCCACCTTGCTCGCCATGCTGCCGCCACTGCTCGCCACGACAAAGGTGACGCCGGCAGCCAGCGCACGGCGGATCAACGGTGCCAGCGTATTTTCCACCAAGAGTTGTTGGTTGTCCCATAACTCGGAGAAATTGTCGATTACGGCCAGAATCGCAGGCAGCCGCATGATGGTCTGCGGGAGGCTGTTGTACTCGTAGAGTGTACTGACACCGGCCTCGGCCAGCAGCGTCTGGCGCCGGGCAATTGTGCGGTCGAGCATGTCGAGCAGGCGGCCGAAGCGTTCATCGTATGCTTCCTCGCCGGTGTAGATCACTGTGCCGACGTGGGGCAGACCTTCCAGCGCGCGGAAGTTGCGCCCACCCAGATCGACGACGTAAATGTGCAGCTCGTCTGGAGAATGCGTGGCGGCCAGTGACAGGATCAGTGTGCGTAGCAGGTTGGTCTTGCCCGACGCCGGGTCGCCAAAGATCGCCAGATGGGCGCGGCTCAGGTCTAAGGTCAGCGGCGTCTGGCTGGCTTCCTCCGGGTCATCGATGAGTCCGACCGTTGCCTGTAGCGCGTTCTGCGTCCAGTTGATGCCAGGCCAGAGATCGGCGGTTTCGTCGTTTGCCCAGTGTGCGATTGGGGCAACCAGGCTACGCGGTGGGCCGCCTTTGCCATCGTACAGCAGCGTTTCCAGGCTGAAGCTGACAGGCAGGAAGTCGGGCCATGGTTTGGGCGCGGGCACGCCATGCGTCAATTCGCGCGCCAGGTGTACGACGGTATCGTAGAACTTGGGCGGCTCCTCGGTAGCCAGAGCGGAGGCGGCCGGCGGACGCGCAGACCAGAGCACGGCGGGCGGGCGGTCGTCAATTTGTGGATCGCCGGTGTAGGAGACCTGGATCAGCTCGATGTTCTCGTTGCCGACCTGGAGATAGCCGCGCCCTGGCTGACCACTGGGCAACAGTGCAGCGTCTGGGCGGCGCAACATCTCGCGGCTGGTGTCCATTTCCTCCACGCGCAGACAGATGCGCAGCTTGATGTTGGCGCGCATCTGGTCGGTGACGCCCTTGGGGCGCTGTGATGCCAGGATCAGGTTGACGCCGATCGAGCGCCCAACACGGGTGATGCTCTCCAGCTCGGCTTTGTACTCCGGATTGTCGTCGATCATCTCGGCGTATTCGTCGATGATGATGAAGAGGTGCGGGAAGGGCTCGCGCGTGAGATGCAGCCCGCGTCGGCGGTAGTCGATGATGTCCTTGGTGTTCGTGTCAGCGTTGAGTTGCTGGCGTCGGCGCATCTCGGCGCCGATAGCAGAAAACATGCGGTGTACGGCCGCCTTGTTGAGGTTGGTCACGATGTCTACCACGTGCGGCAGCCCCTCGAAAGGCTTAAACGCGCCGCCGCCCTTGTAGTCCACTAACACCAGGTTCAGGATCGACGGATCATAGTTGACGACCATGCCAACAATCATCGTCATCAGCAGTTCGGACTTGCCGGAGCCGGTGCCGCCTGCGATCAGGCCGTGGACGCCATCGCGTTTGGCTTCCAGGTGCAGAGCGCGCGGCCGGTTGCCTGCCGTGATGCCCAATACGAACTGTAGCCAATCAGCAGTCGCGGCAATCGTCGATCCCTGCCACTGACGCCGCATCGCCTCGGCTAATCCACCGACAAAGGCGCCGTTGCCGGGCAGCTTTAGCAGACTGCTCAGTACCTGGCGATAGTCGGAGATTTTTGGCAGCGCCTCGACGCGGAAGGGTAGTTTCTCCTGCCAGGCCGGCGGCATCTGCACATGCATGGCGCGACCGAGCATGCGGATCGTGTCCGCTTCGTTTGGCGCCTTCTCCTGGCCCGGAAGCGGACTTATCGCCAGTGCTACCTGGAATTCCAGCGGGTCGCGTCCAACCTTTACGTAGCCGCGACCGGGCATCTCCTCGAATGCTGGCACCGGTCCGCCGACAATGGCGCGGTAGTCGTCAACCTCGGCCAGACGCAAGGTCAACCGCTCGGTAAAGAGACTGTATATCGGCATTGGCAGTGCGCCCAGCCGGCTGATCGTGATAACACAGTGAATCCCATACGCCTTCGCCTGTCGCGCCAGCGCAATGAACTTGCCAAGCAATGCGTCGGCTTCGTCGGCGCCACTCTTGCCGCCAAAGGTCTCGATGAAGACGCTGAAGTTGTCGATGGCAAGCAGAATTGCTGGCAGTCGGCCAGCAGACATCGCTACGTTGTATTCGAAGAGCGTGGAAACGCCTGCGCTGCCAAAGAGTTTTTTGCGCTCCTCCAGGATGTTGTCCAGTTCACGCAATAATTGTTCGACGCGTTCCTCGTAGCCTACTTCGTCGGGCATGATGATCGAGCCGACGTGCGGCAACTCCTTGAGCACCTCCAGCGAGCGCCCACCCAGGTCGAGGATGTGCGCCTGGAACTCGGTCGGTGTGTGCGTAGCGGCCAGGCTAGCAACAAGTGTACGCAAAAAGGTCGTCTTGCCGTAGCCGGACGAACCAAAGAGTACGGCGTGGCCGCGTGAGAAATCGACGATCAGCGGCAACTGCCGGGCACGCAGCGGATCGTCCACCAACCCGACGACTGCGCGCATCGCCTGCGTGTCCCAGTCGATGCCTGGCCATGATCCGTGTCCCGCCAGCCAATCGTCCAGGAAGGGGTTGAGCGAGGCGATGGCGCGCCGCCCCAGCGTCACCTGGCGCTGCTCATCGGCGCCCCAGTACTCGGCGATCAGTGGATCGACCAGACGCCAGCTTACAGGCAGCGGTGGCGGCCACGGCCGCCGCGGGCGCTCGCCCACCAACAGCGACTGCGCCAGATCGACCACGACGTCGTAAAACTTGGGCTGGCGCGCACCTTCGCGGATTTCGTCGTAGGGCGGGTCAGTGTAGTCATCGCCAGTATACGCCACCTGGATCAACTCGATCGCATCGTTGCCAATCTGCAAGTAGCCGCGCCCGGGCATCCCATTGGGGAGGAAGGCGGCATCGGGGCGGCGCAGCATCTCGCGGCTGGTGTCCGTCTCCTCGACGCGCAGACAGATGCGGTACTTGATGTTGGCGCGCATCTGGTCGGTGACGCCGATGGGACGCTGGGCGGCCAGCAGCAGATGCACGCCTTGTGCGCGCCCGGTGCGCGTGATCGAGTCGAGCGCGTCCTTGAACTCCGGGTTGCCGGCGATCATCTCGGCGTATTCGTCGATAATCACAAAGAGGTGCGGATAGGGAATCCCCGGCGCACCGTCCGGCCCGCGCAGGTGAAAGCCCTTGGCGCGGTACTCGACGATGTCTTTGGTGCGCGTGCGCATGTTGATCTCTTGGCGTCGCTGCAGTTCGGCGTTGATCGCTGTGAACATGCGCTGTACGCCCGCAGCGTGAAGGTTGGTCACGACATCGACGACGTGCGGCATCTTCTCGAAGGGACGGAACGCGCCGCCGCCTTTGAAATCGACCAGTACGAAGTTGAGCACGCTCGGGTCGTAGTGCAGCGCAAAACCGACGATGAGCGTCATCAGTAGTTCGGACTTCCCGGAGCCGGTGCCACCGGCCAGCAGACCGTGGACGCCGTCGCGCTTGGCTTCCAGATAGAGCGTGCGCGGGCGGTTGCCGGAGACTACGCCCAGCGGCACCGCGGGCCAATCGGCGCGGTCGGAGGCCAGCGACGCCTGCCAGTGTTGCGCTGTGTGCTTTCGAATCTGGTCGAGAAGCTGCTGGCTCTCGTCCAACTCCCATAGCCGCGCCAGCAGTCGCTTGAAGAGCAGCGCCGTCGGCAGCGGGTCGATGCGGATCGGGAGCGCAAAGTGATGGCCGGTGCTTGCCATGTACGCGTGCATCTGCCGGCCGACGATCGTGATTTCTTCAGCTTCGGTAACGCCGGTGCGTTCGAGGTCGAAGGGCTGAGCAATCTGGAAGGTGAGCGCTTGGGCGCCGATTTTAACATAGCCGCGCCCGGCAAGCGGCGGCAGCGGCTCTGGCGCCCCCGGTACGATGGCGCGGTATTCGCTGGGGTCATTCAGCCGCAGCACCAGCCGCTCGCTGAAAAGGTTGAAGACCTGTTGCGGAATCGCGCCGGAGGTGTGTGCGGTGACGACGAAATGAACGCCGTAGGGTCGCGCCCGTCGCGCGAGGTCAACGAACTGGTCGAAGACATCCTCGATCTGGTCGTTGCCGCTGTCGAAGCTCTCGCGGAACTCGACGAAGTTGTCGATCAGGATGACCAGCGCCGGCTGGACATCGTCTGGATGTAGGTGATTGTAGTCGAAAAGGGAAGGCGCTCCTGCCGCCGCCAGCTTATCTTTGCGTTTGCCGACGATCTCGCCAATGTGGCGGAAGAGTTGCGCCACGCGTTCCTCATAGCCCTCATCGTCGGTGGAGATGACCGAGCCGACGTGAGGCAGCGCCGCCAATGCAGCCAGATTGCGTCCGCCCAGATCGAGCACGTAGATATGCACTTGGTCGGGCGTATGATTTGCCGCCAGGCTGACCGCCAATGTGCGCACGAACACTGTCTTGCCCCAGCCAGAGCCACCGATCAACACAGCGTGCCCCTGCGGTAGATCGATGACGAGCGGAATCTGGCGTGCGGCGAAAGGGTCATCGACCAGCCCCACCACTGGGCGCAGCGCATATCGCTCCCAGTCCGGCGCCTCGATCCAGCCCTCCTCGCCGTTGAGCCACTTGTTGAGCGCCGGGTTGAGCGAGAGCGTGTGCTCCGCCGGCTGCCCGCACAGAATCTGGTCGGCGTTTTCCAAATAGTGCCAGGAGGTAATGGCGGGCGTCTTGTCGTCGTTGGCGACCAACACCTGCGTCAGCGCAATCGATTCGGGCAGGAAGTCGGGCCAGGGCGCGCCCTGGCGCGGCCGCGCCTGTTCGCGCGCAACTTTGGCGAGCGCCTTGATCAGCACACGGTAGAGTTCGGGCGTCTCGCGGAAGGGATAGAGCAGGTCGTCCCGTTTGCGGTCCGGCCAGAGCACCGGCGCTGGGTCGCGATAGGCGCCGCCGGCATAGGCAACCTGGATCATCTCGACTTCATCGTTGCCGACCTGTAGAAAGCCGCGTCCGGGCAATCCGCCGGGCAGGAATGCGGCGTCGGGGCGGCGCAGTAACTCGCGGCTCTCGGCGGGCGTCTCCACGCGCAGACAGAGGCGGTACTTGATGTTGGAGCGCATCTGCTCGGTGACGCCGGTGGGGCGCTGTGCGGCCAGCAGCAGATGCACGCCCTGCGCGCGCCCGACACGCGTGATGCTCTCCAACTCGCCGCGAAACTCGGTGCGGTCGGCGATCATCTCGGCGAACTCGTCGATGACAATGAACAAGAAGGGGTACGGGCGACCAGGGCTGCCGTCTGGCCAGGTTACATGCAGACCCTTCTGCCGGTATTCGAGAATGTCCTTCGTGCCGGTCTCGGTGTTGAGCGCCTGCCGCCGCTTGAGTTCGGAGTTGATGGCGGTGAACATGCGCGTCACACCGTTGGCGTTGAGATTCGTCACCAGATCGACACAGTGGGGCAGTTCGCGAAACGCGTCGAAGGCGCTGCCACCCTTGTAATCCACCAGCACGAAGTTGACGACGGTAGGATCGTACTGGAGCGCCAGCCCCATCAGCAGCGAGATCAGCATCTCTGACTTGCCGGAGCCGGTGGAGCCGGCAACTATGCCGTGAACGCCATCGCGCTTAGCCGAAAAGACCAGCGTGCGCGGCTTGTTGCCCGCCAGCCTGCCGATCTTGGTGCGCAGCCAATTGGCGCGCGCGGGCGTGATGCTCTCCTGCCATTTGGTCACGACGCCTGCTTGCACCTCCTGCAGCGTCCGATAGTTCATCAACTCCAGGAAAGGCACGGACGCAGCGATGTCGGCGCCGGCGCTGCGGCGGATGCTGCACTCGGCCAGCCGCTGCGCCAACTTATTCACGTCTTGCAGGCGCTCGACTGTGTCGGCGCCACCCAGGTAGCGCACGCTGTTGACGCCCACTTCGGCGTAGCGGAAGTTCAGCACGCCGTTGACCTTGCGGTTTGAGGGTGGCGTGGTGCGTTCGATCTCGATGACCGCCTCGCACTGGCTGGGCGCCTTGCTGCGGTCAGGCGTGAGGAAGATCACCGCCGCGCCGAGCTGCCCGCCGTTCTCCAGCAGCAGCGAGAGCGCCGAGTCGGTTTCGATCTCCCGGAGCGGCGAGTTGGCGGCGTAGGCGGCGTCCATCAAATCGACGACCAGCAGCAGGAAAGGCAGCGTAACCGCCTGGCTGGAGAGCCCGCCCTGGCTGTTGTCATCGCGCTCCTCCAGTTGCAGCTTGCGTTGTGCCAGCGTGCGGCGAATGCCTTCGAGGAAACGGGTGTAAGGCGTCTCCTCCTCGTCCTCGTGTACGATCTCCTCTTCGTCGTCGGGCGGCGCGTCTAGGAAGCACCACTGCGCGTTGTGTTCGCCCTGGCTATGCGGTAAAGTTGTCGCCCAACGCCACTCCGCATCTTTCTGCGCCACGCCGTAGATGCGCGCGTCGAGCGGCGAATGAAAGACGGTGAAGTGCGCCAACAGCGCGCGGGCGTAGCCGTAGACCGCGGCGCGCTCGCCGGCCAGCGCCAGCGCGTGGGCGTAGGGCGTGCGCACAACCTGCTGTGCCTTGGCCTGCGCCTCCTCCTCACGCTCGTCCGGCGCCTCATCCTTGCGCTCCTCCGGCGGCTGGCGCAGTGTCAGGATCACGGGGATGTTGGCGACAAAGCGCGAGTCGTCGGCCAGCTTCATCGCCGCACGCAGTTGCGGGTCGTCGGTGAAGGGGTCGGCGTCCTGCACGTTGTAGACTACCGTCGAGGGCAGCGTGCCCATCCCCAGCCGCAGCACGCCAAAGTCGCCATCCTCGGTGCGCCGTTCCCACAGCCGTGCCTGCGAGCGTAGCGGGTGCTGCGTGCTTCTGGCCTCGGCGTAGGCGCTCTCGGCAAGCTGGAAGGCGGTGGCGACGTCGGGGTAGTTGTGGGCGTAGAAGCGGCGCTGCTGCTCGTGGCTGGCGAGCATTTCCTTGTTCATCTCGACCAGGCGCGCATTGTAGATACGCGCCTGCCGCGCCTGCTCTTGTTTCTCGCGCTGGAAGGTGTAGAGCGAGAAGACCACCGACGCCACGACCGAGAGCGCCATCGGGATCATGAACCAGGGGTTGCGACCCATCCCGCCAAAGGCCGACATCAGGATGTAGCCCAGGATCGTGATCGTGGGCAGCGCGACCTGGAGCACGCGCATCCAGCCGTCGGTGCGTTTGTCCGGCGGCTTGGGGATGTCGATCGCCCCGAAGGGCAGTTCGGGTTGGATGCGCGGGGGGCGGTCGATGGGCGTTGGGTTGGTCATCTATTTCCGGTTTCAACTACTTGTAAGAGTAGGCGATTCACCGCGTCCGTCACCGATTGTCGTGAAGCCCGTGATACAGTGAACATTGCGTCGCCTTGAACCCCATCAAAAAGCCAGGTTGAACTGGTGGTATTCAAGAAGAAAATGCCTTTATTGGCTTCGATTCCCTGGAGATCAGCACTTGTGGTCAAATGCAGAATTGCGCCCCATTCGGCTTGAGGTGATGTCATTGCGGAAGCAAGTTCAGTCGCAATGGCTTCACCAAGGTGCTCTTGAATTTGATGTTGCAGACGAGGCTTATTTTGCTCACCGGCAAGACTGCGAAGGATTTGAAGAGAGTCTCCACTAACTTTGCCCAATAGTTGCGATTCTCCATCTCGAAACTCTGAGAATTCGCAGATTCGTCGAGTGACGTCAGCGATTGATTGAATAAGTGTGAGCCGAGATACAACGCCAAAGTCGATGGTATATTCCAACCACCACTCGTGATCTGCAAAGAAGGTAATTGCTTTTTCGCCTTCAAGGTATGTTTTTGCACATCGTACCGAACCAATCGTTGAGCGAAGCATTACAGAAATCGAACGGGCCAGGTCGGCTTGCAGGATAGACGATTCATTTGCTAAATCGATGTTCAGAAGTTCACGGGCAATCAATGAGTGGGTTGCGGCAGTCAGCCTCCCAGATAGCTGATCAGAAGTCAAGTCACCTGTAATGCTCTGTAAGAAACCTGCTGCTGCCTCTGAATTGCCTAACGAAGCAATAGATACAGCAACCTCTTCAATCGACAATCGGAATGACGATGACATCTAGAACTCCATATAGTTATTTGAAGCTAAAACTGACTTGTGAAAGATTGGGTTGGCCCATCCGTTGTTGTGTTTTTTGCCAAATCGAATCGATGCTCTGGTGAAGTGGCGCAGTAACATATTTTTCCACCATGTCAATTGCGGGATCTCGCCAGCCAGCTTCCCTAGCGCTTTTCACGCCCGTCTCAGCTAGGTTCTCACCAAGCATGCCGAACGCAATCGACCCCACTACACCACCAATGATGGTACCTGGCCCAGGAGCAATCAAGCTGCCGATTAGTGCGCCTGCTGCTGCCCCCCCTAGTCCTCCAACAAAGCCACCAGTCGATGGTGCCGCTGCTAAGGCACCATCGACTGTTCTGGCAGCAGAAAGCCTACTTGAACTGTATTGTGAATACTCCTTTTCTCGTGATGTCCATTCCGAATTAACGGCAAGAGCGCCTTTTGTAATTGCGATCATGCCACCGATAACTGCATATCCTTTGCTAAAGCGACCGACATGCCCCCATAGATTGGCAGCCTTTATGTGTGTCAGGTTTGGAGATGCCCCGGCCAACCCTTTAATCCATCTCCCGCTGATTCCAAGAGATTTCATCCATGTTGGTGCCTTGAAGATAATCTGACCTGGATAATTTCCTCCTGGTCGCATGAATGGCAGAAGCAGCAATGGCAGCATACTTAATCCCGTTTCGGTATAGTCAAGCAAATCTGCTGAGGATGACTTGCCTCCCTTGACAAGATTATTTCCACTTAGGCGTTGCCGGAATATAAGACTTGCGTTTTCCTCGGCTTGCTTCACCGTCTGAAGCATTAGTAGTGTAGATCTGCTGGCTGAGTTTAGCGCAACAGTCAATCTTTGTTGCGCCGGCCTCACCTCCCCATCCATCTCGCTCAAAAACGCCGCCACGCCCCTGCCCTGCCAGCCCCCGCTGCGCAGCACCTCCACCTGGCGGTTGACGCGTTCCTGCAGCGCCTGTTGTTGCTCTGCCGCGGCGGCAAAGCGCGCGGCGATCTGCTCAAGCTGTTCGTATTGCGCCTGGACAATAGGTGTACTCATAACGTTCACTCATCCTGGTTCATACTGAGGGAAGATACAGAATCACACTCAATCCGTTGACACGCCCGCCGATTCAGAGTACTGTAACAAACAGCAACCGACCTTCTTCATGCGACCCCAACAGGAAGCCGACTTATGCAACAACACTGTTTGATCTGCCGCCGCACCGCACCGGATGCCAACCTCTACTGCGAACAGAGCTACTGCCCCGGCGAGATGTCACCCCTGATTCTGGAACAGGGCGAGCACCTTGCTGACATTGAGATCGTGCGCCCGGTCACGATCCTGCGGTCGGGCGTCGTCTATGCAGGCATGCGCCAGGGTGAGCCGGTCTATGTCAAGGTGGCGCACCAGGGCGCCGGGCACAAGGAACGCCTCAAGCGCGAGGCGGAGTTGTGCGCCGTGGCGCAGGTCAAGAAGGTGGCAGCGCCCTTCCTGCCCACCCTGCTGCCCGTCAACCTACTCAAGACCGGCAAGCAGGAAACCTATGGCAAGACAATGATTGCCGGACGTCTCGTTTATTACTATGTCTTCGCCTATGTCGAGGCGGAGTCGCTACGTGCCATCCTATACAAACAGCCGCAGTTGTGGATGCAACACATTGGCTGGATCGCCATCGGCGTTGCCACAGCGGTTGCCTATCTGCACCGACGCCGCGTCTTGCACTTTGGCTTGGCGCCCGAAAGCGTGCTCGTCCACTTCGACGCCGATGCGCCCCACACGCCGCGCATCCTGCTCGTCGATCTTGGCATCTGCAGCCTAGCTGACAGCCTGGGCGAGAGCTGGTATCCCGACTTCCTGCCGCCAGCATATACGGCGCCTGAGTTGATCGATGAACGTCGGCGGTTACCAAAGAGCAGCGGTCAGCAGATTCCGCCTAACGTCCAGGTCGATGTCTACGGGCTTGGCCTGTTGCTCTACGAGATGCTCATCGGTGCGCCGCCGATTCCTGACCTGCTGCGCGGCGATGAGGCTGTCTATGCGCTAGCTGTGCGTGGCCCCCAGGCACCGATGGATCGCGTCGACGACGTGCGCCCGATTGCGGAACTTGCCCGCCAATGCACCGATGTGCAGATCAACAAGCGCCTGCCTGATCCAGCGGCTTTTGGTCAGCAACTCATGGCCTTCTTTGGCGCCATCCCAGAAGAACCCAAGAAAAGTCGCCGCCCGAGTCAACGCACGATGTTCATGGTCGCAGGTGCAGTCTTAACGGTGGCGTTTTTGCTGGCGCTGGCCTTCTCGATGGCGCAGGGTCTACTGTCGTGAGTGCGACTGCAAATTGCAAGACCGGGTTTCATGCGAAATCCGGTCTTGTAGCCGCGCTGGGACGCTACTCCACTCAGTAAAAGCGTGTGGCGCCGCGCTGGTCGCCGCGCTCGTAGGCATTCACCGACGCAACCAAGTCTTTATTCAACTCTTGGCATTTGTCGGCAATGCGCTTGATGTGGGGCTTGATCATCTGAATAAACTGAATCAGGGCAAATCCACCCACTAGCCCGATGAAGGCGGTCGTCTTCAAGATCGTCAACAATGCCTCCAGCGCTGCGTTGACTGCTTGCAGCACCTCGCCAATCTGCCCGAAATTCTGGGCCATCTGGCGCACCGCCGGGATGTCCATATAGACTTCATCCATAGATCGCCTCCGTGGAAATCATGGTTCTTGAAAGCTGTTTGCGGTTAGTAGATGCGGCCAAAGACATCGTTCAGCGAGTTCACCATGCCCTGCACCTTTTTGTCGGCTTCGTCGATGACCTCGACGGCGCGGTTGATGTTGCGCGTGGTGGTGCTGATGTGATCCATCACCTGGCCGACGCCTGGAATCACCAGCGAGGAAACCTCCTCGACAAACGCATTGGCGCCTTCCCCGATCCAGATGCCGCCCATCACTTGCTGCACCATCATCCGCATTGGTTGCAGCGCCTGGTTCTGCACGACATTCAATTGCTGCGTCAGTTGCGAGGTGACGTTTTGCACCACCTGACGCGCCATGCGAATCAAGGCTTGATCGATACCAAACATTGCGATTCCTCCTTGCCTCAGCCAAATTTCCCTTTGGACTCAATATCGGCCTGCATCGCGTAGCGCATGGCGGCGCGCACGTCGCGATCCAGCTCGTTGAACTTGCTGGCCAGCCGATTGATGGCAGGCACCAGCTTGCTGCGAATCCCCTCGACAAATGCTTCGCCGCCTAACCCCAACAGTGCACCATCTTCCAACGTCGTGGCGATCGCCTGCATTTCCTGCATGGTTTGTTGTAGCTGTTGTGCACCCTGCTGGAAGGTGCGGCTCATCTCTTCCATATCAGGGTAGACAACTCGGATTTCATCAGTCATATCCGTTGACTCCTTCTGCTTTCAACTGAACCTTGTGGTAAGAGATAGAGTAGACGCCCCCAGGAGGGACATCACGAAGTACGAAACGGCGAGCTGGCCTCCTCGTCTGCCTGACGCAATGTTTGGGCGATGGCAGATGTGACTCGAGCTGCCTCCCCCAAAGACTGTTGCAGGCGCTGTACTGCAGGCAGCACCTCCCCCCGCATTTCGCGGCTGAAAGAATCGAATCCGCGTCCTATCCAACTACCATTCTCGAGCGGGGCCATTGCCGAACGCACGCGTTGTAGCGTTGACACTACATCAGCCTGTGCGCCAGTAAAACGATTGGCGACCTGTTCAAGGTCGCTGTAAACGCCCCTGACTTCATTCGACATCTGTACACTCTCCTGTTGTTGAATTCAATCCCAGTAAAACGCTTGAACGAGCGACAAAACCGACATGGTAGGTTCGACACACAGACAAGCACGTATCACGTGCCTTGCTTGCTGCTATGCCGTGCGAATTCTGGATGGGCTACCAGTTCCGTAAGGCTTTTCACGCCACAATGCTGCAATCATTGAGTGTGCAGATGGACAGCGGGGGGTGTTCATGTAAACACAAGTCCTTACGTTATTTTCGATAATGAGAACGTGGAATTCGGGTTACTTTTAGTCGGAAGACTGGATTCATCATACTGCATTTATGTCGGCATTTCAATCCCCAAAAAACTGACAATTTTGGTGTAATTTCTAGAGGGTGATTTGCATTTGTGAGTAGTAGAGAATTGGTTGCTTCAAGGCAATATGGCGAACTTTGTAGTCGACAGTGAAAATTTCTGGCGCTTTTCTCGACATCCGAACTGATTTTGCTGTCGAAACCTTCAGGAATTCATCACTATTGTGCAGAAAAGCTGCTAGATAATCGTTCTTGACCAATGTAGAGTAATGTTGTTTTGCATGGACTTTAGTTTCCGGTAAAAGTTGAGCGAGATAGAGCACAAGATGACAAGAGGCGATTAGCAG
>CZCA01000069.1_pt1 | contig 44322 bp, 36 predicted proteins | sample 591981 | NCBI WGS metagenome assembly CZCA01 (sample SAMEA3556810, study PRJEB10932) | anaerobic digester metagenome | reverse complement strand
GAGGAGTTGCCCGGCGATCTGACGCCGCCGCGCACTGCGTTCAGCGCGGACTGGCTGGCGCTTGGCGCTGTCCAGATCAACGACGCACCCGCACAGACTATCGCCGCGGCGATCGGCGATGACGTCACGCTGGTTGGCTACACAGTGACGTCGGCGCCGGACGGTGCGCCGGTGACCACGGCTGCCCGCGCGGTCGATGTCACCCTTGTCTGGCAAATCGCCGCAGATTGGCCCAGTGGACTCGGCGTCAGCCTGCGCCCAACCGCTGGCGGCGCCTGGATTCCCGACCCAACCACCGGCGGGGTGATCCAGCGCGACGCCGCCGCGCCAGTGCAGGGCCTGGTCACGCCTGCGCCGGGTGCAACGACGCGCGATGTTCACCGTGTCCCTATGCCAAACCACGCCGATGGTGTTATGCTAATTGTCTATCGGGCAACAGACACCGGGTTTGAGAACCTGCTGGAGTTGCCCCTGAAGATTGAATAACGATCTTCCCGAAGGCACGGGCGCTGTGGTGAAGATAGATGGCAGAGGAGCGGAGATGACGACAACCGTTGAACAATTCTGGCAGGCGTATCTTGCCACCTTGCCCGCAGACGCCCCTGCGCACCGTGCGGCGTATGTCGCCGAACCTTTTGGCGACCACCCGGCATTGGCGGACGAACTGGGCGCGCTGGTGCTGGAAGGCAAGAAGACGGCGACCTGTTCCTCACTGTGGGAATGGGAGGCGGAAGGCAAGCCGGTCACCGAGGTCGGCGCCTTCTGGATTGTGCTGGATGGACGCGGCGCACCGCTGTGTATTGTCCAGACGACCGAGGTGACTGTGCGCCGCTTCGATGAGGTGGATGCGGCGTTCGCCTACGAAGAGGGCGAGGATGACCGCTCGCTCCACTCCTGGCGCGCAGGACATCAACGCTTCTTCACGCGCACGCTCGCCGCCATCGGCAAAGCGTTCACGCCGGAGATGCCGCTCGTCTGCGAACGTTTCCACGTAGTGTATCGAGGATCGGACATGGCGCGCGGATGACGCGGAGTGGACTGGGCGGAGTTACGCGGATTCTCCCATAATTCTGATCCGCCTCGATCCGCAATCTCCGCGTCATCTGCGTGCCAGCCACTTTATTCAGGAGAGTGAGTGATGCGAGTTGTGATTATCGGTGGCAGCGGGCACGTCGGCACCTATCTTGCGCCGCGACTGGTCGAAGCGGGGCACGAAGTGATCAACGTCAGCCGCCAGGCGCGGGCGCCTTACCAGTCGCACGGCGCATGGCAACAGGTGCAGCAAGTCATGATCGACCGCACCACTGCCGAAGCCAGCGGAACCTTCGGCGCACAGATCGCCGCGCTGCAGCCTGACGCCGTGATCGACATGATCTGCTTCACGCTTGCCAGCGTACAGCAACTTGTCGAGGCGCTGCGCGGCAGGGCGCGCCACTTCCTTCACTGCGGCACGATCTGGATTCACGGCCCTAGCGTCGTTGTCCCCACCACGGAGACGCAGCCACGGCGCCCCTTTGGCGAATACGGCATCCAGAAAGCGGCCATCGAGGCATATCTGCTGGCGGAAGCGCAGCGCGGCGACTTTCCCGCGACAGCGCTGCATCCGGGGCACATCGTAGGGCCAGGCTGGGCGCCGCTCAATCCAGCGGGTCACTTCAACCCACAGGTCTTTGCACAACTAGCGCGCGGCGAGGAGCTAGCGCTGCCCAACCTGGGTCTGGAGACGGTGCACCATGTCCACGCTGACGACGTGGCGCAGGCGTTCATGCAGGCGCTGGCGCACTGGAGCACGTCCATCGGCGAGAGCTTTCACGTTGTGTCGCCGGCGGCGGTGACGCTGCGCGGCTATGCCGAGGCAGTGGCTGGCTGGTTCGGACAAGAGGCAAAGCTGCGCTACCTGCCCTGGGAGACGTGGCGCACCACCGTGAGCGAGGAGGAAGCCCGCGCCACGTGGGATCACATCGCCCACAGCCCGAATTGCAGCATCGACAAGGCGCGGCGTCTGCTCGGTTATCAGCCGCGCTACTCGTCCCTGCAGGCAGTCTATGAATCCGTACAATGGCTGATCGAACACGAAGGGCTGTTGAACCAATGAACGGCTGGACGCTGGCAGGCAAACGCGCATTGATCACCGGCGGCAGCAAAGGCATCGGGCTGGCGACGACAGATGAATTTCTGGCGTTGGGCGCCGAGGTGCTGATCGTGGCGCGCGGGCAGGAAGAACTAGAGCGGGTGGTGAGCGAACGCGCCGCCGCCGGGCTGAAGATCGACGGCGTGCAGGCGGATGTCGGCAGCGCGGCGGGACGGCAGACTGTGCTCGACGCCGTGCGCTTCCGGTGGGACGGTCTCGACGTGCTGGTCAACAACGCTGGCACCAACTTGCGCCGCCCCACGGTCGAGTACACGGTGGAGGAGGTGGCGCACATTTTCGCCGTCAATTTCACCAGCGCCTACGAACTGGCGCGGGCGCTGCATCCGCTGCTCTGTCGCGGCGCCGGCGCCGCCGTGATCAACGTGGCCTCGGTGGCGGGGATGCTCGACGTGGGCAGCGGTTCGCCCTACGGCGCCACCAAAGCGGCGATGTTGCAGATGACGCGCAACCTGGCGGGCGAGTGGGCAAAGGACGGCATCCGCGTCAACGCCGTTTCGCCCTGGTACACCGAGACGCCGCTGGCTTCGCCTGTCTTGCGCGACCCGGAGCGACTCGACCGCATCCTCAAACGCACCCCGCTGGCGCGCATCGCCGCAGCGGAGGAAGTCGCCGCCGCCATTGCATTTCTGGCGATGGACAAAGCATCGTACATCACCGGCGCCAACCTGGTGGTGGACGGCGGCATGACGATCAAGGGGCTTTGAGGAACGAGTTACGAGGAGCGACGCCCGGCCAGCCAATCTCCAGTTTCAAGTTTCACGCAACACACAACACGAAACACAATCAACCAACAAGATGGAGTATTCTCATGGGACAGATAGCGCTGCAGTGGGCAGGCAACGACAGCACCATGTTCATCACGCGCGACAGCTTTGGGCACATGGTTGTCGCTGGTTCATGGCCGAAAGACGGTGAGGAGGAATGGATCGAGTGGAAGGGCGTCAAACCATCCGATTTGCTGGTGATGGCGCTGCTGTCGTGTTCCGGTTACGACGTGGTTACGATCCTGCGCCGCCAGCGCCAGGAGTTGACCGACTTGCGCATCACTGCCGACGCGCAGCAAGCGTCGGAGCCGCCCTACCAGTTCACCGACATTCACCTGCACTATGTCGTGACTGGTCGCGACCTTGACCCGGCCAAGGTCGAACGCGCGATCAAGCTCTCAGAGGAGAAGTACTGTTCGGTGGCGGCTACGATTCGTGGGGTGACAAAGATCACCAACAGTCTGGAGGTGCGACAAGCGCAGTAGCAAACGGGCAAGACATGAGAAAAACGATTTCGACGCCGTCCTTATCGGACGGCGTACTGCAAACATGCGACGTGGCAACAGACAGCGCACGATTGTTGCAGCCTAGAAATCAATCGTTTGCCCGATAGATTTGTGAAACGCCCCATTTGTACCACAAAACGCGGCGTCAGGCGTCAACGGCAATGGTGAAGTGCACGCCTCGCCCGGCCAAGTCGGCCAGCACCGCGTCCGCGCAGCCGGGCGCCTGCCCCACATATTCAGGTGGACAGACGCCAGGTCGCCGGAAGGCGCCGCCCGCCACCAACCGGGCAACAGCAGTGCAAGTGTAGCCGGTCGTGCGCGCCATGGAGGTGACGCCTGTCGCAGCGTCGAAGCGATCCACCAGATCGTACACGTAGCGCACGTTGCGTCCCTGTTCCTCGCCCGTCACCACAAGCTGCATGACTGTCAAGTCATGCTCGCCCGGCTGCAGTCGCCACTGATCAAAGAGCAGCTTTGCCGTCAGCTGAATCGGCGTCACCATGACGCCGTCAACTTCGACCGGCGTCGTGGCGAGAAAGCCGCTCTCCCGAAAGACGCGCATCAAGTTGGCGTGGCCAGGATACCGCAGCGTCTTCTCCTTCATAAATGGCACGTTCATGGTGCGCGCCAGTGTGCGTAGACCATCGGTGTTGAAGGCTTCCAATGTGCCGATCTGTGGAAAGTCGCGTAACTCCACCTCTGAAAGTGCAGGCTGCACCACCTCGCGGCCATATTCTACATAGCGCGCGGGCCGGGTGTACTCCTCCAGCACATCCACAGGTGAGAAGACCGCTTTGTACTCGAACGGCCACTGGCGCATTTGGGGCAGCCCACCTACATAACACTCGTAACGATCAATGCGGTCAAGCCGCCGCGTCAGGTCGCCAAAGATGATATTGCTCAACCCTGGCGCCACCCCGCAATCAACCACGGCGGTGACGCCCTGCTGCTGCGCCAGGGCATCGAGTTGAAAGGGGTCTTCAGGAAAAAAGGAGATGTCGACAACTTGCTTGCCTGCCGTGACGACCTTTTGCAACGTGGCATAACCCATGAAACCGGGCACGGCGCAGACGACCAGGTCGGCGCCTGCCAGCAACTCGCTGAAGTCGACCAGCGTGTGTAGATCGGCTGTCACGCCGCGCACCGGCGCTTCGGCAGCCAGTCGCTGCACCGTCGTTGGATTGGCATCAACCAGAGTGACCGAAAATGTAGGCGTCGCTGCCAGGTCTTTGACGATGGCGCTGCCCACCAGGCCTCCACCCAATACCGTAACGTTCATACACGTGTCTCTGTCTTGAGGTACGCCGGGATCGTGGTGACGCGCTCGCCGCGCCCGTCGTCGTAGTGCACCTGCCAGACCGGCGCCCACGCCAGCGCCGCCGCCCGCACATTCACGTCGGTGCGGCGCGGCTTGAGCGCCTCGGTGGTCAGCACAGCTGTGATCTGCTCCCAACGTTCAGTGATCGCGTCGATGTCTGCTTGAAGCTGCGCCTCCAGTGCGCGCTTCTCTTCTTCCAGGCGGGCAATGGTCTGCTTGCTTTCTTCGACGCTCATTGCCGCTTGCTGCGCCTGGCTGATTTTGCTGGTGGCGCTGGAGACGGCGCGTCGTGTGCTGCGTCCTGTAAAGAAACTCAGTACGCTTTCCCCGATGTTGACCCACTGCTCGGTCTGTTTAGCCTGCGCTCGCGCCTGATCCGCCGCCAGTTCTTGTTGTTCCCTAGCGATTTTGTCGGCCACGCGCTGAATCTCCTTTCTGGCCTTCTCGCGCAACTTGTCGACTTCGGCGTCGCGGCGCTCGCGCGCTGCCTGCTGTAGCCGGATCATGAAGGCACGCTCATCTTCGTTGGGGCGCCGGAAGACGCCCAAGTCTGGATGGATGGTCAGCTCAAATTGTGCATTGTAATAGAGCCAGTCCGCCAGTTCTTTGGCCGCGCTGGCAATTGCTTTGGCGTTACCTAGCCCCTCAGGCAATTCTGCAAAGAATGGTCCTTGATTCTCGCCAATGGCTTCAGGCGCCGACGCCAGGTCGTTGGGCGAGAAGGGCAGTCGCTCGGCGCGTCCCCAATCCAGCCCGGTCATTTGGCGACCACCCTGTGCCAACAGTAGCATCTCGGTTTGCTCATCGATGTTGCGCTTTTGGTCGACAAAGCGCACTGTTGCCGCCCCCAACAGCCCCACGTCGTAGAGCAGTTGCACGTTTTTCACGGAAATCTGAATCCCTGCATGTTGGGCTGCCAGGCGCGCCGCCTCCCGATCATCGATCAAGCAGGGAAGATAGGTCTGTCGCACTTCAGGAGGCACGGCGGGCTGCGTCGGTGCGAAGCCTGGAGGCGCTGTCACATCTGACTTGGTTGGCGCCGCTGGCTCGGCGGCGACAGCTGACGGTGTGACTGTTGCGGACGTCGTCGCGGTGGCTGCAGGCGCACTGGCCGCTGTCTTGCCGACCAGTGCGCGCACCTGTGGCAACGTCAGCGGTCCGCGCAGATAGCTCAACGCCCAGCGCGTATGGAAGACGATCGGGCCGTCGTCGTTGACGTTGTGCATCAGGAAGACGCGGTTGCCCAATTGGGTGATCAGCTTGCTGTAATCGATCGCCTCACCCTTTCCTGCCTCTGAAAGGGCGCCTTTGAGACCAGCCAGCACGCGCTCCTTGTCACGCTCCGCCTGTAGCTTGCCAATGAACCATGTGCCGGCGTTGGTCAGTCCCTTGTAGTCGATATCGACCGGGTTCTGCGTCACCAGCACGACGCCCAACCCAAAGGCGCGCGCCTGCTTGAGCAACGTCAACAGCGGCCGCTTCGAGGAAGGCTCGGCGGTCGGCGGGAAATAGCCGAAGATTTCGTCGAAGTAGAGCAGTGCGCGCAGGCTGGTGGTGCCGCTCTGCTTGCGCATCCAGGTGATCAGATTCTCCAGCAGCAGGGTTACGATGAACATGCGCTCGCTGTCGCTGAGATGGGCGATGTAGATGATGCTGTGGCGCGGCGCACCGTCGGCGGTGAAGAAGAGTTTGTCCACGTCGAGCGGTTCACCTTGCAGCCAGACCTGAAATTTAGGAGACGCCAGCAAGGTGTTGAAGCTCATGGCCAGGTTGAAGCGATCCTTGGGCGGGTAAAAGGTGTCCACCTCGAAGGCCCCCAGCTTCTTGACTGGCGGCGTCGTGATCTGGTTGATCAGCTTCTCCAGGTCGAGGTCTTCACCGTTGCGCCAGGCGTGTTCGAAGATATTGGCGAGCAGGATGCCTTCGCGACTGCGCGCCGGGTCGGCGTTGACGCCGGCCAGCCCCAGCAGCGCCGCCACCGTGCCGCCGATGCGTTCCAGGATCGCTTCGGACTCTGTGTTCCAGTCGAGGTTGGGCGCGGCCAGGCTGCCCATGATGTTGAGCGGCACGCCCATCTCCGAACCGGGCGTGAAGATCGTGTAGCGGGTGTGCTGCGCCAGCAAACGCATCTGGTCGCCGCCGATGCCCCAATCCGCCAGGCCGTTGCGCCATGTCTCGGCTGTGGCGGCGGCGAATTCCTCCACGGTTTTCCCTTTGCGGCGGGCGTCGTCGGCGTTGATCCACGGCTGGAAGTCCTCTGGACGCAGCTCGGGGAATTGCAGCAGCAGATTGGTGATGTCGCCTTTGGGATCGATCAGGATAGCAGGTACTTTGTCGATCGCTGCTTCTTCGAGCAGGCCAATGCACAGGCCCGTCTTGCCACTGCCGGTCATGCCGACGCAGACGGCGTGGGTCACCAGGTCGCGCGCGTCGTAGGTAACAGGCGTGTCGGTGCGTTTACCGTTCTCCAGATCGTAGACGGCGCCAAGATAAAAGGACCCCAGTTGTTCAGGTGGCGCTTGCATGGTGATTCCTCACTTTATTTGCAGGTCGGTGACGCAAGTATTCTCTCTATTGTCAAAGGGTGCGCCTCCCAGCCAGGTCAGGCGTCAACCCGGCTCAGTAGTCAGCAGCCTCGCCAACTCTTCATCATCAATGTGCCGTCGCGGCTGGATGACGCGTCGCTTTTGCAACTGTTGGGGTAGACCGAGCAGTCCGGCAAGTTGGCCGCGCAGTCGCGCCTGCGCAGCGGCGCCGCGCCAGTTGCGCAACGCCGCTATCGCCACACTCAATTGTCCCTGGATGATGGCTCCAGCATGGCGCAGCAGCAGCGTACGCGGCATATTCTTAGCAATCAGCCAGATCGTGTTGCGCCCGACATAGTAGCTGGCAAGCACATCGCCGCCACTGGCGCTCAGGTGGTGATAGACCCGCGCCGCTGGTGCAAAGACGGCGTCCCACCCCGCCAACCGCGCCCGGAAGCCGAAATCAACATCCTCCAAATACATCCAAAAATCTTCATCGAAGCCGCCGAGCGCCTGCCACACCTCACGGCGATAAGCTGTGGCGCCGCCACAGCCGCTAAAGACCTGAAGCGCCGCATCGTATTGGCCCTGGTCAACCTCCCAGACGCCACGATTGCGCGGAATGCCGTCCACACCCAGCAGGTCGCCAGCGGTGTGCAAGGTATCGCGACGGTCGAAGAGCAGCAGTTTGCTAGTCACGGTTGCCGCCTGTGGATTGGCGACGAACACCTTGACCAGCTCCGCCAGCCACGTTGGCTCTGGCGCCGTGTCGTTGTTGAGCAACACGAGCATTCGCCCACGCGCCGCGGCCGCACCGGTGTTGCATGACCGCACAAAGCCCACATTGGTGCGGTTTTCGATGAGGCGCACATCGGGATAACGACTTGTCAACAGCGTCACCGAGTCATCGGTGCTGGCATCGTCCACAACGATCACCTCGAAGTCGAGGAAGGATTGACTGCGCAGCGCATCGAGTACAACGGGCAAATGACGCACGCCATTGTAATTGGGGATAATGACCGAGGCAAAGGGCGCTGTCACCGCGCGCAGCGGCGGAAAGGTGCGTGCGGGGCGGGCAACGAAACCTTCGGGCGCGGCCCGGAAATTGTCCAGGTTGAGCGCAATCGTGTTGCGCATCACCACGCGATTCTCCTCCCGCAGCTCGCTGTAGGTTGCGTCCAACGTGATCGGGTTGCGGTTGCGGCCATCGCTGTCGGCAGTGTTGAGCTTTTTCTTCGCCTGCTGGATTTGCGCAGCGCGCGTGGAGGACTTGCGCGGCGCCGATTGGGCGGTGCCAGGCTGTGCTTCTAATTCATCAGACATCCAGACTCCTTTTGCGTTGCATCACGCAATGATAGATTTTCGTGGGTGCGCGCTCAAACCACGTCACCCATTCCTTGCTGGCTTGAATCCAATATCTGCTTTCGGGGCGCTCACGCGGTTTCGGCAAATTCCTGACGACAGTATGCCTCGACGGCTTCTTCCCACGGGCGCAAGCGGATGCCCAACGCCGCCCCTGCCTGGTTGACGAGCACCGCGTGCAAAGGCGGCGGCGCGGCGCGCTGCCACTCCTGATGTGAAATTGGCGTCACCTCGATGTGCCCGCGCCCACTCTGCGCTAACACCTGCCGGGCGAACTGATAGCGACTGCACCAACCCTCATTGACCAGATGATAGATGCCGTAGCGTTCGCTCTCGACCAACTGTACGATGGCGGCGGCGGCGTCCGGCGCATAGGTCGGGTTGCCAAACTCATCGCTGACGACGCGCAGCGCACCCAGGCGGTTAGCTGCCTCGCTGATCTTGGCAGGAAAATTGACGCCACCCGGTGCAAACAGCCACGCCACGCGTACGATGTAAAGTCGTTGCAACATCTGCGTGACGGCGATCTCGCCAGCCAGTTTGCTACGTGCGTAGATGCTGCCTGCCGCCGTGCGGTCATATTCGCGATAGAAGACGCCGGGGTGACCAGGAAAGACCTCGTTGGTGCTGACCTGCACCAGCGCTGCGCCGCAACGGGCGCAACCTTCCGCCAGATACTTTGGCCCCAGTGCGTTGACCGCGTAGGCCGCGTCAGGGTTGCGTTCGGCGCTGTCAACATTTGTCCATGCAGCCGCATTGATGACGACATCCGGCGCCAGCGTCGCCACGGCGTCCGCTGTGTCGGGCTGCGTCATGTCGAAGGTGGGTTGCCGCCAGATGGTCACCTCATGTTGCGGGATGGTCGCCAGCACTTTGCGCAACGCCGTCCCCAGTTGGCCGTCGCCAACCAATAACACATGCATCCTTTACTCCTCTGCCCACTGTTCTGGATCATCCAATAGCGGGGTAATCAATGGCACGAAACGTACGCCACCCAGCCGCTCGATCTGCATCTTCCCTTGAAGTTTGCGCACCAGATACAACTCCTGGTCGTCGTCCTGGGCGCCTACGGGCAAGATTAGTCGTCCGCCCTCGGCGAGCTGTTCCCACAAGGGGCGCGGCACATGTGGCGCCACCGCTGCCACGATAATGGCGGTGAAAGGCGCCGCCTCCGGCCAACCTAGCGCCCCATCCCCGACGCGCAAATGCGGCGCATAGCCTAGGCTGGCCAGCACAGCCGCGGCGCGGTCGGCCAGCGCCGGGTGGCGCTCGATGGCGTAGACTGTCGCGCCGCGAGCGTCGGCGTCGGTTGCTGTCAGCTCGCACAGGATGGCCGTCTGATAGCCGGAGCCAGCCCCGATCTCCAGCACCTTGTCGCCAGGCTGCAACTTTAACGCCTGTGTCATCAGCGCCACGACAAAGGGTTGACTGATGGTCTGTCCCTCGCCGATCGGCAGCGGTGCATCCTGGTCGGCGAAGCGCGCCAGGTGCGGAGCGAGAAAGGCGCGCCGCGGTACGGCAGCAAACGCCGCACGCACGTGCGGATCGTTAATTTCAGGCCACCGATCAGCCCACGGAAACGGTTTGTCTGCCTGCCCGGTCATGCTGATCCATTCCCGCAACCTCTGCCATATCTATGCGATTATACCATCACTGCACGTCACCAGGGAAACCATTTGCAAAATGGCGAAATGGGGCTACTTCAGCAGTGTAGAGATGCACAGAGGGCGCAGCATCCAGATGCGCGGGTCTTCCTATGACCGGTGCATCCCCACCGCCAAAGCAGAGCATCCTCACGCGGGCTTCCAGACAATGCTGGCTTCAGCGCACCAGATAAATCACTGCCACGATCACGGCAATTGTCACCACAACGGCGCGCAACGCCTGTGGTTTGATGAAACGCGCCAACTTCCCGCCCAGCACACCGCCCAGGATAGCGCCGATGGCCATGACGGCGGCAGCTGACCACACGACCTGCCCGGAGAAGACAAAGAAGAGCGCCGCCGCCACATTGACCGAAAACGCGATGATCTGCTTCAACCCGTTGAGTCGCGTCAGCGTATCGTCGATCACCAGCCCCAACACGGCCAGCACGATCACGCTCAGCCCGGCACCAAAGTAGCCGCCATAGACCGCCGCCAGAAAAACAGGCGCGATGGCCCACGCCTCGTTGGTCGCCGACCCGCCCGACGCCTCGATCCGTCGCACGACCCACTTGCGCACGTAGTCCTGGCTTGCCAGCAGCCCGGCAGCCAGCAGGATCAGGTAGGGCACCAGTTCACTGAAGAGTTTTTCGCTGGTGTTGAGCAAAAGCAGCCCACCCGTCAACCCGCCCAACGCCGCTGTTGGCAGCAACAGCCGCAGCCGGCGGCCCTGCCCGGTCAGGTCTTTAAGCTGTGCAAAGGTGGCGCCGAGATACCCCGGCACCAGCGCCACAGTGTTGGTGACGTTGGCGGCTACCGGCGCCACGCCCACCGCAATCAGAGCCGGGAAGCTGATCAGGGTGCCGCCACCGGCGATGGCGTTGATGAAGCCGGCGGCTACGGCCGCCAACGCGATCAAAATAAAGTCGGTAATGCTGAAAATATCGAACATGCAACGATCCTTGCCGTTGGAGTGATGGAGGCGGCTGTGCAAAACAGTCGTTTCACCAGACACATCAAATCTAGATTTTTCCATCTTACTCCGCAGCGGCGTAGAAGACTAACAGCAGCTGCTCTGCATCGCCGTATAGCTGGGCGTCGGGTTGGCCACGATGTCACGCACGAGACAATGACCCACGAGGGACGCGATGTCATGTTGAGGGCAAAGTGAACGTTGTGGGTCATCGCCTCGCGCGTGACATGCCGCTCGCATTACACCGTGCGGAACCAGACGCGCATCTCGCCTGGCGCGCGGTTGTCCCACGTGGCGTAGGGGGTGGCGACTACATCGACCGGTGCTACGCGGGAAGGGCGGTTGCGGCGATAGAGCGTGTGGCTGTCCCAGCCGTCATCCATGATCGCCTGCCCGCGACCGCGCAGCACCGTAACCCCGCCGAGCAGATCGGGCTGGTAGTCCACGCTAAACGCGGCGACCTGCGCCGGGTCGAGCGCGATCCGTTCGAGACCGATCCTGCCGTTGTCGACGCCTTCCATGCAGTAGACGATGGGACCGCGCTGCAAGGCGAGCCGTCCCTGAAGCTGGCGCACGTTGGGATGGGCATAGACTGCCTGCACCGGCATCGCCAGGTCAAGCGTCACCGTGTCGCCGCTCTGCCAGGTGTGGTCGATGGTGATGTAGCCGTGGTCGGGTGCGGCGGTTTCCACCAGTTCACCGTTGACCTTGACCGGCCAGACATCGCACCAGCCAGGGATGCGCAGCTTCAGGGCGAAACGCTGCGGCGCGTCGAGCGTCAGTGTCAGTTTGATTGCGCCTTCCCACGGATAGTTGGAGGTCAGCCGCACCTGCACCGGTTTGCCGTCGATGGTGACGTTAGCGCGGTTTTGTGCATAGAAGTGCACCCACAACGCCGCGTCGCCGGTCGAGTAGAGATAGTTGCCCAGGCTGGCGAGGATGCGTCCCACGTTGGGCGGGCAGCACGGGCACTCGAACCACGGCGTGCGATGGTGATCGCCGGTGCTGGCGAGCGGGTTGACGTAGAAGAAGCTGTCGCCCGCCAGCGAGACGCCGCTGATGAAGCCGTTGTAGAGCGTCTGTTCCACGATGTCAGCGTATTTGCCATCGCCGGCGAACTGTAGCAGGCGGTGATTCCACATCACCAGCGCAATGGCGGCGCAGGTCTCAGCGTAGGCGGTCTCATCGGGCAGGTCGTAGTCGAAGGTGAAGCCCTCGTTGTGGCGTGATGGCCCGATGCCGCCGGTCAGGTACATGCGCTGATGGACGAGGTTGTCCCACAGGCGTTCACATGCGGCGAGCAGCGTCGGATCGTCGTACTCATGCGCCAGGTCGGCGACGCCCGCCATCAGGTACATGGCGCGTACGGCGTGGCCGACGACCTTGTCCTGCTGGCGGATGGGTGCGTGCGCCTGGCAGTACTCGTAGGTCTTTGCCCAGAATTTGCGCGGGTCTTCGCCGCGCGCAATTGCCTCGACGTCGTAGTAATGCGGGTTGGATTGCCCGCGCTCCTCAACCATGTACTTGGATAGCTCCAGGTAACGCCGCTCACCGGTGGCGTGATAGAGCCGCACCAGCGCCAGCTCGATCTCCGGGTGACCGCAGTAGCCGCGACGTTGACCAGGGCTGGGACCGAATTCACGGTCGATGTGGTCGGCGTAGCGCGCCAGCGCGTTGAGCAGTTTGGGGTTGCCGGTGGCCTGAAAGTGGGCGACAGCGGCTTCCATCAAGTGACCGGCGCAGTACATCTCGTGCCAGTCGCGCAGATTCTTCCAGCGCATGTCGGGCTGCGTCACGATGAAATGTGTGTTGAGATAACCGTCGGGCTGTTGGGCGCTGATGATCTTGTCGGCAACCTGATCGACCAACCTGGCCAGTTCCGGGTCAGGATGGGTGATGAGTGAGTAGCAGGCGGCTTCGAGCCATTTGGCCGGATCGGAATCGCCAAAGATCAACACGATCGGCGAGGGTACAGGACGTTCGAAGTTGAGATCGAATGCACCGATGCGCCCAGTGTCAACCAGCATTTGATACATGTGCGGGATGGAGACGCGGCGGTTGATCTCCTGGCGCGGCGCCCAGAAGGGATCGTCCAGGGTGACCTGGGTGAAGGGAACAGGTGTCAGTTGGCGTTTGGCAGTTTGTGTTGTCATAGGTGTAGGTTTCATTAGCCCTTAAGCCCGCTAAGGACGAGACCGTCCACAAAGTAGCGTTGGGCGAAAAAGAAAAGCAAGATAACCGGCAAGATCATCGCTGTCGATGCGGCCATCAGCAAATTCCATTCCGTGCGCATGACGCCACGGAACGTCGCCAGCCCGATGGCTACGGTGAAGTTGTAGTCCGAACGCAGATAGAGCAGGGGACCGATGTAGTCATTCCAGGCAGATAGAAAGGTGAAGACGGCGACAGTGGCGAGCGCCGGTTTGCAGAGCGGCATCATGATCCGCCAATAGATGCCGAACTCGGTGCAGCCATCGATGCGCCCGGCATCGGCCAGTTCTTCTGGCAGCGAGCGGAAGAATTGACGGAAGAGGAAGATGTTGAAGGCGCCGCCGCCAAAGAAGAAGGGAATCGTGAGCGGGTAAATGGTGTCCACCCAGCCCATGCGCGAAAACATGATAAACTGCGGCACCATCAGCACGAAGTAGGGGATCATGAGCGTGGCGAGCACCAGCGCAAACCAGAAATCACGACCAGGAAAGCGGATACGTGCAAAGCCATAGCCGCAGAATGAAGCCGAAAGCAGGATAGCGACCAGGTTCAGTGTAACGATGCGCATCGTGTTGAAGAAATAGAGGCCAAAGGGCTTGTAGAGCAGCGCATCTACATAGTTCTGGGGACGGAAGGGATTGGGAATCCATTCTGGCGGGAAGACAAAGATTTTTTCCTCAAGTTTGAAGGAACTGCTTACGAGCCAGACAAAGGGCAGCGACATGATGAAGGCGCCGACGACCAGAATGGCTAGAATCATTCCTTTCCACAGGCGTCGCTCCCAGACAGCGCGCTGTTTGTGGGTAGCGGCGGCTTGCCGCATGGCAATCATTTGCGAGTTTGTAGCCATAGTTAGCGTGCATCCTCATAGTGTACACGACTGCCCACATAGCGAAAGACGAAGAGCGTCAGCACCACGACAATCACGAAGAGCACCCAGGCCAGTGCTGCCGCGTAGCCCATCTTCATGTTCTGAAAGGCATTCTGATACATGTAGAGGACATAGACCAGGGTGGCATTCTGCGGGCCGCCGTTGGTGACAAGCCGTGCAATGGTGAAGACTTGAAACGAGGCGATGATGCCGATGATCAGGTTGAAGAAGATCACCGGGGAGACCAGCGGGATGGTGATGTGGCGGAGCTGCGCCCACCGCCCGGCGCCGTCGATCTCCGCCGCTTCATAGAAGACTTCAGGGATGCCTTGTAGCCCTGCCAGGTAGATGACCATGCCGCTGCCGAAGCCCCATAACGCCACGATGATCAGCGCAGGCAGCGCCCACTGTGGGTCTTGTAGCCAGGCGATCTTGGGCAGCCCCAGCGCACGCAAGGCTGCATTGGCGAGACCATACTCTGTATTGAAGATCCACGCCCAGAGTACGGCGCTGGCGACTGCCGGCACGATGCTGGGCAGATAATAAACAGTGCGGAAGACGGTGATGCCTCGCACTTTTGTATTGAGCAGCAGCGCCAGGATAAAACCCAACACCAGCCCCAGTGGCACCGAAACCAGTGTATAGGTCGTCGTCACTTTGAGCGACTGCCAGAAGCGATCGTCGCCAGCCATTGTCACGAGGTGCTTGAAGCCGACATACTTCGGCGGCGAGATCAGATTCCAGTCGTGCACAGTGAGCCACAGCGCTACACCCGCCGGAATCAGAAACCAGAGCAGAAAACCTAAAATGAACGGTGAAATGAAGATATAGCCGATGATCGTGCGCCGGCCGGCCAGCGTACGTGGTGAGATGGAATCGTACCAGTGTGTTGCGCTCATGGGCAATCAGATCATTTGCAACGTTGCATAGCTGAAGGTGTGGCGCATGGTCGCACCTTCAGCTGTACACAACGCTAGCGTTTCCGTTTCAGCTCTGAGCAGCTTCCTGCAAAACCTGGTTGGCGTCTGGCACCACCTCGGCCATTGCCTGTTCGGCGGTGGCGTCGCCAATCCAAATCTTGTCGAAGCCGGGTTGCAAAATCTGCGCCGCCTCAGCCCAACCTGGTGGTTGATAGAGCACACGGCCATATTGTGGCAAGAACTTTGTCGGAATATCGACGTAGCCTTCCGGGTGCACACCTTCGGTGATCCAGGTCTGTAAACCTTCCTCCGTCATCAGCGCGCTCTGGCTCGGAAGCCACAAACCGATCTTGCAGAATTGCGTCTGGTAGAAGGGCGTCGAAAGGAAGCGCACCCACTCCCACGCCTCCTCAGGGTGCTTGGTCGCGGCAAAACCCGAATGAAGGTGCGCTTGCATGTCCGTGCCCGTCTTGGCAGCCATGCCCGGCAAGACACCTGTGCCTAGTTTCGGCTTGATCTTGTACATCCATGAGAGCGCCCACGAGCCATCAATCGCCATTGCCAGTTTGCCATTCTCCAGCATCTGTGTGTTGCTCATGCCTAATGCTTCCATGGCTGTACCAGCCGGATTTACGTGCTGCACCAGCACCAGATCGGCCACTTTCTGCAACGCCTCGGTGGCCGCCGGCTGATCGAGCGCCAGCAGCCCGGTGTCTGGATCGATCCAGTAGCCGTTGTTGCCAATGATGGCGGAGTGCAATGGAATGCTCCAATGTGGCCAATCGACGCCATAGCGGTCGATATTGTCAGGGTCGAAACCACTGTCAGTAGGACGATTGCCGTTGACATCTCGGGTTAGCGCCGTCGCCACTTCGACGAAGTGATCCCATGTCCACGCTTGCGCTGGATCGTTGCTGGGTGGCTCGATGCCTTCCTCGGCAAAGATGTCGGCATTATAGTAGATGTGCGGTGCCACCCAACACGAGCCAATACCGTACCACTTGCCATCCTGAGTGCAGCGATCGCGCTCCTGCGGCTCGATGAAATAATTCTCGGCGCCGAGCAGCGGGTCAGCCGTCAGCTTGTCGGTGATATCGAGCAACAACCCATCACGAATGAAGGTGCGGTAGTCGCCAGAGCCGACAAAGGCTGTATCGGGTGGAGTGCCCGCGGCGATGTTGGTGAGCAGGTTCTGTAGATAGTTCTCCGGCGTGTGCAGCCAGGTAACTTTGATCTTGTCCTGTTCTGACTCGAACTGGGCGATGGCGGCCTTGACGCCCTCATCCTCCTCAGTGGCGCCCCAGCCCATGAAGGTAATCTCCACGCGTGCGGCGCCGGGCGCTGCGGAGCTACTGCTGGAACTCGTCGGCGCCGCACCCGGCGCACACGCGGCCAGCAGCACTACGCCGGTGACGCCAGCGCTGGCGCGCAGAAAATCGCGACGCGAAAATGGGTTTCTGGGTTGCATGCGAGATACTCCTCCTGTGATCATAGATAGCGAATGTAAAACCAAATCTCTGGCAAGCTCATAGATAGCACAATCAAACATCGTACATCCGATATCTTCCCGGAAGCTCAGAGCTTCCGGGAAGATGAGCAAAGTCTATTTGTGTTGTCTATCAGTGCACACCTGCGTTGCGTCATCGCCAAGCGCAGCACTCGTGTTATCGGTTGCCTGGAGGGTGATCGATTGTGGGCGCGTCTCTTCTCATAGGCATCCTATCACAACTTTGCGACGGATGCGTGCCAAACTTGTGCCAGACTTTGCCGAAAAGTTGCCCATGGTGATTCACCACAGGATGTATGCAGGTTTGGTCGGGTTGTGGAGATCGGCAATAATAGACTCCGCAAGTCTGGCGCCATTTACATCTCTTGCATGCGATACATGTGGCCGCAGGCAGAGCTAAGGTTGCGTGTTGCGTGGCGAGATGGAATACGCAGCGCCATTGGGTTATTGGGTCTGCTTGTACCTGCCATGTGCACACAGGGTGATGACTGGCGGCAGGCCACATTTTTCACATCGCGATGTCCGACACGGCGCCCTTTGATTTCGAACAAGACGATGCTAACGCCGAGTTCCAACAGAGCGTGCGTTCCGCCCTGCTCCACCTCTACGACAATGCCTTCCTGCAGAATCACCCTTTGACGGCAACCTGGGCCGGGGCTACACCAGGCGATCGCCTGACCCATGTTCAGGACCTGCGCCGCGCCCTCCTGGACAGCATCGAGCGGTTGCGTCCGCAATCTGCGGCGCATGGTGACGCCGCGCGCGCCTACGCTGTGCTCACCTACCGCTGCGTCGATGGACTGACGATCGAGGAGATCGAGCACAAACTCGGACTGAGCCGGCGCCAGACCTATCGCGAGCTAAATAAGGGTGTGGAAGCAGTGGCGGCGCAGTTGCAGGACTTGCTCGGCACGCGCATGCATCGCACGGCTGCACCTTCCCCGGCGACGCCTGCTTCGCTCTCCCGTCGTGAGCTGGCCGAGGCCGAGCTGGCGCGTCTCAGCCAGGCGGTGCGTCGTGAAGTCACCATGCTGGCCGATGTCGTCAATGGTGTTTGCCATCTGCTGGAGGCGCGATTGCAGCGTCGATGTATGCTCGTGACACAGGTGGGTCTGCAAGATGCTCCGCCCGTGCTGGCAGACCGTACGTTGTTGCGTCAGGCACTGCTGAACCTGCTCAGCTATGCGTTGGATGTCCTCCCCGAAGGTGCTCATCTCACGTTGACCGCCACCGCGCTATCTGGCGCTGTCACACTGCACGTGCAGCAGACGCCCGTCCCAGACGATACGCGCACGGCGCCGCATGAGCGTGAGGGGGTCGCCTTGACGGTTGCACATGCCTTGCTTGCCGCACAAAGCGGACGGTTGCTGCTGGAGGAGAGCGCCAGCCGCTGGACAGCGGAGATCGTGCTGCCAGCGGCGCAGACGCCGACTATTCTGGTCATTGACGACAATCGCGGGCTGATCGAGTTGTTTCAACGCTACCTTGCTGGCCATCGCGTAGTGGTGGTGGGGGCGGAAAGCGGCCACGCGGCGCTGGCGCTTTTGCAACAGCTCACACCGCAGGCAATTGTGCTGGATGTCATGATGCCCCATCAGGATGGTTGGGAGGTACTGCAGATGTTGCGCGCCCTGCCAGCTTTGGCAGAGACGCCGATCCTCGTCTGTTCTGTGCTGCGCGAACGCGACCTGGCGCTTTCGTTGGGCGCCAGCGACGCGTTGGTCAAGCCCGTCAGCCAGCCAGCGCTGCTAGACGCGCTGCGGCAGTGGCTGGGGACACTGCATCCGGTCGAGTAAGCCCGGTCAGTGCAGTTTCGAGCAACACGAGCAACTCGCTCAGGGCAAAGCCTTGTACGCGCTGAATGCACACTTCGCCCTGAACAGGCGCGCTTTCCTGCTCGGTGCTGCGCACCGACACCACCACAATGGGCACGCCGGTCAGCGTTGGGGTCGCGTTGACGGCTGCGATAAATTGCTGACCGTTCATCCCTGGCATGTTCAAGTCGACGAAGATCACCTCCGGCGCATGCGTTTGGGCAATTGCCAGCGCCGTCGCGCCGTCGAAGGCTTCTAGCGTACGCACTTCCGGCGCCAGTGACCGCAACATGCGCCCGATGAGTCGGACAATGTGCGGATCGTCGTCGATCACCAGCGCCGTGCGCGGCTGGCAGTGCAGTCGCTCCAGGACATAGGCAAGGTCGTCGCGCGTCACCGGTTTGGGCAGAAAGTCCGCTGCGCCAAGCATGGTGCTGGCATGGTGAGCACCGGGCAATGGCGTCACCACGATTGGGATGTTCTCGCTGGAGGCCGCTACCAGCTCGCGCCACCACGCTCCCACATGCGGCTCGACAAGGATGGCGTCTGGCGCCTGCTCTGCCAGGCGCGCCTGAACTTGAGCGGCGCTGCCGGCCAGTACAAAGTCGCAGCCTTCGATGTAACGACGTAGCAGCGCCACCGTGCGCAGGTCGTCGTGAATAACCAGGACACGCGGGCGGAGACGATTCTGGACTGTCGCGGCGGAAAGCTGGAGCGAGGGGAGCGGCAAGCGCTCATCCTGGCTGGGCAACGGCAGTGTGAAGCCAACGCACGTACCTTGACCGGGCGTGCTCTCGATCCACATACGCCCTTCGTGCAGTTCGACAAACTTCTTGCTAACCGCCAGTCCCAACCCGCTGCCGTGCGTCAGGTCTTCCTCGTCAAGACGATCAAACGCCTCGAAGGCGCGTTGCAATTTTTCGGGGGCGATCCCTCGCCCACTGTCCGCCACCCGGATGGTGACGGCGTTGCCCGTCAGTTCAGTGTCAATTCGCACCCAACCTTGCTCCGTGTAACGCATGGCATTGGTGAGCAAGTTGAGCAATACCTGACGCGTGCGCACCCGGTCCAGGTCGACCATCAGCGCCGCAGGCGGTTCGACAACGATCAGTTCCAGGCGTCGCGCTTCCGCCAGGCCACGCACGATGTCAGCGGCTTCGCGGATGACCTCCAGCAGGGCGACGCGTTCCTTGTGAATGACCATACGCCCGGCTTCGATCTGCGACAGGTCGAGCACGTCATTGATCAGGTCGAGCAGGTGTCTGGAGCTACGGTAGATCGCCAGCATGTCGCCGCGATATTCGCTGGGCAACGGTTTGCCGCCGTAGCTTTCCGGCGCAGTCGTCATCATCTCGCTGAAACCGACGATCAGGTTGAGCGGCGTGCGCAGTTCATGGCTGACATTGGCGACAAACTCTGACTTGAAGCGGTAGGCTTTCTCGGCGGCTTCCTGGGCAAAAGCCAGGGCGCGGTTATTGCGTTCCAGCCGTGAGAGCGCCAGGTCGAGACTGTGCAGAACGCGCTGCAGCTCCAGGCGATGGTCGCGCGCTTCTTCGGCGCTGCGCATGGCTTTGTCCGTCATCGTCAAGGCCCAATCCAGCGCCGTGAAAAGCCGGCGCGTGCTGAGCCAGGCAGTCACACCGGTCAGTGCTGTCAGCAGTAGGGGAATGACGAGTTCGGCTGCCGGCGTGTTGCGGTGCGCCCCCGTCGCCAGCATAGCCGCCAGCGCTGCCAACGTGACGGCGCCCAACCCATGTGGCCTGGTCAGGGGTGCAGCGGCCAGTACAACCAGCAAGTAGAGCGTCAACAGCGTGGCGTCTGCATAAGCGGACACGACAATCTGAATCGCCGCCAGCATCGTCACCAGGCAGATCGTCACTGCAAGGTTCAGCCGTTGCCGGGCCAACGTGTAACTTACCAGGCTGCCCATGCCCGTCAACGCCAGCACAAGATAGCCCTGGGGCGCCCGATCCGGATCGAACATGCCCACGAAACTCGTCCATGCCCAGGTTAGCGTCACCATGGCCGCCAACAGAATCATCAACGCCTCGCGCACAAAGTCGGCAAAGACGGCGTTGTGTTCCGCAGATTGTTTGCTCTCGGCTGGCATCGATATATTCATGGTTTGAATCTACGCAAACGCAAACTATTGCTCACGACAAATACGCTGCTGAAGGCCATGGCGCCGGCTGCAATCATCGGATTCAGTTGGAAGCGCGGGCCGAAGAGCGGCACCAGCACCCCGGCCGCAATCGGGATCGCCGCCACATTGTAGGCAAACGCCCAAAAGAGATTCTGTTTGATGGTGCGCAGGGTGCGGCGACTGAGGCGGATGGCCTGCGGCACACTGCGCAGGTCGCCGCGCATTAACGTGACATCGGCGGCCTCGATGGCGACATCGCTTCCTGTGCCGATTGCCATGCCGACGTTGGCCTGCGCCAGCGCGGGCGCATCATTGACGCCGTCGCCCACCATCGCCACCACACGCCCGGCCGCCTGCTCTTGTTGCACGGCGGCTGCCTTGTCACCGGGCAACACTTCAGCCTTGACCTCGCGATTTGGGTCAAGCCCGACTTGCCTTGCAATCGCTTGCGCCGTGCGCCAGTTGTCGCCGGTCAACATTACCACACGCAGGTGCATGGCATGCATCTGACGGATGGCGTCGGCGCTGCTCTCTTTGACGGTGTCCGCGACCGCAAGCAGCCCGGCAGCTTGGTCGCTGACCGCCACCGCCATCACCGTCTTGCCTTCATCCTGTAATCGCGTGATGTCGGCTTGCAGCGACCCGATGTCGATTCCGTGTTCGGTCAGCAGCGCCGGGTTGCCTACCAGCACCGGCTGTCCCGCAACGGTCGCCTCAATTCCCCGCCCAGTGATCGAGTTGAAGCGATCGACCTCGCCCAATGTCACGCCCTGGGCTTTGGCGTACTCCACGATTGCCGCAGCCAGTGGATGTTCACTGGCGCGTTCGGCGGTGGCGACGAAGAAAAGGAGAGATTGGGAGATCGAGAAATTGGGAGATTGAGAGATTGGTTGCGCTGCACCCTGCGTGGACGAAGCACTCAATTGCCCAATTGCCCAATCTCCAATCTCCAATCTCCAATCTCTCCCCACCACCACATCCGTCACTGCGGGCTTGCCCTTTGTAATCGTGCCGGTCTTGTCGAGGATGACGGTGTCGATGGCGCCAGCTTTTTGTAACGCTTCGGCGTTCTTGATCAAGATGCCATGTTGGGCGCCGACGCCGGTCCCCGCCATGATCGCAGTCGGCGTGGCAAGTCCGAGTGCACAGGGACAGGAGATCAAGAGTACTGTCGCCATGAAGATCAACGCCGTGCCGAGCGGGTTGTCATGGTGATAGAAGGCGGCCGCGCCCCAGAAATACCAGAAAAGACCGACGAGCACCGCCAGCATCATCACCGCTGGCACAAAGACCGCCGACACCCTGTCCGCCAGGTCCTGGATCGGCGCGCGACTGGCTTGGGCGTCTTGCACCAGCTTGACGATTTGCGCCAGCGCCGTCTGCTTGCCGACAGCGGTCGCCTTGAAGCGAAAGCTGCCTGTCTTGTTGATGGCGCCGCCGATCACGATGTCGCCTTCCGCCTTGCTCACGGGCAGGCTTTCACCAGTGAGCATCGACTCATCAACGGTGCTTTGACCTGCGATGACGATGCCGTCCACTGGGATTTTCTCTCCTGGACGCACGACGACGATGTCGCCGACCAACACATCCTCCACCGGCACCTCGATCTCCGCCGTTGCCGCACCGTCGTTCCGCAGGATGCGCGCGGTTTTGGCGCGCAGCCCCAGCAACTGGCGAATTGCGGCGCCAGTCTGGCCCTTGGCGCGCACCTCCAGGAACTTGCCGACCGTGATCAGCGTGAGAATCATGGCCGCCGACTCGAAATACACATGATAGTGCATCGTGTCGAGACCCAGCACCAGGATCGCCAGGCTGTAGAAGTACGCCACGCTCGACCCCATGGCCACCAGCGTGTCCATGTTGGCAGTACGGTTCTGGAGCGCCTTCCACGCGCTGACGTAGTAATCTCTGCCCAGGTAGAATTGGACGATCGTGGTAAGTGCCGCCACCAGCCACAGCCGCCCTGGAAAGTCGAGCGGGAGGCCGACCATCTCCGCCATGCTCAGGATCATGATGATGACGCTGAGTACGGCGCCAACGATCACCTTGCGCTGTTTGTCGGCGATTTCGGCGTTGCGCGCCGCCTGTTCGGCGTCAAGCTGCGCCTGTTCGTCACCGGCGACTTCGATGATCCGGTAGCCCGCGTCGCGCACGGCGCGCTTGATGTCGCTCAATTCGACCATCGACGGTAGATAGGTGACATACGTGCGTTCGCTGGCGTAACTGGTGTTAACGGCGAGCACACCATCTACCCGTTTGAGCGCCCGTGTGATGGTGTTGGCGCAGTTGTTGCACGTCATCCCCGCCACCGGCAGCTCCACTTCCGCCAGCGCCGCACCATAGCCGATGCTCTTGATCATCTCGATCATCTGGTCGGGCGTGACGCGCTTTGGGTCATAGGTGATCACTGCGCGTTCGTTGGCGTAGGAGACGTTTGCCGCGTCCACCCCTGGCATGCGCTTCAGGCTGCGACTCACCGTGTTAGCGCAGTTGGCGCAATGCATCCCGACGATGGGGATGATCAAGGTTTTGGTCTGTGCATTAGTCTGCCCGCGCGTCGGCTGGGCGGTGGTGGCTGCTGTCATGATGCGCCTCGCCATTCAAGTAATTGGGGGGATTGAGAGATTGAGGGATTGGGGGATTGAGAGATTGGGTAAATGCTAGGTCATTGTCCCCTAATCTCTCAATCTCCTAATCTCCTAATCTCCTAATCTCTTAATCTCCTAATCTCCTAATCTCCTAATCTCCACTCTCACCCCACTGCGGCCGGATAGCCGATCTCTTCCAGCATCTTCTCGACTTCGGCCAGTACATCCTCACGTTGCACTTCGACAGTCACCCGTTTGCTGTCGAGTTCGGCCTTCACGCTTTCCAGCCCTTCGATCAGCTGCAATTCGCGCTCGATGGTGGCGGTGCAATGTCCACACGAAATGTCAGGCACAGAATAGGTCTTGGTGGTCATGGTGAAATTCCTCCTGTTGGATGATAAACGTGCATTGCATTATTGAACGCCAGCGCCAGGCAAATACCCGTAACGGTTCAACGCTTCGTCGATGCCGGGGTAAATTTCCTCGCTGCTGACGTGAACGACCAGTTTGCCACTCTCCTCGTCGACATGCACATCGTGGACGCCGAAAAGCCCTTTGATGTGGTTGATCACTTCTTCCACCGTGTGCTGACCAGGGATCGTTGGTGGATGATACTCGCGTCTGGACACGATGTCGCTCCGTTTTTATAGTTTGCCCGTGGCTTTGAACACATCCATGATCTCGGTGACAACGCGCGCCTTTTCAGCATCATCCTCACTGCGGATCGCCGTTGTGACACAGGTGTTGAGATGGTTTTCGAGCGTGAGCGCACTGACGCGCTCCAGCGCCTGCTGCACCGCCTTGACCTGCTTGAGAATGTCCATGCAATAGGCGTCCTCTTCCACCATGCGCTCAATGCCGCGCACGTGCCCTTCGATGCTCTTGAGGCGATTGATCAACGTCTGTTTGTGTTCAGAGTCTAGCATAGGTTCACTTTACTCTCTGTCGTCACCCCACCCCCTATGGGGAGGGGTGTAAATCGGATTGTAACTTGTGTGAACGCATTTGTCAAGGTAGGCTGTCAGCGGATTTTTGCTGAGGATGGAGCGGAGGGCGCAGATGGGCGCCGTCTTGTTGTCCGGTCGAAATCAAGCACTCACGCGGAGTTCATGCTGTTCAGCAGGTGGGCAGGCCATTGCCACGACTGCTGTGGCGACAGATAGAGCTGATTTTCTCGCAGTGATAATGGCGAGACCACGTTGTTAGAAAAGAGTTCCCCTGTGCCCAGTCCATGCACACGGGCGCCGCCGATGGCGCTTGTCCACTGGCAGATTGCGTTGAGGCCAAGGTTGGATTCGAGCAGGGAATTGATGATCCAACCGATGTTGCGCCGTTCCGCTTCGGCGATCCAGGCTGCGCTGGCGGCAAAACCACCCAGAAGCGTCGGCTTCAGGATCAGCACTTGCGGACGCACTTCACTCAGCAGGCGGGCGCGATCGGCAGGTGTGCGGATCGGGATCAGCTCCTCGTCAAGCGCTACAGGGACGGGCGAGTGGCGACAAAGCTCCGCCAGCACGCCCCACTGACCCGGACGCACTGGTTGCTCGACAAAGGCGATGTTGAACTCCCCCAGGCTGTCGAGACGATCCAACGCTTCCTCTGGCGTGAAGGCGCCGTTGGCGTCGAGGCGCACCTCAACATCCGGCCACTTGCGACGGAGGGTGCGCAGCAGGGTCAACTCGTCGGCGAATGGCAGTGCACCGATTTTGAGCTTGATCACATCGAAGCCGGCGGCGATCTTGGCCTCCACCTGTCGCAACATGCCATCGACATCGGCCATCCAGATCAAGCCGTGGGTCGGTTGCCCACACTCTCCGCGCGCAAAGGGCGTGTCCCACAACTGGCGGCGCCCACCCGTCGCCAGGTCGCGCAGCGCCATTTCGATGCCAAATGCCAGCGACGGCCAGGCCGCAGCCAGACGCTCCACCCATGCCTGCGCTGTTGCCAAATCCGCTACGCCGGCCTGGTTGAAGCGAGCACACAGGGCATCGACCGTAGCGGCAAAGTCCGGCGCGTCGTCGCGGCTCAATCCTGGCAGCGGCCCGGCTTCGCCCCAACCAATAATGTCCGGTGCAGTGGATGCCCAGGCGCGCACGAACCAGATCGAGCGCGTGGTGAGCGCGCCCCGTGATGTGGGCGCGGGCTGGCGAAAATGCAACGTGTATGGCGTGGCGGCGAGTTGGAGCATAAGCGTCGGCGGGTCTGGAGAAGATGACATGCAGATGACGCAAATCAGGCGCAGCGGTGCGACTCAAAATTCGCGTGCGATGGCTTGATCTGCGTCATCTGCAGCCGGGTTCACGGGAACTTGGGGAACTTGTCGAAGTCGGGTTTGCGCTTTTCCAGGAAAGCCTGCTTGCCTTCCTGCGCCTCTTCAGAGAGATAGTAGAGCAAGGTGGCGTTGCCCGCCAGCTCCTGAATGCCAGCCTGCCCATCCAGCTCAGCATTGAAGGATGCTTTTAACATGCGGATCGCCAGCGGGCTTTTCTCCATGATCTTGCGACACCACTCAATCGTGGTGGCTTCGAGCTGGTCGAGCGGCACCACCTTGTTGACCAGTCCCATCTGCAGCGCTTCCTGGGCATCGTACTGGTCGCACAGGTACCAGATTTCTCGCGCCTTTTTCTGCCCAACAATGCGCGCCAGGTATGAGGCGCCAAAGCCGCCATCAAAGCTGCCTACCTTTGGCCCCGTCTGTCCAAAGCGGGCGTTGTCGGCGGCGATTGTGAGATCACAGACGACGTGTAGCACGTGGCCGCCGCCGATGGCATAGCCAGCCACCATGGCGATCACCACTTTGGGGATCGAGCGGATCATCTTCTGCAGGTCGAGGACGTTGAGGCGCGGCACCTGATCCGTGCCCACATAGCCGCCAACCCCGCGCACACTCTGGTCGCCACCGCTGCAAAACGCCTTATCCCCAGCGCCGGTCAATACGATCACTTTGATGCGCGGGTCTTCGCGACAGATATGCATGGCGTCGATCATCTCTTGCACCGTCAGCGGGGTGAAAGCGTTGCGCTTTTCTGGCCGGTTGATGGTGATGCGGGCAATGCCGTCATAGAGATCGAACAGGATTTCGGCGTAATGCTTGATCGGCGTCCAGACGACAGGTTCTGTCACCGAGGCGCCGTTACTAGAATTGCTTGACATTTTCTGATTCCTTTACCCATTGCGATGCGTTGCTTCTTGCCGGACACAGTATAGCTGGCGTGGCGTGTGCTTGACTGTGAATGCGTCCACAATTGGCGCAACATCCTGGCGCGGTCATGCAACGCGATTCGTTACTCTGTATCTTCGCCCCGTCGCTCAACCTTGACAAAGAGCACAGCGTCGTACGGCGCGAGGTGGATCGTCAGCCAGCCGCCTTCTGCCATGCGCTGGCGGTTATCGACCACATCGCGCCAGCGCCCATCGGCGGGCACGGGCAATGACACGGTGCGCGAGACAGCGCCAAAGTTGATGGCGCACGCCGCATAATCGCCAGCGTTGTCCCAACGGCAGAAGCGGATAAGGTGTTCGTGGACAAAGTCGTTGTCAAAGATGCGAATGTGGTCGCTGCGGAGGGCAGGATGGCGACGTCGCGCACGAATCAGCCGTTTGACCATGGCCATGTGTGCGCGATGCCTGGGTTGCGTCAGCTTGCTCCACTGTAGCGGGGAAAAGTCGATCGTGCGCGGGCTGTCGTCGCCATACTCCTGCCCGGCGTAGATCATCGGGACGCCGGGCGCGGCGAAGACCGCCACCAGCCCCAACTTTGCCCGCGCCAGCGCCACCTCTTGCAACGTCATACCGCGTGGACGCGGGATGTGCTTGCCGGAATAGAACTTGATCTCGTGTTCGGGGCGCACTTCATCATGACTGCACGAATAGTTGATAACCTGCGTGGCGGTGCTGAAGCCCAGGTCGCGGTAGCCGCCAATCGCGCGGAAGATGTCCTTCTTTTCCCATTCCCAACGGTGATTGAGCACATCATCGAGCGTGTGATGAAAGTAGCCATTCCAGACGGCGTCCATCTCGGTTTCATGCACCAGTTTGGCCGCCGTTTTGTCGGGGTGGGTTCCCTCCAGCTGCCAAAATTCACCGATCAGGATACAGTCGGGCTTAGTCTGGCGCGCCGCCCAGCAAATCGCGGCGATGCCATGATAGGGGTTGAAGCCTGGGCGCAAGGGGTCGTTGCTATCGTAATCGACGCCGCCTACCCAGTCGAAGCGAAAGCCATCAATATGATATTCGGTCAGCCAGAAGCGCACGATGTCCTGGAAGTAGCGCGTTGTCTCCGGGTGAAAGTGATCCCAGTCCACGCCGCCCCACATGTTGATACTGGAGGGCGTGTGGTGAAAGAAGGGGTTCCAGCGCGTCCACCATTCGCCCTTTGGCCCATAGAGCGGTGGGTAGATGTTGTAGTAGGGATGGTCGCCCCAGGCGTGGTTGAACGCAACATCCAGGATCACAGCGATCCCGGCGCAATGGCAGGCATCAACGAAGCGCTTAAAATCGTGCGGACCGCCGTAGGTATTGGCGATGGCATGAAAGAAAACGGGGTTGTAGCCCCAACTCGATTCGCCCGGAAATGCCTGAATCGGCATCAGCTCTACACAGTTCACACCCAGTTCGACCAGATGGGAGAGTTGTCGCGTCAGGCGCTCGAAGTTGCCATAATGAGGATGTCCGCCGTGCCACGTGCCGGCAAAGTCGCGCACGCACAGTTCATAGATCACCAGATCGCGCAGCGCAGGTGTGTGCCAGCGCGTATCGCTCCATGTGAAGGGTGCTTCACGACCCGGCAGGACGCCCCACGGCGTGTACTGGCTCCACTGGACTTCACGCGCATAGGGGTCTCCCACCCAGGCGTGGGTGTCATTATCGACAATAACGTAGAAGCCATAGCGCGTGCGTCCAGGATCAGGCACCGTAATCCACCAGGTGCCCTCACCGTCGGTCTGCATGGGGTGGCGCCGCGTATCCCACTGATTAAAGTCGCCGACGAGGCAAACCAACGGTTTGTGTGGGGCGCGCAAGACAAAGGTGACGGAGCCCTTGCCCAGCAAGTCGCGATGGGCGCCGCCGCGAAGGTCGGCTGGCAGCCGCTCCGACGTAATGGCGCGCTCGAATAGATTGGCGAATGTGGATTCCATGCGGCGAAAGAAGGTGCGGACAGGGGCAAACAGCCGCGACGCCGTTTGCCCCAATCTGGTCACCATTACATGTTGGCGATCAACGCCTGGCCGAACTCGCTGCATTTGACTTCGGTGGCGCCCTCCATCAGGCGGGCGAAGTCATAAGTGACGATCTTCTGACCGATGGTCTTTTCCATGGCGCGGATCACCAGGTCGGCAGCCTCGCTCCAGCCCAGATGCCGCAACATCATCTCACCGCTGAGGATGACCGAGGACGGGTTCACCTTGTCTAGACCGGCGTACTTGGGCGCAGTGCCGTGCGTTGCCTCGAAGACGGCGCGCCCGGTTTCATAGTTGATGTTGGCGCCAGGCGCAATGCCGATACCGCCCACCTGTGCGGCCAGCGCGTCGCTGATGTAATCGCCGTTCAGGTTGAGGGTGGCGATCACGTCGTATTCGGCCGGGCGGGTCAGAATCTGCTGCAAGAAGGCGTCGGCGATCACATCCTTGATCACGATGCCGTTGGGAAGTTTGTGCCACGGCCCACCATCCAACGGTGTGGCGCCGAAATGCTCACGCGCCACCTTGTAGCCCCACTGCATGAAGGCGCCCTCGGTGAACTTCATGATGTTGCCTTTATGCACCAGCGTCACGCTCTTGCGGTTGTTGTCGATGGCGTACTGGATGGCGGCGCGCACCAGGCGGCTGGTGCCTTCCTCACTGACGGGCTTGATGCCGATGCCGCTGCTCTGGGGGAAACGAATCTTGGTGACGCCCATCTCGTTCTGCAGGAAGTCAATGATCTTCTTGGCGCCCGCCGAGTAGGCTTCCCACTCGATGCCGGCGTAAATGTCTTCGGTGTTTTCGCGGAAGATGACCATGTCGATCAGTTCGGGGTGCTTGACCGGGCTAGGCACACCGGTAAAGTACTGCACCGGGCGCACGCACGCGTACAGATCGAGCCGCTGCCGTAGCGCCACGTTGATGCTGCGGATGCCACCGCCGATGGGGGTGGTCAGCGGACCTTTGATGGCGACGATGTACTCATCAATAGCGTCCAATGTCTCCTGCGGTAGCCAGATGGGTTCGCCGTAGACTTCGTTGGCCTTATCGCCAGCATAGACTTCCATCCACGCAATCTTGCGCTTGCCGCCATATGCCTTCGCAACGGCTGCATCGAGCACCGGTTGGCTGGCCGCCCAAATATCGACGCCGGTGCCGTCGCCCTCGATAAAAGCAACGATGGGGTTATCGGGTACGTGGAGTTTGCCGTCGGTGAGCTGGATCTTCTCACCTTGTGGGATATGAATTTTCTGAAAAGCCATGAGTTCCTACTCCTTTTTGTGGTTGTGGCGATTGATCTCAACCAAAAATGCGCCTATGTATGAGGTCAGCTGCGCTTTGTTGCCCCGGAGCCGTGACGCGAAAAGTGTACCAAAGAGCGATCAAACAGTCTATTTCTCAGGACATTTGCGGACAAAAACCCGCAGACGTTCATTGTGATGACCCAGTTGCCCGGTTGCGCCGCTCTTCACTCTGCCGCTGCAGTTCAGCGTAAAGACGCTGGGCGCTCTCTTGGGGATCGGTGACTTTGGTTGCCATGAAGAGGACGCCCGGCTGCGCAGGAGGCGCCGACTCGGGTGCATCCGCTGTTTCTGCCCGCTCAAAAAGCGCCTGAATTTCGAGCAGAGCATCCAGCAGTGTGTCGTGCTCGCTCCACACGACCGGGTCGGGTTCACTCAGGACGGTCTCGCCAAACTCTTCTGGCAGACGTGCGCTCCACTGGTTGATGACGCCGCTGGTGAGCAGACTCTCCGGTGTGACGCCCTCGCCCCAACCGTGGATCGCTTGCTGGCGGGCGATTTCGGCTTCCAGTCCTTCGTTTCCCCCGGTGGGTGCGTAGCCTATGCCGGTGAATGCACCGGTTGGATCACCCTCCTCGATCAGGATGCTGAATAGTACGGTGTAGCGGCGTCTGGTGGTCATACTTTTACGCTCCATATTGGGTTGTCTGCAAGGCGTCAGCGATCATGTGCGATAGTTGTTCGGCGTCGGGTGGTTTAGCCAGCCAGCCGTGTAATCCGTGTGCACGCAGTGGCTCCAGCTCGTCCCCCATCGGGTGACCGGTCAGCAAGATCAGCGGCGTGACGTCGCCAGCCGTGCGCAGCGCCCGCAATAGCCCGACGCCGCCTAACTTGGGCATGACCACATCGCTGATGATCAGTTGGAATGGCTTGCGTGTTTCCCTGATTTTCGCCAATGCGTCTTCGCCATTAACCGCCGCCTCGACATCGTAATTCCAGGCTGACACCAGATCGACCAGCGTCGTGCGCAACGGGGGGTGATCCTCGACCACCAGGACGTGCTCGCCGTGTCCCTCTGCGATGCCCGTTGTCAGTTCGGTCGCCATGCCCGACATCACCACCGTCGCTGCCGGCAGGAAGATGTCGAAACGTGTGCCCCCGCCAGGGCGGCTGGTCACGGTGATCTGGCCGTCGTGTTGGGCAACGATGCCGTGCACCTGTGCCAGCCCCAGTCCTGTCCCCTCCCCTGCGCTCTTGGTGGTGAAGAATGGCTCGAAGATATGCTCCATGATCTCCGGTGACATCCCAACGCCAGCATCGGCAACGGTAAGGCGCAACCAGGCGCCAGGCTTCAGGTTGGGCGGCGCAGCGTCTTTGGCCTGGGGCGCCAGTAGGTGCGCCACCTCAAAGCGCAGCACACCTCCGTCGACGCTTGCGTCGCGCGCATTGACGGCCAGGTTCATTACCATCTGCTGGAGGCGCGTCGGGTCCCCTTTGACGATATAGGGGACGTCATCCCCTTGTGCGGCGTGCAGCTCAATCTCAATGTTTTCGGGCAACGTCTGTTGGAGCAGGATGACTTGCTCCTTGAGCAGTGCGAGCAGATCAACCGGCTGGCGCTCCACCGGAGAGCGGCGACTGAAGTCGAGAATCTGCCGGATCATTTGCGTCGCGCGCATGGACTGTCGATCGATCGTGAACACGCGTTCGCGCTCGCGTTCACTCAACCCTGGCGTTTGCATCAACATCTGTGCATACGCTGAGATGACCGACATAATGTTGTTGAAGTCGTGGGCAATGCCAGCTGCCAGCTGGCCGATTGCGGCCAGCCGCTCCTGACGCTGCAATTGCTGCTCGATTGCACGCGCCGTCGTGACATCGCGCAAGACGATGACCCAACCCGCCATTGCTTGCTCCGTTGTTACTGGCCAGGCGATGCCCTCGAAGGTGCGGTCGGCTCCGTTGATTGTGTGCCAGGGGCCTTGTGGCGGCGAGTCGAGCAAACGCGCAAGGGGACAATCGCCCAGGTGCGTCAGGGGCTGGCCGTGCGTCAACACCTCGGCGGAAGCCAGGTGTTGCGTCAAATAGGTCTCCGCCAGGGGATTAGCGAGCAGGATGTACTGATTCATATCTAACAATAGTATGCCCTCTGGCACACTCCGCATGATCTGCTCCATCTGTTCAGCTTGCGCCTGCGTCTTTCTCAGCAGCTGCTCACGCTCAGCGTCGGCTTGCTTGCGCGCCGTGATATCTTGCTTGACGCTGACAAAGTGGCTGATGCGGCCCTGTTCATCTGGCACCGGCGTAATGGTTTGCTCTTCGATGTAGAGCGTGCCATCTTTGCGTCGATTGGTGATCTCGCCATGCCAGACTTTGCCGGCCAGGATCGTATTCCACATCTCAGCGAAGAAGGTAGCGCCATGCACACCGGAATACATCAGCTCGCGCGGGGTGTGACCGCTTGCCTCGGCCAGCGTGTAGCCCGTCAGCGCCGTGAACGCAGGATTGACCCACTCGACTACGCCGTCAATGTTTGTGATCATGATGCCATTGGCAGCGGAGGCTAACGCCGCTGCCTGTAGACGTTGCGTCGCTTCCGCCTGTTTCCGCTCCGTGATGTCTTGCATCACGCCGGAGAGCAGCACAACTTTTCCCGTGTCATCCACGATCCGCTCATCCGGGATCACCCAGACCACGCGCTCAACGCCATCGGAACGTATGATGCGGTACTCGCCATCGTGCGTGTCGCCCTGCTCAAGGAACGCTTGAAGATGCTGCAAGGCGCGGGCGCGATCGTTCGGGTGAAAAATATCCGCCACAACCTCGAACAGATTGTGTGTGTCGCGCTCCTCCTCAGTGCCCAGGATGCGTTTCAGCTCGTCAGAACTCGTCACCGTGTCGGTGAGCAGATCCCAGCGCCAGTGACCGATGTGTGCGATCTGCTGTGCGCGCGCCAATATTTGCTCGCTCAGACGCAACGCCGTTTCCGCCTGTTTGCGCTCGGAGATGTCTATGGCCACCACCAATCGCGCCGGGCGGCCGGCGTATTCCAGGCGATGTGACGTGATCTCCACTGTGATGATCTCGCCGTTCTTTTTGCGATGACGCCATTCGCCAGCATAGTGCAGTGGATTGGTGGTGCGCACCACATCGGCCTGCAAACGCGCCGCCTCCTCGGCCGGTCGAATGTCGAACAGGGTCATGCGGCAGAATTCCTCCCGCGTGTACCCGTAATTGGCAATTGCCGCGTCGTTGACTTCCAGGAAACGCAATGTCTCCAGGTCGTACACCCACATGGGATGGGGGTTGCTGGCAAACAAAAGCCGATAATGCCGCTCGTTGGTGACCAATGCAGCGGCGGCGGCAGCGCGCCTGCGTTCGGTGCGGGCCAGAACGCCATAGATGATCAGGGTGCTGATGGCGATGAAGAACCAGCCCTTGTAGGTCTGCCAGCTCAGAAATGTGCGTAGATCCGGTGCAACCAGCGCCAGCAGCCAATCAGAAGCCAGAATCCACAAACTGCCAAACAGCGCAAACGCCAACGCCGCTCGCCTGGCAAGATGAGCGTGGCTGCGCAGTTTGGCGTCCACCTCTGTCGTTTCTGCTCCGGTATCGCTTCTGGCGTCGTTCATGGTCGCAACCTGATTGTGGCGATTGTCTACAGCCAATGACGAACATCATAACATTATCATACAACTGACAGAGTTGTCATGTTACAAATAAATGGCCAACCCTTCTTGAAATCGATTACAGAAATCACGCGATTATTGTGAATTTTCTCACATGCAGTACAATCAATTGCAGGTATGCTGTATAGCGGCATATGCCGGGCAACGCACCTGAATGCGTGCGCGTTGCCCACGTCATGGCGCTAACCGGGGTTGTGGACATACTGCTGGTCCAGACTTTACCGGGGAACCAAAGCGGACGCCATCACGTCTGATCGTTGTAAGAAAAGGAGTTTGGATGATGTTTGACTACGGACATGTTGTATTTGCACGGCAAGAGTATGAAGCGCGTGTGCGCAAAGTGGAACAAATGCTGGAGGCGCGACGGCAATTAGGACAGTTAGAGGCGCAACCTGGCTACTTTAGCGGCGCACTCTACCGCATAGGCGTGTGGCTGGAGACGATGGGTGCACGCCTCAAAGCGCAGCATCAGCCGATTGCAATCCGGCAAACCTATAGCAACGGACGCGCAGGATAGGGTAGTACGTCACAACAAAAGCGCCCACATGCAATGAGGCATGGGCCAAAAACCAACTGAATACATTTCCCAAAGAAAACTCCGCTCATGTGAGCGGAGTCTTTTTTGGAATCTTCATATTGGAGTTCTGGTAGCCCCACGGGGATTCGAACCCCGGTCGCAGCCTTGAAAGGGCTGAGTCCTAGTCCTCTAGACGATGGGGCCACTGTCAGCAAACTATGCGCATTGTACCTGTGGCTGGCGTTGCCGTCAAATCAGGTGCAGGCTGGGGGCGAATTCGTCTTTTGCCTTGACTTGCATCGACAAGCTGGCAGCCAATGCATACCATTATCTCCCCACTTCACAAATGTGGTAGACTTGTCGCCATAGAACGTGATGAGCTTTGCCAGAGCAGCAAAGTCCAATGTCTATGAAAGGATGCCTTGCTTGGAGCGTCTGACTGTCGCTTGTGTCCAACAACGCATGCGTTTACCCGTTACACTGGATGAACACCGCGAGGGACTGCGCCGTTTCCTGCGCGCCGCCGAGAACAAGCGGGCGCAGCTGGTGATCTTTCCCGAACTGGCGGGCGTCATGCTGGCGCCGCCGCTATTGGTGGACTTCCGCTCTTCGTTGCTACTGCGCGCCGATGTTGGGCGGCGGCGTAGCGCCTCACCCTGGCAAAAGCTTGTAGGCGCCGTAGCTGGTGGGGCGGCTGGCATGCTCAAGGCGAATTACCAGAAGGGGATGGCCGGCTTGCTCGACGTTGCTGCAGCGCAGCTCTGGGAACGATACGTTGAGCTTTTCAGTGGCCTGGCAAAGGAATTCAGCGTGACGCTCGTGGCGCCCAGTGCGTATTTGCCTGATCCTTTCGATGGCGTCATTCGCAACCTGACGGTCGTCTTTGGGCCAGATGGCGCACAACTAGGGACACAGGCCAAAGTCATTCTGTCCGCAGCCGATGAGCGCTTCTGCCAACCAGGATCGAACTGGGAGGTCATCCACACCGAAGCAGGCGCGCTGGGCATCATGATCGGCGGCGATGTGCTGTTCCCGGAAGTGGGTCGGCTACTGGCATTTCAAGGCGCCGAAGCGTTGATCACGCTGGCGGCAGCCACCAGCCAGGCCGACTACAACAAACTGCGCGCGGGCGCGCTCGCGCGCATGCAGGATAATCAATTGCTGGCGGCGTGCTCGTTCCTGGTTGGCCCGGATGCGTTTGATCCCGGTCATACCACGACTTACCTGGGCAAGTCAGCCATCTTCGCCCCGCAAGAGCTAACGCCGCGTTTCAACGGCGTCCTGGTCGAGATGGGCAATTTTACCAGCGAAGGTGTGCTGACCGCAGAGTGGAAGTTCGCCGAGCTGCGCGCACTGTGGGAAAAAGGGGATGCGCGGCTGCGACACCAGTTCAACGCCTCACAGGCCAGCCACATTTTGGCGACGATCTATCGTCAGCTCCAGAGTACGCCGCGCCTGGAAGATCAGGCCGGCGCCGCCAGGAACAAGGCCCAGGCGGAAGCATCTGCGGCAAGTCTGGTGGTGACATTGGATGATCTGCCCGTAATTGCCTCGATCACCAGCCGGTGGCCACCCTTTCCAGCCGCTGGCGACGCCGACCTGCCGGTTGAGGAGACCGTAACCTGGAGCGCCATTGACGCTACGGCGAGCGCACCCTCCGATGCGGACGCCCGCTATGAAGAAGAAACCGATGAGATGGATGCCCTCGACGATGCCGGGCGCTGATGCTTCGCGCTGCCATATGCCGGAATAGGTGCTCCATACAGCCTTGATGCAAACCAGCGACGCCACGAACCCGCGCCACGCGCACGATGATTTGCGCGCAGCGTCCCGTCGCGGCGGCGCAAGACGCCAACGGCAAGAACAGATCGTTCGTTGCTGTGATGGTGGCTTACGCCGCCGACCGCATAGGCGCCCCACTCAACGTCGCCAACCAGTTGAAAAATAGTAGACGCGCTGGGCGAAATGGAACAATGGCTGCTTACGCTGGCCGAATATCGTAGCTATATGCCAACCGATTGGTTGGGTCGAGGGCAGCCTTGAGCGCAATCAGTCTGGCGTAGGCTTCTGCGCTAAAGCCAGCCTGGGTGCGTTGTTGCACCTCCTCACCAGCCAGGAAGTTGAGATAGACGCCGCCAGTCATCACTGGCTGCAGGTGCGCCTTGATCGCATCGGTGTGCTGCGTGAAGGCGGCTCTCGCTTCCGGCGTCGGCGTCACCCCGTTGATGAAGAGATTGAAGACGCCGTCGCGATGACTAAACGCACCGCTGTCATGGCGGGCGATAGCGCCGCCAGCGTGCCGGAGTTCGATGAAGACCAACGGCAATGGGCCATCCTGAGGAACGCCGCCGCGCACCAATGCAGCAATAGCGTCATCGGATAGGCCGGAAAGCCAGGCGCCGGTGTGTTGTGACGGCATCGGATCGACCGGGTCCATGCTGATGGACGCGACTTCACTGAAGGGCATGACACCGAAGGCGTCGATCTGCGGCGCGCGCCAGGTGCGCCACTCGTCGATCAGCCGTTGTCCCTCCGCAACGTCGCCAGCGTAACAGCCACGCACGATCACCATTGTCTGACCGCGCAGGGGTTCCGGTATAGCCGGGATGGGTGGGTAGTTCATGAGAACGACCGACGTGGTCATGGCGTCGGGCAAAGTCTGCACCCAGTCGCGATAGCGGGTCAGCACAGCCTTTGCCAGCGACGCCGGGTAGAAAAGATTGCCGCCGTAGACGGTTGTCACCGGATAGAGGTTGATTTCCATCGCCGTGACGATGCCGAGCGCGCCACCACCGCCGCGCAAGCCCCAGAACAACTCGCTGTTTTCACGGGCGCTGGCGCGCACCAGCCGTCCGTCCGGCGTCACCACCTCAAAAGCCAGCACGCTGTCGAGCGCCATGCCGTATTTACGCGCCAGCCAGCCCATGCCACCGCCCAACGTATAGCCCATCACGCCGACGTTGGGCGAGGAGCCGAGCAATGGCGCCAGTCCGGCGCGCTGCGCCTTTGCCAGCACGTCACCCCACACGGCGCCTGCTTCGACGCGTGCGGTCGCCATGCCCTCGTCGATCTGCACGTTGCGTAGCCCGGCAGTGACGATCAACAGCGCATCGTCGGCGGCGCGCGCCACGCCGTGACCAGTCGATTGGATGGCTATCCCCAGCCCGGTCTGGCGCGCATAGCGTACAGCCGCCACGACATCGGCGGCGCTCTGCACCAGCGCAATCACCGCGGGGTGCTGATCGACGTTCAGGTTCCAACCGCGACGCGCCACGTCGTACTCAGGGTCGCCCTGCACCAGCACAGCGCCGGTCATCTCCGCCTGCAACTGCTCCAGATACTCATCGCCGCGCTGCTGCCCGTTGGTCAGGCGATTGATGGTCTGGGCGAGATAGGTCTTATGCAACATGCGTTTTTCCTCCGTGAAACTGTACATCTATCGATGATTTGACGTGGCTCAATTTACGCGCAGGTTGACATCGCATAACAGCAACAAAGTGCTACAGGAAGTGCTACACGTGTGCTACACTTTGGGCGTGGTGGGGCAGAGCCGCACGTCAAACGTCACTCCTGACGCATGACTTGCGATGCACGAGTGGTGACGCACGGTGGACAATGTAGGGACAGTGACGTTTGAGGAAGGGCATGACGACACAAGCAACAAACGCACAGTTGACACCTCTGGGGCGACTCCTGAAACGACTGCGCGCTCAGCACGACCTGACGCAGGAGGCGCTGGCGGAACGTGTGCATTGTTCAGTGCAAACCATTCGTTTCTTCGAGAGTGGACGTAGGCGTCCTTCCTGGGAAATGGCGGAGTTGCTGGCCGATGCGTTGCACGTGTCCCCCGATGAACGCGAGGCGTTTATTCATACAGCGCGGCTGGCGGCTCAGGACACGGCTCAGGACACAACTCAGGACACAACTCAGGACACGACTGAAACGCCGACGTCAGGGGCAGCGACTGCATCGCCACACCCGACAACGTCGATCCTTCGCCTGCCACGCCCGCTGACGCCGTTGATCGGTCGCGCTGCCGAGTGCGCGCTGTTGGAGACATTGCTGATACAGCAACACCGCCGACTGGTGACGTTGGTCGGCACGGGCGGCATCGGCAAGACAAGATTGGCCTTGCACATTGCCCACTGGCTGGCGGAGCGCTTCCCGGATGGCGCAGCCTTTGTCTCGCTGGCGGCAGTGCAACAGGTGGCTGAGATACCAACGGCGATCGCACGCGTGTTGGGCGTCACGCTGGCTGGAGACAGTGGACCGCTGGAACAACTGGATGAATTGCTAGGGCGCCAGACGCTGCTGCTCGTCCTGGATAACTTTGAGCATCTGCTGCGCGATGATGGCGATGCCGCTGTTGAACTAATTCAACAGCTCGTGGCGCGTGCACCCGGTGTGCAACTGTTGATCACATCGACCGAACGCTTGCGCCTGGCGGCGGAAGCACTGGTGGAACTCGGCGGGCTGGTCACAACAGCGACAGGCGTGGACGGGCAGGAGCTTCCCGCCGAGGCAGTGATGCTCTATATCGAACGCGCCCGTCAGGTGGCGCCCGACTTTGCGCTCACGCCCGCCAACCAGGCAGCGGTGATGCGCATCTGCACCTTGTTGGAGGGAATGCCGCTGGGACTTGAGCTGGCAGCCTCCTGGGCGCGAATGTTGACGGCAGAGGAGATCGCCGCCGAGATTGAACGCGGCCTCGACTTTCTCGCACTCTCCGAGCGCGGCGCGCCGGTGCGTCATCGCAGCCTGCGCGCCGTCTTCGACCACACCTGGCGTCTGTTGTCGCCAGAGGAACAGCGCGTGCTGCCGCGACTGGCGGTCTTTCACGGCGGCTTTACCCGCGCCGCCGCGCTGGAGGTTGCCGGAGCGACGATGGTGCAACTGGCGGCGCTGATCGATAAGTCCGTGTTACGTGTAACCGAAGCAAAGGAAGAGCACGCCGCCCAGAATGTGCGTTATTCGCTGCATGGGTTGTTGCGCCAATTTCTGGTCGAGAAGTTGGAAATCGCCGGCGAGGTGAACGCCATCCGTCATGCCCATGCGACCTGCTTTACGGCGTTAGCGGAACAGGCCTACGTTCATCAGTTTGGCAGTGACACGGTGAGCTGGCAACGACGTCTGGCGCTGGAGCAGGGCAATCTCCTCCAGGCGCTGACGTGGACGCTGCGCGAGGGACATGATGCCAGGTTGGGGGTGCGGTTGGCAGGAGCACTAAGCCGCAATTGGCGTCTCAATGGCGAATGGCGCCAGGGGCGCGACTGGCTCACGTTGGCGCTGGCGCAGCCGGTGGATGACCCGGCAGCCCAGGCGCGAGCGCTGGTCGGCCTGGGAGAATGTTGTCATGCGTTGTCGGATTATGGGCAGGCTGAACGTTCGCTGCGCGCGGGGTTGGCGCTATGGCAACAGGTGGGTGACCTCCAGTGGATTGCGTGGACGCACTTTCAGCTCGGCGTGCTGGCCTCGACACAAGGTAATATGACGGAGGCCAACACCCATCTGGAAACAAGCCTTCACCTGTATCGACAGCGCGGGGATCGGTGGGGTGTTGCGACAGTGCTCAACCAACTGGGCACTGTCATGGTGAGCGCGGGTGATTATGCACGCGCGGAAGGCTATCTCGATGAAGCGATCCCGCTGATGCGCGCTCTGGGGCAAGGACGCACAGGGCTAGCGGTGTCGCTCAATGCACTGGGACGCACGGTGCTGGCGCATGGAGATGCCGCACGCGCCGGCAGGCTCTTCGAGGAAGCGCTGGCGATCTTTCATCAGCGGAATGTGCGCGAAGGCGTGGCGTGGAGTCACATCAACCTGGCACTGGCGCATCTGGAAGCTGGCGACCCTGTCGCAGCCCAACGCAACCTGAATCGGTGCCTGTCAATCTATGCGGAATTGGAGATGATCACGGGAATGATTGCGACGCTCAATGCGTTGGCGGCAGCAGCGGCGTTGCGGACACAATACGTCGCTGCCGCGCGTCTTGCCGGCGCCGTCTCGCAACTCTGTCGCAGCTACGATTGTCACCTGACCGAGTTCGAGCTTGGCATCCGTGCGCGCCTGTTGGCGGAGCTTGATAGCGTCCTGTCACCGGCGACGGCAACGGCGCTGCAAGGTGAAGGCGCAGCGTTGGATTTGTCGGGCGCGCTTGCACTGGCGCGCACGGTTAGCAACAGCTAGTCCCCTGTACTCCGATGATCTGCGGGAAGGGGCTGCGTGAAGGGTAAAAAAATGCCCGTCTGCTGTCCCCCGAAGGCCGGATTGGGGCCGGCCACAGCAAACGGGCAAGAATGAGTATACACCATGCGGCTGGAAACGCAAATTCCACAACTCATCGAAACGCTTTGAATACAGTCAAGACGTTCGCACCGAGACATTCACACCGAGACGTTCACACCGAGACGTTCACACTATGCTGCGTGTTGAGTGTCGGAATCACATATGCCCTAGACGCGCATCACGCAAGCAATATGTGCGAAATCATGCGCGATTCGTCGCAATTTACTGCGGCGGGAAGGCCAGGACGCGATCCGGGCGAATCTTGAAGATGATGCGATCTTCTTTGCCTTTTGACTCAATAGGCGCAACGCCACCGTAGTACTCATCCACGCCCGCGTAAAGTTTGGCATGCGCGTTGATATTGGCATAGTCTGGGTCAGGCACGATGCTCTCGACCTCACCGCGCACGTCGATCCAGCGGAAAGGGTTCTGTGGATCGATCACGGTCAACGCCACCTTGGGATTCTTGCGCACATTGTTGGGCTTACGCCGGCCATCTGCAGTGTTCACAAGCACATACTCGCCATCCCACGAGCACCAGACGACGGTATTTTCAGGCTGTCCGGTGGGCGCTATCGTCGTCAGGACTGCAAAGTACGGACCTTCAAGCAGGTCAACATGCGTTGCTGGAATTTTGTCGCTCATAGGTTTCTCCCTCGCTAATGATTAGACATTGAAATATTGCTTCAGTATCAAGGAGCGCGTCCGCGTATACTGTAATGCTGATCGCACGTTGCGGTCGAGGTGGAATGTTGCGAGTGGAGACGGAGGGCAGGCGTCAGCGAGGCGCCCCGCCATCCGTCAGATCGACATCAAGATAGCGATCGATGATACGTCGCTTCCAGGTCACGCGGAGGACGAACATCCATGCCAGCGTGGCGCCAGCAAGCGTCACTACGTCCAGCGGAGCACGCAGCGGATCAAGTCCGAAGAAGTCGCGCAGGATCGGGACGTAAGGGCTACTCATCATTAGGATCAGCAAGGTTGTCGCTAGCAGTGCTGGGCGCCGGTCGTTGGCAAGGCGGTCGCCGCCCACCCAAAACTCGGTAGGCGGTTGCACAAAGATGACGAGCAGGAGTCCCATGGCAATCGACATATAGGTAAGTACGAGCTGGGTGTAGCCCCAATCTTGCGTCATGCCCATGAACAAGAGATAGATAGCGATGGCGAAGATTGCGGTGACAACGGTTGCTGGCAGCACGAAGTTAAGCAATTTGCGCACCAATGTGCCATGCGGCACCGCGCCGGTGGGCGCCCACAGCGCCAGGAAGAAGGCAGGAATGGTCAGGCTGAAAATAGAGATCACCGAGTTCTGGGCGGGCGTGTAGGGAAAGCCGACTTCCAACATGGCGATTGTCGCAATCAGGATCGCTAGGGTAAAGATGCGCGTCAGGTAAAGCCGCAACGTGTCTTCCATGCCGTGCATGATGCGCTGGCCTTCCAACAAGGCTGCAGGTAGCGCCGCGAACGCGTCATTCAACAACACGATGTCAGCGACATTGCGCGTGGCAGGTGTGCCACTTTGCATGGCAATGCTGAGATTGGCCTGTTTGAGCGCCAAGACATCATTGACGCCGTCGCCCGTCATGCCGACGTAGTGCCCCTGGTCACGCAGTGTGCGCACGATGCGCTGCTTCTGTGCCGGTGTGATACGCCCGAAGATGTCAGTCTCGGCGACCGCTGCAGCAAAGGCCGTATCGTCCAACGCTGCCAGCGCCGGCCCTGTCGCAAGGCGCAGCAGCACATCCTCGTCAGCCAATCCGGCCTGCCGCGCCAGCGCCGCCACCGTTTGAGGGTTGTCGCCGGAGATGATCTTGACCGCCACGCCGGCCTGGCGAAACCCTGCCAGCGTCTGCCGGGCGTCTGGCCGCAGTTCATCCGTGAAGGTGAGCAAGGCCAATGGTGTGAGCGACGCGGGCAGGTCACCCCCCTCTCCTACCCGCACGGCGAAGTTGTCGGTCGGCGCAGTCGCAAAGAGCAGAATGCGGTGGCCAGCGTCCGCCCAGATGCGCGCCTCCTCCTCCCAACTGACGTCGCCATTCAGCGCTGGCTGCAGCATTTCGGGCGCGCCGAGCACATAGACGCCCGCGACAGCAGGAGCATCGAATGCCAGCGCGCTCCACTTGCGTGCTGAGGAAAAGGGCACGCTTGCGCTCGGCGCCTGGGCGACGCCGTCACATGCTGCGGCAATCGCTTCAGCGGTGGCATTGGCAGCCGGCACGCTGCGCGCATAAATGCCAAGCAGCCGGCGCACAGTGCTTTCGGTGCACCCATTCAGCGGCGTCACACGCTCCAGCCGGATGCGGTTGGCGGTGAGGGTGCCGGTCTTGTCCAGACAGAGCACGTCGACGTGACACAGCGACTCGATGGCGTTGGACTGCTGCACCAACGCGCCCTTGTCGGCGATGCGGATGGCGCCCAACGCATACGCCACGACAATCATCAAAAAGAGGCTCGATGGCGCCAACCCAAAGACAACGGAAGCGCTCTGCACGCTTTCTAGCAGCGTGCCGCCATGCGCGGAGAAGTAGTTGAGCGTGATCAGCGCGCCAAAATAGAGCACGAGCAGCAGGAGGATACGCACAACAAGATTCACTTCGCGCTGAAGCGGCGTGAGTTGATGCGAGAATTGACGCGCACCGGCAGCAAGTTGGTTGGCGAAGCTCTCCGCACCGACTTTTTGCGCTGTGTACATCACTTTACCGGAGACGACAAAACTGCCTGATAGCACTGCATCGCCAGCTTGTTTGGGGATGGCATCCGCTTCACCGGTGAGCAGCGACTCGTCGACATCCGCTGCGCCATCACCGACAACGACGCCATCAACAAGGATCTGATCGCCAGGGCCGGCCACCACAAGGTCACCCAATACGATTTTGGCAGGGTCGATGGTGCGTTCGGCGCCGCTGCGCATTACTGTTGCTTGCGGACGCGTGAGCAGGGCGATGGCATCGAGCTTGCGTTTGGCGCGTATTTCCTGCGCGGTGGCGATGACGGCGTTGACGAGCGCGATTGCGCCGGTGAAGAGCGCATCTCGCGGGCTGCCCAGCACGAGCAGAGTCAGCGCCAGTGCGAAGAGGACGATGTTGAAGAAGGTGAAGACATTGTCGCGCACGATGCGGGCATAGGAGCGGCCTGTCTTGACCTGCGCATCGTTGCCCTGTCCCTGATGGCGGCGGCGCTGCGCTTCGTCTTCGCTGAGTCCTGTGATGGGTGAGAGGGTCGGTTCGTACATGGCTGTGTCGGGATTAGACGATTCAGGCGACTAGAGACTGGCGATTGGGCAGGCGCAGCGAGCGATTTGCATGCTCCAATTGCGCATCGCGCTTCGCTTCGATGATGCCCACCGTCGCATCTATGCCTCACTTCACGCAGCATGGCATGCTCCTGCGGATCAGGATAACATGGTGCCCCCCCTGCGCCAAACACCGCTCCAACTCGACCAGGAACTCAAGCGCCTTGACCGCTTCCGGGCTGTACCTTCATCCCCACAGATGAGGGGTGGCTCTATCTAGCGGCAGTCGTGGACATCTTTTCTCAGAAAGTAGTTGGGTGGACGATGGATGCAACCATGACAAGTCAACTCGTCGAGCGTGCGCTTGAAGCTGCGTTGGTCACGCGCCAGCCTCCGCCCGGATTGCTGCACCATTCCGACCGTGGCCGCCAGCATGCCAGCCACGACGACCAAGCTCGCTTGCAGGCCGCCCAGGTGCAGGTCAGTATGAGTCGCACCGGCAACGGTTACGATAACGCTTTGATGGAGAGCTTCTGGGCAACGCTTAAGACCGAACTTGTCGAGGATCAGTCCTACACTTCGCACAGGGCGGCGCGTGACGACATTTTCCTCTACATCGAGGGCTTCTACAATCTGCGTCGTCGCCATTCGGCTCTTGGCTACCTGAGTCCGATCGAATTTGAACGACGTCACTCGATCGTCTTCTGCGCGCAGAAGGCGACTGGTGCTTAACTTTCTTTCCATTAAAACGGGTCAATATCACCCCGACATCGACTTTGGCGACATCATCGCACTTGACACCAAGCACATCACTGCCTGGGTCAAGGAGAACAACCTCAAGACCTTTGTGCGTGACCGCTATAACAAGGAGCGCC
>CZCA01000980.1_pt1 | contig 45257 bp, 33 predicted proteins | sample 591981 | NCBI WGS metagenome assembly CZCA01 (sample SAMEA3556810, study PRJEB10932) | anaerobic digester metagenome | reverse complement strand
CGAGATCTAGTACGGTCTCGTGGGCTCGGAGATGTGTATAAGAGACAGGCGCAGGACAGCGCTCCCCCCAACGATGCCGCTCCCTCAAATGACGTCGCCTCGCAGTCTGCTCACGCCCAGGCAGATGGGGCTGCTGTGGTTGCACCCGCGTCGCCGACGGCTGTGCTGACGCCAACCGCGCTCCCGCAACTTGCCGTCGCACTGGGCGCAGGCATTCCCGATGGTTTTCGTCAGGCCTTGAGCGAGCTTAGGCTAGAAGAGGCCACACTCGTCACCACTACGACCCCAGCAGCGGTGCATTTCGACGCCAATGCCGGGAGCGACGGCGAGCCAGTGTATGCTGTCACCTTTGCCGCCGCCACCCGCTTCGATACGATTGACACAACACTGGCTCGGGACGCGCTCCAAGCGCTCTGGAGCGGGCGCACGTTGACGGCAACGACTGAGGCGACCACCACCGTCGTTGCTGCGCCGTTTACACGCGTTGTCGTGCTGAGCGACACCTTGCCGCTACTAGACCAGGTTTTGGGCGCACCATCTCCAGGCGTCGGTGGTGTCGCTGATTTGCCCACCCTGATCGATGCCGCCTGGCAGGATCGCACGACGCTGGCGATCCTGCCTTTTGACCAGTTGGAGCCGCGCCTGGTGGTGCTCGCCATCGATGGGCAGAACCCGATCGAGAATCAATCTCACTTCGATCCGACGCAGTACCCGTTGGTGGCGACCGTCTACGCACACCGGCTTGCCAATGCTGTCACTGACAACCAGCGGACGGATCAGCTTCTGCGCGCGCTGCCGGTCGGCAATCGCAACCCGGATCGCTTGACTGTGGTGACGATGACCGGCGTCACAGCAATGTGCCGCATGACCGCGGCGCAGATGGATCGCTTTGGCCCGGCGTGGCCCGCTGAAGTCGTTGGTCCAGAGCTGGCAAGCGCCGACATCACGCACATCAGCAACGAAGTGCCCTTTGTAGAAGGTTGCGTCGCCAACACCGACCCGGAGAACTTCAACTTTTGCAGCAAGCCTGAATATGTCGAGACGTTGAGAGCTTCGGGCGCAGACATCATCGGCATGACAGGCAATCACCAAAACGACTTTGGCCGTGAAAATGCATTGGCGTCGCTCACCATGTACGATGCTTGGGGGCTACCCTATTACGGTGGCGGCAAGACGCTGGAGGACGCGTTCAAGCCGCTCATCGTCGAGCACAACGGCAATCGGCTGGCTTTCCTGGGCGCCAACAGCTACGGGCCACAGATGGCATGGGCCACCGACGCCTTGCCAGGCGCTGCGCCCTTTGACCTGAATATACTTTCGGCCACGATCCGCTCGATCAAGGAGAAAGACCTGGCCGACGTCGTGTTGGTGGAGCTGCAATATCAGGAAAGCTATGATCCGCAGCCACTGGCCGATCAGCGTCTGGATTTCAACGCGCTGGTGCGAGCGGGCGCCGACATCGTCACCGGCGTGCAGAGTCACGTGCCGCAGGGGATGGAATTCACCGATGGCAGGCTGGTGCTTTATGGGCTGGGTAATCTCTACTTCGACCAGATGTGGGCGCAGGCGACGCGAGAGGGCATGGTTGTCAAGCACACCTTCTACAATGGGCGCCATATCAGCACCCAGATTCTCACGACGCTGCTGTATGATTACGGCCAGCCGCGCTGGACAACTGCGCAAGAGCGCGCCAGCATTCTGAAACGCGTCTTTGGCGCCAGCTATTGGTGAGCATCGCGCCTTCTTGCCGAAGCCTCTGGCGCCTTGTATACTGCATCGTTGCCTGCTAGAATTCTGGGCGATACATCGATGTAAAATCAATTGATGTGGAACGATCTGGTGTGACCGCCTACATGCAGCCTGGTTGATGTATTGCGATCCGTTTGCGAGACAAGGAATGTAAGATAGGGAAAACCGCAATGACCACTACAGTGAAGAAGAAAAGCACCCGGCGCAGTGACTCCAAAATCGGTCTCTGGCTGATCGGCGCCAGCGTCGCCATCGTGGCGCTGGTCGTAGGGATCATCGTCTTCAACGAGCAGCGCACCGCGTCGGCGCCGGTGGCGCAGCCCGACGTGCCTGCCGAATGGATCAATCGCACCACCCTGGGCAGCCCCGATGCTCCTGTTGTTGTCCAGCTTTGGGAGGATTTCCTGTGCCCGTCGTGTCAGGCGTTCAGCCGCACCGTCAAGCCACAGATTGTCGAGGCGTATGTGAAGAGCGGCAAGGTGCGTCTGGAGTTCCATCACTTCCCACTGCAGCAACATGCGCCCGGTTCGTTCATGGCGGCGCTGGCCGCCGAATGTGCGGCCGATCAGAACCTCTTCTGGCCTTATCACGATAAGGCGTTCCAGGTGATCTCTGTCGAACAGCAGGGGGGCGCCACCTACGAAAAACTCTCCGAATTTGCCAGCACTGCCGGGTTAGACGTGGCAAAATTCCAGGCATGTCTGAATAGTCAGCAACATCAGCCAACGCTCAACGAATCGTTGACGCAGGCTGGGCAGTTGGGGTTGCGCTTTACCCCCTCGGTGATCGTGGATGGCACGCTTCTGGAGGATTCGAGCTTCGCCAATGTCAAGGCGAAGATCGATGCGGCGCTGGCGGCCAAGGGTCAGTAATCAGGAATGCGGATGGTAATGGAGCGAATCTCGGTTTGGCTGAATCGGAATAGTCTCTACATCGCGTTGTTGGCCGCATGGATTGCCATGTGCGGCAGCCTCTATTTCAGCGAGGTGCGCGGTTATGTGCCGTGCGTGCTGTGCTGGTACCAGCGCATCTTGATGTACCCGCTGGCAGGCATCATCGCCATCGGCTTGCTGCGCCGCGATGGAAATCTACCTTATTACGTGTTGCCCTTCTCGCTGTTGGGCCTGGGCGTTTCCACCTATCACTACCTGTTGGAAAAGACCGACCTCTTCGCCGGTTCATCTTTCTGTGCGCAGGGCGTTTCCTGCACGACGCAGTGGATCAACTGGTTCGGATTTGTCACGATCCCCTTTCTGGCGCTGACGGCCTTCCTCATCATCACCATCATGAGCGCCATTGCCATGCTCAATGGACAGCCAGAAGCGGTGGATGAAGACGGCGATCCATTGCGGATGCCGTGGCTGCCGGTCAGCGGCGTGATCGTAGTTGTGCTGGCCGTCTTTACGGCGCTCTTCATTGCTGGTACACAAGACCCGCAGGTCGCCGCAGCGCAACAATCGCCCTTTGCGACATTGGCCGTGACGCCTGGCGCTCAGGTGCACGTCGATGGAACCATCAGTGATCCGACGACGTTAGGTCGAGGCGAACAACTGTATCTGCAGTCGTGTGCGGCGTGTCACGGACTCGATGGGTTGGGCGTCGCCAATCTGGGCAACCAGCTACGAGGCTCCGACTTCTTCGCCGCCAACACGGATGCACAGTTGTTGGCTGTGATCCGGAAGGGGCGTGAATTGACCGACCCGGCCAACACGACCGGTCTGGTGATGCCACCAAGCGGCGGCAGGCCAGATTTGAGCGACGAAGACATCCTTGCGATCATTACGTATCTCCGCGCGCCGAATAAGGAATGAGGCGGCAAGTCAGGGTAGTCATGGGTTCGACCAGCATTGCATCCAAACACACGTGGGTTGGCGATCTGGTGATCGTCAGCATCCTGATGGTGGCGACGTGGCTGATCTGGGGCGCCACACCTGCCCACGCACAAGCTGAATCGGGGATCACCTCGCCCGCACCGGGTTCGGTGATCACGGGCGACGTCCCCATTTTTGGCACGGCTACGATCGAGCCATTTCAGAAATATGAGCTGCACTTCAAACAGGACCCCAGCGGCGATGATGCCTTCATCTACTTTGCGGGCGGCACTTCGCCTGTCATTGGCGGTCAGCTTGGCGTGTGGCAGGCGGGCGGTTTGCCGCCTGGCACTTACACCTTGCGCCTGCGCGTTGTCAAGGCGGATGGCAACTACGCCGAGACCTTCATCCCCAATCTGTCAGTGAATCAAGGCCCGGTTGCCGCCCCCGCATCCGAGGCAACGCCTACAGAGACGCCTACGCCTACGCCAACTTTCACGCCGGCGCCACAACCAACACCAGTGTTGGGGCAGGTGACTCAGCCACAAGTGGAGGGTGATGAACCAACGCCAACCCCTGCCCAGGTTGCAGTCGTCGCACCAGGAACAACACCGGTGCTCGGCGCTCTCCTGCCCACGCCGACGCCCGCCAGCCTTGCGGCTGCACAAGGGACAACGACAGGGAGCGGCGGCGCTGTCACGCGGCAATTGGGGGAGGCGCTCTCTTTTCAGCGACTTAGTGAGCAATTTTTCAACGGCATGCGGATCGCCGCTACTCTCTTCATCGGGATCACCGCGATTGTGCTGGGGAAGCGCGTCTTCGAATGGGTATGGCGTCGCTATAGCTGACGCCTCGGAAAGGTGGGCTGGAGGAGCGCAGGCTCCAAAGAGCGCAAGCTGCCAATAGCAACAGTCACGAAACTGATAGGCGCCCAGGTAGAGCGAGTTGTCAACTCGCTCTACCTGTTTCATTGGCGCTTTTGATTAGCGTCGAGTGTCATTTGATGGTTAAATGCAGCGCTGGAGACAAAACGGCGTGCGGCGGCGACAGGCTGGATGCACCGTTTGTTCGCGTCTCACGACCGGAAGGCCAGGATGAAGAGCGCATGTCTGAACTCAAAATGATCGTCGGGCTTGGCAATCCCGGCCCCCAATACAGCCGCAATCGGCACAATATCGGCTTTCAGTGCCTCGAACTCCTGGCGCAGAAGCAAGGAATCGCGCTGGATCGAATGCAGCAGCGCGCGCTGACCGGCAGCGGCTTCATCACACAGGGCGGCGCCCGTCAGAAAGTTTTATTGGTCAAGCCACTGACCTACATGAATGCTAGCGGTGAGGCGGTGGCGCCTCTGGCGCGCTTCTTTCGCATCGACCCCGGTTCGATTCTGGTGATCCACGATGATCTCGACCTGGCGGCGGGCAAGCTCCGGCTGCGCCCCAACGGGTCATCCGGCGGTCAGAACGGCGTTCGCTCGATCATCGACCACCTGGGGTCACAGGAGTTTGCTCGCGCCAGGGTCGGCATCGGCCGTCCGCCGGGACGCATGCAGCCAGCGGACTACGTGTTGCAAAACTTTAGCGCCGACGAAGAGGCAATCTTCACCCCGCTGCGTGCACGCGTTGTCGAGGCCGTGCTCTGTTGGCTCTTTGAGGGCATCGAAGTCGCGATGAATCGGTTCAATGGGTGACGCGTCAGGCGTGGTCCGTGTTGCGTGGTGCGTGGTGCGCAGACAGTGACGAAGCTGACGCAACGCAAGCTGGCATTGCGCCTCACGCACCCGCCGTCACTCAAGCCGTCACTCAAGCCGTCACTCAATTCGGAGGCACATCATGCATCTTTCCGGCTTACTCGATCTGTTGTCCCGGCTGCCTGCCTTTCGCGACTGGCTGGCGACATTGGATGCTCCGCCTGCTGAGCCGACGCCACAGGCACTGTTGGCGGCGGCGCGCCCCTGCGTCGTCGCGGGCGTGCGGCGGCAACGCATTGCCCCTATCGTGCTGATCACGGCGCGCAGCGAGATGGCGCAACAACTTTGCGAGCAACTGGAACTATGGTTGCCCCCGCAGGAGGAGGGCCGCCCACCGGTCTACCTTTTTGCTGAGCCAGACGCACTGCCCTATGAGCGCATCGCCTGGAGCAGCGCCACACGGCAGAAGCGGCTGACAGCGCTGGCAGCGCTCCAGAACCGCAGCGCCGCGCCGCCAATCATCGTGGCCAGCGCACGCGCGTTGATGCAAAAGACGCTGCCTGCACGTGAACTGCGGTTGGCGCTCCGCGTGATCAAAGTGGGCGGCATTGTGCGCCTCGACCAGATGACGACGCTATGGGCGCAGACCGGCTATGCCCCTGTCGATGTGGTGGAAGAGCCAGGAACCTTTGCGCGGCGCGGCGGCATTGTGGACATCTGGCCGCCTAACCTGACTACGCCGGTGCGCATCGACTTGTTTGGCGATGAGGTGGACAGTCTGCGCCTCTTCGACCCGACCAGCCAGCGCACCATCCGCACCGTAGACGCTGTAGAGATCGGGCCGGGCAGCGAGGCGCTGAGCAAATACGGGCCGACCGTGCTGGAGCGGCTGGGCGTGCACGGCGGCGACCTGCGCGCGGCGGAGAACGTCGCACCGGGTGCAGAGCACAGCCCGTTGCTCGACTCCGGTCTGTTGCTGGCGATCCGCGAAGAGATCCGCGTCGAAGTCGATCACCTGGCCGCCAGCCAGAGCTTTCACGGCATCGAGTGGTACCTGCCCTACTTCTACAGCCCACCAGTATCACTGCTGGAGCATCTCCCTAGCGACGCCGCGCTGATCGTCGACGACGCGCTCGACCTCTTCGCCACCTTACGCGAACTCGACCTGCAGGTGGAGAGTTTGCGCGCTGAGTTGGAGCACACAGGCGAACTGCCGCGCGGCTTCGAACGCAGCAACTTCACCGCCGACGAACTCAAAGCGAAGCTGCTGGAGCGACGCCCAGCGCTGCTGGGCTACGGCGATCTGTATGGCAAGACCACCAGCGCCAATACACCTCTAGCGCGTTGTTTTGCCCCCGGCCCGCGCTTTGGCGGTAAGGTCAAGGAGATTGCCGCCGACCTTGTCAAGGTGCACAACGCTGGACACGCCGTCGTCCTTGCGACACGGCAGGCTGCCCGCCTGCGCGAGCTGTTGCAAGAGGTGCATCTTGGCGCTCACGTCCAGAGCGAGATCAAGGTCGCGCCCGCGCCCGCCAGCGTCACGTTGGTGCAGGGCATCCTGAGCGAGGGGTTTATTGTCAAAGGGATCGAGGCAGTGCAAGAGAGGGAGAGGGGGAGAGAGGGAGAGGCAGAGATCGGGAGAGGGGGAGAAGGGGCCTCAACATCGACGCCGATTGCTGGCCGCTCAATGAGAGAGGGAGAGGCAGAGATCGGGAGAGGGGGAGAAGGGGGGCATGCAGACGCGCCAATTTCCAATCTCCAATCTCCAATCTCCCAGTCGATTAACCTCCACATCCTGACCGACGCCGAGCTGTTCGGCTGGAGCAAGCCACAGGCACGCGCGCGGCCGAAGGCACACAGCAAGGTCGCGCCAGAGCTATTCTTTGCTGATGTCAAGCCCGGTGATTTCGTGGTGCACATCGAGCACGGCATTGGCAAGTTCGAGGGGTTGACGCGCATGGCGTTGGGGGGCATCGAGCGCGAATATTTGTTGGTGAGTTACGCGCGCGAAGACAAACTCTACGTCCCGGTGCATCAGGCGGATCGCCTCAGCCGCTACGTCGGCTCGGGCGACATCACGCCGGCGGTCACCCGGCTGGGTACGGCGGATTGGCAACTCGTCAAGGAGCGCGCCAAACGCGCCGTCGCCGAGATCGCTGATGACCTGCTCAAACTCTACGCCGAGCGCGAGTTGATTGCCGGCCACACCTACAGCCCGGACAGCCCATGGCAGGAGGAGATGGAGGCGGCCTTTCCTTATCAGGAGACCGACGATCAGCTTGTCGCCGTGGCAGCCGTTAAACGCGACATGGAGTCCGACAGACCGATGGATCGCCTGATTTGCGGAGACGTCGGCTATGGCAAGACCGAAGTAGCGGTGCGCGCGGCCTTTAAGGCGATCAACGATGGCAAACAGGTTGCGGTGTTAGTGCCGACCACTGTGCTCGCCCAACAACACTACCGCACGATGAGCAACCGGCTGGCGCGCTTCCCGGTGCGCGTCGAGGTGCTCAGCCGTTTCCGCACCCCTGCCCAGCAGCAAAAGGTGATCGACGGCTTGCGCACCGGAGCGGTCGATCTGGTGGTGGGCACGCATCGATTGCTTAGCCAGGATGTTGAGTTCAAGGATCTCGGGCTGCTGATCATCGACGAAGAGCAACGCTTTGGCGTTGCGCAGAAGGAACAACTCAAGCAACTGCGGATGAAGGTGGATGTGCTGACGCTAAGCGCCACGCCGATCCCGCGCACGCTGCACATGAGCCTCAGCGGCATTCGCGACATGAGCACGATCAACACCCCGCCCAAGGAGCGCCAACCGATTCACACCGTGCTGGCTGAAGCGGACGATGTGTTGATCAAACAGGCAATCCAGCGTGAGTTGAACCGAAAGGGGCAGGTCTTCGTCGTCAACGACCGCGTGCGCGATATCTACCTGTTGGCTGAACGTATTCAGCGGCTGGCGCCGGAGGCCACCGTTGGCGTGGGGCATGGGCAGATGGCCGAACGCGAGCTGGAAGAGGTGATGATGCGCTTTGCCGATGGCGACATCGACGTGCTGGTTGCCACCACGATCATCGAGAATGGGTTGGATATCCCCAACGCCAACACGATCATTATCAATCGCGCCGATCACTTTGGGCTGGCGCAGCTGTATCAATTGCGTGGACGTGTTGGGCGGAGTGCGCAGCGCGGGCATTGTTATCTGCTCTATGAAAAACACAATCCGCTCAGCTACGATGCGCGGCGGCGGCTGGAGGCGATCATCGAAAGCAGCGAGGAGCTAGGCGCTGGCTTCCGCATTGCCATGCGCGACCTGGAAATTCGCGGCGCTGGTGACATCCTCGGCGCACGGCAGAGCGGTCATATCGACAGCGTTGGCTTCGATCTCTACACGCGGCTGCTGGCGCAAGCGATCAACGAGGCGCGGCGCAAAAAGGAACGCTTCGAGAAGGCGATGCAGGCCGGGAATAGCGCGGTGGAGGATTCGGGCGCTGGGGTCGTAGGGTCTTTGGATGGTGAAGAAACCCAAGCCGCAGCGCGGCCAATCTCCAATCTCCAATCTCCAATCCCTCAATCTCCCAGTCTCCCAGTCTCCCCAACCGAAGAACTCCCCTTCGACCTCGCTGACCCGCTGCAGCCGCCAGTACAGCTCGACCTGCCGCTTGATGCGCGCATCCCGGCGACCTACATTGAGGACGAGGAGCTACGGCTGCAGCTCTACCGTCGCATCGCTGGCATTACCCATCCAGAGATGCTCGATGAAATGCGTCGCGAACTGATCGACCGCTTTGGCAAGGACGCCGAAACCGGCTCCGTGCCCGAAGAAGTCGACAACCTCTTCTTCCAGATTCACATCAAGAGCCTGGCAGCGCGCGCTGGCGTCGACCGCATTGGTCGCGACATGGACAATCTGGTGCTGCACAGCGACGCACTGGAGAATATGGATCGCCGCACACTGGAGCGTCGCCTGCGCATCGGCTTGGGGCGTATCTCTGAGGATGACGCCAGCTTTATTCCTGAAGACGCCGCGCGCGTCGGACGCCGCGCCATCTACCTGCCGATCGACGCAGCGGGGCAGTGGCGACAGGCGTTGGCGCGGACGCTGGAGATCATGGCGGTGGGATGAGGGGGCATGGTGCGTGGTGGCAGTGTTTTTAGCAAACGGCGCGCATATCCCACGCAGATTTGTGGGATAAATGTGGGATAGTTGTGGGATAAATGTGCGATACTCAACGCCCGTGCTGCCTGCACCCGTGCTGCACTGCGCTCAATGCTGCGCCAGCTTTTTTCGCATCCGTACATATTGTGCATAGTCAATCTGGACGCGGCGGCGAATGTAAGCGCGCGTGGTGGGCGCCCGGTGTTGCGCCGCAGCGATGCGATCTGTCACGCGCAGGTCGAAGGCGTCGGAGCCGGCGCCGCTGCCATAGCTGACCATCAGGATACGCTGGCCGGGCTGCGCTTCGTCGAGCACGGCGGTCAGGCCGATCAGCGCCGAGCCGGCATAGGTGTTGCCGATCTCTGGCACGAGCAGCCCCGTCTTCCACTGGGCGGGCTTGAAGCCCAAGTCCTCCAGCGCGCGGGTTGGGAATTTCGGGTTGGGCTGATGGATGACCACATAGTCATAGTCCTCCGGCGTGGTCTCCATGAGTTGCATCATTTGCTCAGCGGCAGGCATGACATGTCCAAAGTAGCCGGGATCGCCGCTGAAGCGTTCGGCGTGACTGGGATAATGCGTGGTGGGGCGACGCCAGAAATCGGTGGTGTCGGAGACGTAGCTGAGCGTGCGCTGGATGACAGCCAGTGCCTCCTCGGCGGGGCCAACAATGTAGGCGGCGCCGCCCGCCCCCGCTGTGTACTCCAGCGCATCGCCAGGACGACCTTGTGCGGTGTCCATGCCGATGGCCAGTGCATAGTCCGCCATGCCGCTACCGACCAGCCCGATGCCGGCCTGAAATGCTTCACTGCCCGCCTTGCAGGCAAACTGCCAGTCGGCAGCCAACGTCGCTGGCGTGGCGCCAATGGCTTCCGCCACAATTGTGCCGGTCGGTTTGACTGCGTAAGGATGGCTCTCGCTGCCCACCCACACCGCAGCGATCCGTTGCGGGTCGATGCCAGCGCGCGCGAGCGCATTGCGGGCAGCCTCGACGCTCATTGTGGCGGTGTCCTCATCCAGGCCAGGGACAGCTTTCTCGCGCACCGGGCTTTTCGAGTTGCCGTTTGTCCATACGCGGCTAATTTCACTGCCAGGCAGACGGTAGCGCGGGACATACGCGCCGTAGCCAACGATGCCGACTGGTCGCATAGGTTGTTGCAACATCATCACTTCTTCTCCACTAATTGCCGCGCCCGTTCGACGCGAATCTGTCCTTCTGCCACCAATTGCGCCGCAATGCGATCGACGACGTCACCCTGTGCGCCTGCGGCAATCGCAACCTGTCGGGCGTGCAACGCCATATGACCGCGCTGGATGCCTTCAGTGGCTAGCGCCCGGATCGCCGCCAGGTTCTGCGCCAATCCTACTGCGGCCATGATCTCGCTCAATTCACGCGCACTTTGCACGCCGAGAATCTTCAGCGCCACCTGCGCCGTCGGGTGAGTACGCGTCGCTCCGCCGACGATGCCAACCGCCAGTGGCATTTCCAGGCGACCAAAGAGTGCGGCGCCAGCTTCTACCTTTACTTCAGTCTGATCAATTGTAGCCGCGTTGTCAGTAATGACTCTCCACTCCGTCAACGCGCGGTATTGGCCATCGCGGGCGGCGTAGGCATGGGCGCCCGCTTCGATGGCGCGCCAGTCATTGCCGGTGGCGATGGCCACGGCGTCGATGCCGTTGAGGATGCCTTTGTTGTGCGTTGCGGCGCGGTAGGGATCGGCGACCGCAAAGGCGTTGGCGTGGGCGATGCCGGCAATCACCTCCTCGCCGGCTGCCTCGATCGAGCTAAATGCGCTGGCAGGAATCGTCACTTCCGCCCAGGCGCGGCGCTGGTCGGTCAGATTGCTGAGGATGCGCAGCAGGGCGCGCCCACCGCTCAGCTGCTCCAAATGGGGTGCAATCGCTTCCGCCGCCGTGTTGACGGCGTTGGCGCCCATCGCATCGAGCACATCGAAGAGCAGATGTACGATCAGCATTGGCGCTGTGGGGGTGACCGGAAGCCAGCGCACCTCGATATCGACCGGGCCACCGCCGCGCGCGGCGATCGTGGCACTGGTGTTGGCAGCCGCCAGCAGCTCCGGTTTGGCGGCCAGGATGCGTTCCTGCGCGGTGGCAAAATCGGTCACGCCCAGCAACTGCACCTGGGCGATCATGATCGCCCGCGTGCTGCCGGTGCGGAAGCCGCCGCCGGCGCGCGCCAGCTTGGCGGCAAAGCTGACAGCCGCCACCACTGACGGCTCTTCGACCACCATCGGCACCAGCACCTCGCGCCCGTTGACGACGAAGTTGGCGCCGATCCCCAGGGGCAGGCCATAACAGCCTATCACATTTTCGATCATCTTGTCGGCTTGTGTCATGGTCAGCCCACAGTGCAGCGCAGCGATCTCATCAGGGGTCAGGCTGGCAAAGCGTGCAATGATCGCGGTGCGTTCCGCCACACTCTTTTGGTAGAAGCCGCTCAAACGGGAAGTGTGTTGTGAGTGTGAAGTGTGTTGTGATGAGGTCATGTCTGTAGTGTACTCGATCTTGAGGACAGGTATGCGTCAGCGTCGTTGACTGCTTCTGGCAAGCAGCGCCTGACGCACATGCGTTCCCCTGCCATCTTAACTAAATGCGGCAAGCGCGCGCGTGATCAGGTCGCTGAGCAGCTGCGGCGTTGTGGCGATGACCAGCGTGATGATCAAAGCGCCGACGGCGACGCCAGCGCTCAGGGCGCTTTCTTGCGTCAGGACGCGGCTGTCGTGCGCACCAAACATCAGCCGCGCCAGCCGCACATAGCCCAGCATGGCCCCGACTGACGCGACAGAGATGGTCATGGCTGGACGCCAATCCACCACTGCCAATGCTTGCAGCGCCGCCCAGTGCCCGGCAAAGCCAGCTGTCAGCGGAAAACCGACCAGCCCCAGCCCGCCAAGCAGCACTGCTGCGCTGCTCCAGGGCATGCGCAACCCGACGCCGCGCAGCCCATTCATGTCGAGTGTATCGGTCTGACGCAGCAGCGCGCTCAGCCCAACGGCTGCAGTTGTCATGCTGACCGTGCGCAGCGCAAACAGAAAAAGCACCAGTCTCCAACTGCGCACACCTGGCGTCGCTAACGCCAGCACGATCAGCCCCCAATCATGCACGGCTGCGTATCCCCACAGGCGACCAGCGTGGATGGCTCCCACTGCGGCTATCCCGCCCCACACTGCCGTCACCAAACCCAACGAACTCAGCCATAATGACCAGTCGCTCTGCCGATAGACAAAGGGGAAGGCGTTGACGAGCTGGGCAGTTAGATAGAGCACGCTCAGTTGATAGAGCAGGCTCAAAAACAGTACGGCCACCGGCGGCGATTCCTCGCTCGCGGCAGGCCATGCAGCGTGCAACGGAAAGGGCGCCAGCAACAGAAGTGCACCCAACGTCAGCAGCGCGCCTGCATTTTGCGTGATCGTGAGATCTTGCGGACTTAGCGGAATTTGATCAACCCACCAGCCCGCCAGTAAAAAGAGCGGCGCCGCCAACACGGGCGGCAGCAGCGTTCGCAGCGGGCCAGTAAAGCCGGTGGAGTGTTTGCTATGTAGCACATAGACGCCGAGCGCTGTCAACATGAGCAAGAGCAACGGCGTCACGATGATCGGGTTGACGGGCGCGTCCGTCAGCAGCGTTGGCGCCGTGTATCCGCCAACGATCAGCCATACCAGGGCAGGGAATGCTGCGTCGGCGTGGCGTTGGGTATAGATGAGCAAGGTCAGCGCCGCAATCAGCAAATAGATGGCGATGACGGGTGCATTGTGCGCCTGCAACTGAAGCGTGTAGCCAGCAAATGTAATCGGCGCCTCCAGGTCGACTGTCCAACCGGTTGGCAACACCCACAGCGGTCGGCTCAGGTCAAGTGACCAGACCCACAATGCTGCCAGTAGCGCCGCACCGGCGCCGCCCAATGCCACCCAGCGACCGCGTGCACGCAGCCAATAGCTTGCCACGGCGCTGATCGTATAGAAGCCAAAAAGCACTACAAGATAGGGTAGACCAGCGGCCTGACTCATGCGTTTTTCTCCACCGGAGTATGCGCTTCTTGCCCGCTGTCGTCTGCGCTGGCGAGCATGGACCCGGCAGGCGTTTGGCGACGCAGGCGGAGCAGCCCGCGCCTGACGCGCGATGGCGACTGTGCAGTGGGCGATGGCGCCTGCGTCGTGACTGTGGGCAATGGCGCCACCAGGCGTTGGGTTCGCTGCGGAATCTGTTGCGTCAGGGTAAGATAGGCGCAGCCAAGCCCGACCAGGATTTGCGCGATGCCGGCGACGACCGTCAACCCGGCGCCGGGCAGCAAGATGGCGGCAATCGCCTGCAGCGGTGTGATCAGCAACAACAGGCCAATGCCGGTGTGCAGCGGCGCCGCCGACAGGCTGATCAACAGCAAACCGCACAGGCCCGTCCACAAGATCAGGTCGGTCTCCACCTGTGTGAACAGCGGCAGACTGACGCCAGGATCGATCACCCACCAGGCGCCAAGTACAAAGAGCAGGGCGATCAGCCGCGTCAGCCAGTTGCTGTTGGTGTGCAGGCGGGCGGCGGCAGGATGAAAACGCCCGGCTAATCCAAGCAACACACTGGCCACAATCACAGCCAGCCACTGACTGAGGGTCACAAGTGGCGCCGGTCCGTGCAGCGTCGCTTGAATGCTGCTCAGACCCAGTGAGACGAGCATGGCGCCCGGCAAGGCCCAACGCCAATCCCAGATCAACACAAGACTGGTCGCCAGCAGCGCCAGCAGCAGAATGCCCGGGCCAGTCGCCAGCAGTAAGCCGGGCGCAGAAAAAGGCGTCAGAGTCATCAGCGCACCAACAGCCATCCGAGCAGGATCATTGCCAGCGCCCAACCAATATAACCGGCGCCTTCGACCACGCGCAGGCCGTGATTGCCGATCTGTGCGCCGCGATCGATGCTCCACACCATCAAGTTGAAAAGCCATTCGAGCTGGCTGACGCGGCTGATCTGATGCGGAAGCCTACCAAGTTGTGGTCCCACACGCGGATAGAGCCAAACCAGGCCAAAGCCTAGCAGCAGCGGCAGCGCCAGCGTGATCCAGACCTCAGCGCCTGCCACCACGTTGGGTGGGTTGCCGAGCGTGCGCGCAATGGTGTTGGGGATCGCCACTAGCGTCTCGGCAAAACGCGGCAGAAAACCGGCCACCGCCAGCGGCAACCCAAGCAACAGGCACGCCGCCAGCAGTCTGAGCAGATAACTATCGGGCAGATCAGTGGACGCCTTGTGTTCGATGTTCCAACTGCGCAGTACGGAGGCAATCAACAGCCCTTGCGCCAGCACATAGAACAGGAACGCCGGCCAGAAAGCCGGCCCTGTGGTCAGTAGACGCGCCAGCGCCGGTTGCGCCATGAAGCCTGGGGTAAATGGCACGCCCGCCAGCGCCAACGCGCCGACGCTTACAGGAATCTGCCAACCCCACGCCCGCCAGACCTGGTCACCCACCAGCCAGAGCGCGCCCCCCAGCGCAAAGGCCGTCAGTGGCCACACCAGCGTCGCCGGACCGGGGACTTCGCCCAGCAGCCCGGCCAGCGCTGCTGTCCCCGCCGAAGTAATCAAAGCGAAAGCTACATAATGGATGTGATCTTGTGCACTAAAGGCAGCCAGCGCTGCCGCCAGAATGGCCAGCGTGATGACAGCCAACATTGGGGGCGTCAGGAGCAACTCGCTGCCACCCAGTTGCAGCGCCCGTCCCCACAACCACAGGCCAGTGAGTACGGGCGCCAGGTGGTCAAGCAGCCGTTCAGAGAGGTTGAGTCGATGGGCGACGCGCGGCAGCAGCCAGAGGTGAAACGGGTAAAGCCCGGCGCGGATGGTGGCGGCAAGCAGTAGCAGCGCCAGCGTCTCTGTGGGGAGCGCGCCCGTCGCCAATTCCTGCGCCAGGCCATTGGGTCCTGCCGGCAGCAGGGCGACATACAGAAAGACGGCGCCGACCAGACTGAAGACCTGCGCCTCGCTCGAACGGGCGCGGTGGGGCATGGCTGCGCTGAGCGGTTCGGCAGCCAGTCGCAAGATCACGGTGATGTCGAGAAAGACCCAGGTTAGCAGGACGGTGAGCAGGTTGCCGCTGTTGACAAAGAGCAGGCTGGCGGCGATCACGGTCAGATCGGTGGCAAGGATGCTGTGCAGGCGCGGCAGCGGCTTGCCGTCAGCTGTGCGCGCTGGATTGAGTAGAATCCCTAGCCCGCCGATCAGCAAGATCAGCGCGCCGAGATAGTAGTTCCAGCCATCGGCGATCCAGTAGAGATTGGCGGCGCCCTGTAACAGAGGGCGCCAGGGGCGGCCAAAAGTCGGCACTACGCCGGTGAATTGCAGGCCGATGTAGAGCAAGGCCGCAAGCCCCAGAAAGGTCAGCGCCAGCCAGATCAGCCATTGTGAACGCCGAAACCAGCGTCCCAATCCCAGTTCGATGGTCGCTCCCGCCAGCAAGATCAACGCTGGCCCGATAGGTGAGAAGAATACCGACAGTGCTGTAGTCACAACCGGCGATTGTATCACAGGCCGGGAGCGAGGAAAAACGCACCTGGAGGGTAGGCGTATTTCAACGTTGTATTTCGCTTTCGCAGCGCAGCGATTTTCGTCCGGTGAAGCAATTCATCGGCTCACGCATCATCATGGTCGATGGCGTGAGCTGTAACCTGATAGATGTCCTGGAGGGACGCACCACGTGCGCGTTCCAGCCGTTCGATGCGCTTTTGGAACTGACCGAGGGCGTAGTTGGCAAATTCACCTTCTTCCAGCCCAAAGGGCATGACCGGGTAGCGCGCAAAGGTGTCGGCGACGACGCCCAGCGCCGGGCCGAGCAACGCGTTCATCGTGTCTTCAGCCACCGTCCACAGGCTATCGTCCTCCGCCACCAGCCGCGAGATCAGGTAGATGCCGTAGGCAATGTGACGCGATTCGTCCTGTTTGAGGAGGCGGATGCCCTGGCACTGGCCCGGCATCAGGCCGTTGCGCTCCAGAGCCGAGAGGTAGGCATGATAGCCAGTCTCCGCCAGCACGCCCTCGACGATCATGTTGTAGGTGACGGACGCGCGTACTTGTGCGGCGGGCGAGCGGTCGGTAAGCAGCGCCTGCATGGCAGCTGGCAGCGCGTCGTACACGATCGTGCGATAGCTGGGCGAGTGAAAGTGCGAGAGGTCGATCTGCACGCCGGCGACTTCATCCAGAAAGCGGCGGAAGAAGTCGGTGTGCTTGGCTTCCTCGAACAAAAAGGTTGTGAGATACAACTCCTCCTCGAGTCGGCCTTCCGCCGCCACCGTCAGCAGCAGCGGCAGGATGTCGGCGGTCACTGCCTCTTCGCCGGCCTGGAAGAGCGAGGTCAGGTGCAGCAGCACTTCCTGCTCCAGCGGGGAGAGGCGTTGCCAGTCGGCGGCGTCCTGACGAAAGTCGATATCGCTGGGGTTCCAGACGCCGTAGCGTTTCGCCTTCTCGAAGAGACGCATCGGCGGCGTCGTGCGGTCGAGACCGCGTGTGGTGGTCGTAAAGGTGTGATGAGTGGCAAGCATAGGCGTCATCCTTGTTGACTGTTGGTGTGGCTGGGGAGCCTGGCGTCATTGTACGCAGGGTGATGGGCTGATGCAAGCGACGGATCGCACCGGGCCTCTCCTGCGTGGTTGGGGTGAAGTTTGTTGTGCGGCTTATCGTCGCTGGTGCAGCGGGCGCTGCTGCGAGCTGAGGGTCGCCTACGCTGCGACAACGGAAGCATGATTCCGGCAAGTTGCACTCTGGAGGGTATACTACTAATCTCTAGGTTGATATTTTATGAGCGCAGTGTTGCGTATGACGTGTTGCGTATGACGTGTTGCGTGAAGGATTCCGACACGCGGCACGCAACATGCAACACTGAAAACATGAAAACTCTGTTAGAAATCAGTAAATGTGTTGTGGCAACCTGTCCGCGTTTAGCCGCAAAGAAACCAGATAGGGCGGCCTAGATAGGGTGGCAAAGCAGACAACCGGAGGAGAAATTAATGTCAAAACGGACGCGTCGTGCAACTGCGGCGCCGATTACAAAACCGCCGCTCTCCTGGCAGGGCGCCTTGTTTGCCTTTGCTACCAACATGCTGCTGGTCACCGTCCTCACCGGCCTGGTGCAGACGATGACTCTGCCGATCGAGTTTGAGACGCTGGCGACGCTGTTGGGGCCATTACTGGCCGGCATCCTCACAGCGCTTTACGTGCAGCAGCGCGGCGGAATGCACGCCTTTCTGGGCGGCATGTTGAGCATCCTGCCGTTGACCTTCTTTATCTTTCAGGGCGCCTGGCAGCCGGCGCTCTATGCCGGCGCGTTCTGCACCATCGGCGGTGCGCTGACGGAAGTCGTGCAGCGGCGCGTGCAGAAAAAAGATTAGGAGATTGAGAGATTGAGAGATTGGAAGTTGACCAGATAGGTTGGCAAGTTTCTGAACCGCCCAATCCCTCAATCGCTTAATCTCCAATCTCCAGTCTCCAATCTCCAGTCTCCAATCTCCAATCTCCAATCTCCAGCGAGTTTTTTTATGCACAGCGGCAACTGGTGGCGATACATCACATTTGAGGAGTCCAACAAGCAGAAGGCAGTCTTTGACCGGGCGTTGTTGCGACGCGTCTTTCAGTATGCACGTCCCTATCTGGGCGCCATTGCCATCGTGTTGGTGACGATTACGCTGACTTCGCTGCTCGGGCTGCTGCCGCCGTTGATTTATCGCGAGTTGATCGACGTAGTGCTGCCTAGCGGTGATATACGACTGCTCAACCTGCTGGCGATCGGGCTGTTTGCCGTGCCGTTGCTATCAGGGTTGCTGGGCGTGTTGCAGCGTCGTTACAGCGCCCGCGCTGGCGAGGGCATCATCTACGACCTGCGCAACCAGATGTTTGACCACCTGGGGCGCATGTCGATGCGTTTCTTCACCAACACCAAATCGGGTGAGATTGTCTCACGTTTCAACAACGATGTCGTCGGCGCACAGAGTGCGATCACGGGCACGATCCCGGAGATTCTGACCAATATCGTCACGCTGGCGTCGACGCTGGTGGTCATGATCAGCATCGAGTGGCGGCTGGCGCTGCTCTCGGTGTTGGTGCTGCCGCTGTTTTTGCTGCCAGCGCGTCGCGTCGGGCTGACATTGCGCAAGATTCGCCGTCAGGCGCTCGACTACAACGCTGAGATGAGCACGCAGATCACCGAAACGCTGACCGTCAACGGCGCGCTGCTGATGAAGAGCTTCAACCGGCTGCCGGCAGAGGAAGCGCGCTTCAAGCGTGTAAGCGCCAATGTGCGTGACATTGGCGTGCGCCGCGCCGAAGTTTCCCAACTCTTCTTTATGGGATTGGGACTGGTGGGTGCTGTGGGCAGCGCGCTGGTCTATTGGGTCGGCGGGTGGATGGTGCTCAGTGATGCGTTGACAGTCGGCACCATTGTGGCGTTTACAGCGTACCTGACGCGACTCTATGGCCCGATCTCGGCGTTGACCAATGTGCAGGTCGAATTTGTGACGGCGCTGGTCAGCTTCGAACGCGTCTTCGAGTATCTCGATCTGCCGATTGAAATTCAGGACAAACCCGGTGCGGTGCGGTTGGATACGGTCGAAGGGCGCATTCGCTTCGAGGATGTGTGGTTTCGCTATCAGGGGCCGCGCGTTGATGACGCGCCGACCACGCATGCGGGTGGCGCCAATGGTGACGAAGCCGCGCCGCCTGCACGTCCTGCGTTACAGGCGCTCAATTTTGAGATTGAGCCGGGCGCCTTGACCGCGCTGGTGGGACCAAGCGGCGCCGGCAAGACGACGATCACCTATCTGCTGCCACGTCTCTACGACCCGACCGCTGGTCGCATCACGCTGGATGGCATCGACCTGCGCGACATTGCGTTAGACTCGCTGGCGCAGCAGTTTGGCATCGTCAGCCAGGAGGCCTATCTCTTTCACGACACGATCCGCGCCAATCTGCTCTATGCCAAAGCCGATGCCAGCCAGGCTGCTCTGGAGGCGGCGTGTCGGGCGGCGAACATCCACGACATGATCGCAGCGCTGCCGGAAGGCTACGACACGCTGGTGGGTGAGCGCGGCTACCGGCTCAGCGGCGGCGAGAAACAGCGCCTTGCTATTGCCCGCGTGATCCTGAAAGACCCGCGCATCCTGGTGCTTGATGAAGCCACCTCACACCTCGACTCACAAAGCGAGGTGCTGATCCAAACCGCACTGGAGACGCTCATGCGTGGGCGCACCAGCGTCGTCATCGCACATCGCCTCTCAACGATCCTGGCCGCCGACAAGATTCTGGTTGTAGATCAGGGGCGCATCGTAGAGCAGGGGACGCATCGCGATCTGCTCGCCAACGGCGGCCTCTACGCCACGCTCTATGAGACGCAGTTTCGCGACCAACTGGCCGCGTTGCGTGACGGCTGAGCGCCAGAGCGTAACTTGTGAATTGTCATTCCTGAACGTATTGGAACAGGATCATGAGCGGCTTCGCGCCCTTCACCGCGTCGCCACTTCCACCTCGCCGCCCTGGATGTGCCACTGGGTGATGCCGCCGCTCAGGTTGTAGGCATCGAAGCCTTGCTCGCGCAGATAGTAGGCCACGCCAAAGGAGCGGCTGCCATGCGCGCAGAACACGACAATCTGCTGCGTCTTCGGCAGGTCAGCCAGGTGGTGAGGGACGCTGTTCATGGGAATATGGCGGGCATCGGGAATGCGCACCTGCCGCCACTCGTAGGGTTCGCGCACATCGAGCAGTAGCGGCGGTTGCTCGCTCTGCAGCGCCGCGCGTACGGCGGCTGGCGTCATCTCCGGGACATGAATGGCATCCGGCTCCGGTTCGGGCGTCAAAGGTGCGATGGGACGCTGCGCCGGCGTTGGTTTTGCAAATAGTTGTTTGACGTTCTCCAGCAGCTTCATCGTTCTATGTCACTTCCTTTATGATTACGGTTCCCACTTCGATGCTTGACAATGTCCCACAGTGTAATGATGATGAGGCAAACGGGGTGTAAGCACTCTGCCATTGCGCGCGTCAGCACCGTTTTCGGTGCGCGACTCCGGTGACATTGCTCGACGGCGTGTTGGGGTTGTGACGGTGGCGGCTGCCAATCTTCAGCCCGCCGTAAAGCGAGACCGGAAAATTGTCAGCTTTCCCCGATTGAATTGATCGTCGTCAACGGATATAATCGTTCGTCATCAGTGTGATTCAACTCGGTTACACAACTTCTCGATTGCAGCGCATTCTGAACCGTATCCATCCGTCGTATTCTTTGAAAAAGGAGAACCCTGCATGTCAGCCAATCGGCGAAGTCTATTCGCCCTTCTGTTGATCTTTTCGCTGTTATTGACCTCCATCACACCCGCTTTTGCACAAGAACCTGCCCCCGTCTCCCCGGATGCCACAACGACGCGCGTCTATTTGCCCGCAATCCAGTCTGGCGGCGCCTCCGCCACCGACGTTGTTCAGACCCCACAGCCGCAGCGCCCTGCACCGGGTTCGCTGACAGCAGGCGAGGCGCTGGCGCCCGATTCGAGTGAGAGCGCCGCCAAGGCCGAAGTTGCGCCCAGCGCGCAAGGCTCGCCCGACCAATTCCGGGTCGAGAGCGTGATCGTCGTGCTGGAAGATGGCGCAGACCCCGGCGCAGCCGTGGCTGCCGGCGGCGGGCAGGTCGTCCATCGCTACACCAAGATTTTCAATGGCGTGTCCATGTTGGTGCCACAAGCCAATCTCGATGATGTGGCCGGCGCAGCAGGCGTCAAGGCTGTCTATCTGGACGAACTCCACCAGATTGACACCAACCGCACCCCCGAATTTATTGGCGCTACAGCGGCGTGGAGCGCACTGGGTGGTCAAGGCAGCGCCGGTGAAGGTGTTGTAGTGGGTATTTTGGACAGTGGCATCTGGCCTGAAAGTCCCGCCTTCTCCGACCCTGATCCTGCAGGCAAACCGTTTGCGCCGCCCGCCGGTGGGCCATACCCCTGTGATTTTGGCAACACAGCGGCGAACCCCAATGACGCTCCTTTCACGTGCAACAATAAGCTGATCGGCGCGTATCGCTTCTTGGCCACCTATCGCGCCGTGCTTGGACGTCAGCCCTACGAGTTCGAATCAGCGCGCGATGATGACGGTCATGGCACGCACACCGCATCGACAGTGGCTGGCAATGGTCAGGTGCCTGTCACGCTCCTGGGCAATGACCTGGGACTGATCTCCGGCATGGCGCCACGCGCACAGATTATTGCCTACAAGGTTTGTGGTGAGCAGGGCTGCTTCTCGAGTGACTCCGCCGCCGCCATCGAACAGGCGATCCTGGACGGCGTCGATGTGTTGAATTTCTCGATCAGTGGCGGCGCCAACCCCTATGGCGATGTCGTCTCGCTGGCTTTCTTGAACGCGTATGCAAATGGCATCTTTGTGGCAGCCTCGGCGGGCAATAGCGGTCCCGGCGCCGATACAGTGGCGCACCGTGAGCCGTGGACGGCAACGGTGGCAGCCAGCACTTCGGATCGCGGCTTCCAGAGCACGGTGACATTGTATGGCGCCGGCGGCGCTACACTGTCGCTGGTTGGCGCCAGCCTGACGAAGGGCATCGCCACCTCGGCGCCAGTTGTCATCAATACGGCTGACCCACTCTGTCAGATGCCAGCAGCGCCGGGGTCATTTGCCGGTCAGATCGTAGTGTGTCGGCGTGGCGTGAATGCGCGCGTCGAGAAGAGTGCAAATGTGGCGGCAGGGGGCGCTGTGGGCATGTTGCTCTATAATGCGACCCCGCAGGGCACCAATACCGACTTGCACTCGATCCCCACGGTCCATCTTGAATCTGGCGAAGGTGCGCAGTTGCTCGACTTCCTCGCCAACAATCCGGGTGCGACGGCCAGCTTCACGGACGGTGCGCCGGGCATCACCCAGGGCGATGTGATGGCAGGTTTCAGCTCACGCGGCGGCCCTGGCCAGACACTCGGTATCAGCAAGCCGGACATTACGGCGCCTGGCGTCAACATCCTGGCTGGCTACACCGGCCTGGAATATGGCGTGGCGACGCCGATCTTCAACTTCCTCAGCGGCACGTCGATGTCCAGCCCGCACATTGCCGGCGTCGGCGCGCTGATGAAGGCGCTCCACCCAGACTGGACGCCCGGTCAGATCAAATCTGCACTCATGACGACGGCTAGAATTGCTGGCGTCGTCAAGGAAGATGGCGTGACACCGGCCAACGCATTCGACACTGGTTCGGGGCGCGTCGATGTCGCAGCGGCGATCAATCCGGGCCTGACCTTTGACGAGACGGCGGCCAATTACGTAGCGTTGCAAAATGCGCTGTGGAATGCCAACTACCCGAGTCTCTACCTGCCCGACATGCCCGGCAAGATCACGGTGCAGCGCACGGTGCGCAGCGTCGACGATCGGCCGCGCAATTGGAAAGTCAGCGTCTCGGCGCCGATGGATGTGAATATCTCTGTGCCCAAGCAGATTCGCCTCAACCCAGGCGAAGCAGTGACCTTCGACATCACCGTCGATGCGCGCTACGTGCCGATCGGCCAGGTGCGCTTTGCCACGATCGAGTTCAAGCAGGGCGACAGGACGTTGCGCTTCCCAGTCACGCTGGTGCGCGGCGAGCCGGACGTCAATATCGCCAAGAGTTGCGATCCCACCGTCTTCCCGCGCGGCGCCAAGACCACCTGCACCGTGACGCTGAAGAACACCTCATTCGATGATGTCGAGGTTGACTTCTTCGATCAGTTGCCGAATCAGCTACGCCTCGAACCGGCAAGCGTTGTCAATGCCGACGTTTGGGGCAACAGCGTGGTCTACAAAGGCATGCTGGCGGGCGCCGAACCACCCGACGTAGCCATTGCCGCCACGAATGACTCCCCGACAGGCTATTTGCCGCTGTCTACGTTCGGTATTGCACCGATCAGTGGCGTCGGCGATGAGACGATTGTCAACTTCACCGTGCCGGCTTTCACCTTTGCCGGTGAGACCTGGACGCGCATCGGCGTCGTCAGCAACGGCTACGCCGTCGTCGGTGGCGGCACCGGCGCCGATGTAGACTTCATCAATCAGATTCTGCCGGATGCCCTGCAGCCCAACAATGTACTGGCGCCGTACTGGACGGATCTCAACCCTGCGGCTGGTGGTGCGCTGCGTATTGGTGTCTTGACTGATGGCGTCAATGATTGGTTGGTTCTGGATTGGGAACGCGTGCGAGAATATGGCTCCGGTCGCGAAAATTCGTTCCAAATCTGGATCGGGTTGAACGGTGTTGAGGACATCACCTTCACCTATGGCAATGTCTTCAATGGAGATGGTGGCTTCCTGACCGTAGGCGCCGAGAATAAATTCGGCAATCGCGGCCAGAACTACTATGCCGATGGCGCAGGCGTCCTGCCCGTCAGCGGGACTGAGCTGCGCGTCACCTCCGTGGCGGGGGCGCCGGGTGAAACGCGCGTGATCACCTATCAGGCAACCGGTGTGCGCAAAGGTGTATGGAGCAACTGTGGCATCATGTGCGCTCCCAACGTCTTCCAGGGTGACAATATCGCCTGTGTCGTTGGTGAAGTGAAGGGGCGCTAAGCGCGTGATGCATGATTTCCCAGGAAGCAACGGCGCTTCGTGGGAAATGTAGAGGACAAGAAGCACAGAGGCCGGAGGAATTCTCTCCGGCCTCTGTGCTTCTTATGGGTTTGGGCGTCGCACCGAGGGTTAATTCCCGCCCAGACTAGTTCCAGGTGGCGCCGGCTCGGTGGGATTTTCACACAAGAAAGGCGCCCGCCGCTCGCCGCTGTGATACTGGTAGAGGACGCCCGCCGCGCTGAGACGGATGCGCATCCCCTCCTGGAGCACCTGCGGGTAGAGCATACCTGGCTGTGGGCAGCCCAAACTGCCATCCGGCCAGACGACCGCCTCGACGCTAACCACCTCGATTTCTGCTGGCGCCACACCCAGGCGTCCGGCCAGGTCGGTTATGGCTGCGCTTACTGGTGGCAACATCGGCTGACTCCTCTCTGTGGGTTTTGCGACCACAATATTTTCTTCCTGCACGAGCGAGCCATCGTCGACAACGGTGAGCGTTGGCGATGGTGGTTGTGCAGCTGGTCGCGACACCGGCGCACAGGCAACCAGCACAAACGCCATGCATAGTGCTATGAACATCCCAACCTTCATAACGCCTCCTGAGCGACTCGCCACAGTGGGGTGCAGATCAACCTGCTATTGGATTGACGCATCAGGAAATGTAGATGTTCCGCGCCCACATGATATGATCAATGCCTAACCTGCCATCATTTTACTGTGAGGTCAAAGCTATGCACTACGGTCACATCCCTGGCGTCACCAAACCAGTCGCCCGTCTCATTCAGGGAACGGTTATGATTGGCTCTGACAAACTGGATTACAGCTTCAGCCTGCTGGACGACATCCTGGCGCTTGGCGGCAACACCTTCGACGCCGCGCATGTCTATGGCAACGGCGATAACGAGCGCACGTTGGGACGCTGGATCGCCGCACGCGGGGTGCGCGACCAGGTCGTGATCATTACCAAGGGCGCGCATCATAACCAGGATCGTCAGCGCGTGACGCCCTTCGACATCACCGCCGATCTGCACGACTCGCTGGCGCGGCTGCGCACAGACTACATCGATCTCTATCTACTCCACCGCGACGACCCTTCTCAACCCGTGGGGCCAATCGTAGAGGTGCTCAACGAACACCTGGCGGCTGGACGCATTCATGCCTTTGGCGGCTCGAACTGGAGTCACCACCGCATCGCCGAAGCCAATGAGTACGCAGCTGCGCATGGATTGACGCCTTTTGCCGTCTCCAGCCCCCATTTCAGCCTGGCGATCCAGTTCAAAGAGCCGTGGGCTAATTGCGTCACACTCACTGGCGACGCGAATGCCGACGCGCGCGCCTACTATGCGCAGCACAACATCCCATTGCTGACATGGTCGAGTCTGGCGGGCGGTTTCTTCAGCGGGCGTTTTCGCCCGGACAACCTCGACACGTTCACCGCCTATCTGGATCGGCTGTGCGTGGAGAGCTACTGTTACCCGGAGAACTTTGCTCGACTGGAGCGGACGCGTCAACTTGCCGAGCAGCGCGGCGTGACGCTGGCGCAGATCGCGATGGCCTATGTGTTAGCGCAGCCGTTCCTGGTTTTCCCGCTGGTGGGGTGCGCCAACGGCGCCGAGTACGCTGCCAATGCCGCCGCCTTCGCTGTAACGCTTTCCGCCGAAGAAGTAGCCTGGCTGGAACATGGCGAGTGACGTCACTTCCGGGCGAAAGTCCGTCAGGTTTTGACACCGCGCGCCGTCAGTGCTATTCTGTTGCGGATCGTATCGTCCCGGCGTAGTCCTTGTGTTGCCACCGATCTCAGTCAGGATATTCTCAGTCAGGATATTCCTGCGGATCGCGGATGACGTCGGTTTTTTGGAAAGACAATGAATCCTGAACAACGTTCGATGGGGCCGCTGCCAGCGCAGTCGGACCCGGACAGTAGCCAGCCCGATGCCGAGCCTGGTCAGCGTAGCCTGAACCAGACATCGCCGGGCCATGTTGCTGTCAAAACCATCGGTGGCCGCGCTGAGCGGCGCCAACAAACGCATACCGATCGTCGTTTTGCGCGTCCGGTGGATGGCGAGTGGGTCGAAGTCGCCGACAGCCTACGCGGTCACGATGATCACGACTGGTGGCATGCACCCTGATCGACGGAGACGGGGCTTGCCTCGTCTGTGATCGATGACTTCGTCTGTTGTCTGCGAACCGCCTGCCCGGAATTGGTGTCAGGCGGTTACTTTTTCCCGCTCACGATTCCCTCAAGCTGGTCACCACCACCTGCGTGCGAAACGGCGCAGCCGTGCACATGGAAGCGCGTAAGGAGGTGGAGAATGGTCGATCCAATTGAACTGAATGACGCTCTGGAACGGCTGCACGCCTTTCTAGAGGGCGCTGACCTGGAGGGCGCAGTGGCCTATCTGCGCACATTGCACCCCGCTGATAGCGCCGAGCTGATTGCCGAACTGGAGCCGGAACAGCAAGCCGCTGTGATCGACCGGTTGCAGGCTCCCGAACTGGCCGAGGTCTTCGAGCAACTCGACGAGGAGGACATGGCTGACGTTGCGCAGCATCTTGACGTAGAGATGCTGGCCGACGTACTCGACGAGATGGAGCCGGACATGGCCGCCGACCTGCTGGGCGAACTGGAGCCGGAGCAGGCCGCCGAAGTATTGGAGCAGATGGAGGAGCCAGCCGATGTCGCCGCGCTCATGACCTATGCGCCCGACACGGCTGGCGGCATCATGACGGCAGCGCCTCCCTCCTTGCGGCGTTTCTGGACCGTCGCCGAGTCGATCTGTTTTCTGCGCACCCACTACGCTGAAGAAGAAGATTTCTTCACTCTCTATGTGCTGGATCGCCATGCGCGGCTGATCGGGCTGGTCGATCTCAAAGCACTGATCCTGGCGGAACCCGAGCAAACTATTGAGGAGATCATGGATCGCAATGTGATCTCGGTGCGCGCCACTGCTGATCAAGAGGAGGTGGCGCAACTCTTGCAGCGCTATGACTTGGTGTCGCTGCCTGTAGTGGATGATGAGGAGCGGCTCATCGGCATCGTTATGATCGATGACGTGGTGGACGTGATCGAAGAGGAGGCGACCGAAGATATTTACAGGCTGGCGCAGATGAGTCCAGATTCGGAAATTTACAGCCCGATCCCGGAATCTGTGCGCAACCGCCTACCCTGGCTCGTGGTGAATCTCGCCACCGCCTTTCTGGCATCGAGTGTTGTGACGCTCTTCGAGGGCACGATTGCGCAGGCAGCGGTGCTGGCCGCCTTCATGCCAATTGTGGCCGGGCAGGGTGGCAACGCCGGCACACAAACGATGACGATCATCGTGCGTTCACTGGCGCTGAAGGAGATCGCCCCGCGCGACACCTTCTGGGCGCTGTGGCATGAGGCGCGTGTCGGCATCATCAACGGCGTCTCGGTCGGCATTCTCGTGGCGTTGATTGCGGGAGTGTGGCAGGGCAATCCCTATTTGGGGCTTGTGATCGGCCTGGCGATGCTCGGCAATCTCATCATCGCTGCACTGGCTGGCGTCTTTGTCCCCATGATGCTCAAACTCGTGCGCGTCGATCCGGCGCTGGCTTCCAGCATTTTTGTGACGACCTTTACCGACGTCTTTGGCTTCCTGCTGTTCTTGGGGCTGGCGACATATTTCTTGCAGTATTTGGATTGAGAAAAAGTGCATTTGACAAAGCCTGCGCGATGTGGGATACTCTGCGCCAGCTAGGTGAGCAGCACTGCTGACGCCCAGCCTGACTCCGCTATCCCAAAATAAGGAGGTGGTGTACATGGACGGTACTCGTTTTAGTCTGTGTCCGGTAGCATCACCTCAGGGATATACTCTCTAAGGTGCTACCGGACACCAAAGAAACAGCCCTGACCACTGGTCAGGGCTGTTTCTTTGCAAGTGTGGCAATCGAACCTTTTTGCTTTGGGGCGACCAGTGGGGATTGAACCCACGACACCCAGAGCCACAATCTGGTGTTCTACCGCTGAACTATGGCCGCCACGATAACCGGCAAGTCGGCAAAAAAAGCGGGACAGGTTACCCTGCCCCGTGTTTTGGCTGGGGGACAGGGATTCGAACCCCGATTGACGGATCCAAAGTCCGTAGTCCTGCCGTTGGACGATCCCCCATTGGGGCTTTGGTCAGGTGCCGAGGCCCAGACTTGAACTGGGGACACCAGCATTTTCAGTGCTGTGCTCTACCGACTGAGCTACCTCGGCGCATTCCAGCTTGCTTTTGCATTTTCATCAAAAGAGTCGACCGTGTGGCCGACCCCTTGAGAGCGGGCGATGAGATTCGAACTCACGACCTTCTCCTTGGCAAGGAGACGTTCTACCACTGAACTACGCCCGCATGTTTTGTTCTGTTACGCCATTCTCCTGGCAGTTTGTGGAAGGTGGACCCGGTCGGATTCGAACCGACGATCTTCTCCTTGCAAAGGAGACGCCTTCCCGCTAGGCCACGGGCCCCTGAACCGGCCACATCGTGGTGCCGACGAGAGGACTCGAACCTCCACACCTTTCGGCAATAGATCCTAAGTCTATCGCGTCTGCCATTCCGCCACGTCGGCGTACCTGCCGCAGAACTGTTGATAGTATACACTGCCCTCAGCATATATGCAAATTCGTGACAACTTTGTACCCCCGATTCTGTTCACGCTGTGGCCGAATCGCTTCGACCATGGCGCTGCGTCGTCATCTGTCTCACATAGCAATCTATGTGGCAGTTTGTGGTTTGCCAGGTGTTGCCTGACTTCGCCCTCACCGCTGCGACAGGATTCAGCCGCTATGACGCGGGCCGAACCCACCTGCCTTGCTCCCGATTGCACGCTCGCCTAGCCGACGCCATCGCTGACGCCGCTGGTAGGCGCTTACCCTACCCTTTCACCCCTCACCGGCGCACCGGCGGGTCTGCTCTCTGTTGCGGTTGTAGTCATCCTACCATTGCTGGCAGGACGCCCCCACTTGCTGTTTCGTGGGGCAATCGCTCCGGTCAAGTTGCCTCGCCCAGATGGGAGTCGGGAAGTTCCTCTGCCGGCGTCTGCCGGCAGTGACGACTCGGTTGTACGAATTCAACTGTTAAGCTGCTCGACTGGTAGTTTTAACCTACTTCAAAGTGTCGAAGCTGTTTTTTATCATCAGGACAGCACTTTGTCAAATCAACGTTGCTGCGGGCTTGCTGGGGTTCCTCACGGCATGTGAAGCGGATTCAATGGCTGAAAAGCAAATTGACACGGATTGAACGTCTATGTTACGCTTGCATTCATCTGCAAGCATAATCAAGTCCAAACTTTTTGTGTAGACGGCGACTGTTTTATCGGCATTTTGCCCATAGATTGTGTTTTGTGGGCTATGCTGGTCTGTACCGGTATAGTTCTGGCGATCGGTCGAGCTGTTTATGCAATCGGTGTGATGTGATCGGTGAAAGACGATTATGACGACAACTGCCACGACGTCGGAACCCTTCAGCAGTGCACAGGCTGCCAGTACGCCCACCCCCCTCCGGCGCATCACGCAGAATTTCTACGTACGGCGCATCGCCAAGGCACTCTTCACGATCTGGATCGTCATCACGATCATTTTCTTCCTGATTCGTCTGCTGCCGGGCAACCCGGTCGAGCAGTACATTGCGCGCTTGATCGAGACCCAGGGCATGGACTACGAAAACGCGCGGTCACAGGCGGCGGCGCTCTTTGCTATTGACCTGGATGCGCCGCTATGGAAGCAGTATTTCGATTATCTCGTGAATTTGCTGCAGGGCAACCTGGGCGTTTCATTGACCTCCCCCGGCACGTCGGTTGCTTCGATCATCGCCCGTTTCCTGCCATGGACGCTCTTCAGCGTCGGCATTGGCTTGATTCTCAGCTTCACCGTTGGAATCCTCCTGGGGCTAATGATGGCGTACCGCCGCGAGGGTGTTCTTGACCACACGCTGACAATCTTCGCCTCGGTGGTCAGCTCGATCCCCAATTATCTGATCGGTATTCTCCTGGTGGTGTGGTTGGGCGTGCAGTGGAAGGTGCTGCCGATCGCGCAAATGCGCGGCACGATGTCGCCCGGTGTGACGCCGTCGTTCTCGCTGGCTTTCCTGCAAGATGCACTCTTCCACGCCTTTCTGCCGATCACGACCTATGTGCTTACGACGATGGGCACGTGGATGCTGAGCATGAAGGGCAGCACGGTCGGCACCCTCGGCGAGGATTTTGTGACGGTGGCGCGGGCGCGCGGTCTCAAGGACTGGCGCATCACGACCGCGTATGTCGGGCGCAACGCGGCGCTGCCGCTTTTTACGCAATTGACGATTGCGATTGGCTTTGTCGTCGGCGGCTCGTTTCTGATCGAGACGCTCTTTCAATACCAGGGCATCGGCTATGTGCTGAGCGGCGCGATTGCCCAGCGCGACTATCCGGTGATGCAGGGCGTGTTCCTGGTGATCACGGTGTCGGTGATCCTGGCGAACTTGCTGGCTGACTTCCTGTACGGCTGGCTCGACCCGCGCATCAAGGTTGGGTAAAAGGCGGTTGCAGTCTCCAGTCGATTGATGGTTCAGTGTGCGGCATAGTCTGTCCAGATAGTCTATCCAGATAGTCTATCCAGAGGGAGCAAATGATGGGTGTGATTCAGGGCATCTGGCACTGGTTGACAACGACCCTCAAACTGATGACCTATAATAAGGCTGGTTTCATCGGTTTTCTGGCGACATGTGCGATTTTGATAATCTGTCTGATCGGGCCGTTTTTCATCCCGCTCGACACCAAGACCAAGCTCGACCAGATTTATCAGCCGCCGTCCGCTGAGCATTGGTTTGGCACCGACCACCAGGGGCGCGACATCTTCTCGCAGATCGTACATGGCGGCAAGGACGTGATCTATGTCGCGGCCATTGCGGCTTTCCTCTCCACCTTCATCGCCGTGACCTTTGGCACGCTCGCCGCCTTTGCTGGCGGCAAGGTCGACAGCGGGATCATGGGCGTCACTGATATTATTCTGACGATTCCACAGTTCCCGCTGCTGGCGGTGCTGGCGGCGTTTATCACTTTTGACAATATCACCTATCTCGGTCTGTTTCTGGGCGCGCTGAGCTGGCCCGCGCTGCTGCGCGCCGTGCGCTCGCAGGCGCTCTCGCTCAAAGAACGCGATTTTGTCGAGGCGGCGCGGGCGCTCGACCTGGGTACGGGGCACATCGTCTTTCGCGAGCTGGTGCCCAACATGATGACCTACATCGTCATCAGTTTCACGCTGGCGCTGACCGCCGCCGTCTACACGCAGGTTGGTCTGGTGTTGTTGGGGCTGGTGCCGGTGTCGAGCAGCAACTGGGGTGTGATGATCAGCCTGGCATGGACACAGGGCGCCATCTTCTTCCGCGACGCGATGTGGCGCATCATGATGCCGATCCTGGCGATTGCGCTCTTCCAGCTTTCGGTGATCACGATGACGCGTTCGCTCGAACTGGCTTTCAATCCACGCTTGCGCACGATGGTGTAGGGGTATGTTACGTGTTGCGTGGTTCGTGTTGCGTGCAAACCGCGATCACACTCCATGCAATACGCACCACGCAATACGCAATACGCAACACGCACCGCGCAACACTCAGTAAGGATCGTTGACTGAATGGCGAAGAACAAGCTCGACTGGCAGACTGGCGACGCCAACGATGGGCGGGCGCCACTTTCACTGGAGAATGTCCACGTTGCCTACAACACGCGGCGGGGCAAGGTGCGTGCGATTCGCGGGGTGACGCTCGATTTGCACGCCGGCGAGAGCCTGGCGCTGATTGGTGAGAGCGGCTCCGGCAAGTCGACCTTAGGGCTGGCGATCGTGCGGCTGTTGCCCGACACGGCGGAGACGGCGCCCGGTGTGATCACCTACCGTCGCAACGGGCGCGAGGTGGATGTGCTGCAGCTCAAGCCGGGCGAGCTGCGCGAGTTTCGCTGGAGCGAGTGTGCGATGGTCTTTCAGGCCGCGCTCAACGCCTTCAACCCGGTGCTCAAAGTGTGGGCGCAGGCGCTCGACACGGCCAAGGCGCACGGCTGGCACGACAAGGACGCTGTCCGGCGCCGGCTGGTGGAGTTGCTCGAGTTCGTCCAACTCGATCCCAAGCGCGTGATCGACGCTTATCCGCATGAGTTGAGCGGCGGGATGCGCCAGCGTGTGCTGATCGCCCTGTCGCTGCTGCTCAATCCGCAGATTCTGATTCTCGATGAACCGACGACAGCGCTCGACATTATCACACAGCGCACGATCATCAAGCTGTTGCGCGAGTTGAAGGAAGATCAAGGCTTCACGATGATCTTCATCTCGCACGACCTGGCGATTGCCGCCGAGCTGGCCGACCGCGTGGCGACGATGTACGCCGGGCGCGTCGTTGAGCTAGGCGCCTCAGACGACATCTTCTATCGCCCGCGCCATCCCTACACGCTGGGGCTGATCCGCGCCGTGCCGACGGTGACAGGCGGCTTCGAGCAGTTGTTCTCGATCCCCGGTTCGCCGCCCGATCTGGTTGACCTGCCTAAGGGCTGCAAATTTCATCCGCGCTGCGCCTTTGCCACCGAGCGCTGCAAGCAGGAGGAGCCGGAGTTGGAGGAAGTGGGGCCTGGACACACGGCGGCGTGCTGGCACTGGCATGAAGTCGAGGCGGAGCTGCGTCGCAACCCGTTGCACCGCGGCGCGCTCAACCTGACCGATGTCATCGCCGTTGATGTGGAGGTGGCGTGATGGCGCCGATCATCGAAGTGCGCAATCTGACCAAGCAATTTGGCAAGGGCAAAGAGCGGGTCACGGCCGTTGATTCCGTTTCGTTTGCCATCGAGCCGGGCGAAACGGTCTGTCTGGTGGGCGAAAGCGGCTGCGGCAAGAGCACGACCGGACGCATGGTCGCCGGTCTGCTGGAAGCCACCTCCGGCGAGGTGCTGTTCGAGGGCAAGAACATCAAGCAGCTCGACAGCGCCGCCTTTCGCCGCTACCGCCAGACGGTGCAAATCATCCATCAAGACCCGTATTCGTCACTCAACCCGACGCAGACGATCAGCCAGATTCTCACCGCGCCGCTGCTGCGCCACAACAAGGTCAAGAACCGCGTTGCCGCCGAAGCGCGCGCGCTCGAAATTCTCGAAGTGGTCGATCTGACGCCAGCACGCGACGTGATCGCCAAATATCCACACCAGCTCAGCGGCGGACAGCGCCAGCGTGTGGCTGTGGCGCGCGCGCTCACCGTCGATCCCAAGTTCATCGTCGCTGACGAGGCGGTGTCGATGGTCGATGTCTCGATCCGTGTGAGCATCTTGACGATGCTGGCGCGGCTCAAAAAGGAGTTCGACGTCACCTTCCTATTTATCACGCACGACCTGGCGCTGGCGAAGTACTTTGCGTGGGAGGGGCGCATCACGGTGATGTACTTGGGGCGCATCGTCGAGGACGGGCCTACGCAGCGGCTGATCAACGACCCGCGCCATCCGTACACGCAGGCGCTGCTTTCCGCCGTGCCGGAAGCCGACCCGGAGCTGGCGCAGCACAAGCGGCAGATCGAGCTGCGCGGCGCCGAGATTCCCAGCCTGTTGGCGCTGCCGCCGGGCTGCACCTTTCACCCTCGCTGTCCTTACTTCGTACCGGGCCGGTGTGACGCCGCAGTGCCGGCGCTGGAAGCGTTGGACGTGGGTGGGCGTGTGGCCTGTCCGGTGCGCCGGCAGGAACGTGTATCGTTGTTGGTCTAGCCGATGAACAGTGAGATTGCGCGTGCCGGCATCTTGATCGGCGCTTTCCTGCTGGTGGGTGGCGTCCCGCTGCTCTTCGTTGTGGAGCCAGGCACCGGCGAGCACGCGATCACGCTCTTCACGGTTTTGTTCGGCGTAGTTTTTCTGGTAGCGCTCGGCATTGTCGTGCGCCTGAGCCAGCGCTGAGGCTGGAAAGGAGAAGAATTGACGCAGATTCGAGACATTTACTTGTTCACACCTGGTAACAACCCGATTGGGATAGTTACACTCCATTTTGGTTCTATTTTCGTCCTGTAAGATCAAGTCAAGGAGACAACGCATGAAACACATGAAGTGGTTTGCCCTCCTCATGGTGCTGGCGCTGGTGATTTCCGCCTGCGCAGCGCCAGCCGCTGCGCCCGGCGCTGCCCCGGCCGCTGGGGGAGAAGCTGCCGCGCCGGCTGCTGCCGGTGGTGGCGAGTTCCACATCGCCTGGCCGTATGATGTCGCGCCTAAGGGTCACTGGAACACCTTTGTGGCGAATGGCATCTTCAACGGCAGCCCCTATTTATCGTTGATGGAACCGCCGCTGTTCTACTACATGTGGGCGGATGCCAGCTGGATGCCGATCGCCGGCGAGTCGTGGGAGTGGGTGGATGACGTGACCCTGCGCGTCAAGTTGCCCGCCGGCGCCGTCTGGAGCGATGGCAGCGCGTACACGGCGAAAGATGTCGTCGACACCTTCGCCATCTATCGTCTGCTGAACACGGCGGCTTGGAAAGATCATCTGGCTGAGGTCAAGGCGGTGGATGACACCACAGTTGATTTTGTGCTGCGCGATCCATCAACGGTGGCGCCACGCCGCTTGCTACGCGACAGCTACATTCACGCCTCGTCGGTCTATGGCGAATGGGCGCAGAAGGTCAATGACCTGGTCGCTGCCGGCAAGACCATTGACGATCAGGAATGGAAGGACCTGCTTGCGCAGTTTAATGAGTTCCGCCCCGAAGATATGGTCGTGCTTGGTCCGTATAAGATCGACCCGGCCAGCATCACCGAATCGCAGATGATCATCAATAAGGTGCCGACCTCCTTCCTGGCAGACAAAGTCAAGTTTGACCGCCTGGTTAATTACAATGGTGAGACCCCTGTGGTCACGCCGTTGGTGTTGGCTGGCGACATCGACTACGCCACGCACGGCTTCCCGCCAGCGACAGAGAAGGAATACATCAACCTTGGCTATCGCATCATCCGTGCGCCGAATTACAATGGCCCCGCCCTGTACGTGAATCACGCAGTAGCGCCACTGGACAAGAAGGAAGTGCGTCAGGCGCTGGCTTACGCCATCGACCGCAACGAGAACGGCGTGGTTTCGCTGGGTGACTCCGGTAAAGCCGTCATCAACATGGCTGGCTTCTCCGATAACCTGGCTGCCAACTGGCTCTCCGACGATGTCGTCGCCAAGCTCAACAAGTACGAATTCGACCGCGCCAAGGCCGAAGAAATCCTGACCGGGCTGGGCTGGACACGCGACAGCGACGGCGTCTGGATGGACGAGACCGGCAAGCGCATGGAGTTTGAGCTGACGGCCCCGGCCGAGTTCGCCGACTGGTCCGCCGCCGCCGAGAACCTGGCGCAACAGTTGACCGACTTCGGCATCAAGACGGCATTCCGCGGCGTCACCTTCACGCAGCATGACATCGATGTTCAGGATGGCAACTTCCAGATGGCGATCCGCGCGTGGGGCGCTGGCAATCCATATCCGCAGTACGCCTTCAACTCGGACATGCGCACGCCCTACAACCAAATGATGTCGGGTGTGGGTGATCCCAGCAAGAAGGGCATGTCCTTCCCGATGACGCAGCAGACTGACGTACTCGGCGAGGTGGATCTGGCGGCTATGATTGCCAATTCCACGCTGGGTTCCGACATCGAAGCGCAGAAGGCCATCGTTGGCGACCTGGCGCTGGCGTACAACGAGCTGCTGCCGCAGATTCCGCTGTGGGAGCGCTACGGCAACAACCCGGCGCCGGACATCCGCGTCACGGGTTGGCCGCCGGATGGCGACCCGGTCTACCAGAACGGCACCTACAACGACCCGTTCGTGATCGTGCTGATGCTGACCGGGCAGTTGCAGCCCAAGTAATCTCGAATCTCTAATCTCTAATCTCTGAGATTGGAGATTGGAGATTCGAGATTGAAGAACCTGTTGGAGACGAAGCCGGTGTGCAGCCCGCGCACCGGCTTCAATTATGCCTATGCACAACTATCGCGTTCTGACACTGGTCAATTTTCTGGCGTTCATTGCGATCGGCATCAACTCGCCGCTGCTGACGCTCTACTTGCAGGGGCTGGGCGCCGATTTCGCCTTCATTTCTGTCATTCTCACGAGCACGATCCTGGTGATGCTGGTCAGTAATCCGGCGTGGGGCTGGCTGGCGGATCGGCTGGGACGGCGCAAGCCACTCTATATTGTGGGACTGGCCGGGGCGGCGTTCGGAGATGTGTATAAGAGACAGACTCTATATTGTGGGACTGGCCGGTGCGGCGTTGGGCTACTTCTGGCTGAGCGCCGCCGACAACGTGGCAACGGCGTGGCCGGCACGCCTGCTCGACGCGCTGAGCATGGCGGGCGTCTCCACGCTCGGCTTGACGCTGATGGGCGATACGCTTGACGCGTCACAGCGTCGCGGGCGCAGCATGGGTCTGACGCGCGGGCTGGCGTCGCTGGCGTTTGCGGCGGGCGCCTTCATGGGTGGACGCCTGGCAGACGCCTTCGGAATCTCGTCGGTTTTTGGGGTCTGCGGCGGCTTTCTAGCGGCGGCGGCGCTGGTCGCCTTGCTGCTGCACGAAGTCAAACCGACGCCGGTTGCTGTTGCCGTCGCCGCACCGCCGGTGGCGCCGTCGCCGCGCCCGTTGGGGCTGCCGGCGCTCTTCCTGGCAGGCGTCGTGTTGTGGACGGCCGCGCACGTCGCCTCGACCTCGATGTGGCCCAATTACATGGAGGCGAACGGCTACAGCAAGACGACGATCAGCAGCCTCTGGTCGCTCGCCGCGCTGATTGAGATGCCAGCGATGTGGCTTGGCGGCGCGCTGTCGGACATCACCGGGCGCGCAGTGGTGCTGGCGGCGGGCGGCGTCTTGGTCGCCACTGTACAGATCGGCTACTTGCTGCTGGTGGCGAGCCTGCCGGCGCTGCTGGGGGTGCAGATGGTGCGCGGCTTTGGCTTTGGGAGCTACACTGCGGCGTCGATGACCTTTGCTTCTGAGGTGGGCGGCAAGGCGCAGCGCGGCGGCAACAGCGGGCTGTTCAACACAGCAGGCAGCGCCGGTCAACTGGCGGGCAGTCTGTTGGGTGGGATGCTGGTGCAGGCAGCGGGGTTCAGAACATTGTTTCTCGTCTGCGCGGGGCTGGCCCTGTGCAGCGCGCTCTGCTTTTTGCTGCTGCGGCGCCAGGGCGTCATGCCGGTGCGGGAACAGCCAGCTTCGTGAGAGCATATCCTGCCTTTTGCATAGTCAGCCTTCGTGTGCGACGATACCGAGAGAGTAGTGTTATCTACAACTTCATAGAGGAAAGCCAGGAACCATGCAACGAATCGGAGTGATCGGGACAGGGGCGATCGCCGCCATTCACCTCGATGGCTGGCGGCGGATGCCAGGGGTCCAACTTGTCGGATATTACGATGTGAGGTCAGAAGCCGCCGAACGCGCGGCGCAGCGCTATGGCGGTCGGGTGTTTGCCACGCTGGACGACCTGTTCGCTGCCGTCGATGTGGTCGATATCTGCACGCCGGGCGTGGCGCACAAGGAGAACGTGCTGGCCGCCACCGCGGCGGGCAAGGCGATCATCTGCGAAAAGCCGTTGGCGCGCCATCTTTCGGACGCGGTGGAGATGGTCGCAGCGTGCGAACGCGCGGGCGTGCCGCTCTTTCCGGCGCAGGTGGTGCGCTTCTTCCCGATGTATAGTCAGGTCAAGGCGCAGATCGATGCCGGCGCCATCGGCAAGCCGGGCGTCTATCGCAGTGCGCGCAACGGTAGTTTCCCGCGCCCCGGGCGCGACTTTTCGGCGCCACACTATGCCGATTTCAACCTGAGCGGCGGTGTGGTGCTCGATGTGGCGGTGCATGACATCGACTTTGCGCGCTGGTGCTGCGGCGAGGTCGAGCGGGTCTTTGCACGTGGGCTGACCTTTGCGGGCAAGGAATATCGCGACCACGCGCTGATCACGCTGCGCTTTGCGTCGGGTGCGGTCGGTCATATCGAGGTGAGTTGGGCGCATCCGCGCGGCAACTTCCGCACGCGCGTCGAGGTGGCGGGCGACGGTGGCTTGATCGAGTGGGATTCCATCGACCGCCCCCCGCTGGTCTACGAACTCTACGACGATGAGCACGGCTTCCGGCGCATCGGCAGCAGCCCGACCGCCGACGAGGACGAGCCATACTACGCCGAGCTGGCGCACTTTATCGACGTGTTGGAAGGGCGCGCCCAACCGATCGTGACGGCGCGCGACGGGCTGGAGGCGGTGCGCGTGGCGCTTGCCGCCATCGAATCGATGCGCACCGGCAAGGTGATCGCCATGAACGAGTTTGTGGGGTGAGGCCATGAGCAATCCATCTGTTCGTATCGGCTTTTTGGGCATCGCCCACATGCATTCGGTCAGCTATGCCCACAACCTGCTCGCCATGTCCGGCGTCGAAGTCGTCGGCATGTGGGATCGCACCGACGCGCTTGCTGCCGAATGGTCTCAACGGCTGGGCGTCGCGCGCTTTGCCAGCGCCGATGCACTGCTCGCCGCCGGGCTGGACGCGGTCGTGGTGTGCAGCGAGAACGCGTATCATCGACCGCTAGTCGAGCAAGCTGCGGGACGTGTGCAGGCGATCCTGTGCGAGAAGCCCATCGCCACCACGGTCGCTGACGCGCAGGCGATGATCGACCGCTGCGCCGACACCGGTGCGAAGCTGCAGATCGCTTTCCCGGTGCGCTTTGCGCCATCGGTGATCGAACTCAAGCGCCAGCTCGACGCCGGGCTGTTGGGCGAAATCTACACGGTCAACTGCACCAATCACGGCTCGATGCCCGGCGGCTGGTTCATTGACCCGGAACTGGCAGGCGGCGGCGCAGTGCTCGACCACACCGTGCATGTGATCGATGTGCTGCGCTGGTTCTGGGGCGCCGAGGTGACGGAGGTCTACGCCGAGGTAGGCGACAGCCTGCTGCACCCCGATCTGGGCATCGACGACGTCGGGCTACTCTCCTTCACACTGAGCAACGGCGTCTATGGCACGCTCGACACAAGCTGGTCGCGCCCGCCGAGCTATCCGATCTGGGGCGACGTCAAACTCGAAATCCTGGGCGAACACGGCGTGGTCTACGGCGACACGCTGCACCAGTACATCACCGTTGCCTCCAACGCCGCCGGCAAGACGCGCTGGGCGGGCTACGGCAGCGACATGGATCGCGGACTGATGGCGGATTTTGTCGACATGGTGCGCACGGGCCGCGCCCCGTCGATCACGGGTGAGGATGGTCTGCGCGCCATGCAGGTCGCCCTCGCCGCCTATGCATCCGCCAAAACGGGTCAGCCGGTCAAACTCTCCAATCTCTAATCTCCAATCTCCAGTTTGAGATTGGAGATTGTTAGCATTCTCTTGCGAGGTATTCTATGTCTAAACCTGTTGAACTGGTCGTCATCGGCGCGGGTGGGCGCGGCGCGACGGCTTACGCATCCTACGCCCTGCGCCATCCCGATGAAGTGCGCATTGTCGGCGTCGCCGAGCCGGACCCAATTCGCCGTGAACGGTTGGCGGAGGCGCACGACATCGACGATAGCCGCTGCTTCACGACGTGGGAAGATTTGGTCGCCGCCGGGCAGCTGGCGGATGGCGCCATCGTCGCCACGCAAGATCAGATGCACGTGGGGCCGGCGATTGCGGCGATGGAAGCCGGCTACGAAGTGCTGCTTGAGAAGCCGATGGCGCACACGCTCGAAGGCTGCGTCCAGCTGGTGCAGGCGTCCGAACGCACCGGGCGCGTGCTGCAAATCTGTCATGTGCTGCGCTACGCCCCCTTCTGGCGCAAGCTGCACGAAGTGCTGGAGTCGGGCGTGATCGGCGAGATTGTCACCGTCGAGCATCGCGAGAATGTCGCCTACTGGCACATGGCGCATAGCTTCGTGCGCGGGCACTGGCGCAACAAGGCGCTCTCCAGCCCGATGATCCTGGCAAAGTGCTGTCACGACCTCGACATCCTGGTGTGGAACCTCAAGCAGCCGGTGACGCGGCTATCGTCGGTCGGCTCGCTGATGCACTATCGCCGCGAGAGCGTCGGCCCGGAGATTCCGCAGCGCTGCACCGACGGCTGTCCGATCGAGGCGACCTGTCCCTTCTCGGCGATCGGCATCTATCTCGACTATGAACGCACCTTCCCCGACGCGCGGCAACGGATGCTGGCAGCGGGCATGGATCCGGAGGCGCCCAATGTCTGGCCCTTCGCCGCCATCACGCCCGACGTGAGCCGCGCCGGACGCCAGCGCGCCATCGAGACCGGACCATACGGGCGCTGCGTCTACCACTGCGACAACGACGTGGTCGATCATCAGACGGTGCTGATGGAGCTGGCCAGCGGCGCGTCGGTGACGCTGGTCATGCACGGGCATTCCAACGAGGAACACCGTTCGATGCGCTATGATGGCACGAAGGGCACACTGCGCGCGCGCGTCGAGCCGGACGAGATCGAAGTGCATGTGCACGGCGGCAAGTCGGAACGCATCGCCATCGAGCGCCCCACGACCGGGCACGGCGGTGGCGATGAGGGCATCATGCACGACTTTGTGCGCGTGCTGCGCGGCGAGATCGCGCCACTGACCACGGCGCGCGTCTCGCTGGAGAGCCATCTGCTCGCCTTCGCCGCCGAGGATGCGCGGCTGAGCGGGCAGGTCATCAACATGGCGGAGTATCGGGCGCGAGCGGAGCAATTGGCGAAGGCGTTGGTTTAACAGAGAGTGACATGCCAGAGATCAGCCGTTTCTTGGGGATTTCGATTCACATGTATCATGCTACAGTTTGACAATCGCATGACTTACTGCGCATGTATCGCAGGCATAACAATGAACCCGCTTGCAGTGGTCAGGTAAGACACGCGGTTTCACAGCGATGACTGCGATATGTGCTTTTGAGTGCAGGCAAGGTTCACCATGCTGATCGCAGGACTGATGAGCGGCACCTCCGCTGACGGCATCGATGTCGCGATTGCCGAAATCACCGGGCTGCCGAAACCCGATGGCGACGGTGTGCAGATCGTACAGCAGGCGTTCGCCACCGTGCCCTGGCCCGCAGCAGAGCGGGCGCTGATCTTCGACCTCTTCGCCGGACAAGGGACGCCGGCCGACCTCTGCCGCGCCAATTTCCGCCTGGGGGAGATTTTCGCCGCCGCCGTGCAGCAGGTCGCCGCCGCCGCCGGCATTGCGCTGGCAAGCCTCGACCTGATCGGCAGCCACGGTCAGACAATCTGGCACGATGTGACCGCCGACGGGCGCGTCACCAGCACGCTGCAGATCGGCGAGCCGGCCGTGATCGCGGCGCGCACGGGTGTGACGACGGTCGGCAACTTTCGCGTGGCGGATGTGGCGGCAGGCGGGCAAGGTGCACCGCTGGTGAGCATTTTCGACTGGCTGCTGCTGCGACCGCCACCTGCCCTCAACAGTGTGATTGGCGGTTGGCGTGCGGCGCAGAACATCGGCGGCATCGGCAACGTGACTTTTCTGCCGCCGGTCGATTGCGACGCCGCGCCGCTGGCGTTCGATACCGGGCCTGGCAACGTGCTGATCGACTGGGCGGCGCGTTTTGCCAGCAACGGCGCGCTGACCTACGACGACGGCGGCGTGCTGGCGCGGCAGGGGCAGGTGCACGAGGCGCTGGTCACGCGCTGGCTGGAGCATCCCTACTATCAACAGCCGCCGCCAAAGACCACCGGTCGCGAGCTGTACACGGCTGAGTTGGCGGCAGCAATGCGCGCCGAAGCCCAGGCAACCGGCGCCAGTGACGTGGACTTCGTCGCCACCGTCACCGCACTGACCGCCGCCACCATCGCCGACGCATACGCCCGCTTTGCGCCGGGGCCGCTGGCGCAGGTCGTGATTGCGGGCGGCGGCGCGCACAATCCTGTGCTGCTGGCGGAGCTGCGCATCCGATTAGCGGTGCGCCTGGGACAGGCGGTCGAGGTCGTCACCCACGAAGCCCTGGGCATCGACGCCGACGCCAAAGAGGCGCTCACCTTCGCCCTGCTTGCCTATCTCTGCGCGCACGGCTTGCCCGGCAACGTGCCAGCCTGCACGGGCGCAAAGGAAGAAATCGTTTTGGGCGTCATTGCTCCAGGGAAGAATTATGAGAGATTGGAGATTAGAGATTGGAGATTGGGATGAGTGCGTGATTGAGTGATTAGGTGATTGGGTGATTGAGTGATTGGGTGATGGGGTGATTGGGTGATGGAGCAACCGGTCAACGAGCTGAGCCTAGTCTCCAATCTCTAATCTCTTAATCTCCCAATCTCTCAATCTCCCAATCTCTCAATCTCTCAATCTCCCAACCCTCACACCTATGATCACACTCGGCATCGACGGCGGCGGCACAAAGACGCGCTGCGTGGCCGTCAACGAAGAAGGCGACATCCTGGCGACGACGACGGTCGGCAGCACCAACATCAACGCCATCGAGCACGGCGTCGTGCGCGAACGGCTGGCGGAGGCGGTGGTGACGGTGCTGTCGCAAGCCAGCGCAGAACCGGCTGATGTCATCGCCGTCGGGTTGGGCATGTCGGGCGTCGGGCGACCGGCGGATGTGCAGCTCGTGCGGCGCTGGATGGCGGAGATGCTGCCGCGCGCCTACGCCTACGTCGACAATGACGCGGTGGCAGCGCTGGCAAGCGGCACCGGCGGCGATCTCTACGGCGTGGTGATCATCAGCGGCACGGGGATGATCGTCTTTGGCGTCGACGCCGACGGACGGCGGCGGCGCGCAGGCGGCTGGGGCGCAATCCTGGGCGACCCGGGCGGCGGCTTCAGCATCGGCGCAGCGATCCTGCAGTCGATCACGGCGGCGACCGATGGCTGCGGCCCGGTGACGACGCTCACCGCGCGTGTGCTCAATCACCTGGGGTTACGCGAAGTGCAGGACCTGATTGCGTGGACCTACGGACAGAGCGGCTGGGCGCACGTCGCCGGGCTGGCGCATCTGGCAGAAACTTGCGCGGCGGAGAGCGACGAGGTGGCTTTTCGCATCCTGGCCTGGGCGGCGGACAACCTGGCGCAGCGCGCCGAGGCCGTGATTCGCGGGCTGGGGCTGGAAAACCAGCGCTTCCCGCTTGTGCTCGCTGGCGGCAACCTGACGCGCGGGGAGCTGCTGCGCCGCCTGCTCACGATCCGATTGGAAGAAGTTGCACCGCACGCCGAGATCGTTACGCCGTATCTTGATGCAGCGGTCGGCGCAGCGTTGCTGGCGCTGAAGATGGCGTGGAAGGAAAGAGAATAGGAGATTAGGAGATTGGAGATTAGGAGACTTCGTCAGTATGACATATTCGCTCCTGACTGCACAATCTCCCAATCGCACAATCCCCCAATCTCCAATCTCCAATCTCGATACAAGGAGAACCTATGAGCAACAATCAAAATTCGCTAGAAGTCGCCACTTTGGGCGGCGGCTGTTTCTGGTGTCTGGAAGCAGTGTACGTTGAACTGCGCGGGGTGGAGAAGGTGGTATCGGGTTACGCGGGTGGGCACGTGAAGAACCCGACCTATCGCGAGGTGTGCAGTGGCTCGACCGGCCACGCCGAGGTGGTGCAGGTGACCTTCGACCCGGCGGTGATCAGCTATGCCGACATTCTGCGCGTCTTCTTCACCATCCATGATCCGACGACGCTCAACCGCCAGGGCGCGGACGTGGGCACGCAGTATCGGTCGATCATCCTCTATCACGACGAGGCGCAGAAGCAGACCGCGATCGAGGTAATGCAGGAGGTCACTGCGCAGCGTATCTGGCAGAACCCGCTGGTGACGGAGCTGGCGCCGCTCGATGTATTCTATCCGGCGGAGGAGTATCACCAGAATTACTTTGCGCGCAACCCGATGCAGCCCTACTGCCAGGTGGTGATTGCGCCCAAGGTCGCCAAGTTCCGCAAGCAATACTTTGATCGACTGCGGCGGTGAAGTCACGCGTCACGAGTCGGGCGTCAAACCGGTGAAGGCTGATTTGTGACGCGTGACCAATGACGCGCTGCGTTAGCACTTACCACCGCCGGAGCCAATGCAGGTGGCGGCGCGCCAAAATAAATCCTGAATAGCGCTGCCTGCCGACATCAAGCCGGCGACTATCGCCAGTGCCAGCAGTCCGGCTAAAAGCGCATACTCGATCAGGTCCTGTCCTTCTTCCTGACGATATTGTGTGTAAAGTTTCCAATAGTAGTGATTGATGGCCTGTTTCATTGGATGGCAACTCCCGCTTCGTTAAATTGCTTGACGCTGTATTTCTGAGCAGAGACAACAGTTTTCCTTACAAATTATTATACTGATAGATGCGTGTATTTGTATCCTGTTAGAAAGCTGTCATTTGTGAACATCTGCGTTGCGCCGGTCACCGATCCAGAGCAGTGGGATTCGTTTGTGTTGCAGTCACCGCAGCACACCTTCTTGCAGGCGTGGCGTTATGGAGAGTCCTTGCAGGAAGTTGGACATATTGTGCTACGAATCGGGCTTTTTGATGGAGCTGAACTGGTCGGCGCTGCGCAGCTTGTACGGTTTCACCTCAAGCCGGGGTCATTCCTCCATTGCCCGCATGGTCCGCTGCTGCATGACTGGACACAAACCGGCTACGTCGATGCAATGTTTGACGCCATTGCTGCAGCAGGGCGCACTCAAAAGGTCGCTTATGTTCGACTCAACCCGCCGCTTGCTGGGCTGGAGACTGTCTTTCAAGCGCATGGCTGCACACCGGCGCCGATTCAACTGTATGTCGAGAACACCTGGATCATCGATTTAACGCCATCGCCGCAAGTGTTGCTCAGGCAGATGCGACGCACGACGCGCAATGCAATCCGCGATGCAGTGCGTGCTGGCGTCGAGGTGACAGTAGACACGTCATTGCGCGACTTGCCCCTGTTGCTCGATCTCTATGCACAAACGGCGGCGGATCAGCGCTTCGAGCCGATTGCCCGGCAATATATCGAAGCTGAAGCGCGCGCTTTTGCGCGCAGCGGGGACTGCGCCGTCGTTTGTGGCTGGCGCAACGGCGTGGCGCTAGCCGCCGTGTTGGTGATTTTCTATGGGCACACGGCTTACGCACACTTCGGCGCCTCATCACGGGTGGCGCCGCGCACCTTTGCACCTCACCTTGTGCAGTGGCGGATCATCGAGACAGCGCAAGCACGCGGTTGCAGGCAGTACGATCTATGGGGCATCGCACCGGCTGGCGCGCCTGACCATCCCTGGGCAGGATTCTCAGTCTTCAAACGCGGCTTTGGCGGGCGCGAAATTCGCTACGTGCATGCTCACGATCTGCCGCTGAAGTCGCACTATCTGTTGGTGCATTTTGTTGAGACACTGCGCCGCCGCCGTCGC
>CZCA01000216.1_pt1 | contig 45577 bp, 22 predicted proteins | sample 591981 | NCBI WGS metagenome assembly CZCA01 (sample SAMEA3556810, study PRJEB10932) | anaerobic digester metagenome | reverse complement strand
CTGGATGCCAGCGGCGCCGAGGTCGGCACGCAGGTGCATCTGACCGATATTCGCATTGGGGAAGAATGAAGCTGCGTTATCGTGAAGCAGCCTGGCTGCTCTTTCTGTTTTTGCTGGCGTGGGCGCCGCGTGCGCTGGCGTTGGACGCCTACGTCTCCCCCGACGAACGCAAGTGGCTGGCGCGTTCGGCTAACTTCACCTACGCGCTGGCGCATGGTGATTTTGCCCAGACCTTCCAGCGCGAGCATCCCGGCGTTACGGTGATGTGGGCAGGCACGCTCGGTCTGTTGGGAGAGTATCCGGCTTACCCCCAGACAGCGCCAGGCTATTTCACCTGGGAGCAAGAGAATCTCGAAGCCTGGCTGAAAACCAACACCGATCACACGCCGCTCGACCTGTTGGCAGCGGGGCGACGCTGGATCGCATTCGGCGTGGCGCTGACGCTGTGGCTGTGCATTTTTCCGCTGCACCGGCTAATCGGACGCAACGCCGCGCACCTGGCCTTTATCTTCATGGCGCTCGATCCTTTCAGCGTGGCGCTGTCGCGTCAACTACATCCAGACGGTTTCGTCGCCAGCTTCATCTTCCTCGCCCTGCTGCATTTTCTGGCCTGGCTCTACGCCGGATTGCGTTGGCACGACCTGGCGATCTCCGGCGTAGTGATGGGGTTGGCGTGGTTGACCAAAACCCCGGCTGCCTTGCTCGTTCCTATCGGCGGCATATTGGTGGCAGGACAAATGTGGCGGCTGTGGCGACGCCGCCAGTACACACCACCGGATGATCCATACGCAGATCGCGATGAACGCGTCGAGTCCACAAGACAACTTGCGCCCCGCCCCACGCGCCTCCTCAGCGGCTATATCTTGTGGGGCGTCATCGCCGTGGCAACCTTCTTCCTACTCTGGCCGGCAATGTGGGGCGACCCGCTTGGCTCGCTCCTGCGCATGGCAACAGAGATGGAAGCCTACGTCGAGGGGCATGTCAATCCGAATTTCTTTTGGGGACAACCAACCGGCGACCCGGGTCTCTTCTTTTACCCGGTGGCGATCTTCTTTCGCATTACGCCCGGCGTGCTGATCGGCCTTATCGCGACGGCCGTTTTCTACCTGCGTCGCGATTGGACCTTCGCCGACCTGCGCACTCGCCGCACCGTGCGCGCCCTGACCTTTTTCGTCGTGTTCTTCGTAGTCGCCATGACTGTGCCCGCCAAGAAGTTCGATCGCTACGTGCTGCCGATCTTCCTGGCGCTGGATGTGCTCGCCGCCCTGGGCTGGCTGTCGCTCTCGCTGCTCCCCTGGCGCCTGGATGCACCGGCGTGGCTGCACCGTCTACGCGCCGTATCGCCGACCGCAGCACTCTTGACGCTCGCTTTCGTACTGCACGGCATCTTCACGGCGCTCACCTATCCCTATTACTTGACCTACTACAACCCGCTGGCAGGCGGCAGCCGCACGGCGCCCAATGTGCTCTTTGTCGGCTGGGGCGAGGGGTTGGACGCGGCGGCGCGCTGGCTCAATGCACAACCGGGTAGTGAGAACTTCCGCGTAGCCGCCTGGTATGCCGATGGCCCTTTTTCCTACTTTTCCGACAGCCAGGCAGTGCCAATGGGCTACAGCTCGCCACTCTCCTGGCTGGATACAGATTATGCCGTCACTTACATCAACCAGTGGCAACGCCAGCTTCCTTCGCCCGCTGCAGTGGCGTGGTTCGAGGCGCAGACGCCGGCCTTCGAGGTGCGTAAGGATGGCCTGACGCTGGCGCGCGTCTACGATCTGCGCGATACGCTGCTGCCGCCCTTCATTGACCTTAACACTGCGCCCGCTGCCGATTTTGGCGCTGCGGTCCGGCTCATCGGCGTCGATCTGCCGCAGGCGACGCTGGCGCCGGGCGCAGAGCAGCTGGTCACCTTCTACTTGCAGGCGCTGGCGCCGATGTCCACCAACTACAACGCACTCGTGCGGCTGGTTGCACCTGATGGCGCCGAGCTTTGGCGGGCAGATGGCTGGCCCTGGGGCGCGCCGACTTCTGCCTGGCCCGTGCGCGAGGTTCGCCCCGATGGCTACACGCTCACGATCCCCGTAGACGCGATGCCAGGACTCTATCAACTCTTGCTCGCCTTTTATGACCCGGCGACCCTGACCCCACTGCCCGCCACACCGGTGCGCGGTGGGGAGCCCCTGCCGGCTGGCGAACAGAAGGTAGCGCTGATCCAGGTGGGCGCGCCGCCAGATGCTGCCGTGACGCCACTTGCAGCGCCCTTTACCTTTGGCGATGTGGCTCAGCTTTCAGGTGCGGCGCTGCCGGAGACTGCCACGCCCGGCGCACCTGTAACGCTGCAACTGCAATGGGACGCGCTTGCTACACCTGCCACTGATTACACGATCTTCGTGCATCTCGTCGATGCCGCTGGCGCACTGGCCGCCCAGCAAGATCAACCGCCACTGGGTGGTTTTGCGCCGACGCACACCTGGCAGCCCGGCCAACGCCTCGTCGATGCGGTGACGTTGACCCTGCCGCCTGACCTGGCGGCGGGTCGCTACGCCGTACGCGTCGGGTTGTACGCTGGCGACGCGCGCCTGCCGGTCAGTCAGGAAGGCGCGACTGTGGGCGACTTCGCCGTGGTGGGGGAGATCGTCGTGCCATGATAGGGCAGTGGAACGCGGATGCCGCCGATTCGGCGGATCAAAACAGATCAAAACGTCCAGCAGGAAAAACCCGCGCCAGTCCGTCACATCCGCGTCATCTGCGCGCTATCCTCTTGCTCCTGGCGCCAGGTTTGTTGCTGGCGCTGGCTTTCTGGCTGCGCTGGCAGTACTTGCAAACGATCAGCCTCTACGTCGACGAATTCACAACCTTGTGGGCAGCACAACGTACACAGGCGATCGGCGCACCGATCATGCCAAGCGGGGTGCTCTATACGCGCGGGCTGCTGGCAACCTATGTGACCGCGGCGGTCGGCGCGCTGTTGGGTCTGGACTACACAACAGGACGGCTCCTAGGCCTGCTTTTTGGACTGGCGACCATATTTGTCCTCTTTGCCGCCGGGCGCCGCGAGTGGAATGGTCGCGTCGGCTGGCTGGCGGCGTTGGGGCTGGCGCTGCTGCCCGAAGCGATCGCCTGGGGTGGACGGGCGCGCTTCTACACGCAATTTCAGTTCTTTGCACTGCTCACGATCTGGGCGGCCTACTGGGCGATCCAGGAGACGCCCGGCAGTGGACGATTCGGCAAAACGCTGCACCAACGACATCTCATTTTCGCAGTCTGTTTCATCCTGGCGCTCTTCTCGCAAGAACAGACGGTGCTGCTCTACCCGCCGTTGCTGCTGGCGACGCTGCTCTGGCGGGGCTGGCGTTTTCTGCTGCGCCGTGCGGTCTGGCCTGCTCACCTGCTGATCGTGGCGGCGCTGGCAGTGCGCTACAGCATCGAGATTCTAGGTCAGCCTGGTTTCTTCGAGACAATCCAGGCAGAGCGCCCTTACATCGCGTTGATCTTCGATGTGGCGGCGACGTGGCCGGCGTATGCACCGCTGCTGGTTGCGCCGGAGCGCCTGCCGTGGACGCTGACAGCGCTGCTGGCGGTTGGCGTGGCGTTGATGGCGTTGGCACGCGGGAGCTGGCGACCAGGCCAGATCGAGCGCTATCACCAGGCGACGCTCTTTTTCACGCTACAATTCGCCTTCGTACTCGTCTTCATCCTAACGCTCGTGGGCGGACAGTGGCGCGAGACGCGCTATCTCTTCTTCGTGCAACCGGTGTGGTTACTGGTCGCCGCAGCCGGCGCCGTCTGGTTGCTGGAGCGGTTGTTGCGGCGCGAAAGCTGGCGCTGGGCGGCAACGGCGGCGCTGTCAGGGGGGATTCTCTGGTATGGCTGGATGCCAGCAACGACAGTATTGACGCGGCAGGTGGAAGGTTACGACCGCGTGCTTGCCTACGTAGCTGCGCATCGCCAACCGGGTGACGTGGTAATGTCACCGCAGCCACCAGCGTGCGCCTTTGTGCTGGGTGCACCCTGTGACTACTACGCTGTGCAGCATGTCTACGAAGAGTTCGTGATCCCCCAACATGGCGTGCTGGTGGATCGCTGGACCGGTGCAACCTTGCTCAATGACACCGCACAACTGACGCAGATCATCCGCACTGCGCCGCGCGTCTGGTTTGTGACCGACGCCCTGCGCCTGGCAACGCGCTATGACGGCGACTTTCAGCGCATGGTTGTGACACAGTTCGACAAAGCCTTCGAGGAGCGCGGTGTAACTGCATTGCTGGCGCAAGGCTGGCAAGAGTCGCCTGCTTTCGTCGAAACCCACGAACTTGCGACGCCGCTTGCGTTTGGCCGGCTGGCGCTGACCGGCTGGCGTGCGGGTGCACTCACGCCAGGTCAACCGCTGCCTGTCGAATTGACCTGGCAGGCGACTGCGCCCATCGACCACCAGCTCAACACGTCGCTGCGCCTGGTCACCATGGATGGCGTCACCGTCGCACAGCAAGATGGCCCGCCAGCGCGCGGCATCCTCCCTACCAATCTCTTCTTCGCGTCGGCGTTGCCCGATCGAAAGACATTGACGCCGCCCGCCGAACTGCCACCGGGGCGCTACCGGCTGGAGGCGGTCGTCTATGCGATCGAAAGCGGCGCAGTCGAAGCTGGCCCGCTGCCCATCGGCGAAGTCGTGACACAAAACCCTTGAATCATTTGACCTTCTCACCAGTCATCGCTATAGTGTAGCCGCATTGGGGGTGGCGCTTCGCCACCCATTGCCTGCCAGCTTCTATGCAGAAGATGCTTGATGCGGAGGCGCGCAGTCGCAGAGGCGCGGCAAGACAAACCCTGGCTATTGCTCTGCATGTTCATTGCGCCATGTTCATTGCGCCATGTTCATTGCATCCTTGCACCCGTGCGTCAAAGCAGATGGCAAGACAAACCGACCCTAATTACTCCACCAACGGATTGTATCAGGAACGTAGCATGACCCAGATTACGATGACCTCCGGCCGGGCGCTCACCGGCGCCTGCTCTGTGCCCGGCGACAAGTCGATCAGCCATCGCGCCGTGATGTTTGGCAGCATCGCCGAAGGCGACACGCATGTGCGCAATTTTCTCGACGGCGGCGACTGTCGCGCCACCATCGAGGTGATGCGTGGACTAGGCGTCCAGATCGACGTGATCACGTCCACCGAACTGATTGTGCACGGTCGCGGGTTGGATGGTCTGCAAGAGCCAACCAATGTGCTCGACTGCGGCAACTCCGGCACGACGATTCGTCTGCTCACCGGGCTGCTTGTTGGGCAATCATTCACCACCTTCCTCAACGGCACCGCACAGATTCGCCGCCGGCCGATGGGACGCATCGTGCGCCCGCTGCGCGGCATGGGCGCCGACATCATGGGGCGACAGAATGGCGACTATGCGCCCCTGGGCATTCGCCCGGCGCGGCTGCGCGGCATGGAATACACGATGCCGGTCGCCAGCGCCCAGGTCAAAAGCTGCCTGTTGCTGGCCGGGTTGTACGCACATGGGCTGACCGTGGTGATCGAACCTGGCCCAGCGCGCGACCACACCGAGCGGATGCTGGCGGCGATGGGCGCGCCGGTGGCAGTTTACGGCAACAAAGTTTCCAGCGAACGTCCGCAGTCACCCTTGAAGGCGCTTGACATCACTGTACCGGGCGACATCTCCTCAGCGGCATTCTTGCTGGTGGCGGGCGCCATCACGCCAGGAAGCCACATCACGATTCACGGGGTGGGCGTCAACCCCACGCGCACGGGCATTGTCGAGGCACTGATGGAGATGGGGGCAAGGATCGCATTCACCAACCCGCGTGAGGAGGGCGGCGAGCCGGTCGCCGACCTGGTCGTGACAAGTTCGCCCTTACGCGGAACAACCTTTGGCGGTGAGCGGATCGTGACCATGATCGATGAATTGCCGATCCTGGCCGTCGCTGCCACTCAGGCTGAAGGTCGCACCATCGTGCGCGATGCCCACGAACTACGCGTGAAGGAAACCGACCGCATCGCCACCACCGTGAGCGAACTGCGCAAGCTCGGTGCGCACATCGAACCAACCCCCGACGGCTTCATCATCGATGGCCCTACCCCCTTGATCGGCGCACCGGTCGAATCGCACGATGACCACCGCCTGGCGATGGCAATGGCGGTGGCGGGGTTGGTGGCAAAGGGACAAACCGTAGTGCACGGCGCCGAAGTCACCGGCGACAGTTTCCCCGGCTTTGAGGTGACGTTGCAGGCGTTGGGCGCAGATTTGATGGTTGAATGATGAGGCTGCTGCTGAGCGGCCATGTGGCCGCAATTTCTGCCAGCACTACGCTGGTTGGTCTCATCGGCTGGCCGGTGAGTCACAGCGTCAGCCCGACGATGCATAACGCAGCTTTTGCTGCGCTGGGGCTGGATTGGCGCTACGTGCCGCTGCCTGTCGATCCGACGCTGCCGGGCGCAGTGGGGGATGCTGTGCGCGGGTTGCGGGCGATGGGGCTGCGCGGGGTGAATGTCACGGTGCCGCACAAGCAGGCGGTGCTGCCTTTCCTCGACCACATTGCACCGGCAGCGCAGGCAATGCGTGCGGTCAATACCATCATCGTGGGTGAGGACGGCGCGCTGACTGGCGACAACACCGACGCGCCCGGCTTCATCGCCGATCTGCGCGCCCACGGCGTCGAACCGGCAGGGCGGCGCGTGTTGGTGCTCGGTGCGGGCGGCTCGGCGCGTGCGATCGTCTATGGGCTGGCGCAAGCTGGCGCCGACCACATCACCATCGCCAACCGCAGCGTTGCACGCGCCCAGCAGCTCCTGAATGACCTGCATCCTTATCTGGGCGCAACGACCGGCAACGTCATCGCCCTGCCTGATGATCTAGAGGCCGCGATGGGAGCGTCGCTGATCGTGAACTGCACCTCACTCGGCATGTGGCCGCACGCCGATACGACGCCTTGGCCGGTTGCGTTGCCGCTGCGCGCCGACCAGATCGTCTATGACCTGGTGTATAACCCGGAGGAGACGGTGTTATTGCAGCAGGCGCGGGCGGCGGGCGCTCGTGCCATCGGTGGCCTGGGGATGTTGATCTGGCAGGGGGCGTTGGCCTTCGAGCGATGGACGGGGCAATCTGCACCGGTGGCGACGATGCGCGCCGCCGCAGCAGCCCAACTGCGCAGCCGCGCTGCAGCCAGAGTCGCCAAAGCCATGGTGACGGTGCGCCGAGCCACAGGCCAGGATGCCGAAGTCATTTCCAAGTTGCACGCTGCGCTGCAAGATTACCACGCGGCTGCGCATCCTGATTTTTTCAAGTCGGCGTCTATGGAGACTTTCCCACCGGCCATGGTGCGCGAACAGCTGACGCAACCCGGCGTTGTGATCTTCCTGGCTGAAATTGACGGGGCTGTTGTCGGTTATCTCTACGCAGACGCCAATCCCGCACAAGAAACGTCGATGACCTATCGGCTGGAACGGTTATGGATTCATCACATTGCGGTCACGCCCACACACCAGCGGCGGGGAGTTGGCGCGGCGCTGATCGAGGCCGCCAAAGGTTATGCCCGCAGTGTGGGCATTGCGATGCTGGCGTTAAGCGTGTGGGCGTTCAACGAACCAGCGCTTGATTTCTTTCTGGCGCAGGGCTTTGTAGCATACAACCATCGAATGTGGCTAAAGTTGTGACGAGAGACGCGACACAGGCATGGTTTGGCGCGAAGAGATAGCACAATCAAACATCGTACATCCGATATCTTCCCGGAAGCTCAGAGCTTCCGGGAAGATGAGCAAAGTCTATTTGTGTTGTCTATAAGAGGCCGTTTGGGACGGGTCTAGCGCGACTCAAGGCGCGCCTCAGCACGCCAGTGGTTCGTGTGCTGCGTGTTTCGTAAAAGGCGAAACACGCAGCACACGACGGTCGCTTTGGTTACGCGGCGTTTACTGGGGACGTGTCACGAGAGGCAGGTAAACTGTAGCAGGCAACGCTGGCGGTGCAGAGACCGTCACCAGCTGATCGACGGCTGCGGCAAGCACTGAGCGACCGTTGGCAGTGATGTCGCTATAGGCGGGCAAGATGTGTTGAAAGGCAAGTGCGCTGCTGCCCGGCGCCATAGCCACAAAGCTAACCCGCGCCAGGGTAAAGCGCCCAACAACCGATGATTCCAAGGCGCCGGCTGCAAAGGCCAGGCGCCCACTCCGGTTATCAAACTCTCTTTGGATCAAGTGCGAGAAGTGCGCGCCGGGGGTAAGATCGACCACCTGCACAATGGCCGGATCATAGGTTAGATAGGCGGCAGCGCCATCTACACCGCTGCTCTGCATTGCTTCATTCTGCACTTCGCCACTTTGCGCTTCCCTACTTTGCACTTCCACCACGAGGTCAGCCAGGAAACGATCTCCAGGTTTGAGCGCAGCCACATAGAGATCAATGTCCAAGTTAGCGGTCACGCTATCGCTATGGAGTGGCGCAGCAATTTGCTCGACAACTGTATTCCCGACAACAGCGTTCCCGGCGCCGTAGTTGGTGCGCAAGATAGAGAAATCGACCAGAGTTACGCAGGCGTCGCCATTGAAGTCGCTGCGTACGTCGTAGTCGGCATTGCCCGCGCAGACGCCAAAGGTAGCGACCAGCATGGAGAAATCGACCAGAGAGACGTAGCCATCGCCATCACTATCGCCAGCGCGCAAGAGGCCAAAGTCCACGACAGTTGCACCTTCCGTCAAAGTGACGCGTGCACTGTTGCGCAAGGTCTGCTGGCCGCGCACGCCGACGGTGTAGACGCCCGACGGCAAAGCTGTGAGGGTGAAGACGCCGCTATTGTCGAGTATGGTGGCAAGGTCGGGCGCAGCAACGCCTGCCTGATTCTGTAAGGTCACCGTCACAGGGATTTGCCAGCTTGGGTGAGGGGCAGGCGGGCGCCCCGGCGGCGTGACGCGACCAATGAGGAGAGTGTCAAGGACGGTGACGACAGCAGGTTCGCGGTGGTGCAAGATTGAGGCGCCGCCAAAGGTAACGTCGCTCAGGCGCGGATTAGCGGCAGCAAAGTTGAGGGAAGTGCTGGCAGTAGCCTGCGTGGCCGTGAAGAAAACGGTGGCCAGGGTGAAGTCGGTGCTAGGGAAAGGTGCGCTGAGTGCGCCAGCGACGAAATCAAGCCGCCCCTCGACGTTGTCGATCTGATTGAGCAAAACGGCAGGTAAGGCGCTGCCGCCGGTAACCTGCGCGATTTGGAGCACCGCCGGGTCGAAGTCGATATAAGCCGCCGCGCCATCGACCGGCTGCGTGGTGCGCACGTGGATGGTGACGCTGAAGCTTTGGCTGACGCCTACGGTGGTTGCAGCCGGAACAATGGCCAGCACGGCGGCAGTCGTTGGGTTGGGCGTTGCGGTGGGAGTGGGTGTAGACGTCGTTGGGGCGGCAGGAGCGAATGCGACGCCAAGCACCATCTCACCGCCCGCCAACACACCGGCGGGAGTGAGTTTGGCAGCGGCGTTGGCGCTGGCATAGCTTGCCACCTCGATGTAGTAGGTGCTGCCCGCACTGACATTCAGCGACACAAAGGAGAGGAGCGAGTCGTAATCGTCGTTGCAGGTCAGCCGTGTCAGGGCGCCACGCGTGCCACTAAAGACAGCCAGGACGGTGTCGTAATTGCTGCCAAAGGTATCGACGGCCAGGACGCCTGCTTCGGGCGCCGTGAAACGATACCACACGGTCGCGCCGCCACGACTGCCGCTGCACAACACCGGGTCATCGCTGGCTACGGTTGCGTGCTGCGTGTCCAGAACATCGGTAAAGAGGGCGTCTGTGACAACGCGCGGCTGGTCGAAATCATCGTTGACAGGCGGCATTGGCGTCGCCGTCGGTGTGAAAGTGGGCGTCGCCGTCGGCGGCGTGCCGGTTGGCGTCGGGGTTGGGGGAGGCGGCGGGCCGAGTTCGGCGAAGAGCAGGCGGTTGGGTGAGTCAGTGCCAGGGTCATGGATGAGATCGATGGTGGCGGCCGCCGTTAATGCGGTCGCCACGTCAGCCGGGGAGGCACCAGGGGCGCCTTGCAGGTAACGCGCGACGACGCCGGCGGTGTGTGGCGACGCCATGGAAGTGCCGGAAAGGGTGGCGTTTGCTGTGTCACTCGTGTAGTACGCCGAGACAATGTTGACGCCGGGCGCAAAGATGTCCAGGCAGGCGCCATAGTTCGAGAAAGAAGCGCGCACGTCGTTGTTGGTAGTGGCGCCGACGGTGATCGCCGAGGGTTCGCGCGCAGGGGAAGTGTTGCAGGCGTCGCTGTTGGCGTTGCCGGCGGCCACAACATAGACAATGCCTGCTGCCACGGAGCTACGGAGCGCTGCATCCAACGCGCTGGAGACGCCGCCGCCCAGACTCATGTTTGCCACCGCCGGCCGGATGGCGTTGGCCGTCACCCAATCGACGCCAGCCACCACCCCAGAGGTATAGCCGCTGCCAGCGCAGTCAAGCACGCGTACACCGTGCAGAGTGACCTGTTTGGCGACGCCGTAGGTCGAGCCGCCGATGGTGCCGGCTACATGTGTGCCATGCCCGTTGCAGTCGGTGGGGTTGCTATCGTCATCGACAAAGTCACGACCACTGCCGATACGCCCGCTGAACTCAACATGGGCGGCGCGAATGCCGGTGTCGATGATGTAGGCGTGGACGCCGCTGCCGGTTGCGCTGTAGGTGTAGAGTGTGTCGAGCGGGAGGGTGCGCTGGTCAAGGCGGTCGAGACCCCAGGGTGGGTTGCTCTGCACATCGAGGGCAGTGACGATCTGATCCTGCTCGATATAGGCAATATCGGGGTCCTTGCGGAGGCGCTGCAGTGCGACATCAGAGAGCGTGGCAGCGTAGCCAGCGATGGCGTCAGCATAGACATAATGCACAGTGGCGCCCAAGTCCGTTGCCGCCTGCATGGCTTTGCTGGCAACGGCAGCTGCCGTCACCCGATCTTGCTTCAGCACGACCAGGTATCGATCGGGCGCCCCTTGTCCTGCGGCAGCCAACAGTAACGGCGCCAGCCCATCACCTTGAGCAGCTGGTGTTGACATTGGCGCAGCGGCGTCAGCGGCCAGACCAGGCAAGATCAGTAATCGCAGCGCCAGCAAACCACCCAATAAGAGCGCGGCAACGTAGACGAGGCGCAGCGGACCACAACAGCCTGCGCTGCGCCTCGTTGCGAAGATGGATGACCCATCCGATAAATGCGGTGACATGATCAACACCCCTTACTGACGATAAAGACAGAAAACCGCAAGAATCACCGGCCCGATTTGAATCAGTCCACATCCAATATAGCATTTTCTTTTCTGTGTTGTAATGAGCTAGATGGTGGAGTTTGCTTGTGAAGCCCCGCCATCTTATGCGATGGCGGGGCTTAAATTATCGCAGCGCAACCGGCAGGAACACCTTTGCCGATGCTGCGACGGGGGCAGCGGGCAATACCTGTTGGCCGGCTGGCGCACTGGTCAGGTCAACAGCAGGCGCAGCCGGCAGTGCTTTGTCGTCGGTGCTGACGATCGCTTCGGCGACAACCGTACCAGCAGCAGCGTGCAATGTATAGCGGCTGTCGCGATAGCCATGCACCTCCACCTGGAAGTAGCCACTCTGCGCGGCTGTGATGGTTGTTGCTTCATCGCTCAGGTCGAAGCGATTGCTGTAGCCAATCAGCCTACCCTCCGGGTTCCACACATAGAGGTCAGGGTCGCCAGCCAGGGCATCGACGGTGAATTGCCATGTCTCGCCGCTTGCCAGATAGAAGCGGTAAACGCGCACCTGACCTTCCAGCAGATCATCGTCGGTGCGCAAGTAGTTGATCAGCGCCTGCTGCGCCACGGTGGCGATATTGCCAGCCGCATCAGCCACCCAGACCTGGAGGTAGCGTGCGCCACCTACGGGGCTGAAGATGAAGGTATCCGTTGGGTTGAAGTCGATCCAGCCGCTTTGCTGAATCGGCATCCACCGGCGAGCGGCATTGCTGTAGACGCGTTCGACCAGATACATCGATGTGACGGCCACATTGTCGCTGGCGCCGATAGCCAATGCGACCGATGGCGCCGTAGTCAATTGGGCGCCGTTGTCAGGCGTCACCTGCGTCACGATGGGCGGCGCAGTGTCGCCAGGCGAGGTGTAGGACTGTACTTCGAGCGTCCATTGAGCAGTGTTGTTGACTTCGCTGCTCTCGATGTGTCGATCTTGCGGATCGACGAGGACGAATATCGTGTGAGCGCCTGGCGTGGCCGGCGTCCACAATACAGCCACGCTATCCACGACATCGACGCCTGGCGGGAGTGGCGGCAACAGCACCGTGTCCAGACGACTGTCAGGCGCGACGCTGTCTACATAGAAAGTGACCTGGACGCCGGTCAGCGTCTCCGCGCCGCCAGATCGATGCACATTGACGCCGACTTGCACCGGGCGGCCCTGGCGGACAGGCAGCGGGTCAAACCAGAGATCGCTTTCGCTGATTGATAGATCAAGCTGCACAGCATCCATGACGGTATAGGCGGCGAGCAAAGTAAAAGTGACGCCATTCGGGTTGGTGGCGCTGACAGGATAGACGCCCGGCGCCAGGTTGGGCGGCACAACTGCCCGCGCCATACCGCCGCCGACATCGACCAGGGCATAATTGCGCAGCAACACATCGCCGATGCGCAAGGCAGTGTCTGGCCGCAGACCGACGCCTGTCACAATTACCGTCTGTGCAACGTTGGCAAGTCCCTGCGCCGGAGCGATGGCGTGAAGGACAAGCGGCGCCGGCTGCTCCGGCGTCGGCGTGGCGGTTGCGTTGCAAGCTGGATCGCCAGGCGAATTGATGATTTGCTGTGAGTCGATGGTCGGATTGACTACGCGGCCAATACAGTGATTATCAACCGTGCCGCCGTTGCTGAAGCGTGTATCGACAAGCTCCCCGTAATTGTGGATGATGGTGTTGTTGGCAAGCGGGTCTGTGCCGACCGTCATGCGTCCGTAGTTGGTGATGACGCCATCATTACCGAGGAAGAAACCCTGATAGCTGCCATGCACAATCAGGGCGCCGTGATTTGCTGCAATGGTCGACTGAAGCGTGACACCTTCGGCCACTTCAAGTGTCTGCATCACAGCTGTCGTCCACTGGAACATCTGGCAGCGGCGGTCGCTCTCGCTCCAGGCGCCGTCGATGCCTTCACAAGTGGCGCGGTCGTGTAGCATGTAGTGCATCCACGGGGTGGCAGTGGGTGTGGGCGTCGGGATGTCCGCCTGCAACAGAAGCATGTAGCGCACATCGTCGCCGGCAATACGATCCCCCCACTGGCGAACGCTGGCTGCGTACCAGCCGCTGACGGATGCTTGCCAAACGATGCGAGAGGCCAGATTCACGGGATAGTCGATGTCGTCGTTGCTGGCAAGCATCAGCACGCCATCGCTGCTATACAGCTCCAGCACCGTGTCAGTGAGACCGTTCAAGTCGGCGGTTTCGATGGTGTAGGTGCCGCCCGCCTCAGCATAGAAGGTGACCCAGTCGCGGTCGCCCGCCCCGCAGAAGGTGTGAGCCTGCACGTCACCAGGCGCTAGGGTCGAAGCATCCATAGGGACGCTGTCTGGTTCGAACGCGTCGAAAGTACACGGCGCCAGCACAGTGTTCGCTTCGGCGGTTGCCGGGAAGGAGCGCACATTGCCGGCGCGGTCAACGACACGGGCGCGGAAGCTATAACGGTGATCCAGCTCGCCGATGAACCAGGCGCCAAGGGTCCCGCCTGGCACTGTTTGCCAGCTCTCCCACGCATCACTATCGCGGCGCACCTCCAGGTCAATGTGATCGGCGCCAGCAACTGTGTCAGTCATCACCCAGCGCACATCGATAGCGTTGACGCGCTGGGTGGCGGGCAGCGGTGCAAAGGCGAAGGTCGGCGGCGTGCGATCGAGAGTGATATTCCAGGCGCCGATGCCCTCCCCGTTACCTGCGCGATCCCAGGCATAGGCATAAAAGGCGACACCACCCTGATCGGGTGCGCTGCTGCCGTCCCAGGGCATGCTCCAGCCATCGCCGCCGTCGATATCCCACCCCAGGTTGTACCATGTCCAGCCCTGTCCTACGCCATCGTCGTAGCCAACAAAGAACTGCACCTGATCGACCCCACTCAGACCGTCAGCGACATCGACCCGCAGCGTGACCTGGCTGGTGTTCAGGAAAGTTCCATCACTCGGCTGCAGAGCGGAGAGCATGGGCGGCGTGCCATCGACGGTCACGTTGATGGTGGCCGGCTCGCCGACCAGGGCGCCGTTGGCGCGCACACGCCACAAGCTGCTGTAGACGCCTTCAGTAGTTGGCGCAGTCATGCGGAAGTTGGCGTTGTTGGCGACATCGAAGGTGTATTGCGCGCCGCTGGCGACGATACCGTAGATTGGCTGCGGGCTGGTCGCACCTAGCCGGTCGCCCGCCACGTGGAGCAGCGCATCGCCACGCCCGCCGTCGAGCGTCCCTGCGGTCACACCGATGCGCACGACCGGCGCCACGACATCGCCAGGTTTGACGTAATGCGTCGAGGCATGCTCGATGGCGACGCTCACGGTGCATGCGCTGAGTTGCTCCCACCAGACGCCCAGGCTGGCGCCGCCGCCATTCTCATAGTGTTCAACCCTGAGTGCGTGGACGCCGTCGGCCAGGTTGACATCGAAGCTATAGCTGGTCGCCTGGTCGCGCCACTGATCCAGACGGATCACATCATCAATCCAGAGTTTGACGCCATCATCGGTGTTGACATGGAAGCGGTAGACGCCGCAGGCAAAGTCGGCGTTGCGGCGGAAGCGCGTGCTGAAGCCGTCACTGGGGAAGGTCGGGTCGGGGCCGCTGTCGCCCCAGTTGAAGGAGAGGGTGGCGCCTTCATTGCGGCGCATGGCGGGTGTACCGCTGAGGGCGCGGTTGCCCCAATATTCGCCACACCAGGCGTTGGCGTCGCAGCTCTGGTCGCTCGGCAGGAAGCCCGGACCCTGCCACCACGCCTCCAAGCGGGCGCCGCCCTGGTTGTCGTAGGACTCGACGCGGATTTCGTGGTTGCCCGGCGCCAGATAGCCGCCCCAGTCGTGGCCGTCGAAGCTGGAATCCCACCAGGCGTCGAGACGGAGCTGGCCGTCGATGTAGATGCGGCAACCGTCGTCGTGCTGGCAGTGAAAGCGATAGTCGCCGCCGGGGAAGTAGGCGGTGCGGGTATAGCGGGCGCTCCACTCGTTGACCTGGATGCCGCCGCCCGGCCCGTTGTCGCCCCAGTCGCGGAAGATATATGCGCCGGACTCGCTCGTGTGCCAGTTCACGGAGCCTGCCAGATACTTGTTGTTCCAGTAGTCCACGCTCCAGGTGGCGGTGGCAGGCGAACAATTGTAGGATTTGGTGATGTGTGGGTTCGCATGGACTGTGTGTAGATGGAAGACATTGCCAGCGTTGTCGTAGATGTCCAGCCCCAGCTCGATGTCACCGTCTGGCACACCCGCTGCGCATAGGTCCCAGTCAAAGCGATAAGGTGCGCTCGTATCGTTGGCGATGAGCCGCCATTCATTGTTCCACTTGGCAGTAAAGTGAACTTCCTTAACGCCGCTCTGCGCATCGCTGGCGGTGGCAGCCAGCGTGACGGTGCGCCCCACGATGGCGCCGTTAGAAGGGCTGGTGTAATCGCCTGTGGGTGGCGTGGTGTCTTGTGTCGTGCCCGCCGGTCGCACCGGGTGCATAAAGATGCTGCTGTAGCCGCTGCCATACTGGAGATAGACATTCTCGGCGGTCGTGGGCCAGTTGTCGTGGATGATGAGGTAGTTGCCCGCCGAATCGTAGCCGACGCCAACGATGGAGTGATTGCCATATTGTGCATGGCCGATCACATCGACAAGCACAGGCCGGCTGGCGTCGATTTCGCCCTGGTAGTTGGCGTAAGACGCCGCCACGCTGCAATCGCTACACCACAGTTCGCTGGCGAAGGTATAGCCTTTGGCGGTAGCGTAGTTGACGACGCCTGACGAGACGCTGCCTACATTTGTCGAGCCGCCGCCATCGGCAGTGCAAACCGTGTTCATATGGAGGCGCATGTCATTGACCGCGCCTTGCCATTCGCTGCCAGCCACAAGATTGCTATACCCGTTGTTATCCCAGTAGCCCATGACGTTGGCGCCTGAAGTCGGTGCACAACCGCTCCAACAGCCGTAGCTGCCCCAGAATTGGTTCCAGTCCGGTACGCCGCCGATCAGCCGGTAGGCGCTTGTCGCCTGGGTCGAGAGCGTGGCGGGTGGCGCCGGCTGCACCAGGCTGCGCAACGGTGTGGCAGCGACATCTGTTGGGATAGCGTAAGTGGCGCCGTCGAGCAGATTGATCACGGTGCGGCTGTCAGGCGCAGCGTCGGCCACTTCATAGGCATAGCCCAGCAGACCTAGATAAAGCGGGTGATCCGGCGCCAGTGCAGTCACGCTAGCGGTTTGCAACGTAGGCGCCGTCGCTGCCAGCGGCGATGTCCCGCTCGTAGCAAACTCAAGCACGGGGTTGGGCAGAGCCAGCGCCGCCACCGTCAGGTAACCCGCTGGCTGCCCGGCGTTATGGACGACGAAATGATACGCGGTCACCTCGCCGGCCAGGTCGTAGAGCGCAAACTCGGCGGCAATTTTGGCGCCCGGCCAATCGCCGCTGGCGTCGCCTGCGGCTGTAATTTGCATCTGGTAGTGCGCCGCTGCTCGCGCCGTCTCCAGCGCGATCGGCGCTGGGGGCAGCGTGAGCACCGGCCAGCTTGCTGGCGTTGCGCCGGTGATAGCGGCGCTGGACTCACCGCCTTTCAGGTGCTGCAGCAAGGCTGCTTCGGCCTGGCGCTGAAAGTTACGGTCGGTGGCGCCAGGTACAGTGGCGCCAGGTATAGTGGCAGACTGCGTGATGAGCAGCGGCAGCGATTTGGCAGCGACCGGCGTCGGCGTACCTAGTAAACCCTGCGCCGCCACTGACGTTGCAGGCAAGTCAAGGAATAGGTGACTGCCCAATGCGACAACCACCAGCGCGATCAGCAGTACAAATCCTAGAAGTTGACGGGGTGCACGTTTCATAGGCGTTGATTTCCTGTTCGTTTGGGCGCCGACAATACCCTGGATGGATGAATCATCATCCGGCGGTGTCATCGCCACACTGCCGGCAAATACAGACTGAAGCCAGCCGGGTTCGGCGTCTCTCCGCGCACAGAGACGACCATCTCTTGGCTGGCGCTCACCCCGCCCGACGTGTAGACTGTCAGCCGCACGGTGTAAACGCCGGGTGCGGCGTAAGTGTGCACCGGGTTCTGCTCGGTGCTCGTCTGGCCGTCACCGAATTCCCAAAGCCAGTGGGTGACGCCTGGCGATGGCGTGAAGGTAAAAGTCACAGTCAGGCCGCCCGCGACCGGAGGGTCGGCGCTGAAGGTGGGCGCCGGCGGGAGAATGCGCACAGATCCGGACGCGCTACTCCAGCCGCCCGGCCCGCTCACGGTGAGCGTCGCCGTGTAGATGCCCGCGCTCTGGAAGGTGTGCGCCGGACTTTGCGCGTTGCTCTGCCCGCCGTCACCAAAGCTCCATACCCAGGCTGTGACGACACCAGTCGAGGCATCGGTGAACTGGACGGCAAGCGGCGCTACACCGGCGGTCGGTGTGGCGGTGAAGGCGGCCACGGGCGGTGTGGGCGTCGTCGTCACGACGATGTAGCCCGTCCTCGTCTGCGTGTCGCTGCCGCCCGGCCCGCTCACCGTCAGCGCCACCGTGTACGCACCTGGCGCCGTGTACTGATGGCTGGGATTGGCGGCCGTGCTCGTCTGGCTGTCGCCAAAGTTCCACGCATAGCCCGTAATCGTCCCCGTGGACTGGTTGGTAAAGGCAACGGTCAGCGGGGCCACGCCGGTGGTCGGCGTGGCGGTGAAAGCTGCCGCAGGCGGCGTGGGCGTGTTGGTGACCGTGATGTAGCTGGAACGGCGCTTGGTGGCGCTGCCGCCCGGCCCGCTCACCGTCAGTGTCACGGTGTAGACGCCGGCGGCCGCATAGACGTGGCTCGGGTTGGCCGCGCTGCTCGTCTGGCCGTCGCCAAAGACCCAGGCGTAGCTCGTCACTGTGTTGGTCACGACACTGGCGAACTGCACGCTCAGCGGTGCGCCGCCCAGCGTCGGCGTGGCCGCGAAGTCGACTGCGGGCGGCGGATTGAGCGGCGTGATCGAGACCTGCGTCGACACCGTGTTGTTGGTTGTGCTGGTCTCCCCCGTGCGGCCGTAGGGATTGACGACGACCTTGACCGGCACGTTGCCGCTGAAGCCGGTCGTATCCCACGTGATGCCCACCGGCGCGCTGCCGTTGGCCGGGATATTCGCCACGAACGCGCTGCCGATGTACCAGTCGCCCCAGCCTTCCGCCGTAGCGAAGAACGCCGCCGTCACCGGCCCGCTCTCCTGGCTGCTCGGATTGCTCAGCGTCGCCTGCACGGGCACCTGGTCGCCTTCCAGGTAGCTGATGGCGCTGCTGCCGCTTGCCGCAACACCGCCGCCCACGCCCAGCCCGCCTGCCGCCAGGTCGACCGCCGGCTGCATGGCGATCGCTGCGTCGTAGAGTACAACCGGCACGTCCGGCGCCGCGTAGATGCGGATTGGCACGTCGACCGGCCCGCTCTTGCCGGCAAGATAGCCGGAGAGGGCAGTGGCGAGGTTCCCCGTCGTCAGGCGCACGGGCAGCGTCGTGCTCACGCTGTTCGTCCAGTCGAGCGAGCCGTCGGCGCCCACATCCACGGCGATGCTGATCGCCTGCTGCCCGCTGCCGCCCAGCGCCAGGTCGAGCGTGCCCTGCGTGACCGTGCCGGCATTCAAGCGCAGCGTGCGTTGCTTGCTGCCGGCGGTGGAGAATTGGAGATTGGAGAGCAAGACCTGGCCGGGTTGGCTCAACGTCACCTTGACCGGTACGTCAAGGTTGCCGGAGACCGGCGCGCCCTGCGCCACCCAGTAGGCGTTGAAAGCGGCAGCCAGGTCGGGGCTGTTGTTGGTGCTGGCGTTGGCGACTGTGCCCGACCACTCGTTGCTGCCGTCATTGCCGATGTCGAGGGCAAAGCTGGCGTTGGCATGCAGCCCGCTGACGAGCGCCTGGAGCGTGGCGGTGCTGGCCATGCCGGCGGGGACGCGCAGGGTGGTGGTCTGGCTGTCCGCAGCAGCGAAGGTCAGGCGACGGGCGTACTGCACCTGATACGTCTTGCTGGCAGCCACGTATTCCGGCACAATGAGCCGGCCGGACGTATATGGAGTTGCCTCAACCTGTTCAACAACATGACAATCGATCTTCTGACTGCTTGCTGCCGGATTTGTCGACCCACTGAGTGATTGACAATACTCAATCCGAATACGCCCTGCTGCCCCATTCCCACCATCACCGTCGTTATCAGTTACACCACCGAGTCCGCCTGTGGCTGCAACCAGGTTTGTCCCAACTTGAACCGCCGAGCCTTTCACCAGGACTGCACCACCTGCGCCGCCGCCGCCAGCCCCATCCTTCGTTGGGTTCGTGGCGTTCGGTCCGTTGGCCCGGATCCCGCCTTGAATTGTCACAGTTCGACCAAATACAAATACCATCCCGCCACCGCTCGTGCCTGGTTGACCAGCGTAGCCTGCATTGTCGCCACAGCCACCAGCGCCGCCGCCCCCGCCCATGAACACGGACGCAAGGGTCGGTTCGCCAACGGCGGTACCGCCCACGCCAGCTACTGTAGTACCTCCGCCGTTTTGCCCTGTTGCACCGGCAGTGGCGTGGCCGCCACCACCGCCGCCAGACGCTGAACCGCTTCCACCTCCAACGACACTCGGGTCGCCCATGCCGCCACCGCCGCCACTTCCGTTGCGAGCGGTTGTCATCGTACCCAGGCCCGATGGACTTTCACCGGCAAAGCCGGAAGTGCAGCTGGAGCCAAAGCATGAGGGATTTCCACCGCGATAGCCTTTCCCGCTGACGTCGATGTACGCAGTCGACTGGACTGTCACGGTTCCGGTTGCACGGAAGACCAGGATTCCCCCTGTCGATCCATCCCATGCGGGCGCATACCAGGCGTTGCCGCTCGTGACCGTGACATTGGTATGGTTCGGAACGCGGATTGCCTGGGCACGATTCGTTCCTGTCTGGTAGTAGGAATTGGTTAGGGGTTGAGTGAGGCTGACTTGATTGCCATTGATCGCAGCCACGCGGCGAAACTCATATCCACCAGCGGTTGCTCCCTGCATCTGGATGATCAACAGCTCGTCGCCACTAGCGAGTCCAGCCGACGTAGCCAGTGTGATAGTTGATTGGCCGGCCGTAGAGTCTGCCGATAGTGCGGAACGGGGGGAGGCGAAAACCTCCTGAGTGTATACAATCTTCTCGCCATCAGCGCCCGTTCCAAAGAGATTCCCAGCAGAAGTTCCGCCCGAAAATTCAGTTGCGTAATTTCCTACACCATACAGAGTTGCGTAGTCCGAGCTATATGCCTTGGCTGGGTGCAGTCCCTGCGGATCCGGCCCCAGCGTATGCGTGAAGGTAACCCACTCGCCCTGGTTCTTCGGTCCCGTCACCGTCACCGGCCAATCCAGCGGCCGCTGCAAGCCGCCCGCCGTGTCACCAGTCGCCGCCGTCACCGTGCCCTGCACGCGCACGGTCAGCGCTGGCTGCGTGAGGTCGCTGGTCTTGAGCGTGGCGGTGCGATCATAGGCGCCCACGGGCAGGTCGGCGGTGCGCAGAATCAGCTCGTAGTCGCTCAGGTCGGCGGCTCCGACAACATCTGCGCGTGCGGCCAGGCTCAACCCAGGCGTCGGCGTCAGGTAGGTGTAGAGGCGACCGTAGCCCACATTGGCCAGCGCCGGTTTGTGTTTGAGCAACGCGCCTTGGGCCACCGTGCCGAAGTTCCACGTCAGCGTCGTGGCGTCGACCGCCACCTTGGGTAGCGGATCAGCCTGGAAGCTGGAGAGCGGCCGGCCCGCCGTGTCGAGGATGTTGCCCTGGTAGTCGGTGAGGAAGGCCATGACGATGTAGTCTTGGCTGGCATCGAAGGCCGGGCTGAAGCTGCCCGTGTTGAAGCTCACCGGCGTGTAGGTCGGGCCGGGCGGCAGCGTCACCTGCGTCGGCACCTCGCTCACCACCGTGCCGCTGATGTTGATGAACTCCAGGAAGAGGCGGGCGTTCTGCAGCGTGGCGTCGGAAGGGTTGTTGACCAGCAATTGCACGCTGTTGGCGCCCGGCGCCGCGGCCTGCTGCGTGACGATCTCCACGCCCACATCCTGGAGCATCTGCCCGGCGAAGGGCTGCAGGTTGTCGGTCGGCGCCGTCAGGCTCATGGCCTGGGTGGGCACGACAAAGCGGTGGTTGCCCTGCGGGTCGTTGTAGGAGACGATGACCACGGGCGGTGTGTAGGGCGTGCGGTTGATGGTGTACTGGAAGGTGTCGCGCGGCGTCGTGGCGGCGACGGTGAAGCTCTCGCCGTTCTGCACGCTGCCGGAGTAGAGCGCCAGCGTCAACCCGAGCGCCCCCACCGCCTGGAAGGTCGGCGACGCATAGCCGGCGCCAAAGGGCAGGCTGCCGGATGCACCCTTGCCGTCGTTCCAGCTCAGCGTCCAGCTTCCCTCGCCCACGGCACAGCCGCCGGCGCCGCAGTTCACGGTGAAGGTGTAGGTGCGGTCGGCGCTGCCGGTGTAATAGCCGCCCGGAGCGGGCACGGCATGGTTGGCCTGCGTCCACGGTGCGGGCAGCGGGCTTTGCAGGGCGATGCGCGAGCCCACGATGACCTGCTTGAGCGCCTTGACGCGCCCGGATCCGCCCACTGTGTTGTTGTCGATGGTGATCGAGTCGTCGGGCGCCACCATCACCGCCTCCACGCCATATGCATCATAGAGACCGGTATTGAGCAGCGAGAGCGTGCTTGTCACCTTGTTGCCGGCAAGGATGTTGTGCACGCCGGCCAGCACTTCGGGCCGCGGGAAGGAGGAAGCGTCGTTGGCGTCGGTGCCCAGCCGCGCCTCGGAGCGGTCGGAAAAGCCGTCGAGGTCGCTGTCCTGGTTGAAGCGGAAGAGCGCGGTGGCGCCGGGTGCGGCGGGCGTATCCTGGAAGCCTTCGGAGCCATCGCCCAGCCCGTCGGTGTAGACGTTCCACCAGTCGGCGGTGGAGAGCGTGTGCTTGCACCACACGGCTTTGGTCGGCTGGTCGGTGGGGCGCCACGGCGCCTGACACCACGTGGGCGTGTCGCTGCGGTACTCCGGCGTCCAGATGGCGGTCATCATGCCGTTGAGGTCGGTCTCGTGCGGGAAGAAGCGGCCCAGCACGTTGAGCACCGTCTCACTGCCCCAGGTGGGAATGAGGTAGGTGTCAATGCTCTCGTCGCCGTCGTCCGTTCCGTCCTCCAGGGCGATAACCACGCCGGCGCTGGCAGCGTCCTGGTAGAAGAGCTCGTCGATGCCGTAAGAGAAATCCTCGACCACGATCCGAATCGGCCCGCCCAGGTCGATGGCCTTCATCTGCTCCAGGCTGAGTGGGATGCGGCGCGAAGTGTACTGATGCTCCTCGGCCGGCATAAAGTTGACGAACTTGCCGGTGCCGCCGATGTCCGCTGCCACGAAGTAGGTGGTCGCCGGGTTGGGGTCGTCGCCGATGTAGAGATTGAAGGCCAGGTTGGTGAGCTCGCGGGCGTACTCCGTGCCGGTGTTGCGCACCTTGTAGGTGAACCAGAGGTCGGCGGCATGCGCAGAGTCGACGGCGGTGGCCGTTCCCCAGGATTCTTCGGTGGAGAAGGCTTCGCCGTTGGTGACGGTTTGTTCTTCGTACTGTTCGGTGGTTACCGTCCTTGATCCACCTCTCGACGATCCTGTCACCGTGCCTGTGCTAACTCTTGGGCGTGCGAGTGTATATGCGATTTCACGTAGACGCAATCCAAGTAGCTGACCTGACTGTGTCTGCGCAAGCTGAATGCCTGCCAATCCACCAAGCAAGTTGTCAATGTCAGCAAGTTTGACCGTGAGCTTGCTGTCGTCGGTGAATCGCATAGTCGTGATGTCTTCCTGACAATATGGGTCGTTTGGCCCTGCTACATCACAAAAACTGGCCAGAGCAGCTGAGCACTTTCGGTTCGTCAAAACCGAATTCGTACTTGATGTTTCGCTCCGATTCCACTCATGCGAGTATTCTCCGTGCGCTTTGACATCAACAACCCATTTTGTGGCTGCACCGTTGCCTACTTCGATGCCACCGCCAGCAGTATCTGCAGAACCTTCCATCTTCTGGATTTCTTCGCATTCCGCATATAGTCTCTGGCGGGCATCATAGACTTTGTTGGATTCATACTGACTGCTTCCCAGACCCGTACTGTTTGCACGCTGCGTAGAACCCGCTGTCGTTGAAAAGTCTGAAGCACCAGATACGCCCAGTTCTTCACGGGTCTCTATGCTCTCCTGCCAGTTATTCCAAATCTCCGAGTTCGCTACAGCTGTGCTTGCGCCTTCTGTCTTGGCCGTACTGTACGACTTCTGCGTCCCATTCGAAATCGTCCGATCTGTCGTCACGATCGTGACCGTCTCCACCCTCAACGACGACTCCACCACATCCACCTCTGGCGCCGGAAACGCCGCCACCAGCGGATGGTGCCCCGGCGCCTTGACCCACGACGGCATCTCGGCAAAGATGACGCCCCAGTCCTCGTTGCGCGGCAGCGGACCGTAGGAACAGAAGCCGCCCTGCCCGGTGCAGTAGGTCTGGCCAAAGAGTTCCTGCCCGTCGTCGAACTTGTCGCGGTCGGTTGATTCGCGGTTGGCGTTCAGCCCCAGTTCGAGTGTCTCCGCCATGTCGGGCACGGCGTCCTGGTCGTCGTCGAAGCAGTTGGTCTTCTGCGGTGGCCAGCCCTGAAAGGGCTTGCCCGTGCTCGGCGCTTTGGACAGTTCGTTGTTCATCCACGCCTTGAGCGCAACAACCTCGGCGCCATCCTTTGTCCCGTCGAAATCGCTGTCGGGCCGCGTCGGGTCCGTACACCACATGACTTCCTGGTCGTCCGTCAGCCCATCGCTGTCGGTATCGACGCCAGCAGCCTGCGCCAGCCAGGCGATCTGTTCCGCCATCAGCGATGCCATGCTCTGGCGCAGCGCGGTGCGCGCGGCATCGCGTGTGGCGGCATCCGCAGCCGCGACGTCACCCGCTGCTTCAATCTGTGCCAACAGTGGGCCAAAGCCAGCCATGGCCTCCCCGTTGGCGGACGCTACATAATTCACGAGCGTGCCCAGCGTATTCGTCTCCGTCGGTATAAAGCGCCAGCGCGCCAGGTCGGTCAGTTGTTGGTCGTCGGCCAACACCACCGCCCAATCGTCGCCGCGCTCCAAAATCACCGCGCCGATGTGCGCCAAGTCGCGCCACTGCGCCGGTGTTCGCAGCGTCACATGCGTGCGATAGAGGTTGATAGCGCCAGGCGTATGGCTAGGCGCGGCCGCCCCGCCACTGACGACAGGCAGATACATAGCACCGCCGGCGTCTGGCTCCTGAGCGATGACTGGAGCGATACTGCTCAACAATAGGCTGATGCTCAGCAGGCAGGAGAGCGTGATCTGGGTGATGCGCTGACAGGGCATAAACTTCCTCCTCGAGCGGCAGTGCGGCGAAATATGTGGTGGATGTGGCTGTCGGCGCGGAAAGACCTGCCAACAAGCACATTGCCATACAATATACTCCACTCGACGCCCATAGTCATGCAGTATTTCTGCACAATAACCCTAGATTTGCCGTAAGGTTGATACAGCGACCAACAAGAACCTCTTTGTCCCAGGACATGATCACCCCAACCCAACGACTGGGTGAAGTGGGTTAGTCACCGAGCACATTGCATCTGACTCCAGGTATTCGATGCCTGTCGCAGGGTCAACCACAAGAATATCAAGCAAATGTCGCACGTTTTTTGTTCAGAGCGACATTGATCCATAGACGCAATCGCTGCAAAATTGCTGCCATGCAATTGGCTGCAATCACGCCAACATCTCTTACGTTCCCGAAAGTGAGCAACACCCGATGGCTTCCGCGCCTGACGCGCACTCTCCCACTTCGCCCAATCCCTATCACTCCTTACTGGCGGAAGCACAGACGCACCGTCGCCTGTTAAGCGTACATTGGGAAGTGACTCACCGCTGCAGCGAGCGCTGCCGCCATTGCTATCTGACTGTGCTGGCGCCGCATCGACGCCCCGCCGACGAGTTGACCACCGCCGAGGCGCTGGCGCTAATCGAGCAGATGGCGGCGCTAGGTGTGCTTTACTTAACGCTATCGGGAGGTGAATTTTTTGTGCGCCGCGACTGGCGCGAGCTTGCTGCCGCTGCACATGCGCATCGCTTCGTGCTACGCATCTTCACCAACGGGCTGGCGATTACCCCGGCGAAGGCTGCGCACCTGGCGTCGCTGCAACTCTACGCCGTCGAGATCAGCGTCTACGGCGCTGACGCCGCCACTCACGACGCTGTGACACAGACGCCTGGCTCCTTTGCGCAAACGTGCCGCGCGTTTGAGTTGCTGGCCGAACACGGCGTGCGCACAGTGCTCAAGACGCCGCTGATGCGGTGCAACGTTGACCAATTCGATGCATTGGGCGACCTGGCCGCCAAACTGGGCGCAACTTTCCGCTATGACTTGACCCTCACGCCTCGTCGCGACGGCGACCTCGCCCCATTGCGCTACGCCCTGAACTACGCCGACCTCGTGCGTCACTATCGGCGCACACTGACCGCCGCGCCCACCATGAGTGGTGCGGGTTGCCGACTTTGTAATGTCGGGCGCAATGCCCTGGCATTGGCGCCCAACGGCGATGTCTATCCCTGTCTGGAATTGCCCACTGCCGTCGGCAATGTGCGCCAGGCGTCACTACGCGCCATCTGGGAAAACGCGCCGGAGTGGACGTCGCTGCTAACGCTCGACGCCAACGCATTGCCAATCTGCGGTGGATGTCCACTGGGCGCGCTGTGTAGCCGGTGTCACGGCGCGGCGCACCACGAGCACGGTGATTGGCGCGCGCCAGCCACAGCGCACTGCATACGGGCGCTGGCGCGACGGCAGGCATTGATCGATCGCGCGCTGATGCCACCGGAGGCCGCACCGCTGACCGCACATCTGGCGGCGCTCCAGCAGCGATTGGAGGCGCCACGTCACAACGACGATGACTATCACCCACTGACTTGACCTCCACAGGAGAGACCAGATGCCACAGCTACAGGACGCCAACGCACCCAACGCCTCGCCTGAGTCGGCGCACACCGCACAGCCGCAACGTGACGACCCCAACGCGTACGAGCCGCCCGCCATCGTCTACCGCGCTCCGCTCGAAGTGACAGCGGCTTTTTGCGATCCCTCTGCCGGCGGCAAAACGCCAGTCGACAACTGCTTCACAGTGATCAATAGCTGAAGGAGGCCGGTGATGAAGACGTGGTTGTGGCGTGGGCTAATCCTGCTGGGCGTAGTGATGCTGGCCAGCGCTGGGCGGCGTCTCGACGCAGCGCCGCTAGATGCCTGTCAGCCCGTCGCCACCGAAAACTGGGCGACGGTGAGCAACTGGTCGTGCGGCCATACGCCCACCAGCACCGATGCCGTCACAATTCCGCTCGGCGTCACCCTGACACTCAGCGCGGATGGCGATGTCGGCGACCTCACACTGGCGACGCCGGGCACGCGCCTGTCGCTCGGCGCTGGCGTCGCGCTCAACGTCTACGGCACACTGGTGACAACCAGCACCACTACCTCGGCGACGATCACCGGCAGCGGACGCCTGCGCATGGTCGGCGGTTCACGCACGCTCTTTGCGCCAAACTGGGGCGCCGGCTCAACCGGCTTACGCCTGGAGATTGCTTTGGACAGTGGTGCGGTCGGAACCTCCAATCAGGCGATCAAAGGCGGTGAAATCTTGATCGACAGCGGAACCTACAGCACAACCACCGATGTCCGGCCTGACAATGGCGTGGTGAACAGCGGAAGGCTGGATGTCGCCGCTGGCGCGACGCTCATTACCGCTGGCAACATCGAACGCACGGCGACAAATGGAACCCAGGCGTCCTCTGTCATCATCAGCGGCACGCTGGAGAGCAGCGGCGCGTACATCAGCGCCAATACCATCACCATTGCCAGCGGTGGCCTGCTGCGCGTGAAACGCACCAATGGACTGAACATTGCCGGCGCCATCGACTACGCCACTGGGAGCACGCTTGAATATGCCGGCAGCGTAGCTCAGACCACCGGCGGCGAATTGACAACAACCGTCGCCAATCTCACGGTTGCCAATCCCGCCGGCGTGACCCTCGGCAAGAGCGCGACCGTCAACGGTCAGCTTGCCCTGACCGGCGGCGGGCTTGCCACCACCGGCGCCTACACATTGACCCTGGGCGATGCCGCTACCTGCACCGGCGACCACGAGGTGACCGGCGTTGTCCAGCGCATCAACCCATCCCTGGGGACCGGCTACTGCTTCGGTCATCCCCACACGGTTGTGACCTTCACTACGGGCGCGTTGCCCACCAGCGTCAGCGTGACGCTCAGCCAGGGGACGCCGCCTTTTCCGGGCGCCGTGGCGCGACAATACACATTGAACGCTCCCGGTTTTACCGGCGCAGCAACGGTGCGTCTGCACTATCTCGACAGCGAACTGAACGGCGCCACCGAAGCCAACCTTCACCTCTGGCGCTTCGATGGCGCCCGCTGGCGGCTGATGGGACGCAGCACCATCGACACCACTAACAATTATGTCGAGCTAACGGGTGTCACCGCCTTTTCTGATTGGGCAATTGCCGAAGACGGCGAACCAACCGCTGTCACCATCGTCGATTTCAGCGCCGAAACGCAGCCCGATGGCGTGCATCTCGCCTGGGAAACAGCAGACGAGACCCTCAATGCCGGCTTTCATGTCCTCCGCAGCGACTCCGCGTATTCATATGGTCAAAGGATCACCACAGCGTTAATCCCCTCGCAGACGGCGGGCGGCGTCGGTGGTGCGCACTACACCTTCGTCGATACGATGCCGTCGGTCGCCTCCACGCGCTTCTACTGGCTGGAAGACGTTGATCTGACCGGCGCCACCGCACTCTATGGCCCCGTCATCGTCACGCAAAAACTGCTGTGGCTGCCGTTGATAGCGATGGACAAGTAGCCGCAGGCAGCAGACGCCATGCGTTGGATGACAGACGCCTCATCACGGGCGACGATGTGCAGTGGCACATTGCACGCCACCAGGATGGCGCATCCTGCGACTGCAACCGAAGTCCGCTTCTGAACGATGCTTAACGCCAATAAGATGGTGCGGTGATGAACACAAATCCGGCTGGCCGATGGTTTTTCGCACTATTGATTGGGTTGATGTGCCTGGGACTGGCGACCCTTCACGCCACCGGACAACACCTGACCGAATCGCCAGCAACGACCACGCTTCGCATGATACAAATGCGTGATGACGGCGTGCTACTGGAGTTGACCGCCCCGCTACCGGTGCTGAACGTTGTGCACTATGCCGAACAAGCTGTCACGTCTCTGACGTTGCCGGGAACACAGATCGACGCCAGGCCAGGATCGCCGCGCCTTCCCGTTATCGGAGCACTGCTTGCGATTCCGCCAGGGCGAACAGTGGAACTACGCATCGTTGATGATATGCAGACAACCGCCGCCTTAGCCGCACCGCTACTCGCCAATCGCACCGAAGGGCTGACCGACACAACAATTGCTGCCGTTGACACCGGCGCTCCGCCGTTTGCATTCAGCGCATCAGCATCCTCAGGCGTCGAGGCGCTGACATCTGCTGCTGTTGCGCCCTCTCCTCCACTTGCCGCCATCGCCGGCATCGAGACCTGGCGCAGCCAGACAGTGGCACGGTTGTTGTTTCACCCGGTAGAACTTACGGCAGACGGCGGACGCTTGATTGTGCACCGTCGGTTGTTGGTGGCGCTGGACTTTATCGGAAACAAGGAGCCAACCAGCGCCGGACACGCCGCTACCTTCGATGAGGGGATGTTTGAGCCGGTGCTGCAGTCAGCGTTACTCAACTATGCCCAGGGGCGAATGTGGCGACAACGGCCAGCGGCGCTTTCGCTACGTGCTGTTGCACAAGATGAGCGTCGGTGGCGCGTGCACGTTCCCGCCAGCGGCATGGTGCGCATCGACTGCGCAATGCTGGCCGACGCTGGCGCCCCTGTGGAGGTCACACCACCGAGGCACTGGCAGGTGCGGCGCAATGGTAAGGATGGACCAACCGTGGCGACCGGCTTCCTCAACGACAACGACGATGCGCGCTGCGACGCCGGCGAAAGCCTGATCTTCTACGCCGACGTGCAATCAACACGTTACGCCGCCGACGCCATTTTCTGGTTGCACGCCACTGCGGAGCCAGGCGTCGCCATCGAAGAGACGACGCCGCCCCTTGCCACACACGATATGGTGAGTTACCTCCACCGCGACCGCTACGAACGCAATCGCCTGTACTACAGCTACGTCCCACTGACTGAAGACGCCGAACACTGGTACTGGGACATCCTGACGCCTGCCATCAGCGTGACGCGCACCTACCCGTTCACCGTGAGCGAGCTGGCTGCTGGCGACGCAGCGCAGGTGAACGTGGTGCTGGCAGGCTACGACGGCGCTCACCTCACCCAGGTTGCCGTGAACGAGCACAACGTGGCGACATCGGCCTGGGACGGACGCCGCACCCACACGATCACGGCCACCGTGCCGCTCACGTGGCTACAGGCAGGCGTCAACTCGCTGCGCATCAGCGCGTCTGGTCCCACACCGGATCTGCAATATGTGGACGCCTTCACCGTCACCTATCCCCGCCAGCTTACGGCGCAGGCGGATCAACTGGTCTTGACCGCTCCGTCTGACCACCGGCTCACTCTCGATAGCTTCAGCACACCGGACGTCGCCGTCTTCAGCCTGGCCGATCCTGATCGACCGCGCCGCGTGGCGGCGACGGTAACAACTCCGTGCCCTTGTCGCGTGACATTCGACACGCCAGCGGATGGCGCGGCAACCTATCTGGCGCTCACAGCGGCGGCGTATCTGACGCCCACGGCGATCGCCGTCGCGCCAGTTTCCGACTTACGCAACCCGGTCGATGGCGCGGATTATTTGATCCTCACGCCGGCTGAGCTGACGCCAGCGTTGGCGCCGCTCATCAGCCAACGCCGCGCTGCCGGACTGCGCGTGCGCGTGGTCGATGTGCAGGCGATCTATGATGACTTCGGCGATGGACGTCCTGACCCGGCGGCCATTCAGCGCTTTCTGAACCATACGCTCACTGCATGGCCGGCGCCCGCCCCAGCCTACGTGCTTCTGGTTGGCGATGGAAGCTATGACCCACGCGGCTATCAGACAGCGCCTCTCTCCCCGACAGTGCCTGCCTATCTGCGCGCTGTCGATCCCGTCATTGGCGAAACCGCCAGCGACAATCGCTACGTGACGGCCACAGCGGACAGCCAGCTGCCGCAGATGATGATCGGGCGACTGCCAGCGCGCACAGCCGCCGAGGCAACTGCCATGATCAACAAAATCCTGGCATTCGAGGCGGCAGGCGCCGACGCCGCCTGGCGCCAGCGCGCCGTCATTGTGGCCGACAATGCCTTTCATAGCGACGGCCATCCTGACCCGGCTGGCAACTTCTGGGCGCTGGCCGACCGCGCTGCAGCCCTACTTACGGCTGCCGGGCAATCTGTTGAGCGCCTGTATTACAATCCCTGCGCCGCAGCGACCGCTGCCGCCTGCGACCTGCCGGATCCACCCTATCCGCGCTTTGCGGATGCTGGCGCCCTGACAACGGCATTTCAAACCTGCACGCGCGCCGGGCGCGGTCTGGTGATCTACACCGGTCACGCCAGCCCCCTCAGTTGGGCGGGAGCGCCCTACCTGTTGCGCACCAGCGATGCGCTGGCGCTAGGCAACGAAACTACGCCCTTCGTCGCGCTGGAGATGAGCTGCTACACAGGCTTTTTTCACGGCCCCTACGACACCCTGGCCGAGACGCTGTTGCGCACAGTGAACGGCGGCGCCGTCGCCACGTGGTCTTCGAGCGGGCAGAATCCGCTGCGCGGGCAAGATATATTGCTGGAGCACTTCCTCACGACGGCGCTGGCTGATCCTACCGCCAGCATGACACTGGGACAGGCGATGCTGGCAGCCAAAGTGCATCTTTATGGTGCGGGCGGCGGCGCCTACGCCAGTGCACTGGACACCTTTCACCTCTTGGGCGATCCAGCGTTGTTCTGGCGCGCAGTTGCGCCGCCTGTCACGGCCACTGCGCTGCCCACTGCGCTGCCCACTGCACCGCCCACCCACCCGGCGTCGCCGACGGCCACGCGAGCTGCCGCGCCAACACCGACCGCCACAGTGACGCCAACTGACACCGCAATACCAGCAGCTACTTCCACACCGACGACAGCATCGGCAACACCTGTTGCGCCGCCTACGCCAGCGCCGTCGGCCACACCATCGCCAACTGACGCCCCGTGGCAATCCGCCACACAAACGCCTACGGCGCCAGGAGCGCAGCTCTTTCTGCCCCTCATGCAGGCGGCGCGTGCGGAGGGGGAATGAACAAACCAGCAATGTCGCCACCGATCGCCGCACCCGCTGCCCTGATCTGGACGCGGGTGCGTGGCGCCAGCATGATGCCGCTGCTGCATCCCGGCGATCAGGTGCTGGTCGATCTCACCCGCGTCTGGCGGTGCGGCGACATCGTGGTGGTGGGCAGTCGGCGCGGGCTGATCGTACACCGCGTCATGGCGGTGGCTGGCGCAAGCGTGATCACCAAAGGCGACGCGGTCAAGCGTTGTGATCGCGCCGTATCCAGTGCAGCGATTGTCGGCGTCGTGATTCGTATTCGACGCCGGCGCTGGTGGGGACAATGGCAGGAATGGGAGGTGTGCAATGGGCAGGCGTCCGCATAAGCTCACGATAGGGACAGATTGCAGACGGCGGATGGCAAAGGGCGAGTCGCGCGGGGCGAACTGCTCCTCCCCATTTGCATTCTCCGCTTTGCTCAACAGAGCAGTTGACGCGGCCTGGGATGCGCACGAGTGGGGCCAGGCGCTGGCTATCGGGCGCCAGGCGCGCCTGCTGCCGCTCTGGTATATCACCTTACAGCGGGCGGGCGTCCTATCGACATTGCCGCCTGCTGTGCACCAGAGTTTGCAACAAGCCTACTACGCTGCATTGGCAGCCAACACGCTTGCCTTGGAAGAGACAGTGCACTTGTCGGCGCAGCTCATGACGAACGGCATTGACGTCGTGGCGCTCAAGGGCGTGGCGCTGCTGGCGACAGTCTACCCCTCGCTCGGGGCGCGGCCGCTTGGCGACATCGATCTATGGGTGCGGAGCGAGGACGCGGCTCAGGCAGAAAGCATGCTACGTCTGGCCGGATATACCGACCTGCCCCATCAACGTGTACGCGGGCCACAATATTTTCTGGCTGAACGCGCTTTCATGCGCCACACACCGCCGCGTCTGCAAGTTGATTTGCACACGGCGCCCTTCGCTCGGCCCGCCCTCCACAATCCGGTGCTGGCGGCATGGCTTTGGTCGCACACTCTGACAGCGCCAACCACCTTCGGCCCTCTGCGCGTCTTTGACGCAGCGGCGCAGTTTGTGCACCTTTGCCTCCACGCCACCCAACATGACGAGGGGCGCCTGGCACTGCTGCGTCTGCACGATCTGGCGCTGGTGATGGACGCTCCACACATCGACTGGTGCGCAGTGTCCACCATTGCCCAGGCGACGCATATCGCACCTGCGTTGTTGCGCGCCGTGGCAGCTACAACAGTCGCCTGGGGTGCTCAGCCATCACCGCATCCGGCCTGGCCACCGCGCACACGCTGGCAGGATCGATTCCGCTGCGCGCTGCTGGCCAGCGATCACAGCATCATCCGCTGGCTGGTGGACGGTTGGGCGCTGCACAATCCGGTGGCGATGGTGGCGTTATGGTGCGCAGTGCTCTGGCCAGCGCCAGCCTATCGAACGTGGCGCGCAGCAATCCGCGTGCGGGAGAGGATGCCAGTTGGCCATTATGGAGGTGAACCTTGACTGCCATGCTGAATCTACGCATCGGCGCAACGCGACTGTCTTTGGATGTTGGACGCCTGCCGCCAGCAATGCTCGATGACATACAGCGACGCTATGCAGCTTTTATTGACGACAAACCGTCCACAGCGACTTTTCATGTGACCGTGAGTGTACGTCCTGGTGCGCCCTGGCTGCCAATTCAAGCTGCTGGCGTCCTACCGTTGCGCACGCGGCGTTGCGGCCCCTGCGTGACGTGCATGACGCCAACGGAAGCAGGCGCTTTTGTACTGACGCAACGGCGCGGCCAAATTGTGCTGCGCCCCAATGGCAACGTAGAGAATTGCCTGCGCGTGCTCGTAGGCTGGGATGTGGTGCAGCGCGGTGGACTACTGCTGCATGCATCTGGTGTCGTGCGCACAGCGGGAGCATTTGTCTTTTTCGGGCCGTCGGGCGCAGGGAAATCAACAGTGGCGCGGCTGTCGGCGAGGTGGCCCGTGCTCAGCGACGATCTGGTGCTGGTCGAACACACATCGACCGGCTATTGGGCATGCGGTGTCCCTTTTCGCGGCAACGAATGGACGGCGCCGCGCAGCAACTTGTGGGCGCCGCTGGCAGCGCTACTGGCGTTGGAACAAGCGCCGCGCCACGCCCGGCTGCCTTTGCCTGCTGGCGCCGGCGCAGCGCGATTGGTGGCGTGCACGCCCTATGTCACCACCTGTGCGCACGGCGCCGCGCTGGTGATGCGCGCCGCCGCAGCGATGGTCGCCGTCACATCAGTGGCGCGGTTGCAATTTTGCAAAGATGAACACTTTTGGGAGGTGTTGACATGATCCAGGAAACAACGCGCGTGACGTGGCACGCACAGGCGGCGGCGCGCGTGGTGGATGACCAGGCGTTGATCGTGCTGACACAGCGGGGTGAGGTGTTGGTGCTCAACACCAGCGGCACCTGGCTGTGGAATCAGCTAGAGCAGGCGCGCACTGTGCGCGACCTGACGTCGCAGTTGGCGACGCGTTTCCACTTGACAGAGATACAGGCGTCAGGCGACGTCCAATGCTTTCTGGAACACTTATTGGAGATTGGCGCCATCATGGAAGTGTAGAGGGTCTCCGCTGGCACCCAGGCGTCAAAGTGCGCCCCCCCAAAAAAGGCTCTTGACAAAGTCAGAGGTGATCACCTTGCCAGCACGCATACGTTTTCAAGATCGTGTCGGCATAACGTGCGCAATTCGCTGCATCATGAACGGTTGCTCAGCAACACGGCAGCTATACCAAACGCCGTGGCCACATTGAGCGACTGTTTACGCCCCGCCATCGGAATGGCGACGCATTGTTGGCAGCGCGCCAGCAGGTCAGGATCAACACCTGTGACTTCGCTGCCAACGACGAGCACCAGCGACGGCGGGATATGCGGCGCATCCAGAAGCGAACAGGCGTTGACATGCGTCTCCAATGCCCACAGGGTGCACCCCTGCGCCAGCAACGCGTCAGCCAGGAGCACGCTGTTGCGATGGTGGCTCCAGGCCACATGTTGCTCGGCGCCCAATGCGGTCTTGGCTAGCTTGCGATGCTCTGGCGTGGGCGTGACGCCACACAGGTAGAGATGACGCAAGCCGGCGCCATCAGCGCTGCGAAAGATCGACCCTACGTTGAAGACGCTGCGCACGTTGTCGAGCAGACCCGCTATGGCGGGGAAAGCACCAGCAACTGCCGCAGCGGGTCCGGAGGCGACGTCACCTGGCGGCGCCAGCCGATGCACAACTTGCGTGCGCCCACCGCACCAGGGGCAGCGATCGCCAGCCAGCTGCGCCGTCGCCGCTGGAAAGCGGAAACGGCAGCTTGCCTCGGTGCATTCGCGAATTTCGTAACCGGCGTCCATCTCACGGGCGGATCAACCCACGCGCCACCGCATCGACCAGCCTAGCGTCCAGGTATGCCCAAAGCGCTGCTGCGCCCTCTTCAATCGGTTGGAGACGACGATAGACTGCGGTGCGATCGACGCCCGGTTCACGCCAGGTGCCGCCGCCGTTGGCATAATTTTGCAGTGCAGGCATCATGCGATCCAGTGCATTGGCAAAGCGCGCTTCGGGCGTTTCCCGCGCATCGAACTCTTCCCATAGGCGCCGGAACTCATCACACTGATCAGCTGGCAGCAAACCAAAGATGCGGTCGGCGGCGGCCTGTTCGCGCGCTTCCTTGTCAAGATTGGCGGCGACATCGTAGGCGAACGTGTCACCCGCGTCGATCTCAACAATATCGTGGACAAGAAGCATCTTCAGTGTGTGCAGCAGGTCGATAGGCGCGTTGGCATATTCGGCTAGCACCATCGCCATGACGGCAAGCTGCCAGGAATGCTCGGCGCTGTTCTCGCGGCGATCGCCGCCAACCAGGCTGGTGCGTCGCAAAACGCGTTTCAGGCGATCAAGCTCAAGAATAAAAGTCAGTTGTGAAGCCAGGCGGCTCTCGATCATGGTGTCATCCTTTCAGCTTACTACCATTCTACCAGCCATTCCCGGCAAACCACACAAAGATTGATACGGCTAATGCCCTTTTATCTGCTTTATTACACTTCAGCGCTCTTGCATCAAGGCCGGCGACTTGCAAAACGAACGCCTAGAACCGGCCAAGCCGTCGCAGGTAGCCGCGCAGTCGCTGCCAGCGTTCGAGAATGCGCTGGCGTAGTTGTGCGCGTTGCGCTTCCGGTGCGTAGTGCAGTGCGCTGACTTCCTGGCTCATCTGCAGCACCTCGCGACCAATGATGCGCCGCTCCTCCAGCGCGTCTTGATGCCCTGTCTGCACGACAGCAGCCAACGCCGCGCCATACTCCAGCACGGTCTCGCCCGCTTCCGGCGCGCGCCCCTGGCGGCGTCCCCAACGTAGCAACATCAACCAGGGGTCTTCGCGGCGGAAGGCGCGACGCCGCAGCCAGACCAGGCTGCCGATCACCAGGAGACTGATCGGCGCCAGTAGCCACAGCCAGCGGTCATCAAAGGGCAGCGGAGGTTGGGGCATGGGTGGTGCAGCCAGTGGCGAAGCCGGTGCAAACTCGACGCCACGCGCCAGGCCAATGCGCGCCAGCGTCGGGCGCGCCGCCGTCGGCTCGAAGGGCGTCCAACCGATCACGGGAAGGTAGACCTCCGGCCAGGAGTGTGCATTGGCTTCGGTAATCACCCACAACTGGCCGGTCGCATCCCAACTGCCCGACGTGAAACCGGTGACGAAGCGCGCCGGTAGCCCGACTGCACGCGCCAGCACCACGAAGGCGGTGGCGTAATAGTCACAATAACCGAGCTGCAGATCGAACAAAAAATAGTCAGCAACATCCGTCACCGTCTCCGGCAGCGGAGGTGCGTCAAGATCATAGGGAAAGGTGCGCAGGTATTGCTCGATGGCGACGGCTTGAGAGTAGGGCGATGTGTAGCCAACGGTCAACTCCGTCGCCAGTGCGCGTGTGCGGGCGGTGACGCTCTCCGGCAGTTCCAGATACAACGCAAACTCAGGCGGCAGTTGCATCTCTCCACCCCAGGCAGGCAGCGCCGCCAGCTCCGTCTCTGTCAACGCCGGGACGAGGGAAGTCACAGTGTAGCTGCGCACATCCGCCGTCAACGCCACCAGATCGCCGGGAAAGCGCTCCTCAGCGGTGTAATCGACCGACGGCGCCACCGGTTCGCCGGCAGCAAAGATCACGCGCCCGGCAAAGGTCAGGTTGATGCTCTGTAGCAGCGGTCGTCGCCCCGTCAACACCAGGTCGGCCCAAGGCTGCTCGGCGGCATGCTCAGTGCGGTTGAGTTGGGCAGGGTTGCGCCAGCCGCGCCCATCGTAGCGGGAAAAGGTCGCGCTGCGCAGGTTGTGTGCCAGCGGCGGCGCGTCGTAAAAGGTGGGCGTCTCGCTGGTGCGCACGCGCATTACCAGGCGCTCGCTGGCCGTTGGCCCGGCGCGCAGTAAAAAGTCATTGGGCAAGCCGCCGGCTACGCCACCGTTGAGCGCCCAGGGATTCACGCCCGTCATCCCTGGAAAGGCGCGCTTGCCGAGCGCCTCCAGGCGAGCATTCAGCGGCGCGATCAGCCCGTAGTAGCGACCGGTTAGCTCCGTCCAGTAGAGATTGGGCGTCAGCGCCGCGACCGCCAGCACCACCGCCATCACACCAAGGGTCAGCAGGGCGCGCTCCATCAGCGCCAGCGGGTTGTAGTCGAGACGCAACGCTTGCCAGCGTCGCACCAGCGCCTGCTGATCCAGCACCAGATGTAGCAACAATGCCAGCGCCACACCCGCTACGATCAGCCAGCGATCCACGGCGCTGTAGAGCATCACCAGCCCGACCAGCCATAGCACCGGCAACGCCGCCACCAATCCCTGACGGGTGCGCCGCGCCAATCCGCCCGTCGCCAATCCCAACAACCAGATGATCCCCAGTGCAAAGCCGAAAAAGACCAGATCGTCGCGCCCGGCGGCGTTGTTCTGCACGCCCTGCCACCACAGCGCATAGCGCACACCCACGCGTACGAAGGCCTCCGCCATCTGCATCGCAATATCGCTCCAACCACTGCCGCGCACCGCAGCCCAGAGCGCAGGGAGTCCCGGCCACCAGCCCGCCAGTAGTTCGCTTAGCACAAAGATACTGAGGGAGATGATGGCAATGCCTTGCATGGCTATACGAAATAATTTGCGCCGGCTTGAATACGGCGCGCGCCAGCCGCCCACCAGCCACACCAGCACCACCGCCAGCGGGCCAGCCACGTAGAGCCGACCGTTCAACGACGGTACGCGCAGCCAGCGATTTTCCCACAGCAGCAGCGCAGGCAGCATCGTCAGCAGCAGACAGAGCGCCAGCGTCAGCCAACCCAGGTATGGTCGCCACGTTGCCGCCACCCAGCGCAACACACGCAGCACCCACATGCTCTCCTGCGACTCCGCGTGTTCCGCCCAACCAAAGGTGCGCTCGTTCATCCGACCTCCTCCTCCACCTCAACGGTGAAAGCGCCGCCGGTCGGTGTGGTGCGGATAACTTTGCGCGTGCGGCGATAGGTCAACGCGGCGCGCAGGCGGGCGTCGGTGCGCAGCAATTGATGGGGAATGTCGAGCTGCGCCAGCAAGGTGAGTGCAGCAGTGGCGGCTTCAGCCTGATCGGGCGTCGTGACAGCCAGCACGCTGCTGAACAGCCCTTGCCCACTAGCACGCACAAGTTCGGCAATCCAGAGCGGTGCACTATCGCCGCAGGCCGGCGTGATCACCAACAGTGTGTGGCGACGACCCAGCAGTGGCAGGCTGCGCCGCAGCAATTCATGCAGCGGCGTCGAGGAGGGCTGTGCGGGCGCCAGCGCGGCCATGACCGACCACAACTGCGCCTGCCCCGGCTGCGGCGCCAGCGAGATCACGGCGTCACCCGCAGCCGCCAACAGCCCGACGGCGCGACGGTCGGCGCCAGATACCATCTCTGCTGCCAGGCTGGCCGCCAACATCACGCCATATTCGAGCGTGCCTTCGGCGCCGGCGCCCTGTTGCACCGCCGCGTCGAGATCGAGCACGAGCCATACATCGCCGCTCGGCTCCTGCTCCAACTCCTTCACCGTCAGCCGCCCACGATGCGCAGTCGTCGGCCAATGCACCAACCGCATACTGTCGCCGGCGATATAGTCGCGCACACTGGCCGCCGGGCGCGTGCCCAGCATGGAGCGGCGGCGGCGGGCGTGGGCGTCGGCGCCACCGCGCGGCAGCGCCACCTCTGGCAGTTGCACAACGCGCGGGTAGATGAGCACCGTCTCGAACTCATCCGTCGTCTGTGCGGCGCGGAAGAGGCCAAAGGGGTCGCCTAGCTCCAGGTGATGAGGCCCCAATCGGAAGACGCCGCGGCGTGCACATTCCGCCGTCGTACGCCAACGATAGTCCTGATTGGGGCCACAAGCGACGACAACGCCGGGTGTGTAGCCCGGCAGGTCAGAGGCGTCGATAAATGCCGCCCACAAGAGTGGCAGCCCGCTTGCGTTGACAACGGCAAACTCCTCATGAAGTTGGTCTCCCGCCACCAGGATGGCGCCAGCGCGCCGCCGGGTGAAGCGCACGCGCTGCACCTGCTCGCGCACCCAGCCGTAGCCGATGGCATAGAGCGCTGCAATCGTCACCAGCAGCACAATCCAAACTGGATGAGGCGTCACCAGTTGACCAAAAAGCAGAAAGGGCAGCAACAGCAGCGGCCACCCGATCTGCAACTCGATGGTGCTGGTGGCGGGCAACTTGCGACTCCATAACCGCGTCCGCCACCATACGCCCACATGCGGCGCAACCCCCTTAAGCATTTGGTGCAATCTTCCTCACGGTGACAAAATGGCGATACAAAATGGCGACCAATACGGTCGTATGCATCTCTCACCCAATACCTATGCGGGATAGCCTATCATGAATGCCGCACAATTCACAGCGCCCAACCAGCCTGCGTTTGAGGCCGATGAAAGCCTGACGGCGTTGACCTTTTCCGGCCAACTTGTTGCGGGTGGGGTGCTGCTGAGCGTCGTGCTGCCGCCCGGCGTGGTGCGCGCGCGACTGGCCGGACGCTATTTCCTGGCGCACTGCGGCGACGCATCGCTCTGGGGACGCGCCCACGATTGGAGCTTCTATCTACGGCGGCCCCTCTTTGTCGCCGCCTGGCGCCCTGCCACTACCGATCTCCACGGTGAGCGCTGGCTGCTGACCACGCCGGATGTCAACGACCCCGGCGTGGGTTGGCTGACAATGCGGCCACCAGCAACGCCAATCAACCTGATCGGGCCGTTGGGCAATGGCTTTGAGTTGCCCGCGCGAACGCGTCAGCTTGCCATCGTGAGCACGCCCGGTCGTGTAGCCGCGCTGCTGCCGTTGCTGCACACCATGCTCGACAGCGGTGGGCGCGTGGTCGTCCTGCTGCAAGGCGACGGCGCGATCGACCCGGCGCTGCGCGATCTGCTGCCTTTTGCCGCCGAGGTGCAGCAAGCGGCGCCTGGCGCAGACTGGCAGGCACAGTTGCAGGCGGTGGTGAGTTGGGCGGATGTCGTGGCGGCGGCGCTGCCGGGTGCGGCATTGCCCAGCCTGATCGAGGCGGTGCGCACGGTGCGGTTGCACGTGGAGCGAGGCTTTGCCCAGGCGCTAGTCGATGTCCGGTTGGCGTGCGGCTACGGCGCGTGTCACGCCTGTCTGACTCCGCTCGGCAACGGCCGCTGGACACGCGCCTGCGTGCACGGGCCGGTGTTTGATCTGGCGGATTTGGGGAAGTGAGGAGGAAAGTTGGGTGATGCGAAGATTGAGTGCTCTGCGAATGAGTTTCTTAATCTCCTAATCATCCAATCTTCCTGGAAGCTCTGGAGCTTCCAGGAAGATGAACAGCGAACTTATAGATAGCACAATCAAACATCGTACATCCGATATCTTCCCTGAAGCTCAGAGCTTCCGGGAAGATGAGCAAAGTCTATGCGTGTTGTCTATTAGAGGTCAGTAATTTCCTACTCTGTCACCGTGACACGCAGCGCCGTATCTTCACCGGTGACAACGATCAACTCCGATGAAATCGCCAGCCACTGCGCCAAGGTGGGATCGTCGAGCAGGGCGAAGTAAGCGTCGCTGCCAAATTCGATGGTGGTCAGTTTCATCGTCTCGTCATAGGTTGTGTCGACCCATAGGGCGCGTGCCAGGCCGTCGGCGCCGGGCAAATACGAGCGCAGTATGAACGTGCGGCCGGCGACGTAGCGCAGCTCACCTGAATCTGCGCTTGCAATTTGCGCCTGCTGCAGGGCAATGCGTGCCTGACTGGCGATGACGGCGGCCTCCCCGGCGGCCGGCGCGGCGGCCATCTCAGCCGCCGCTTCCGCGCCGCGTGCAACCAACTCGTCGCGCATCGCCTGCACGCCGGGCAGAATGACTTCGCCACCCGCAGTGGGCGCGATCGCCGGCTCCAACACCAGGTAGGAAGTATAGGGCGTGACCACGCCGTAACGCAGGCTCAAGTCGGTAATGGCCTCGATCAGCTCCGGGTCGGGGCCGTTGCGGCGGATTTCGGCGAGCAGGTGACCGATTTTGCGCGTCGCCCACAGCCGCGCCACGAAGGGTTCGCCACCACTCTCCGCCAGTTTCTGCTGCGGGTAAACGGCCACACGTTCGACGCCGTTCACCTGCCCGGTCAGCGTGACCTCGACTGCGCCGCCTTCTCGATAGCGCCCCACCGCCACCAGCTGCTCGCCGGCGAAGAGGTCGGGCAGCGGGTAAGGATAGATGTCCTCAACAACGATGTCGGCGCCAACATCGATGGCGATGTCGGATAAGACCGGCGTGCTGACTTTGGCGTAGAACGCACTGACCGCCTCGTCGATCAGCTGGTCGGGCGTCACGTACTGGCTGAGACCGCGCAACTCGGTGGCGATCGTGTCGAGCAGGTCGGTGTTGACATCGTAGCCGACGCCAAAGGTGAAAAGGCGTGGCGTGCGGTCGGCGGGAAGGTTCTGCAGCGCATTGCGGATGATGGCGTTGGCGTCGGTCTCACCCTGTGTCGGCTGGCCGTCGGTCAGGAAAAGGATGTAGGCGGGACGGTCGGCGTCCGGTGTGTCGAGCTGCGCCAGGGCTGCGAGCAGCGCGCGGTTGATGTCGGTCGAGCCGGTGGCGCGTACATCTTCCAGCCACGCCAACGCTGCATCCAGTGATCGCTCGCCGACAGGCTGCAGGCGGCGCTCCCACTGTGAAACGCCGGTGCTGAAGGTTAGCAGGTTGAAGCGGTCTTCCGGGTTGAGATGCTCGACGAGATAGCGCACTGCCGCCGTCGCCTGTGCGATCTTCTTGCCCTGCATCGAACCGGAGACATCGAGCACGACGACGATATCGCGCGCCACGACCTGGTCGGCTGCGGCGTTCAACGCAGGGGCGGCCAGCAACAAGAAGAAGCCATCCTCGCCCACCGGCTTGTACGAAAGCAGGTTCAACCCGACCAGTTCCTCCGCCGCGCCGAAGTAAAGATCGAAGTCGCTGGCGGGCGTGGCCGCATCCGCCGCATAAGTAATCACAGCGGCGTCATCAGCAGTGCGCTCGATCGTGATCGGATAGTTCGGGCTATAGATCGTGCGCAGGCCAGGTAGGTCGCGCAACTCGATGCGCAGATCGACCTCCTGCGCCGCCGCGCCGTAGCCGCGCATACTCAGCGGGTAGTTGAAGCGATAGAGATCATCAGTGCGCTCGACCAGATGGGTGTAATTCAACGCCACCGTGCGCGTCTCACCGGGCGGGATCGGGAAGACGCTGGTCTGGAAGAGGCCACGGTCAAGATATTCCAGCAAGGCCGGGTCGCGCTGACTGCGCACGATCTGCGCGTAGATGCGCCGCGCTTCGTCCCGATCGAGGAGTCTGCCTTCCAGCACCTCGCCATCCACCGTCATTTGGAAGTCACTGACTGCCGCGTCTTTGGGCAACGGAAAGATATAGACGCCTTCCGCCATGCGCCCGGACTGATTACGCAGCACCTGCGTCACCTGCACCTGGGCGACCTGACCATCAATTACGGCATCGACGGCGTGCCGCTCGATCACGATCTGGTTGATCGGCGCCACTTCGCCGATCGGCGGAAGCGGCTGGGGCGGGAGCGGAGACGGTGGCCATGTCTCTTGTGCATATATCGTGACGGGCGCTAACAATAGTAACGCCATGGCGCATAACACCATCATCGACAGCCACGAGCGAGCAAGCTGTAAGAAGCGCATAGGGAGCCTCCTGTACCATTCGGTCAGAGTCAGAGCCAGGAAAGAGTCTGGGACAAATCTACTGCGGTGACGGGCAAAAGCAGGCAAATGTTCCAACTTGCTATTGCGCTGCATTTGACAGCCGCGCCGCCTGTCGCTATACTCTTACTCACTCGTGCCCACTTGCGGGTGTAGCTCAACGGCAGAGCGTTTGCTTCCCAAGCAAAATGTTGAGAGTTCGAATCTCTTCACCCGCTCACACAACGCCGGAACCAGTGCCTGGTTCCGGCGTCTTTTTGTTTGCCGATTTTGTTGCTTGTCTGTTTTGCATCTTGAGGGCGCTACTTGCAGTGCCTCATCTTCGGGTTGACGAGGCGGCGTGTCATGGTGTCATGTCGGGGGCGCATGTCATGCCGAAAGCGATAACCTGCGCCAAGTGACTGCTTATAGACAACACATATAGACTTTGCTCAGCTTCCCGGAAGCTCAGAGCTTCCGGGAAGATATCGGATGTACGATGTTTGATTGTGCTATCTATTAGGTGGCTGCTACGTCCCAATCAACGATCGCTTTGCCCGGCCAGCCCAGACCGATGCGCCCGCGCTCCTTGTCGATGGTGACGATCTCCACATCGATGATGTCGCCGACACCAAACTGCTGACCGTGTGGAATCTGCGAACGGTGCAACAGGCCATCCTGTTTGACGCCAATATCCACGAACGCGCCAAAGTCAACGACATTGCGCACTGTACCTTGCAACTTCATGCCGACGACCAGGTCTTCCAGCGAGAGCACATCGCTGCGCAAGATCGGCGGTGGCACATCCTCACGCGGGTCGCGCCCGGGACGCACGAGCTGGGCGAAGATGTCGGCCAGTGTGGGTTCGCCGGTTACCAATTCGGCAGCGAGCACAGGGAGGGGCTTGCGCTGCCGCAGTGCATCGAGTTTCGCCTGGCGCTCGCTCACGGGCGTGTACATGGTCACGCCGGCCAGCTTGAGCACCTGACGCGCCACCGCGTAACTCTCCGGATGAATGGCGCTGGCGTCAAGTGGTTCATCGCCACTGCGCACGCGCAGAAAGCCGGCTGCCTGCTCAAAGGCTTTCGGCCCCAGCCCGACGACTTTTTTGATGGCGGCGCGAGTGACAAAGGGGCCATGTTCGTTGCGATAAGCGACGATGTTTCCTGCCAGCTTCGGCCCGATGCCAGCGACGTAGGTAAGCAGCGCAGGCGAGGCCGTGTTGACATCGACGCCTACCTGGTTGACGACGCTTTCCACCACGTCGTCGAGTGCGGCAGCCAGCGCCTTTTGGTTGACATCGTGCTGATAGAGGCCAACCCCGATAGATTTGGGGTCGATCTTGACCAGCTCGGCCAATGGGTCTTGCACGCGCCGCGCAATCGAAACGGCGCCGCGCAGACTCACGTCGAGGTCGGGCAATTCAGCGCGGGCGAGCGGACTGGCGCTGTAGACGCTGGCGCCGGCTTCGTTGACGATGAGGTAACGGAGACTAGGCGATTGGGAGATTGGAGATTGGAGCGTAGGCGCAGGGGAAGAGGATGAACCAATCTCTAATCCCCCAATCTCTAATCGCTTGATCAGCTCCGCCACCAACTGCTCGGTCTCTCTGGAGGCCGTACCGTTGCCGATGCTGATGAGGGTGACGCCGTGCCGCTGCACGAGTGCGGCCAGGGCAGCGAGCGCCTCGCGCTGCTGTTTCTGTGGCGGGTGTGGGTAGATAGTGGCGGTTTCGAGTACTTTACCCGACGCGTCCACCACAGCTACCTTACAGCCGGTGCGATAACCAGGATCGATGCCCAGCACGACGTGTCCGGCCAGCGGCGGTTGGGTGAGCAGCCCGCGCAGGTTAGCGGCGAAGACCTGAATGGCATGGGCGTCGGCGCGCTCGGTCAGCGCGCTGCGCACATCGCGCTCGATGGCGGGTAGCAGCAGCCGCCTGGCGCCATCCTCCGCCGCCTGCTTTAGCTGCTCTGACCAGGAAGACAGCGGGTGATCAGGAAAGACATTTTGCATCGATTGACGCCAGTCGCGTTCGGGAATGTCAACGGTGACGCGCAGCACTTTCTGCGCCTCGCCACGATTGAGCGCCAGCACCTGGTAAGGCTTGAGACGGTCGATGCGGCTGGCGAAGTCGTAGTAGAGCGTGAAGACGCCCTTCTCGTCGGCGCTGCCCTCAATACGCGCTGCGGTGAGCGTGGCAAAGCGCATTGCCTTGTCGCGCGTCTGGCGGCGCACCTCGGCGTGATCGCAGATCGTTTCCGCGACGATATCGCGTGCGCCGGCTAACGCGTCATCGATAGTAGGCACTGCCTCGCCCAGAAACGCCTGAGCGGCAACATCAGGAGGATCGCCTTTGCGCGGCTGCGCCAGGATCAGATCGGCGAGTGGCTGGAGGCCGCGTTCGCGAGCTATACTGGCGCGCGTGCGGCGCTTGGGCCGATAGGGCTGATAGAGGTCTTCGAGCGCAGTGAGCGTTTCGGCAGCCAGGAGCTGAGCTTCTAGCTCGGGCGTTAGCTTTTCTTGCTCGCGAATCGAGGTCAGGATCGTGGTGCGGCGCTCGTCCAGCGCGCGCAGCGACGCCAGCGTCTGCTCGACCGCGCGGATTTGCTCTTCGTCCAGCCCGCCTGTCATTTCCTTGCGATAACGCGCAATGAAGGGCAATGTGTTGCCTGCGTCGAGCAACTGGACAGTCGCAGCAACGCGGTGCTCGGCGAGCTGAAGTCTGGCGGCAATACGAGTTGGGTAAGATGCGTGAATTTCAGACATAAGTTGCCAGCGTATGAGTCAGATAAATATCGTTGTCATTGTCGCACAACGGCCATGCATCGAAAAACTCACACGCCACCGAGCAAACGCTTACCCCTGCCATGAAGCAGACCCTGCAACGCA
>CZCA01000078.1_pt1 | contig 46152 bp, 34 predicted proteins | sample 591981 | NCBI WGS metagenome assembly CZCA01 (sample SAMEA3556810, study PRJEB10932) | anaerobic digester metagenome | reverse complement strand
GGCATTGATCTGCACCCAACGCAGGCTCAAGAGCGTGGAAACAAGGATGAGCGACAACAGCGTAGCATAGACGAGGTAACGATGATAGGCCACCTTTGCAGCAGACATGTAACGGATTCTAGCAGCGGATGCCGCTTTTCGTGAATCTGAGCGGAGGCAAAACACAGCGACAAGACACAGCGACAAGACACAGCGACGCTGGTGAGTGCGCCGAAATGAAACTCCGGGCGTGGCCGCAACTCGGAAGCCGTGCGCGCCTGTGGCATACTTGCTTGCGTTCTGGTCGTTCGAGAGAAGGCGTGCATGCGGATCGATCGTTCATCACACATGAAACAAGGCAGACCGGCTGCCATCATGACCCTATTGCTGCTGACGCTGCTGTTGGTCGCCTTCTGTTTGCGCGTCTATCGACTCGACGTGGCGCCGCCGGGGTTGCACTTCGACGAAGGCGCCAACGGCACAGACGCGCTGCGCGTGTGGCAGGGCGTTACGCCGCTCTTCTTTCCTGAAAACAACGGGCGTGAACCGCTCTACATCTATCTCGTGAGCCTGTTCGTCGGCGCGCTGGGCAATCACGCGCTGGTGCTGCGGTTGCCCGCTGCCTTTGCCGGCGTCGTCGCTGTCGCCAGCACCTTTGCCTTGGGGCGACGGCTGCTCGACGACCGCGCGGCCCTAATCGGCGCAGGCTTCGTCGCCGTCACCTTCTGGACGGTGGCGCTCAGCCGCATCTCCTATCGCGCCAATCTCTTTTTGGCGCTCTTTCCGCTCTGGCTGTTGCTCTGGTGGCGCTGTCGCGACCGCAGCGACTTGCGTCCTTACGTGCTGGCCGGCCTGCTCCTGGGCGTGATGCAGTACACTTACATTGCGGCGCGCTTTGCGCCGCTGCTGCTGATCGTGCTGGCGGTGGACTGGCGGCGGGTGCTGCGCTGGCGTGGCGTGGTCGTGCTGGTGCTGACCGCAGTGCTCGTTGCCGCACCACTCGCCGTAGCGATCTATCTTAACCCGGCGGCTGGCTTCCAACGCTCACAGCAAGTCTGGCTCTTTGCGCGCCCGGAGCCGTTGGCCCTGTTTTGGCTGCAATTCACGGAGCATCTCAAGATGTTTGGCGTCACTGGCGATCCGATCTGGCTGCACAACATCCCCGGGCGGCCACCTGTCGCCTGGTTTGTAGCGCCATTCTTTGTACTCGGCGCTCTCTTTTCTCTGCGCAGAACTGCGCCGCGCACGCTGCTATGGACGGTGTTAGTCATGATCTGGCCGGGCATCCTGGCGGTATCTGGGATGCCGCTGCCGCCCAATCATCTGCGCGTACTGGTGATTGCGCCGGCGGTCTTTTTGCTGGCGGGTTATGGGATCGTGCGGCTCTTTGGCGAACAGCGCGCCGGATGGGCGCTGTTGTTGGGGCTGCTCCTCGTCACCGCCGACGGCGCGCTCAGCTATCGTGACTACAGTCGCTGGCAGACCGCGCGCGAGAGCTACGAACAATATGACGCCGACATGCTCAACATTGCCGCCGCCATCGAAGCCAACCCGGAGACCTTTTACATCGTGCCGGTGTCGTGGGGCTGGCCCCGGCGCAACTACTGGTCGATCGACTATATTACCGATTTCAACACGAATTATGTCGTCGTTGAGCGGCCGTTTGTTCTCCCCGAGACGCCGACGGCGCCGCGCGTGGGCTTGGTGCGCTGGCTGGCGGGCATGCATCTGGACGCCGATCCACAACACCGCCTCGATGCACAGCTCCGTCTGGCAGGGTATGTAGCCGACGGCGTGGAGGATGGACGCACGTATCAGATCGAGTATTACCGTCCCGTCCCTGCCACCGCCCGGCGCGTCGAATTGACGGGTGGCCCGGTCGTCACACAAGACGGCGTCACCCTGGGCGAGGCGACGCTCTATTGCTTCCTGCCTGCGGACGCGCCCGCGGAGCAACTCGCGGTCGACCTGGCCTGGCAGGCGCCAGGCCCCCAGCCGGTGGATGTGTCGGCGTCGGTGCGGCTGGTGGACAGCAACGGCGATGTTGTCGCACAAGTCGATGCCTGGCTGCAAGATGACAGTGGACACACCGCCCGCGCCTGGGAGACGCCGGACAGCGGCACACAATTCTTTGAATTCTCCAGTGATCCGCCTCCACCAGGCGTTTACGCCGTGTGGGCGATCCCCTACGAAACCGAGTCCACCCAGGCGCTGCCGCTGGCAGGCGACAATCCTACCTACAATCTGGGGCAGGTCACGCTGCCGCTGTGCAACGAGGCGCCATGATAGCGAACCGCTTGACGCAGCGATGCAGCGACGCAGGGAAGACACAGAGCAATCAGCATGAAAATGATGCTGATTTCAGCTCTGCGCATTTCCCCGTCTCTGCGTCTCTGCGTCGAATCTACGTCCTCCTGGCATTAGCGGCGGTGATCGCTCTGCCGGCTGTGTGGGTGCTGCTGACGCACGGTCTGCCCATCATTGCCGATGACACGCCGGTGCATCTGATGCGATTGTACTTGTTCGACCAGCACGTGCGCGCCGGCGACTTGCTGCCGCGCTGGCTGCCCGAACTCTACACCGGTTACGGCTATCCACTTTTCACCTTCTACGCGCCGGCCATGTACTACGTTGCCGAATGGCTGCACTTGACTGGAGCGTCGCTGGTCGATAGCTACCGCCTCACCTTTGCCCTCGCCGTGATCGTGGGCGCGGTTGGCGCAGCGTTTTTGGGAGCGGGGCTGTATGAGAATAAAGCGATTAAGCGCTTGGGAGATTGGAGATTGGAGATTGCGCGCGCCAGCGAATCTCCCAATCTCCAATCTCCAATCTCCAATCTCTCAATCCCCAATCTCTCAATCTCCAATCTCTCAATCTCCGCCGCCCTCCTCACCGCCACCGCCTACACTTACACTCTCTATCTACTAGCGAATGTCTATGTGCGCGGGGCGTTTGCTGAGGTGGGTGCGCAGGCGCTGTTGCCGTGGCTCTTTTGGGCGTGGCGTGGGGTGATGCGAAGCCCGCGCCACGCGTCGTGGCTGGCGCTCGCCGCCACGCTGCTGGCGCTGCTCGCCGCCACGCACACGATCACCTTTCTGCTGACGTTGCCTTGTCTGGTCGCCTACGTGATAGTCTTGGCAGCGGTGCGACGCAATCTGGCCTTGCTGGCCGCGCCTACGGCAGCAGCGGGAGTGGCCGCTCTGTTGAGCGCTGTGATCTGGCTGCCCCAGTTGCTGGAGCGGAGCAACCTCTCGACTGCTGCGTGGTCGACGCAGCTGCTGCTTGACCACCTCTGGCGCTGGCAAGATTTCCTTGCGCTCGACCTGCGATTCCGTGCGGTGGACGGCGGACAAACGCCCTACCACTTCGGCGCCGTACAGGTCTGGCTGCTGCTGGCCGGGTCGATCTTTACACGGCGGCGCACAGCGGAATGGTGGTTCTGGCTGGGCGTGCTCGGCGTGTGCATCCTGCTGATGTCGCCGTTGAGTGCGCCGCTGTGGGCCTCCTTCCCGGCATTGGCAGTGATTCAGTTTCCGTGGCGGCTGTTGAGCATAGCCGGTTTGGCGACAGCACTGCTTGGCGCTGGTGCGGTCACTGCCCTCAGCACACCCGTTGCACGCGCCAGCGCGACAGCGCTGGCCGTCGCCTTTATCGTCATCACGCAGACGCCGCGCGCTGCCGAGACGCCGCACATGGTGGCGCCGTCCGATGTCAGGCTGTCGCCGGCTGCGCTGGCGCGCTTCGAGATGGCGGAATCCGCATTCGGCGCCGGTTACGATGACGAGTTTCTACCACGTTGGGCAAATCCCGTCGCGCTGGCGGAGATTGCACCAGCATCGCCGCCGGTCACAGCCACCGTCACCGCGAACGACGCGACGGGAGGCGATCTTCACCTGACAATCGATGCGCCGCAACCCTTCGCGCTACGCTGGCGTCAATTCTATTTCCCGCAAGTGAGCGCCGCGCTGGACGCCGTTGCTCCCCTCGTGACGGCGCCCGCAGCGCGCACAGGGCTGGTGGAGATGAGTGTCCCGGCTAACGTCCACACGCTTGATCTCCAGCGCGGCGCGACGCTGGCGCAGCAAGCCGGGCTGGCGCTGAGCGTGTTCGGCGTGGCGTTGCTGGCGTTTATGCTGGCGCTGGGCAGGGCGTGGAAGGCGCTGACCGTGACGGCAACAGTGGCGATGGCGATGGGGCTGGTGTGGGGCGTCAGGGCGATGGCTCCGCCGCCTCTCGAACAGGAGACGATCGTGGACTTGCCCTATGCGGCGGCGCCTGGGCTGGACCTGGTCGGCATCACTGCAACGATCATGGCTGGCGATCGCCTGCAGCTAGCGCCGACCTGGTTCGTGCGCACCAATCAACCTGACCTGTTGGCGCATTGGACAGTGCGCGCTGCCGATGGCCGCGTCGTCAGCGAGATCGAGAGCGCACCGCGTTTTGGCGTGTGGCGCAGCGCGACGTGGGCGCCCGGCGAAGTGGTGCAAGACGCAGCGGAACTGGCGCTGCCGCCTGGCCTGCCCGCCGGCCTCTACACGGTGACGCTGGCGTGGCGTGCGATCGAGGATGATCGAGTGGCATCGATCGAGCGGCCGCTCCTGACGGTGAGCTTGCCCGCGCTCCCAGCCATTGCGCCGACGCATGTTGCAGATGCCACCTTCGGTGCGCCAGAAGCGCCTGTAGCCACGCTCAGCGGACTGCGCGTGGCTGTTGAGGGCGCGCCGATGGAGGGGCGTTTCCGCGCCGCGCCTGGGGATCGCGTCTCCGTCGATCTGTTATGGCAGCCGCTGACGCCCGACCGTGCTGCATATCAGAGCTTTGTCGAGATCGTGGACGCTGCGCAGCAGAAGGTGGCAGGGCAGGATTTGCAAGTCGGCTGGCGTGACACAGTGCGCGAGTTGTGGCAGCCCTATCTGGCGCCGCATGAAGGGACGACGTTGACCCTGCCAGAGGATGCCGCCAGCGGGCTTTACAGCGTGCGCGTCGGGCTGCGCGACCGGCGCACCGGCGAATTGCTGACAGCCTTCGATACAACAGGTGCGCTGCTGGGCGATCTCTACACGGCAGCGGAGTTCAAGGTGTTGGCGTCAAGCAACCGTCGCCCGCTGCGCAAACGAACTGCGACATTTGGCGATCAGATCGCGCTCGAAGGCTACACGCAGGCATCGGATACGACCGTCCGCGCGGGCGACGCGCTCACGGTGACGCTCTTCTACCGCGCACGGAACGCCATGCCGACCGACTACACGCGCTTTCTGCAACTCTATAGCCCGGCGCATGGCATGGCCGCACAGGGCGACGCCATGCCGCAGGCGGGCGCCAACCCCACCTCGGCATGGGAAAAAGGCGAACGTGTCGCAGAGACAGTCGTGCTGCACGTTGCGCCCAACGCTGCGCCTGGTGTGTATCGGTTGCTGCTTGGCTTCTATGACGCTGCCAGTGGTGTGCGCCTACCGGCTGTGGATGGCGATGGCTTGCCCGCGCCGGATCAAGCCATCGAGCTTATGGAGATCAAAGTTACCGAATGAGGCGGCGGGCGATGCTGGCGCCTGTGCATCACCCGCTTGACAGTCATGACGCGTCATTGTGCGCCAGGCACATCCTCACCCTCATCCGTTTCCTGCTCGCCGCCCTCTTTGATCGTGCGCAGATGCGGGAACAGGATCACTTCACGGATCGTGTCGGTGTTGGTGAAGATCATCGTGAGCCGGTCGATGCCCATGCCAAAGCCGCCGGTAGGCGGCATTCCGTAGCTGAGCGCCTCGATGTAATCCTCATCGATTGGGTGCGCCTCGTCGTCACCGTGACGTGCACGATACGACTCGTCGACAAAGCGCTGCAGCTGGTCGATGGGGTCGTTGATTTCACTGAACGCATTGCAGACCTCCATGCCCACCATGAAACCCTCGAAGCGCTCGACCTGGCGCGGGTCATGGGGTGAACCTTTGGCCAGGGGACTAACATCACGCGGGTAATCGATGAGGAAGGTCGGCTGGATCAGGTTTGGCTCAACATACTTTGCCATCAGGCTGTCGACCAGTTTACCCCACGTGCTGCGCGGGTCGGGTTCGTGACCGCGGCGGCGCATTTCGGCGGCCAGCGATTCAGCGTCAGGATAACTTTCATAGTCGATGTCGGTGGCTTCGAGGATGGCCTGACGCAACGGAATGCGGCGCCAGGGTGGCGTCAGATCAATGGTGTGCCCCTGCCAGGTGAGTGTAAGCCCGCCGGTCACCTGTTGCGCCACATACGCCACCATTTCCTCAGTGCGACGCATGACATCCTGATAGTCGGCGTAGGCTTCGTAAAATTCGAGCTGGGTGAACTCCGGGTTGTGCTTGAAGCTCACGCCTTCATTGCGGAAGTCCCGCCCGATCTCATAGACGCGATCATAGCCGCCAGCGATCAGCCGTTTGAGATAGAGTTCGAAGCTGATGCGCAGGTACAAATCCTGATGAAGCTGGTTGTGATGGGTGATAAAAGGCCGCGCCGCCGCGCCGCCGTACAGCGGCTGTAGGATCGGCGTCTCCACTTCCAGGAAGCCTTCACTGTCAAGATACTCACGCAGGGCGCGCACGATGGCTGCACGTGTGCGGAAGATGTCACGCACTGACGGGTTGGCAAGCAGATCGACGTAGCGACGACGATACCGCTTCTCCTGGTCGCGCACACCATGCCACTTGTCTGGCATCGGTTTGAGCGTCTTGCTCAAGAATTGCATGTCACGCACTTCGACGCTCAACTCGCCGGTCTTGGTGAGTCCCAGTTTGCCGGTGGCGCCGACAAAGTCTCCCAGGTCGATCAGTCGCTTCCAGATGTTGTCATAGAAATCGCCGGGCAGCGAACTCTGGCGCAGCACCAGCTGGATGGCGCCGGTGCCATCCTCCAGATCGGCGAAACTCATCTTACCCATGATGCGGATGCGGCGCAGACGCCCGGTCACGCTGACTTCGGGAGCGGCGTCGCCTGCTTCCCGGTACAGGGCGCGGGCGGCGGCGATGGTGTGCGTGCGGCGAGCGCGCGCAGGATAAGGCTCGATGCCGGCAGCGATCAGACCTTCCAGATTCTTGAGGCGGGCCGCCTCCTGATCGGTCAGATTGGCCGGGTCGAACAAAGGATGAATGGGTGTGTTCACGCGCGTTGCTCCATTTCTGGCGATAGGCATAACGATGCCCGGCGCATCGACTGGCCGGGCATGTGGACAAAGCCATCTATGACCTGGTGGTCGATCAGGTGATGCGCCGGCTTACTTCACCCTCACAATTTCAAAGACGATCTCACCGCCCGGCGACTGCACAATCGCCTGCTCACCGACGCGTTTGTTGAGCAGCGCGCGCCCCATCGGGCTTTCGTTGCTGATGCGCCCCTGGCTAGGGTCGGCTTCCGGCGGGCCGACAATGGTATATTCCTCTTCGGCGTCGGTGTCTTGCTCGCGCACCACCACGGTGCGCCCAATGGTGACGACATTGGGTGCGGCGGCGGTGTCGCTGATCACCTGAGCGTTCTTGAGGATCGCCTCCAACTCACGGATGCGGCCCTCCAGAAAGCCCTGCGCCGTCTTGGCCTCGTCATAGCCGGCGTTCTCGCTGATGTCGCCTTCCGCCTTGGCTTCAGCGATCATCTGGGCGACCTCCATACGCCGCGTCGTGGTCAGATATTCTAGTTCTTCCTTGACCTTGCGGAATCCTTCGGGTGTCAAAAACACAGGTTGGTTGTTGCTCATACTCAATATTCTCTAGGAACGCTGTTCCGATTCCTCGGTTGAATAACGATCACCACATGCGCGCCGCTGCTATGTCACCCAGCCACTGGAGTCCTTGCGGTCGGTGTGTTGGACGTGACAGTTGTTGGCTGGCAATGACGGACGAGGTAAACGTCCTGCATTCATAACGCCGCCAACATGCATGATGTTTCCACGCTGGCAACATAAGGCGCTGCGCTATGAAAAACACCGCCTGATTCAGGCGGCGCGCACGTAATGTCCTGGCTACGAAAGCAAACGCCGACCCGGTGCAGGTCGGCCCATCAAGCTGGCACACAGTATAATGCATCTTGCTACATCTGTAAAATCATATTTTTCCCTGCACGTTGATACCTGTATGATTGTGCTTATGCACACACCGTCACCTGAGAGCACACCGTCACCTGAGAGCACGATCTTTGACCGTTTTGCCCGCTTTTACGACGGCGATTACCGCGACTACACCGACGACATCGAGCTGATGGCGATGCTCGCTGCCGAATGGGGCGACCCGCTGCTGGAGCTTGGTTGTGGCACGGGACGCGTGCTGCTGCCGTTAGCGGCGGCTGGCCATGACATCACCGGCGTTGACATCAGCCCGGCGCTGTTGGCGCGGGCGGCGGAAAAACTCGCCCGGCAAGGACGCACATCCGCCCAGCTTGTGGAGGCCGATCTGCGCACCTTCGATCTGCCGCGCAAAGATTACGCCTTCGCCTTTTGTGTCAGCAATACGTTGATGCACTTGACCAGCGTCGAGGATCAAATAACGGCGCTGCGCAATGCAGCGCGACATCTGCGCCCTGGCGGGCGGTTAGCGCTCGAACTCTTCAATCCTGACCTGCCGCGCCTGTTTGCCGTCGACGGGGTGATGGAGTTGGCCGACCGCTGGCAAGATGAGAGCAGCGGTGCGGAGGTGCTCAAGTGGAGCGTGCGTCGGCTCAATCTGGCGGAACAACTGCAGGAGACGATCTTCATCTACGAAGAAATCTTCGCTGACGGGCGCGCTCAGCGCACGACTTGCCCATTCACACTGCGGTTTCTGTGGCGCAGCGAGGCAGAGTTGATGTTGCAATGCGCCGGCCTCATCGTGGAGGAAGTGTGGGGCGACTTCGATGGCGCGCCCTATGCCGATGGCAGCGACCATCTGATCCTGATTGCAAGCAAACCAAACGATACATTCTAGTTCATTGCTCACAAGACTATTTGCCAAATTGAGGGGCGCCATGCACGCACAAGCCAATCTACCCAAAGAAGCGCGACGCACGTTTGCACGGTTGCTGCCGCGCCTGGAAAGCGAATTTGCCGCCGTCACCGCAACGGAGGCGTGGGCAACCTTCCGCCGCCGCCTGGATGCACATTTCAACGACCTGTTCAACTTACTTTTCACCCTCTATGGCGACCGCTACGATTTTCTCTATCATCTGGAGCGGCTGCTGGCCGAGGCGGCGCAATCCTGGCTGGATCGCCCACAGCCACTCAAGGCGCTGGACGCAGAGCGTGAACGCCAACCATTGTGGTACCAGTCCGAGCAAATGTTGGGCGGCGTCTACTATGTCGATCTCTTTGCCGGCGATCTGAAAGGGATGCGCGCCAAGATTCCCTACTTCCAGGAGTTGGGGCTTACGTACCTGCATTTGATGCCCCTATTCAAGGCGCCGGAGGGCGACAGCGACGGCGGCTACGCGGTGAGCGACTACCGCCAGGTCGATCCCCGTTTGGGCGATATGGATGACCTGCGAGCGTTGGCGACAGAGCTACGCCAGCATGGCATCAGCCTGGTGCTGGATTTTGTCTTCAACCACACATCGGACGAGCATCGTTGGGCGTTGGCGGCACAGGCTGGCGACGAAGACTTTGCGGACTACTACTTCATTTTTCCCGATCGTACATTGCCTGACGCCTACGACCGCACCTTGCGCGAGATTTTCCCGGATCAACATCCCGGCAGTTTCACCTATCGACCTGACATGCAACGCTGGGTGTGGACGACCTTCAACTCCTTCCAGTGGGACTTGAACTACCGCAACCCCGAAGCGTTCCGCAGCATGGCGGCGGAGATGCTCTATCTGGCAAATGTCGGCGCCGAGGTGCTACGGCTGGATGCGCTGGCCTTCACCTGGAAAGAAATGGGCACCAACTGTGAAAACCTGCCCAAAGCCCATACGTTGGTGCGCGCTTTCAACGCCGTGCTGCGCATTGCGGCGCCGGGGCTGCTCTTCAAGTCCGAAGCCATCGTGCACCCCGATGAAGTGGCGCGCTATATCAGCGCGCAGGAGTGCCAGCTTTCTTACAACCCGCTGCTAATGGCGCTACTGTGGAACAGCCTGGCGACGCGGGAAGTGCGGCTGCTGCGTCATTCCATGGGCTATCGTTTCGCCATCCCGGATGACTGCGCGTGGGTCAACTACATCCGCTGTCACGACGACATCGGCTGGACCTTCGACGACGGTGACGCCAGCGCGCTAGGCATCAACGGCTACGACCATCGGCGCTTTCTCAACAGCTTCTATACCGGGCGCTTCCCCGGCAGCTTTGCGCGCGGGCTACCCTTCCAGGAGAACCCACGCACCGGCGATGCACGCATCTCCGGCACCCAGGCGTCGCTGGCCGGGCTGGAAGCCGCGTTGCACAGCGGCAACCCCGCCGAGATCGAGCTAGCCGTGCGGCGCATCTTGCTGTTGAATAGCATCGTGCTCAGCATCGGTGGCATCCCACTCATTTATCTGGGCGACGAGATCGGCATCCTGAACGATTATAGCTATGTCGCGGACCCGGCCAAGACCGGCGACAGCCGCTGGGTGCATCGTCCGCGCATCGACTGGGCGCAGATGGCGCGACGCAGTGATCCCACGACGCCGGAAGGGCGCATCTTCAGCGGACTACAGCACCTGATCAAGCTGCGCAAGGCGACGCCCGCCTTTGCCGGCAACGATATGCGCGTGATCAACCTGGGCAACGATCATATCTTTGCTTACGTGCGTACAGGACGCCAGGGCGAACGGGTGCTGGTGCTGGCGAATTTCAGCGAACACACCCAACCCGTCCCCGCCAACGAAGTGCGCCTCTACGGGCTGGGCTACCATTTCCATGAGCTGGTGGCGCAACGCGAGATCACACTGCGCGATGAACCGATCGTGCTGGAGCCGTATCAGGTGATGTGGCTGGCGGCGTAACACGGCTTTCACAAAGATTATGCAGGTCACACCTTTGCCAAGCCATCGTCCGCCCTGGCTAGACAAAGATGTGATCTGCCCCAAAGGTCGCTGTGCAAACACAGCGTTGGCCAAGCTCAAAACTCACACAAAGGTCGCAGCCACTGGACAAGCCTAGATTTTGTCCAGGTGTAACCTTCAGGCTGACCAATCCGCACAAGTTTGTATACTGCGGCACGGAAATCAGCTCGCTCTCATGCGATAGTTACAAGTTGTGTGATTCAATTTGCACGTTTCAATAATGCCTGACTTACACAAGGAGGTTTTTCATGGCTTTTACCTTACCTGCTCTGCCGTATGCAGAGAACGCGCTTGAACCCTATATCGACGCCCGCACGATGAATATTCATCACACCAAGCATCATCAGGCGTACATCACCAACCTGAACAATGCGATTGCCGGCACCGAATGGGAGAACATGAGCATCGAGGAAATCTGTCGCAAGATCGACAGCGTGCCGGAAAACATTCGCACGGCTGTACGCAACAATGGCGGCGGTCATGCCAACCACAGCCTCTTCTGGACAATCATGGGGCCGAATGCAGGCGGCGCACCGACGGGCGCGCTGGCTGAAGCGATCAACGCCAAGTGGGGTAGTTTCGACGAGTTCAAGGCCAAGTTCAAGGCGCTGGGCGTTGGTCGCTTTGGCAGCGGCTGGGCGTGGTTGGTCGTCAAGGGTGATGGCAGCCTTGAGGCTTATAGTCTGCCCAACCAGGATAGCCCGCTGATGCAGGGCGACACGCCGATCCTGGGTGTGGATGTGTGGGAGCATGCCTATTACCTGAATTACCAGAATCGCCGCCCTGATTACCTGGACGCGTGGTGGAACGTGGTGAATTGGGCTGAAGTCGCCAGGCTTTACGCAGCGGCAACCAAGTAGGACGCTCTTCCGCACCGGGTCGCACATTTCCACAAAACATGCGCAATGTTGCGGGCGATCCGTGAGGGTCGCCCGCAATTTTTTGAGCGCGGGTCTCTCACCGTCCGGGTGAAAGGAGAAATCCGCTATGAACGACTTGCTTATGTGGTTGAAGCAGTTGCTGCGCATCGACTCTTCGCACGCATCGGCGACGCCAGCAATCGATGCGACCCAACTGACGTCGGCACAATTTGAGATTCCTGTCCTGCTCGTTCACTACTTTCCCACCAAAGGCAACCTCATCGACCGCAGCGTCACCGGCGATGTTGCCGCGCCGCTAGATGTGATTCGCACCCACACGCGCACCACGACGGCGCAAGTCATCGCAGCGTTGGAGCAGGGCAGCCGTTTTCGCGCCTACCAGCGGCCTGCGGCAACGCCAAGCCTGCACTACACGGTCGTCGGCAGCCTGGAATTTCTGGAGCCGCTGCCCACTTGGCGCAAACCCGGTCATCGTGTGCTGATGACCGACTATAACGCCATCATGGCGCGCATCGATGCCCGGCGTTGGGTGATGGTAGAAGGCGTCAAGGAAATCTGGATTTGGGGCTATCACGGCGGCGTCATCGACCTGTGGGAGTCGAACATGGCCGGGCCATGGGGCGACATCAGCAACAGTGACCGTGACCCGCACGATCTCCCTGTCTTCGACCGCACTTACACCGTCTACCACTACAATTACGGGCGTGGCCCGTCCGAGGCGGTGGAAGATCACATGCACCAGATCGAGGCGGTGCTGCGCCACATTGATCCCGACCTCTTCTGGAACAAATTTGTGGGCAAACCGGGCGAGGGGCGCTGCGGGTGGGCGCACTATCCACCTAACGGTGAACGCGACTATGACTGGCGCAATCGCACCGTCGTCATGAGCGACATCGAAGATTGGCGTCCCGACGGCGGCGGTCAAAAAATCCCGATCAACTGCGACCGCTGGCAAGGGGACAGTCTGAAGTGGTTCATCTACTGGATGCAGAGTCTACCGGGCGCTGACAACGGTCTCACCTATCGCGGACGGCCGCTGACCAACTGGTGGACATTCATCGGCGACTTCGACGGGGCGATGCGGGCGCGGTTAGGGCTGGTGAGGTAAAGGTCAGCCCCCAAAGGACGATTATGGATGGCAATTATCTCCATGAAAAATCAACTCGCCAAAGTATAATAATCTTTTATACGCCATCATGGTTGCACTGATGGGCAAAGCTACGATCGCTGCCGCACATCCAGCGCGTCGCGCAGACCGTCGCCGAGCAAGTTGAAGCCAAGCACGGTCAAGATCAGCGCAAAACCAGGGAAGATGATGAGATGCGGCGCCGTGAAGACCTGGTTGCGCTCCTGGCCAATCATGGACCCCCACTCTGGCGTTGGCGGCTGTGCGCCCAGGCCGAGGAAGGAGAGCGCGGCGGCGTCGAGGATAGCGACGGCAATGCCCAGCGTGCCTTGCACGATAAGCGGCGTCAGTGCGTTGGGTAAGATATTGCCAAAGAGAATACGCCCAGAGGGCACGCCGATCGAACGATCCGCCATCACATAGTCCTGCTGTTTGATCGCAAGTACACTGGAACGCATAATGCGTGCATACACCGGAATGCTGACGATCCCGATGGCGAGCAGGGTGTTGAGCAGCCCGGGGCCTAACACAGTAACGATGGCAATCGCCAGGATCAGGCTTGGAAAAGCCAGCATGATATCCATCAGCCCCATGATGAGGTTGTCGGTCCAGCCACCCATGTAGCCAGAGATGGCGCCGAGAAATGCCCCGATCACGATGGCAAAGCCAACGGAGACAATGCCAACCAGCAATGACAGCCGCGCGCCAAAGAGAATGCGGCTATAGAGGTCGCGCACGTTGCCATCCAATCCAAAGTAATGTTGCGGCTGATCGGACGGACAGCCCAACCAGTGAATACACGGCCCCTGACGTTTCTGAACATTTTCAATCCCAATCAGAGACTTGGTAGGGTCATGCGTTGCCAGCACGGGGGCAAAGATAGCAACCAGGATCAGCGCAGCCAGGATGATCATGCCGATGATGGCAGAACGGCGCCGAAAGAGCCGCCGAAACGCAGTGCTCCATAGTCCGCGTGGTTTGGTGTTGAAGATCGGCTCGACCGATGCCGGCGCCGTTGCAGCAGTTACGCTCATAGTATCTCGTGAATGCGCTGTCTAGCCCAGGCGGATGCGTGGATCGAGTACAGCGTAAGAAATATCGACCAGCAAATTGACAACGACATAGGTGAAGGCGATGACCAGTGTGAATCCCTGGATGACGCCGTAGTCGCGCGAGGAAATGGCGTCAAACATGGTGCGACCGACGCCGGTCAGCCCGAAAATCGTTTCCGTCAGTACAGCGCCGCTCAATAGCCCCCCCAGAGATAGCCCAACGACGGTCACGACAGGCAGCAGTGCGTTGCGCATGGCGTGCCGGAAGACAACATTGCGTTCGTTCAGCCCCTTGGCGCGCGCGGTGCGCATGTAATCGAGTGTCATCACTTCTAGCAAACTGGAACGCGTCATACGTGCAATGACAGACATGGGAATGGTTGACAACACCAGCACGGGTAACACCAAATGGCGGGCAGCGTCGCCAAACAGTTTCCAGTTGAAAGTCAGTAGGCCATTGATGACATACATCTGCGACAAGAAGTCGAGGAAACCGCGCAGCGGGCCGCTCAGGGACTCTAGCCCCCAGGCAACAGCAATCGGTTCGACGCGCACGCCTGCCGTGAGCCGACCAGAGGGCGGCAGCGCCACCGGTGTATCCTTGAGCACCACAGCAAACAGATAGGCGGCAAGGAGACCAAGCACAAAGACCGGGACGGAAACGCCGAGGTTGGCAAAGATCATTGTGAACACATCAACGGGCGAGTTCTGCCAGTAAGCGGCAATCACGCCCAGGATGACGCCAATCACCGTCGCCACCAGCAGCGAAAGCAGCGCCAGTTCGATGGTCACCGGCAAGCGCTCCATCAACATGTCTGTCACGGGGCGGCCAAACCGCATTGAGTCACCCAGATCGCCGGTCACTACCCGCCCCAAATAATAGCCAAACTGGATGACCGGCGGCTGATCAAGGCCATAGCGCTTGAAAAAAGCATCGCACACTTCATCCGTTGCCTTTTCGCCCAACATGGCGCGGCATGGATCGCCAGGAATCAGGCGATTGAGGATGAAGGTAATGAACAAGATGCCAAGTAATACTGGAATGGCGAGCACGACTCGCCGGGAGATGTAACGGATCAACTTACTTCTTCTATTGTGTGAACATTATCCATGCAACCTTCCAGGAAGCCGAGCTTCCTGGAAGGTTGGCTGTCATGAGGTTAGGCCGGATTGCTTCTGTTATTCTGGTGCGTTCAAGAAGCCACCGAACAGACCAGGGAAGTAGGTGAAGCTGCCATCGCGCCCGACATGCAGCGGGTGCGATGCGTCCCACTGGACGACATAGGAAAGCACGACATCGTTGGCGTCGAGCGTGGCGCCGTTGTGGAACTTGACGCCCTCGCGTAGCTTGAAGACCCATTCGGTCAGTTCATCGTTAGCTGTCCACTCTGTCGCCAGCGAGGCCACAACATCACCGGTGCCCGGCTCGTAAGCCAGCAGGGATTGCATGACCTGCTCACAGGCGCGCAGCGCTTCGCCGTCGCTCTCATCGGCGCAGTAGAGACCGGCCGGTTCGCCATTTTGTAGCCAGACAAAGGTGTCGCGTCCGCCGGGGTTCATCAGCGCGAACTGTTCGGCGCCGATGTCAGAGGCGTAGGCGCCTTCGACATCCGCCTTGAAGGCCGCGCCGTTGCCACCATGCGCCACCGGGATCATGGGTACGTGCTGCTTGATCAGCTCATTGGCTTTGTCGTACCATGGTTGGCGGTCTTCAGGCTTGGCTTTGGTGGCGCCTTCATTCAGTGCGTCCCAGATGTCCGGGAAGCCATTTCCGAACTGCGCTGAGGCGCCCTTGCCAAAGTGGAAGTCCAGGAAATTGGTCGCATCTGGGTAATCGGCGCCCCATCCCAACATGTGGAAGCCAGCGATCTCGCCACGATCGGCGGCATCCAGGAAGGCGCCTGATTCCATCACAACGATCTCGGCTTCGACGCCGATGTCGGCCAACTGCGCCTGGATATCTTGCGCCACAACGCCGGGGTTCGGCAGATAGCCGCGCACAACGTCGCGGTAGGTGATGGTGGTCTTGAAACCAGGCAGCACGCCCTCTTCTTCGAGGATTTTCTTGGCTTCATCCGGGTTGTAATCATACCAGGTCAAGCCATCGGTGTAGCCGAAGATCGAGGGCGGCATGAATTGTGTCGCTACCGAGGAGCCAGCCGGATAGAAGTTGTCCACAATGCGCTGGCGATCGATGGCCATGGCAAACGCCTGCCGCACCCGTTCGTTGTCGAAGGGCGGATAGGTATTGTTCATGCCGATGTAGAAGATGTTGGTGCCGCTGCGTTTGGCTAACTGCAGATTGGGGTCGGCTTCGATCACCGCGAAGTCATCCGGGCCAGGGTTGTCGATGCCATCGACAGTGCCCGCCTGTAGCTCGACCAGACGTTGCGCGCTCTCGGCGCTCCAACGGAAAACAAGCGTTTGCGGAATCGCCGGTTCGCCCCAATATTCTTCATTGCGTTCGAAGATGATCTGATCGCCGCGCAGCCAATCGACCAGTTTGTAGGGGCCGGTGCCGTTCGGCTTCTCGATCAGCTCGCCGCCACCGCCGGTTGCTTGCAGGTAGTCAGCGTCATTGATAGCGAAGGATGAGAACGCCACCTTGGCTGGGAAGGCGGGATCAGGCTGACAGAGCGTGAATTTGACTGTCATCTGATCGACAGCTTCAATCGACTTGAACAGGCCGCCATAATCGCAATTTTCAGCCGCCATTGACATCGGTTCAAACGGGCCGGCTGGCGCTGCTTCTGCCGGCGCCGCTTCGGTGGCAGCCGATTGATCGGGTGCCGCCCCAGGACCGGCCGGCGCAGCACAGCCGCCGACCACCAGCCCTAGAATCAGCAACATACTCAGCAAGAATATTGACTTGCGCATCGTTGGGCATTCTCCTTTCAGAGTTGGGTTTGGTTGTGGAAAACATGGTTGCGTCGGCGTGGACACTGGCGCCACGCCCTCTATCCAGTTGCATACAATACTGGAAAACCCACCGTGTGGCAAATCGTCGCTGTGGTCGCCCCGTGTCAGGGGGCAACTACAGCCGTACAACTACTGGCGCTGGCGCGGGTCGAGCGCATCGCGCAGCCCGTCACCGATGAAGTTGATGGCGAGGATGGTGAGCGAGATCAGAATCCCTGGAAACATGACCATCCAGGGCGCCTTGACCATGTAGTTGCGGTTCTCGTAAAGCAAGCTACCCCAGGTCGGTACATCGGGAGGAAAGCCAAGCCCCAGGAAGGAGAGCGTCGATTCAGTCAAGATGGCGCTGGCGACGGAGAGCGTGGCGGCAACGATGATGATGGCCATCGTATTGGGCAGGATATGGCGCCACATAATCGAGCCATTGCGCACCCCAACATTCACTGCCGCCTCAACAAACTCTTTGCGCTTGAGCGACAAGACCGAGCCACGCACCATGCGCGCGGTTGGCATCCACCCAAAGACACCGATGATCGTCACCACCATCACGAATGCGCCTACTTCCAGCCCGAAACGCATGCGTAGCGGGTCGCGGAAGAGGGACATCGCCACCAGCAGCAGTGGAATCTGCGGCAGCGTCAGCATCATGTCCGTAAAACGCATAAGGATATTGTCGAGCTTGCCGACATAACCAGCCAACAAGCCTATGGCGGCGCCGGCAGACATTGCGATCAACATAGCGGCCAGACCAACCGACAGCGAGATGCGCCCCCCATAGATGCAACGCGCCAGCATATCGCGCCCGAGATCGTCTGTGCCAAAGGGATGCGCCGACGAAGGGGGGACGCTGGCATCCAAAATGTTGATCTGCTTTGGATCGACCGGATAGAGATAGGGGCCGGCCAGCACGCCAAGCACGATCAACGCAATCAATGTCAAACCAAGCACAGCCAGGCGATTTCGGCGGAATTGCACCCAGGCATCGCCCCATAAGGTGCGGTGCTTGCGCTTCGTCTGGATGCCAATCTCAAGTTTGGGTGGTGCGGCACCGGCAGAAATACTCATCTTATGGACGCCCTAACTATAACGAATCCGTGGATCGAGAATCCCATAGGCGATGTCAGCGATCAGGTTGAAGACGACGACCAATACCGCAAAGATCATCAGCACCGTCTGTACAACCGGAAGATCGTTGCTCTGAATCGAAATGATCAGTAATTGACCGATCCCATTGACAGCGAAAATCTGCTCGGTGACGATGGCGCCGCCAAAGATGCCCGGAATCCCCAAGGCAATCAGGGTTACGACTGGGATCATGCTATTGCGCACCACGTGACGCGTCACGACCATCCGTTCGCCCAGCCCCTTAGAACGTGCGGTGCGCACATAATCTTGACGCAGGTTCTCGATCGATGAGGAACGCGCAAAGCGGCTGATGGTGGCGACCTGGAAGAATGCCAGCACCATGACAGGCATGATCATCTGTTTGAGTTGCTGTAGAAAGGAGTTCCAATCGGTCACACGCAACGTCGTATTGTACAAGGATGGGAACCAACCCAACCACACGGCGAAGATCTGAATGACGAGGACGCCGGTAAAGAAGGTCGGCAGCGAAAAGCCAATGACAGCAAGCACACTGGACGCCTGGTCAAACATCGAATTCTGCCGGTACGCGGCAAACACCCCGATCGGAACGGCAATCGCAATGGATAGAAAGTAAGCCAACCCCACTACCCAAAGCGTCTGGGGAAGGCGTTCAAGCACCAGATCGATGACCGGCTTTCCGCGCGCTGTCCATGAGGTGATGCGCAGTCGCCCCTCCGAATCACCAATCGCGATCCCGGTCGCCTTCTCGAAGGCATTGAGGGGTTCGTTCACCATGAATTGCTGCAGCCAGCGGACATATCGCACCGGCATCGGCTGGTTCATGCCCAGTGATTCGCGAATCTGCAACTTTATCTCCATGGGCAGGCTTGGCGGCAGATTGGCCGTTGGGTCACCCGGAGACAATGCCAGCAGCGCAAAGATCACGAAGCTGATAAAGAGCAGCGTGGGGATGGCTGTCAAGATTCGACGCAGGATATAGGTTCCCATGCAGCGTCCTTACATAGCCAACAGTTCTTGCACAGTTGAGCCAGCGTCGCCAACCTTCCCGGAAGCTCAGAGCTTCCGGGAAGGTGTTCAGCATACGTTAGCGCGCGCGATGCCAATCTTCGATGTTCCATTCCTCCGACTCAAAACCGCTGATTGCCGGGCCGGTCAGGCTGTTGGCATGCGCAGAGACCGAGGCGCGGAAGACCAGTGGAATCGATACGTAGTTCTGAACGAGCATGTCGTTGAGTTGGATGGCGATCTGGGCGCGCTCATCCCCAACTGCGGACTTCAGCTTCTCATAGAGCGCATCGTATTCGGGATTGCACCAGCGCTCCACATTGCTGCCACCCCAGTTGTTGGCCGGGCTTTGAATGACATATTCACCGTCAACCTGGCATAGCCAGTTCGCCAGATATTGCTGCGGGTCAGGATTGTCCGGACCGTTTGTGAACATCTGCACATCGGTGTAGAACTTGTTGAGCGTATCCGGGCTGGCCGGATCGCCGCCGAAGAAGACCGCTGCCTCGACATTCTTCAGTTCGGTTTCGATGCCAATCTCCTTCCACCACTGCTGGATCAACGCCTGGGTCTTCTGGCGCACCGAGTTGGTGGAGGTCTGGTAGAGAATCTTGAGCGGCGTGCCATCGGATGTTTCGCGCACGCCGTCGCCGTTGCTATCTACATAGCCGGCTTCGTCGAGCAGGGCATTGGCAGCAGCAATATCCTGCTTCAAGCAGGCATCGTTGTTGGGCGAAGCGACGACGGGCGGTCCGGCGAGCAAATTGCAGGTCGGTTTGCCACCAGCGCCATACAGCTGCTCGGCGATGATGTTGCGGTCAATTGCCAACGAAAGCGCCTTGCGCACAGCCAGATCGGTCAGGAACGGGTGCGGATTTGGATCGTCCGGCGACCAGACTGAGCGCTTGTCGCCCAGGTTGGGGTCCGGGTTGGTGAAGTTGATCAGGATGCGTTCGACATTGCCGCCAAAACCAGCCATCAGTTGGCCGAGACCCTTCGCCTCCATGTCCAACAGCACCGCCGGCTCGACCTGCAGGTTCCAGCCGTAGTCCGCCTCGCCAGTCTCGAGGACGGCGCGCGCCGATGCAGAGGCATCCTCTGCGCCCTTGATCACGACCTCGGCAAAGTGGGGCTTGTTCGGATCGCGGTAATTCTCGTTGATTTCGTAGACGACGGTGTCGTTGGCGCGGAATTCCTTGACCTTGTACGGTCCGGTGCCAATGGGAGCGGTGTTCTGCTCGGAACAGGACTGCGCCGCCTCGCCAACACATTTCTCAAATTGCGCCTTCTGCAGCACTGGCGACAGGTACCCCACGAAGGGGATGTACGGATAGGGCGCCGGGGCGCTGAAAGTAATCTTGACTGTCGAGGGGTCCACGGCCTCAACATTGGCCACTGGCACAAAGTTTTGCACGGTGCAGCCGGTGAGTGGCGCTGTGCAGTATTGCCACGTAAAGACAAAATCATCGGCAGTCAGCGGCGTGCCATCTGACCACAGGACGCCATCCTTCAATTTGTAGGTGATGCTCATCAAGTCTTCGGAGACACCGCCATTTTCGACGGTAGGCACCTCGACAGCCAGCGCCGGCACGAGTTCGCTGTCCTGATTGAACTCCAACAGCGGTTCGAGGATCAACGAAGCCGCGTGGAAGTCCTTGGTGCCGCTGGCAAGATAGGGGTTCAGAATCGACACCTCTTGCCAATACACGAGCGTTACTGTCCCATCTGTGCCGCGCCCCGGCTCCGCTGGCAAGTTGGACGCCGGCGCAGCTGCGGCTGGCGCTTCGCCGCCAGTAGCGGGTGCGGTTGCTGGCGCAGCGCAGGCGGCGAAAATCATCGCCAACACCGCCAGCAGACCAATCACATAGAAAGCTCTACGGTTTCCTTGGTGTGTCATACTTTCTCCCTTTACTTGAAACTGCATGGTATGGGTTGAACAGAACAATCTGGCATCACGTAAACCGGACCGTCGCGACGGCGAAGTCGCTAATACCGTATCGACTAGACCAATATCGACAACACCGCCGTCACCCTTCAGTTGATGCGAAGGCAATGCGGATTGGGGAACTAGGTTGACATTCGAATCCTGAGCGGCGCAATCGTACACAGATTTGCTAATGTTGTCAAAGTGGGTTTTTCCATAGTGAGACCTGCGGAAGCGATCTCGAAACAACAGGAACGAAGCCTGATAGACAACACAAATAGACTTTGCTCATCTTCCCGGAAGCTCTGAGCTTCCGGGAAGATATCGGATGTACGATGTTTGATTGTGCTATCTATGAGATGCGAGGGGGCAAAACGCCGATTGCCGCCAGCTTCGGCGTTGGCGGCGGCGTCAAGCGTGGCGCCTGTCTTGAAAACAGCCCTACTCTATTCCCCCATCTTTCATGACGTCAGGATGCCGGCGCGATCCCACCGCTGCCGCAGCCGCTCGACCACATCAGCGCCCTCTGAAGGGTGGTGCAGGCGGTCTGCTCCACTCAGTATCTGAATCTGTTCGGGGCCAGATTGCAGCGCCGCATAGCCACGCAGCGCCGTCGCCGGCTGGCGCACCCGCTCCACCCAGTGCAGCGCTGCAACGCTATCCTCGACGCGCTGGCGCACAAAGAGCAACCCCGCCGCCACATCGATCAACCAATCTCCGCTGCTGCGCACATCCTCTGGCAGCATCTGCCAGTAGAGCGCCAGGTGTTGGGGCGGGATGCCAACGCTCAGCACCAGATCAGCCTCATCCGCTGCCTGCAGGTGAGCGCACCAGCGATCCGTTGCAGTATGCTCACTCGCAGCGATGGCGCCGGCGCCTGCCTTCCTCAGCGCCGCCGCGAGCGCGTCCGCCTCGGCGTGCACATCCTCCGGCAGCCCTTCCAACGTGATCGTCAGCCGCTGGCGGCGCTCCTCGTCGCGGTCGATTACCACGCCTGCCGTCATTAGCCAGCATGCCGCCGTCGCCTGCGCCCAGCGGATGCCGGGCAGCACATTGTCGACAGCCACGTGCAGCGTCTGCCGGTGGCGCGGCAGCGGCGTCAACTTGAGCGTCACTGCCGTGACCATGCCCAGTGTCCCGCATGAGCCGACAAAGAGCTTGACCAGATCATAGCCTGCCACATTTTTGACCACCGGCCGTCCTGCGCGGATCACGCGGCCGTCGGGCAACGCGACCTGCACAGCCAGCACGTTGTCGCGCCAGCCGCCGTAGCGCATCCGCAACGGCGCGTTGAGATTGGTCGCCAGCAGCCCTCCGACGGTGGCAGCGGGCCAGGGCGCGGCAAAGGGCGCCTGGAAACCATGCCCGGCGAGAAACTCGGCGAGTTCAGCCAGCGGCGTCCCTGCGCCGACGGTGACGTAGAGATCGTCGGGCGCAAAGCGGTGGACGCCGCGCAATTCCTGGGCAGAAAGCAGCAGTTCACCAGCGTCGCGTGCATTGCCGATGTGCTCGACATGCGACAGAATCCGCACGCGGCGCGGCTCCGCCGTACACGCAGCCAGGATTGCGGCGGCTTCTTCGGCGGATCGCGGCGCCATCACCACGCCGGTAAGTGGGATCGGCGCGGCGCGCTCCGGCGCCGGCAGGTCGTCGGGCAGCACCTTGCCCGGATTGAGCAAATTGTCGGGGTCGAAGGCGAGCTTGACATCGCGCATGGCGGACAGCTCGGCGGCGCTGTACATCGCTGGCATGTGCTGACGCTTCTCGATGCCGACGCCGTGCTCGCCGGTGATGCTGCCGTCTTTGGCAATGCAGATCGCCACAATCTCATGGGTGGCGGCAAAGACGCGCTCCATTTGGGCCGCATCCTTAGGGTCGCAAAGAATGCACGGATGCAGGTTGCCGTCGCCCGCGTGGAAGACGTGGCCCGTTTGCAGATCGTAACGCGCCAGCACCTGCCCGATCTCGCGCAATGTCTCCGCCAGGAAGGAACGCGGCACGGTGACATCGACCAGGTAAAAAGCGGGCGCCAGCCGTGAAAAAGCCCCCGCTGCGCTCTTGCGCCCATACCAGATGCGTTGGCGCTCCTCCTCACTTTGCGCAATGCGCAGGTCATAGCCGCCGTGCGCCGTGAGGATGGCGGCGATCTCCTCGACCTGGCTGTCGAGGCTTGCTGCGTAGCCATCCACCTCGACGATCAACGCCGCCTGCGCGTCGACGGGCAGCCCGACCTGGACATACGCCTCGATCATGCCCATGACCTTCTGATCCATCATCTCCAGCGTGGCCGGCATCAGCCCGGCGGCGATGATGGCGGAGACTGCCGCGCCTGCCGCTTCGTCGGAACGAAAAGAGACCATCAGCGTCTTGACCGCCGGCGGGTTGCGGATCAGTCGGATCGACGCCTGGGTGACGAGCGCCAACGTACCCTCGCTGCCGACAATCAGCCCGGTCAGATCGAGTTCGGGATAGTCGAACGCCTGCCCGCCGGTGCGGAGGATACGTCCATCCGCCAGCACCGCTTCGAGGCCGGTGATGTAGTTGGTGGTGACGCCGTACTTGAAGCAGTGCGGCCCCCCGGCGTTCTCGCCCAGGTTGCCGCCGATCAGCGAGGAGCGTCCGCTAGAGGGGTCGGGCGGATAGTAAAAGCCAAGCTGTTTGGCGGCGGCGTCCAGCGTCAGGTTGACCACGCCGCTCTGTACGACGCCGTTGCGCCCGATCGGGTTCAATTCGACGATCTGCTTCATGCGCGCAAATTCGACGATCACGCCGCCGCGCTCAGGCACCGCGCCGCCCGATAGCCCGGTGCCCGCGCCGCGCGCCACCACCGGCCGCCGGTTGGCGCGCGCCCAGCGCACCAACGCGCTCACATCGGCGGCAGCTTCCGGGTAGAAGACAGCGTCGGGCTTGCCGCGGTCAAAGCCGGCGTCCACCTCGAAAGCAATCAACTCGGCGGGGTCGGTGATCAGTTGATGGGGTGGGAACTGGTTCGATACAGATGAATGGATCATGGAAGTTCCGGTGATACGCGACCAGCGATCCTTGCGATGTGATCACGCGTAAATTTTGTTGCGCTGTTCGCGCCAGCGCTGAAACGATTCCGGTCGCTCACCAAGCCCGCGCCCCAACAGCAGTGTTTTGACGCCGATGTCCTCATCCGGGTCCGGCCAGTGAATGCTGGTGCGCTGGATGACAAAGTTGTTGCGTTCGGCAACAGTACCGTAACTCAGGCGCGGAAACCACAGCAGCGGTGCAGAAATCACACGCCCGTCGGCAAGACCGACGATCAGCTCGTCATCCGTCACCTCGACGTCGATGATTTCAGCGCGTGCCAGCCGTGCTTTTAGCAACTCAAGCGCTTGCGCAATGCTCATCCTATGCCTCCGTCCTAAAGATCGGCGCTCGCTCCCAGTTCATCGCTTGCAACTCGCTCTCCACGTAGCGCAACACAGCATCTTCCAGCGTCTGCGGATAGGCGAAGGCATGGCGCGCCGCCAGGATCGGGCCATGGTTGCGCATCACGCCTGCCAGCGCCATGTGCGCCATCACCAGGCTTTCACTATTCAGCCCCTGCAGGTCAAGCGCGGCCTCCAGCTCAGCGCGACGCTCCTCACCCAGATACGCGTTGAGCACCTTGACGCCGCGATCGCGTGGCCGCCCATAGCCTGTCATCAGGATGTCACTAACCAGGGCAAGCTCTACGTTCAGCCCCGTGAAGGCAACGAGCAGTTCGCGCCGACCGATGACGGTAGGCAACAGCACAATGCAGCGCCAGAACTCCTCGATCTGCGCGAGCAGGTTGGCGGCGACTTGGGCGCGGTCCAGCGCTGCTTCCTGAGGCGCGGCAAAATGGAGCACGCCATCACGATCCAGCAGCACCTTGTTCTTTGCTGGTTCGAGCACAGGCGGCGCTGCGTGCAGCCAGATGTCGATGCGCAGCCCCGCGTCGGTCAGCGCGTTAATCATCTGCCCGTCGAACAAGAGTTTATAAAGCACGAGCGGGCGCAGCGTCTCCAGCCAGGCGCGCGCATTGCGGCGAAATGCGTCCAGATCACTCACCAACAGATGCAGATCGATATCGGAGTAGCGATCCGCCTGATCCGCGCCCAAGCTGCCCGCCAGCCACGCTGCCCGCACATCCAGATCGGCGGCAAGCTGGGGCTGCAAGTCAGCGAGAAAGTCATGCTGCATTGGCATAGGCTCTCTCCAGAAGCTCAACGACGTGCAGCACCGTGGCGTCAAGCCCACCGCGCTTGACGCCGTAGATCATCTGCATGTAACAGCCGGTGTTCGCCGCTACGATGATGCCAGGGTTGGCGACGCGGATGTCAGCCAGCTTGGCGTCGAGCACCTGATTCGCCATCTCCGGCTGCAGCAGATTGTAGATGCCGGCGCTGCCGCAACACATGTCCGGCTGCGCCAGCTCGACCAATTCGACGCCAGGAATGGCGCGCAGCAGTGCGCGCGGCTGTCGGCTGATCTTCTGCCCGTGGCGCAGGTGGCATGAATCGACGTAGGTGACGCGCGCCTGGACATAGCCGGTGGGCGGGTTGTGCAGGTGATCGACCAGAAACTCGCTGATGTCCTTGACCTTTGCCACAAAGGCGCGGGCGCGTGCGGCGTAGGCGGGATCATCCGCCAGCAGATGGTCGTAGCCTTTCAATGCGGCGCCACAGCCGCCCGCGTTGTTGACAATTGCTACGAACTTGTCAGTGGGAAATGCAGCGATGTTCTGGCGCGCGAGTGCTTGCGCAAAGGTCGTGTCGCCGCTGTGCAGCGCCGCCGCGTTGCAGCACGTCTGCGCGGCGGGGAAATGGACTTCATACCCGTTGCGCTGCAGCACGCGCACCGTGGCGCGGTTGACGCCCGCCAGGAACGCATCCTGCACGCAGCCGGTGAAAAAGGCGACCTTGCCGCGCTGGGGAGCGAGCGCTGGCGCCGGGCGCGTCAGGTCAATGAAATCGAGATCGATGGGCGGCGCCATGCCCTCCATCGTCGTCAGCGCCAGCGGTAGGCTGGGCAGCACGCGCCGGGCGATCCGCGTCAGCCCCAGCCGCTGATAGAGCCACAGCCCACGCGCCAGCCACCGCAGACGGGCGCGGTGCGGCATCAATTCACGCAATCCAAACTGTTGAATGACGTTGGAAAGGCGCAGGGCGCGAGGCGCGGGGCGGCTGCCATGACCGGCGCCATTGTCAGCTGCGGCTGTAGCGCGGGGCGCCGCAGTCGTCACCCTGCGCCCTTTCTCCTTCGCCCCGGCCAATCCCGCCTTCGCCGTCTCCAGCAGCAGCCCATATTGCACGCCCGACGGACAAGCCGTCTCGCAAGCGCGGCAGCCAAGACAGAGGTCAATATGCTCCTGAAACGCGCCGTCAAGACCGATGCGCCCATCCGCCGCGGCCCGCATCAACGCAATACGCCCGCGCGGGCTGTCCATCTCCAGCTGGTTGATGCTGTAGGTTGGACAAGCCGGCAGGCAGAGACCGCAGTGAATGCACTGGTCGAGCTTGCGGCGAAAATCCGGCTGGTTAAGGAGATCGATGTGGGACATGCCCGCAATTATGGTGGAACCCTTCGCAATTTGCAAAGTTGTTCTGTGCTGCCTTCCGCCCCCCACCCTTCTCAGAGAGCACTGGGATATTGCCATTTCCGATGCCAGGTCGCAGAGCCACAAAGATGTGCAGAGAGAAAGTGCAAGGCATCGGGTTTTCTCTGTGTTTTTCTGCGCTGCTGCATCTCTGCGTCAAATCGGCTGATTTTACAACGTTGAAACCAGACGTAGTTTGAAGAAATACCAGTTACACCACGATCGCTGTTCAGCGGGTGTCACCCTCACCGCGAATCTGGCCGCGTGCTAGGCGGTCAAAGAGCTTGGTCAGGTTGGCGCTGGCGACTTCATCCAGCCCGACGCCAATCTCCGTGGCGATCTGCGCCAGATACCAGAGCACATCGCCTAGCTCTTGTTTGAGCGCCTCGCGATCGGCGTCGGAAATAACGCCTTGCTTGTCGCGAAAGATTTTTTTGACCTTGCCAGCGACCTCGCCGGCCTCGTTGACTAGCCCCAGCGTCGGGTAGACGATGGGATGGTCGGTGTGGATCAAGCTCCATGTCTTGCGCGACTCGCGCTGATACTCCTTGAATGCCTCGACTTGCATTGTCTGCCTCTTTACGGTTTTATCTTTAGTGGTCGCCCGTCGCTCATGCTACGCCGGCGTGCGTCCATTATCGCACAGGGCGCGGTCGCAGTTAACTTCTCGTCCACTCTGGAGATGTTCCATTGATAGCAGATTGCCGCCCTCCTGGAAGCGCTGCGCCTCCAGGAGGGCGGCAACTGTAACGTCATCGACGTCGCCTGCCGTCATGCTTTTCGCACAAGCCGCCAGTCAATCGGGGGACAGTCACGTTCGTGGCAGAACGAGACGTTTACGGTTCGCAACGCCACGGCGTGTAGTTGTCCGCAAAGGCGCGCACGCGGAATTCCGGCTCGCCGCGTAGGAAGTCGCCGGTGGATTGCACCACGCGGTTATCGACCCACTGTTCCACTTTGTACGGTTCGCCGGCGCCGCCAAAGCGATTCACGTCCACCGGCAGCCCGTCGATCTTGAGGTAGCCGGTCGGATTGATCGAGCCGATGCCTCGGCCGATGGCGACCCACTGGTTGGCGCTGTTGAGTCGATAGAGCTTGATCCAGGCGTAATTCTGCGGCTGCGGCGGCGCACAGGTGATGATGTTGCCGACGGCGCCGCTTGGCTCCTTACGCACCTCGATACGGAGACGGGCAAACGCGGCGCCCTCAGCCTCGAAATATTCCATGCGGATGCGAACCTCGCCGCCGTCAAGCGAGGTCTCGTAGCTGTGCTGGGTGCGCGCCTGCACGCGCCACTTGTCGATGACCAGCCGGTCGTTGATGAAGAGGCGCACGCCATCGTCGGTGTCAACAGTGAAGCGATAGCGGCCCCGGTCGAGACGCAGTGTGTTCGTCCAGCGCACTGAGAAGTTGTCGGCGGGCGTGCTGGGGTCAGGTGAGCCGTTGCCCCAGTTGAAATCAATGTCGCGATCCTGTCGCACTAGCGCCGGGCTGCCGCTCAGATCACGATTGGCGAAGTATTCGCCGATGTAGGATTGCGTCGGTTTGACCTGGCTCCATTCTGGTGTAGGTGTGGCGACCCCACCTCCGCCGCCACCGCCGCTGACCAATTCCCACGTCAGCCGCACCTGCGCGTTGCCGGTGAACTCGACATACTCCAATCGCACCGGGATCGTCCCGCCGGGTAGGTTGATTTCCGCCGTAAACTCGGTAGGCGCCTGTTGACGCCATTGATTGATCAGCAGTTGGTTGTTGACATAGAGGCGCGCCCCGTCATCGACCAAGACGCGGAAGCGATAGACGCCGGCGCCCAAATTGATTGCCCGGTTCCAGCGCACCGAAAAAAAGTCGCTGTTGACTACACTCGGCGCTGGCGAACCTGCACCCCAGTTATAGTCGATGGCGCCGCCCTCGCCACGCACAAGCACAGGCGCATTCGTCAGATCAGGATTGTTGAAGTACTCCGCCGTCCAGATTTCGCCAGCAGGCGGTGGGGCAGGCGTTGGCGACGTCGCGCCACCGGTGGGAAACCAGGTCAATGACACGCGCGCTTCGCCGGCATCCTCGAAATATTCGACGCGTAGCGGTGCGTTGCCACCCAGGGCAATGTCGCCAGATTCGAAAGTGGCGACGCCCTGCACGCGCCAGGCGTCAATCACGAGCTGATCGTTGACGAAGACACGCACGCCGTCATCCACTATCGCGCGGAAGCGATAGAGACCACTGGGAAAGTTGATGGTGTTCGTCCAGCGCGCCGAGAAGTTGTCGACGTTGATCAGGCCGGTGGCAGGCGAACCAAAACCCCAGTTGAAATCGACCTGGGCGTCGCTGCGCACGAGCGCCGGCGCGCCGAGCAGGTCGCGGTTGTTGTAGAACTCGCCGCGCCACTGGCCGCTACTTACGGTCTGGCCAAGCGCAGGCGGTGGCGGCGGCGTGGGAGCCGCCTGCGTGGGCACCGACAATGCAGCGGGTGGCGTCGCCGTGCTGTCCACCGACGCCCAGCCAAAGCGCACTACAGCTGCTCCACGACGCTCGTAGTACTCGATGCGCACGGTGTGACTGCCAGCGCTCAGCATGCGCATCGCCGCAAACGTACGCGTGGCGCCATGATCGTACCAGGCGTTGATGACAAGTTGATCGTCAATGAAGAGGCGCGCGCCGTCATCGCTGTTGAGGGTGAAACGATAGCTGCCGGGCTGCGTCACCTCCAGCGTGCGCGTCCAGCGCGCTGAGAAGTTGTCGACCGCAATCTCCGACGCAGGCGAGCCGAGACCCCAATTGAAATTGACATCGGTGTCGACGCGCGTCAGCACGGGTGCACCGCTGAGCGTGATGTTGTTCCAGTAGCTCGCCTGCCAGCCAGCGCCAGCAAAGGTCGCGCCAGGCGCCTGTGCGTAGACTGCGGCGGGCATCAGAGCGGCGGGCATCAGAGCAGCGAACAGCGTCGTCAGCAACAACCATGTCATGGCATGCGAGAAACGGGCAAGTTGGGTTTGCATCGATCGAACCTCACACAGTGACTACGATTCTTGGGTGAAATGCTCCTATTCCGATGTACGCTGTGTCTTCGGTAAAAGTTCCTCCAAACAGAAAGCTCAGTCCGCCGCTAACCAAAGCGAACTGAGCTTCCGCCGGGAATGAGGTGAGGCTCCCGTAGAGGTGGAAGGAGAAGAAGCACGACGGTCACGAACTTTGGCTCCCCATTCAAATTTCGTGCCGCACTCAGTGTAGTCCTTCCATGTTATCGGCTCGCTAACAGCGCGTTAATATTGTGTCACAAAGGTTTGCGCCTGACAGCGGCGTGCGGTACAGTTGCGTCATCCAGCCAATCCACCCTGCCCGGTGCATCGGGCGTCAATCATCTGACGGAGTGTACAATGAATATAGACCATTACCGGGTTGCCCCCAATAGTAAAATCGATCTGTCTGCATGGGACCCCAACGACAAGCGCCTGTTCGATGGCAGCAAGAAAGCCGGCGAGGCCGCACTACCAGCACTCAACAAGCGCCTCGAAGCGCTGCAGGAATTACTCTACGCTGAAGGCAAGCATAAGGTGCTGATCGTGCTGCAAGGCATGGACACCTCCGGCAAGGATGGCACGATTCGGCATGTCTTCGAGGGCGTCAACCCGCAGGGAGTGCGCGTCGCTAGCTTCAAGGCGCCCACGCCGTTGGAGCTGGCGCATGATTACCTCTGGCGCATCCATCAGGAGACGCCAGCGCGCGGCCAGATCGTCATTTTTAATCGCAGCCACTACGAAGATGTGCTCGTCGTACGCGTGCACAATCTGGTGCCGCCAGAGGTGTGGCGGCGTCGCTATGACCAGATCAACGCGTTCGAACAGCAACTGACGGAGGAAGGCGTGACGATCCTCAAATTTTTCCTCCATATCAGCAAGGATGAGCAGAAGCAGCGCTTGCAGGAACGGCTCGACAAGCCGGAGAAACGCTGGAAGTTCTCGACTGGCGATCTGGCGGAGCGTAAACTGTGGGATGAATACATGGCGGCTTATACGGCGGTATTGGAACGAACCAGCACCGCGCACGCGCCCTGGTACATCGTACCTGCCAACCGCAAGTGGTATCGCAACCTGGTGATCTCGCACGTGATCATCAAGACGCTGGAAGGGTTGAATATGCGCTACCCTGAGCCGGAGGCAGGTCTCGATCAGATAGTGATCGAATAACGCTGCTCGGCGCCAGCCCTGTTATCGGTGCAGCTCGGCATCGAAGCGGCGCACCAGCCAAACCAGCAAGAACGCCTGGTAGCTCAGCCCACCAGCGAGCGTCCACCACCAACCTGGCGCCGCACCCTGTAGACGCCACAGCGTCTGCGCCAGCCACCAGGTTGGCGCCACCATGAAAGGCAGCTGCCACAGCGCCGGCAAGAAGTAGGCGATCAGCGGCGGTGTGAGTACGACGCCGGCGGCTTTCATCAGCGCCAGCCCTTGCACCTTGTTTCGCGCCAGTGCTGCCAACGCCAGCGCCGCCAGCGGCGCCATTGGTGCGGCGCTCAACGCCAGCAGCGGGTAAGCCCACCATGCCAGCGTAAACAGCCCAGTGATCGGCATCACCAAGAGCGTCATCAACGCCGCCAACAGCGCCGGCGTCAGCAGCCGATAAGTCAGATAGGTGCGCAGCGGCAATGGCGTCACTTGCAGCGCTGTCAGCGTCTGCTCGTCACGCTGGTCGAGCAACAAAAAACCGATCACAGCGCCCCAGAAATAGGGCACGATCAGCAACACCGTATAGCCCATGAGCGGCGCAAAGTAGACAGCCATGTCGATGCCCGTCCACGTCGCTGCCTGCGCCAGCAATGGCGGCAACACCCAACGAATCGCCAGCGCCACCACAAAAGGCAACACCAGCATCCAGCGCAGCATGGCATCGCGCCCCACGCTATACACATCGATCGGGCCAAGCGCACGCAGCGCCCCCAACCGGCGCGCCAGGCGGCCGTTGATGTCGAGCCGCAAGTCCCTGCCTGGTTTGCCCAGCCGGGCGTCCGGAATCGGCATCTGTTCAACGACAAAACGTCGAAACGCCCGGTTTGCCCACCACGCAAATATCCCCACCCAGACCACGCCCATGACCAGGCCATAGACAAGCTGGGCAGGAGGAGTCGGCGTCACCGCCCCCTGTAGTAGCGCCAGAACCGGCTGCAAGGGATGCAGCAACAGGAGGGCGTCAAGCAGAGGGCTGTGCGCGAAGCCAAAGTAAGTGAGCAGGGGCGCGGCAAGCAATAGCAGGTAGACCAGCGACGGAAAGATGAATGTGTTGATGGCATCATAACGCGCCACAGCCGCAAAGCCAGCCAGGGCAAAGATCGCCGCCCCTAGCGCAATGCCGGCGCTCAAGGGCAGAAGCTGCACATTCAGCCCCATGACGGTCAGCGTGATCAGCCCATTCTCAACCAGTGAGAGCAACGCCAGCGTACCCACCTTTGCCATCAGGTACTCGCTGCTGCGTAAAGGCGACACGATCTGCGCCTCTAGGGACGCCTCGGCTTTCTCCAGCAGCACCAGCCCTGCCATGAAATAGAAGCCGTTGACCATCAAGTTGTTGACGATCATCACCGGCAGCAGCCACGCCAGATGAGTCGTTGGCAGCAGCCGTAACACGACGATGGTGAGCACTGCGACAGCCGTCGCCGCCCAGTAGAAGCCATTGCGCGCCTGCAGCCGCAAGTCGACCAGGCACGTTGCCCTGACGCGTGCGTTCATAGTGTCCTGCCTGTGACCTGCACAAAGATATCTTCGAGCGTCGCTTCTTGGGTGTGAATCGTCTCCAGATGCCCTTGTTGCAGCAGCGCCAGGAATTCAGCGTTGGCGCCCAATTCTGCCAGCGGGAACTCGCGGCGCGTGACGCCGTTGTCATTGTTCCCTACATCGATGCGCACCGCAGGCCGACCATAGCGCAGTTTGAGCTGGCGCGGCGCCTCCATCAACCGGATCTCCCCGTCCACCAGAAAGGCGACGCGGTCGCACAGCTCGTCAGCCACTGTCATATTGTGCGTAGTCAGAAAGATGGTCTTACCCGCCTGCTGCTGCGCTTTGATCAACGCCTTCACCATGCGCGCGTTGACCGGGTCGAGACCTGAGGTTGGTTCATCCATGAAGAGCAGGTCGGGGTCATGCAGCAACGCGCGTGCAATGCCAAGTCGGTTCTTCATCCCCTTCGAGAAATGCGCCACCTGCAGATCAGCGCTATCGCCTAGCCCCACCATCTCCAGCAAAGCGCGCGGCGCGGCGCCTTGCCGCTGGTAGAGCGCGCCAAAGTAGGTCAGATTCTCCAGGGCGGTGAGTCTGGTGAAATAGTTGGGTAGCTCGAAGGTGACGCCGACGTGTTGATAATAGTCAACTCCCCATGCCTTTAGGTCGCGCCCCATCACGGTGACGCACCCCTGATAGCCGCGCAGCAGCCCGATGAGAATGCGCTGCGTCGTCGATTTCCCCGCGCCGCTTGGCCCCAGAAAGCCGAAAACTTCACCGGGCGCTATCGCAAAGGTCAGATTCCGGATCGCAGGCTGGGTTGCTCCAGTGTAGGTGAAGGTCAGCTGTTCAACTTCAATCATGAGGTCACTTCCACGTCTAGGGCGCATCCGACGCCAACAAGCGGTGCAGGCCATGCACGACGCCACGCACGATTGCCAATAGCTCTTCCCTGGACAGCCTTTCCCAGTGCGCCAGCAACCAGCGATCGCTGGCATCGTCTACACCAGTGAAGAGCGCAGCCAGCAACGCCGCCGGCAGATCGGTGCGCACGACGCCCAATTGCTGTCCACGCTGGATCAACTTGACGACGCTCTCTTGCACCGCACTCAGTACTGCCAGGCCAGGGTGTTGCGCCAGATCAACAGACGATAGACGCCCCGCCGCTTTGACGGCGCCAAACGCCCACGGCTGTGTGTAGAAGCGCTCGAATTGCGCCAGGTAGAGCGCGGTCACTTTAGGCCAGAAGTCGTCGGCTTGCAGCGTCTCCACCATGGCATCAAAGTCGCCAATCAATGCGCCAGCATAATGCATCACCGTGGTCACAAAGAGATCGGCTTTGTCATCGAAATAGTAGTAGGCGGCGCCCTTACTAAGCCCTGCCGCTTCCAAAATCTGATTCATGGAAGCATTGTCGTAGCCATGTTGGGCAAAGGCGCGCGCGGCAGTTTCCAAGATCGCAGCGCGCTTGGACAGTGGTAATTTGGCGAAACGTGGACGTGGCATGGCTTCCTTCATTGTGTCAATGGTTTTAGACCATTTAATAAGACCGATATATTATACCATATGGTCTAATTGTATCAGCAAACTGCGACACTGGCAAACGCTACGCATAGGGGTATGGCGTGCGCAGCAGGCACACTTCACGCCGGAGGCGATACCTGCAAGGCGGCATATCACTTTGCCCCGCACGAAAAGTAGACCCCTGCGCGGCGCAGGAGTTTTGTCGCCGTTCACTTTGTTGCTAGAATGAGGAAGATTCGTCGAATGCCACCAGTGGACGCAACTGCATGTCCTACAACAACTCACCTTATCCGCCAAACCGCCAACGCGCTTCACAGGTGCTCACGATCAGCATCTTGGTTGCCTTCTTCGTGTTGATCGGGTTGAGTTGGCTGTGGTTTGCGACACAAAGTGGGTTGCTGTTGGCGCCAACGCCGACGCCGACCGCCACACCGCTGGCTGCGACGCGCACCCCGACGCCCGATGTGCGCGCAACCAACGTGGCCGAGGATATGTTGACGCAGATCGCCTTTGCCGCCACCTCTCTGGCGCAGCTCACGGGGCAGATGACCCCAATCGCCGGGGCAGACGCATCCCCACTGCCGCCAGGCGCGACGCAACAGGTGGTGCAACTCCCGCTGGTGTCGGCGGCGGGGCCGTCCACGCCCGCGCCGGGTCAACCCGACTCACCACTGGCGCCCGACTCACCATTGCTGCCCGACGCTGCGCAGACTGCGACGGCGGTCTTCCTTCCCAACATCAATCAGCCCAATCCAGAGCCGCCGACGGCAACGCCGACGCTGCTGGCGCCGCTGCCAGAGCCGCCGACGAACACCCCGATTGTCGTTGTCCCGCCCACCGACACACCGACGCCCTTCACACCCCTGTTTACACCTACGCCTACGATGATGTTCATCCAGGTGGCCGAGCTATCGGCAGTCGCACGCGGCAACGCCAACACGACAGTCTATGTCGGCCCCAGCACTTTTTTTACACCAACCACCAATGCCCTGCCGCCTTCCGCTCAGATTCGGCTGCGGGGACGCACGCCGAACGGCGATTGGCTGTTCGCCTGTTGCCTGAATGACAATCAAGTTTTTTGGGTGCGACCGGCGTATGTGACCATCACCGGCAACCCGACGCCGGTTGGCTTTCCTAGCGATGCCAATATCGGCAGCCCACAGTGGGATCCTAACAACCCTAAATGGCTGCCGATCGTGCAGATCGATCCCGTGTTGACGCCGCGCCCGCAGGCATCGGCGATTCCACCCGGCGACTTTCCCTTGCCCCGCTATGATCGCGCCAACACGGGACGCGTGCCTATGTTGCCTCAATCGCAATTACAAAATGGCTGGGGCGGTGGTGCATTGGCCAGCCAGCCGTTCCGCTCACCGGTGTCCGTATCGGGTGCGAACGTGCTGGCGATCAGCCAGGACAATCAATTGTACAGCATGAATCGCGACAGCAGCTCGCAACGCTGGCGCTACGAGCTTGGCGGCAGCGGGGACTTGATGCCGACCATCAACAATGGCCTGATCTACGCGCCCTTTGGCGGCAACCGGCTGCGCGTGGTGCAAGACGCCGGCAACAGCGCTAATCCCGTAGCTGACATCCAACTGCCGGCCAATGCCACGAGTTCAGCCACGTTTTTCAACGACGTGGTCTTCATTGGCGTTGGTGAGGGTGATGGTGCGCGCCTGATGGCGATGAAGCGTGACAATTACGCCGACCAGCGCTTCTTCGAGGAGCCGCAGGCCAGAATCTTGCAGCCTGCGATTGGTCAAGAAACCGTCTACGTGGCTGGGGGGCGTCTGTGGGCGGTGGACGCCAACTTCTGGCAAGGCATCGAAGTCATCTGGCAGAGCACGGTTGTCAACGATGCGACGACGCCGCCGGTCTACGCCTATCCAGGCGTGCTGCGCACGGCTGAATTATACGTAGCGGATGCGTCCACCAATGTCTATGCCCTGGATGCCAATACCGGCGCCGAAGTGTGGCGCCATACCGTCGGCGCGCAGGTCAGTGCATTGGCAATCAACGATGCCAATCTCTTCATTGCTGGCAGTGGTTTGCTGCGCGCGGTCTCGCGTCAGAGTGGCCAGCCGGTCTGGACGGCGCAGACTGGCGGTGTCTTGAGTGGCGGCCCATTTGCGACCGGCGACCGTGTGCTGGTGGTAACTCAGAGCGGCGCCGTAATTGTGTACGATGCAGCCACCGGTAACGTAGTGGCCGTCAGCTCCCTGCCTGGTGTCCTCAACGCCGCACCCGCCCTTAGCCTGGAGTGGCTCTTTGCGCCATCGGCGAATGCGATTCTCGGTTATCGGGGGGCGCCGTGACCGGGCAGACCTCAGCTGCCTCCACGCTGCGCCGCCCGGGGTGGGATGTTTTTCTGCTGGCGGTGCTGCTCTTTGCCGTGTTACAGGTCGTCGGTCTGGCTGAGCAGGCGGCGCTCCCCAACCGCCTGCAAGACGTGCTGCGTCATCCCGTGCTCGGCGCGTTGCTGCCGCCAGCAGGTTACGCAGCGATGGGCGATGTGGGGCCGCGCCCTGGCGAACCGATTGGGTTGCTCCTGAACGCGCTGGCGTTGGGTGGGCTGATCGCGTATGCTTTGCTCGATCTGGCGTTGCGAGAGCCGCACCGCACGCGCTGGAAGGCCGCTATGCTGGCGTTCATCGTCATGATGGCGGTCGTAGCGCCGACCGGCAAGCTGATTCTGCTGCGTGCGGCTAATGGGCCTGCCAGCTACACCCATGACGGCGGCGTGATCCAAACCGAGGCGACGATTCGCTTCTTGCTGGAAGGCAAGAATCCCTATGTCGAGGACTACGTCGCAACGCCAATGGCGGAGTGGGGCTTCAGCCAATATCGCACTGCGCTCTATCACTACCCCTACTTGCCGTGGACATTTGTCTTCAGCGCCCCCTTTTTCATGGTGGGGCAGGTCATCGGCTTCTATGACCAGCGCGTAGTCTATCTGTTGCTCTATGTATTGGCGATCGTATTTGCGGCGCGGCTGGCGACCGGCGCCACCGCAAGGCTGGCGCTGGCGGCAACGTTGGCGCTCAACCCCATCATGGCGCTCGACGTGATCTTTGGGCAGAACGATGTGTTCGTGCTGGCGTGGATCATCTTCGCCCTGGCGGCGTGGCAGGTGAGTCGCCAGCGCACCTGCAGCGGGCAAAACGGGCGGTGGTGGTCGGTGATATCGACGCTCTGTTTTGGCCTGGCCTGCGCCGCCAAGCCGACAGCATGGTTTTTTGCACCCTTCTACGGTCTGTTGCTGGTGCAGGGCGATGCGCGCCTGGCGCACGCCGGCTGGCGCGGTCTCTGGCAGGTCGCGCCTGAAATACTCAAGCGCGCCTTGCCTGCCATCGGCGTCTTTGTGCTGTTGTTGCTGCCCTACATGCTTTGGGACGGGTACGCGCTCTATGATGATGTCTGGCGCTGGAGCAGTGGCCAAGGCCCGACCGGCTATCAAATTTGGGGCTGGGGCGCCAGCAATTTCGTGCTGGGGTTGGGGTTGGTCACCGACCGATTTGCTCAGTGGCCGTTCTGGGTTGTCCAGCTACTCACGGCGGGGCCGATGTTAATCTGGTTTGTCATACGCCAGATGCAGCAGAACCGCTTGACAACGGCTGCCTGGCATTACGCCCTCTTTTTGCTGGTCTTTTTCTACGCCAGCCGCTTTCTCAACGAAAACTATCTGGGCTACATCCTGGCGTTTCTGGCGCTCGGCGCGCTGGCCGGTGACGAGGATTGGTCCCCAAAATACACAGGCGAGGGATTGCCCTCGCCTGCTGACGTTGATGCCCACACGGTAAGTTGATCATGCCTCTTCAGGCACCTGCGCTGCTTCCAACGCCGTGATGACATCCTCCTGAGTGAGAAACTGGTAGGCGGCTTCAAAGGCATCCAGATGCCGATCGACCGATTCCTCACTTTCTTTGGCGGCAATCGTGACAAGTACGCTGAGCGCTGCTACCAACGCCACGATGCTGGGTAGTGGGCCGATTGCTTCGGTCGGGGCGTAGATAACCAGGTCAGACATGCGGTTCACCGGGCTGGCCAGCGAACCGATGATACCGAGCGTTTTGGCGCCGCGCGCCCGCGCAAACTCCATGGCGCGCGCGACGTCGCGTCCATAGGCCGTTGCGCTGACGCCAATGACCAGGACGTGGCTGTCCAGAGTCATTAAGGTTGCCGCTTTTTTGACAGCATCATTGGGTAGATAGTCGGCCCGGACTCCGCGATGACGAAACTGTTGGGCAATCATTTCGGCTGCGGTTTCCGCGTATCCCTCGCCCACAACAACAATCCGCTCGACGCTCTCAAGGAGCCGGGCGACAGCGTTGAGATGATCGGGTGGATTTTGGACGAGCATCTGTTGCAGGTTTTGGCGTTCCTGCTCAATCCGGTCCTTGAAGATGCCAGCCGGATTATCCGGCGCCAGCGGCTTGGGTTCGTAAGCCGCATAAATCTCCGATTTGACTTGCTCGCGAACATCTTGGAGCAAATCTGGATAACCGTTGTAACCGAGTCGCTGCGAGAAACGTACCACAGTCGTCGTGTCAACGCCGACAGCGTAGGCGAGCTGTGCGGCTGTCATAAACGCAACGTCGTAGTAGTTGCTCATGATATAATCCGCGACTTTTCGGTAACTACGGCTTAAGTGGTCGTAGTACTCACGGATCTTTTCCCTATACATCTGGCCCCCCTAGAATGTATGAGTGATGAGCAAAGTCTGTTGTCTATTGGATCATGCGCGTTTCCTTGGTAGATTGCAGGAGTAGCCGAGTGCAAAATGCCGAAACTTCCAACTGCAAAGTATAGACCGGACAAATGTTTTTGTCAATCACTAAATCAAAAAAGCCATGTAAATGAAACATAGATTGACGACAAACGTTGCATTTTGGGGGCAAAGTTCGCGATAAATAAATCGTGAGTATGCATCACGAGTTGCGAACGCTTTCCCCTGCTGGAAAACCCGGACAGGATTGGCGGCGCGGCCACAACCATGCTATCATGCGCGTATGACAAGCGAAGTCAAACTGCCGGTGCGGCAGCAGGGCGACATCCGAGCGTATGGCATTCTGGCCTGGCTGCTGATCAGCCTGGTGTGGCTGGGTGGTTGTACGCGGGGCGCCAGTGTGGTTGCCGCTGAGTTGACGCCGACGGCGCCACTGGTGCAGGCAACGCCCACACCGACCATGACCGCCACAGCAACGGCAACACTCCCTCCCACCGCCACGGCGACGCCGATTTCGCTTGCGGCGCGCTTGCCAACACCTACGCCGACGCCGACTGCGACGCCATGGCCCACCTACGCGCCGACGCCCGATGGCTTGGTGCGCACCTTGCGCGTGCCCATCCTCATGTATCATTACCTGAGCACGCCGCCCGCTGACGCTGACATCTATCGGCGCGACCTTTCGGTGGCGCCAGAGCTATTTGCCGCCCACCTCGACCGTCTGTTGGCTGAGGGCTACACCGCCGTGAGCCTTTACAGCGTGATCGATGCGTTGCAGCGCGGGACGCCGCTTCCTGACAAGCCGGTGGTGATCACCTTCGACGATGGTTATCGCGACAATTACGAAAACGCGTTCCCATTGCTGCGTGCGCGCAGCATGCCTGCCACCATTTTTGTTGTGACCGACTTCATCGACGAGCAGCGCCCAGAGTATCTGACCTGGGACATGGCGCGCGAGATGCTCCAGGCGGGGATTTCCATCGAGTCGCATGGGCGCAACCATTTTAGCTTGGCTGGACGGGATGACGATTATCTGGTGTGGCAGGCATTGGGCAGCCTGGAAACGATCGAGTACGAGCTGGGCGTCCGTCCTCGCTTCGTTTCCTACCCGGCTGGCGAATACGATCAGCGCACAATCGACATCTTTCAAAGCGCAAACTACTGGGCCGGCGCCACGACAGTACAAGGCGCCATGTTGAACAGCGCCCAACCGTTCGAATTGCCGCGCATCCGCGTACGTGGCGATACGACCCCCGATCAGCTCATTCGCCTGCTGACGCTGGACTGGTAACGGGCGCACTCCACCCTGGTCGACAACGCAGCGGCTACTCGATCCGCCCAGTCACCTTGACGGTCGCCTTGATAGTCATCTTGACAGTCATCTTGACAGTGGTGGCGTTGGCCTGAACACAGGCAATTCAGGCGCGACCGCTAGCGCCCATGAGCTGCAACCGGTGACGGGCGACCTCATGCACACGCTGCATGGCGCGACGGAGCACGCCGTAGTGATCCTCGCCAGCCTCCAGACCTTCACGCGACCCCTGACACCATGCCCGCGATAACGCTGCGCCGATGTTGATCTTGACGACGCCCATCCTCACCGCTGCGCGCACATCGTCTGTATGGATGCCGCTGCCGCCATGCAGCACCAACGGCGCGTGCACCTTGGCGTTGATAGCGGCGAGCAGGTCGAGGTTGAGCCGGCTGGCCTGACCGTGCTCTGAGCCAACCGAGACCGCTAGCATGTCCACGTGACCGCGCTCGAACATGAGCGGCGCCTCATCGGGATTGGTGTATTCGTGGCTGCCCTGTCCGCCGCCGAAGGTGCCCAACTCGCCCTCGACTGCCGCGTTGAGGGCGTGCGCGGCGCGGGCAATGGCCGCCGTCTCCGCCAATGCTTCCTCTAGCGGTAGATCATGTCCGTCATACATCACGGAGTTGTAACCGGCGCGCAGACAGCGCAGGTTGTATTCGAGACCCGGCCCATGATCCAGGTGCAGGATCACCGGCACGGGCGCCTCCTGCGCCATGGCTCGGATCAAGAGCGGCAGAGGGCCAACATCCGCACCAAAGGCAGCGTGCGCCAGGTCGCCGGGATAGGTCTGGACAATGACCGGCGCCCGTTCGATGACAGCCGCTTCGATTACGGCCTTCGCCATTTCCAGATTGCAGACATTGAATGCGGGCATGGCAAAGGGCTGTCGATAGACTTCCTGGTAAAATTCGCGCGGATTTTGCACCAACATGGTTTAGCTCTTTCGGTGATGGTAGATGGCGTTATGCAGGGACGGCGCCCAACAACGCGTTGACCTCGTCGAGATCGGCGGCAGTCAACGGCCAGTCGGCGCCTTTAGCGTTACTCTCCACATGGGCGAGTGTTGTCGCGCCGGAGATGACTGAACTCACCTGTGGTTGCGCCAGCAGCCAGGCGTGGGCCAGTTCGGTCAAGGTGCGCCCGCGCGCCTGCGCCCATGCTTCCAGCGCTTCGAGTTTGTCGAAATTGGCGTCGGTCATGTAGCCCTGCACGTAGGGACTTGACTCACCACGCGAACCCGCAGGCGCTGCTTCGCCGCGCCTGTACTTGCCGGTGAGGAAACCGCCCGCCAGCGGAAAGTAGGGCAGGATGCCGATGTTGTGCGCATTACAGAAGGGGATCATCTCGCGCTCTAGCGCGCGCTCGAACATGTGGTAATGGTTCTGAATGCTGACAAAGGGCGTCCAGTGATTGAATTCTGCCAGCAGATTGGCGCGCGCCAGTTGCCATGCCATGTAGTTGGAAGCCCCGATGTAGCGCACTTTGCCGCTGCGCACGAGATCGTCTAGTGTGCGCAACGTCTCCTCTATTGGGGTGGCGGCATCCCAGCGATGCATTTGGTAGAGATCGATGTGGTCGCTTTGCAGACGACGCAGACTGGCTTCGACGGCGTTGATGAGGTGGTAGCGCGAAACACCCTTGTCGTTGGGGCCGTCGCCCATGGGGTGGAAGGCTTTGGTCGCCAGCACGACTTTGTCCCACTTGCCCTTGAGCGCCACGCCCAATGTGCTCTCGGAGCGTCCCTGCTGATAGACATCGGCGGTGTCGATAAAGTTGATGCCCAGATCGAGCGCGCCTGCAATGATCGCGTTGACGCCTGCTTGATCGACCTTGCCGCCAAATTGATTGGTGCCTAACCCAATGACAGAAACCTGTAGCCCCGAACGTCCCAACGAACGGTATTGCATTCTGATCGCTCCCCTTTGTTCCATTATTCCTGCTCAGAGATCGTGGCATTGCCTCCAACATTGCAACCTCTCTATGGTACAATTCGACGCCAAAAGGTGGAAATGTAGCTGCGGGAGAGCACAAACACATGAGCAGGATCGGCATCACTCTACATCCGTTGACTTCACCCGACCGTGCCGAGCTGGATTTGCTGGCAAGTCAGATTGCGGCGGGCGTTGTTGCTGCCGGCGGCGAACCGGTGATGATACCGCCTGATTGGGATGAAGCAACGTTGTACGCCCAATTGGCAGCGGTGGATGGGCTGATCCTCTCCGGCGGCGGCGACGTGGACCCCGCCCGCTACGGTATGACGCCAATTCCAGCCGTCGGCGGTGTGGATGCCCGACGTGACGAGACGGAGTTGCTACTGGCGCGTTGGGCGCTGGCGGAAGGCAAGCCACTCTTTGGCATCTGTCGTGGGCTGCAGTTGCTCAACGTGGCGTGTGGTGGTGCGCTCTATCGCGATATCAGTGAACACGCCGGGGCATTGCAGCACGCGTATTATCCCAACTACCCGCATGACTATCTGGCGCACACGATCACCATCACACCGGGCAGCCGGCTGGCGACGCTGCTGGGCGAGACAACGATTGCGGTCAACAGTCTGCATCATCAGGCGTGCCGTACAGTGGCGCCGACGTTGTGTGCAGTGGCTTACGCCCCCGACGGTATTGTCGAGGCGCTTGAAGTTGCCGGGCATCCGTTCGCGCTGGCCGTGCAATGGCATCCAGAGGCGCTGCCACAGGAAAAGGCGTCGCAGGCGCTCTTCGGCGCGCTGGTGCAGGCCGCGTCTACCTCGCTGGCGCGGCCTGCCGCGCCAGCGAGGTAGACGCGGCCTGCTTGTTATCACGCGCTGGCGAAGCGAGGACGGTGGCGCACACGCAGATAGAAGCCAATCCACGCCGCCGTCATCACTACACTGCCCAGCGCAGCGCTGAACAGCACCTGAGAGAGACTCCACCCCAGGTTGTCGTAAGCGTAGCCTGCCCACAGAGTGCTGAAGGACTGCGCCAGCGTGAACGCAGCAAATTCGAAGGCAAAGACGCGCCCGCGTAGCCGATCCGGGATCAAGATTTGCAGCAGGACGGCTGAGAAGACCCAGATGGCGCCGGTGCCGATACCGCGCATCATCGTTGCGCCAAGCACCCAGCCAAGCGACGGCGCCAGCGCCAATCCCAGGGTGCCCACTGTCATCGCAAGATAGCCAATCGAAACTGCCTTCAAGATGCCGCCCCAGGAGTCGCCCAGCCACCGTCGCACAATCAAGGGGCCAAAGCCAGTGCCGATCCCAACGGCGGCGTAGATCAGACCCAGGCTGAGCGTGCCATTGCCGTTGAGTGGGAACGCCTGCTCTGCCAACGGCACTTCCAGCACGTTGACGCCGCCCCATACCAGTGAGCCGCCGGACTTGATCAACGCAAACGCCAGCAACACCGGCTGCGCCCAGAGGTAGCGCATCCCCTCGAAGATTTCGAGCAAGGCCGTACGCGGGGTTGTGACTTGACCTGCTTCCTGAACTCGCCCGCGACTGCGCACGGCTATGCGCGTGACGAACCACGCTGAAAGTAAAAAACTCAGCGCGTCAAGGATGAAGGCCGTCTGCACGCCCAGAAAAGCCGTCGCCAGCCCACCCAGCAGCGCGCCGATCGCCAGCATCGTGCTCCAGGTAAAGCTGTCGAGCGCGTTGGCGGTGACCAGGTCTTCCTGCTCCACGATGGCGGGGATATAAGCCTGTTCCGCTGGTGAGAAGACGGCGCTGAAGACGAACTGCAGCGCCGTCAACACGTACAGCAGCCAGATGCGTTCCGGGCGATCCACAAAGAGAAAGCCGAGCACTGTCAGCGCGCGCAGCACATCCGTCCAAATCAGCAGGTTGCGGCGCTCGAAACGGTCGGCCAGCACGCCGGCGAAGGGACTCATCAGGAAGAGCGGCAGAAAGCGCGCCAGAAACAGAAAGCTGATCGCCGTACCGGCGCCGCTCAATGTGGCGATCAGAGTCGCCGAGGCCAGCAGATTGAACCAGTCGCCCAGGTTGCTGACCACGCGCGCAAACCAGAGGTTGCGAAAGTTGCGGTTACGCCGCAGCAGGGAGAGATAGAGTTCCACGTTCAATCACTTTATCGTATTTGCCGATGCGGGAATAGGGTGGAGGCCATCGACTCAGCCTGCCTTCTGGCGGAGCAGCCGGCACGCCGCATCGGCCAGCACGGCGACGCCCAGCGGCAAGGCGGACTCGTCGATGTCGAAGACTGGTGTGTGATGCGGACGGTCAAGTGCGTCCTTTTTGGCGCCGAGCATGAACATTGCCCCAGGCGCCTGACGCGTCATGTAGCTGAAGTCCTCGGCGCCCATCATCGGCTCCGGGTCGAGCAATGTGGGCGCGCCCACCAGATCGCGCGTGGCCACGCGGATGATGTGCGCCACCGCCGGGTCGTTATACATAGACGGGTAGCCGGGTTTCAAGTTCAGCTCGAAGTCGCCGCCCAACACGCGGCTGATCTCCAGCGCCCGGGCCAGCTCGTCGCGCAACTGCTGGCGCACGCTATCCTCAAAGCTGCGCATGGTGCCGGATAGGTAGACCTGGTTGGGGATCACGTTGGACGCAGCGCCGGCCTGGATGACGCCGATCGAGAGCGCGGCGGCTTTGGTCGGATCGATGCGGCGGGCGCGGATGCCGTGTAGCGTGTTGAGCACCTGCGCCAGCATGAAGGTGGGGTCGATGGCTTGATGGGGGAAGGCGCCGTGTCCGCCGGTGCCGCGCAGCCACACCTCGAAAGAATCCTCGTTGGCGCTGGCGTAACCGTCGGCAATCGAGATACGCTTACTGGGCATGTCACTGGCGACGTGTAGCGCCAATACGGCGTTGACGCCCTCCAGCGCCTTGTCCTCGATCATGCGTGTAGCGCCGGATTTATTCTCTTCGTCGCGCCACTCTTCACTGGGTTGGAAGAGAAAGCGAATCTGTCCGGCAGGGCGGTCGGGCATGGCGGCAAGCACACGGGCGACGCCCAGCAGGATGGCGGTGTGTGCGTCGTGGCCGCATGCGTGCATCACGCCCGGCGTCTGCGAGCGGTAGGGCACGTCGTTCTCTTCGTGGATCGGCAGCGCGTCCATGTCGGCGCGAATGGCGACGACGGGGCCGGCGTCACCCAGGTAGCCGACGACGCCGGTTTTGCCGACGCCGGTCTGCGTTTCGATGCCAAGCGCGGTCAGTTCATTGGCGACCAGGTTGGCCGTGCGCTGTTCTTGAAAGCTGAGTTCGGGGTGTGTGTGGATGTCGCGGCGCCAGGCTATCAACTGGTCGGCGAGCGCCTGTGCTTGCGTCAGAATATCGGCTGAAGTAGTCATGTGCGTCTCCCCACAAGGCTGGTCTGGATGATTGCCAACGCATTGTAGGGCACGAAGGGGGCGATGAAAAAACTGGGGGGATGTGCAACGTCGCACATCCCCCCAGTCGTCCGTGAGATAGTTTCCTGTCAGGCGTAGCCGATTATGCGGCGACGACCTTCTTGACCTCGATTTTCTTGGGCTTGACCGCCTCGGCTTTGGGCAGCGTCAGCGTCAGCACGCCATTCTCGTTGACCGCTTCGATCTTGTCAGCGTCAACGGCGGTCGGCAGCGTCACACTGCGCATGAACGAACCAAAGCGGCGCTCGCGGAGATGGTAGTTATCCTCATTGATCTCCTTGTCAGCCTTCATTTCGCCCTTGATCGTCAGCACATTGTCAGTCAGCGTCACTTCGACGTCCTCTGGCGCCACGCCCGGCACCGACGCTTTGACGATAAACGCATCATCCTTCTCGGCCACATCCAGCGCCAGACTCATCGTTTCGGGGCGCCGTTCCCACAAGCTGGGGAAGCGGGCAAAATCATCATCGAAGAAGCGATCCAATACCTGGCGCATGGTTGCCAACTCGCGATAGGGGTCCCAACGTGTAATGCTTGTCATAGGTATTACCTCCATTTCAAGATGTTCACCAAAGCCAGACAGTGGTTGCATCTGCGTTTGCATTTGCTCCTGTCTTTTGATTGTCAGTGTAGGCTGGCTCTGTCAGAAGAACGCAAGCGCGATGTTAGAAGTGCATAAGAAGGCGGCGCCTCCAACTTCACGCGCTCTCCCCAGCCTACCTTACATCTTGACGATGCCCAGCAACGCCAGGACAAGCAGAATCAGCGGCTGATGAATCATGTAGATCAACAGCGAGTGACGCCCTAGAAAGCGCAGCCCGCGGATCGGCAGCACGTCGCCCCAATCCGGCAGCGGGATGAGACGGCGGTTGTCGGCGTAGAACCAGTTGCCCAACCAGACGCCCAACAGCACCACGCCAAACCACGGGATCAGCGGGAAATAATCCACCGCCGGGTAGCGCGTCGG